>ERZ832522.2169-NODE-2169-length-24501-cov-30.275423_pt1 | contig 24501 bp, 22 predicted proteins | sample MGYA00519951_ERZ832522 | MGnify/ENA primary metagenome ERZ832522 (study PRJEB31850, sample SAMEA3708728) | human gut metagenome | biome: human gut; feature: human-associated habitat; material: faeces | place: China | collected 2014 ... | reverse complement strand
GCCTGCTGGTGGCCCTCAAGTGGATCATGCTGGTGCTGATCCTTGGCACGGCGGCACTGGTGGGTTGGTATGGCGCGGCGGCGATCCGCGGCCTGTTCCTCTGATGCCTGCCGTGGACGGACTGACTGCCGTGGGGACATTGATGGACGAGGATGAAGACGCCGAGGAAAAGCGGCGGCGCATGGAGGCGAAGATCGCCGCCGAAAACCTCGGCGCGGTGATCGGCTTCGCCGCGGGCGCAGCTCTGGCTGTGAAAGAAAAATTGGACGAACACGCCGCACAAGAGAAACAGAAAAAGCAACAGTATGAGCAAACCATGGGAGGATTGTAATGAAACAGGATTGGGAAATTTATCGTGACACGGGCATCCTCGGTGCCTACCGGCCGGAGCAGGTCATCCTGCGCCGCTCCGAGGACGGCGGCGTGGAAACGTTGTTCCGTGACAGCACAGCCAAATGGGAGGGCGATGACCTCACCCGTCAACGGGCGATGCTGATCGGTGGGAAGTGCTTCCTTGTGACCTCCGTATTCCCCGGCGGCGCATCGGCAACACCCACAGACAAGCTCCTGCAGCTCATCGACACAAAGTTAGAGCAGGAGCATCACGAGCAGTAAAGTTTCAGTAGACTTGCGAGAGCCGGTGCGGTATACTTCGTGTTACCGTACCGGCCTGCCCCAACGAAAAGGAGGTAACTATGGCAGGTCAAGAAAATCAGCAATACACCGTACTCTACGGGCGGCTCAGTCAGGAGGACGAGCGAGTCGGAGAGTCCAACAGCATTCAGCATCAGCGCACCCTGCTGGAGAAATACGCAAAAGAAAAGGGCTTCGAGAACACCATCTTCCTTGCGGATGATGGCTACTCTGGTACGAACTTCGAGCGGCCTTCATGGAAAAAGATCGTGGAGATGATCGAAGCAGGACAGGTGGCGAACCTCATCGTAAAGGACGCCTCCCGCTTGGGGCGTGAATACCTTCAGGTGGGCTATTACATGGAGATATATTTTCCCCAGAAGAATGTCCGCTTCATCGCTGTCAACGATGGCGTGGATTCCACAGTGGAGAGCAGCAATGACTTCAACCCCATCCGCAACTGGGCCAACGAGCTTCACGCCAAGGATACCAGCCGCAAGGTCCGTGCGGTCATGAAAATGAAAGCGGAGCAGGGAGAGCGGCTGGGCGGCAGACCGCCCTACGGCTATCGGAAAAGTGATGGTGACGCCAACACGCTGGTTCCGGACGAGGACACCGCACCTGTGGTGAAGCGCATCTTCTCCCTCTGCGCCGCTGGAAACGGCCCCAAGCGGATCGCCACCATCCTCACCAAGGAGCAGGTGGTGAACCCGTCCAACGCCTACTACCGCAAGACCGGGAAAAGCCATCGAGGACTGGACACCACCAGACCCTGCCTGTGGTCTTCCAACAGCGTCACCAGCATTCTGAACAATGAGGTCTACCTCGGACACTCGGTTGGGCTTCGCACCACTACGATCTCCTACAAAAACAAGCAGCGTGTGGAGCGCCCTGAGAGTGAACGGTTCGTGGTGAAGAACACCCACGAAGCTCTTGTATTCACGGCAGCCGTCCCGGTTTGTTGTCGCATATTTGAGGATCTGGTATTCCGGGCAGATCACACAGTCATAGAACTCGTCGTAGACGTATCTCCACCACTCATGTCCGCCCTTCGTCGTCTGCGGCCGCTTGTACGCTGTGGATAAAACTCTTCCGTCATCAAATACTTTCTTGCAGATATGGGGCGTCTTATAGGCAGAATCGGCAACAATGGTCTCTGTTTCAGGAAATGTCTTCGTTACCTTGTCGTACACCTCGTCAAAGGCAACGCTGTCGTGGACATTTCCGGGCGTTACCACCGTCTCAAGCACGAAACCGTTCTTGTCGCAGGCCGTATGGGCCTCATATGCAAACTGCCGCTCATGGCTGCCCTTTACGAACAAGCCACAGTCCGGGTCGGTCACGCTCTGGGTGACGATCCGTGTTTTCTCTTTCTTTCGTCTCGCCAGTTCCTTCTTGGATGTGTTATCTCTGCATTTTTTCGGTGGATATGGAGGCTCATCGTCGTCTTCAAAAGGCTTCTTCCCTCGGGCTTCCCGGTCTGCGTTGACTTCCTCCATCAGTTCCTTCGCGTAGTGCTTGGATGCTGCCGGTATCGCAGCCTTTACTCGCTTTTTCGTGTTGGCGTTGGCCTTGATGTGGGTCCCGTCTATAAAAACTGCCTTGGGGGACAGATATCCCGCTTCCGCCACCTCTTCCAGTATCCACGCAAAGACCTGGTCCACGGTTTCTGCGGTAAACCGATGACGGAAATTATAACTCACCGTGGAAAAATGCGGCGTTTCCTCTTGCAGCGTATATCCCAAAAACCAACGGTAGCAGATATTTGCGCTGATCTCATCCGCTGTCCTCCGCAAGGACGGCAGGCCGTACAGATGCTGAATCAACACCACTTTGAACAGCACAACAGGGTCCACACTGGGCCGCCCGTTATCTTCGCTGTACAGGATATCCACCATCTCATAAATGCGATCAAAGTCCACCGCCGCATCTATTTTCCGCAGTAAATGCTCCGCCGGTACCAGTTGGTCTATCACAACAAACTCCACCAGGTCTCGGTCCCGTTTCCCTCGTTCCAGCATCTTTCATCACCCAGAACCATTTTATCATATAAACGCAAAAAAGCCCAGCTGGGCTGGACTTTTTCGACACGCTGAGGCAGGCGCCCAAAGGGTGCCTGCCTTTTGTGCTGTGTGCAGGCAAGTCCTCGAAAGAAAAGGGGTACATGCAGCAAGGCGCAGCCCCTTTCGCCTGCCCAAAAGTTGGTCGACCTCCCTTGCCCCAAAGACACCGCACAGCAGCTCATCCCGAAGCTGCCGCAGCTTACAGCGAGACGGACATTTACTTTTCCTTGTGCAGCATCCGCCACAGAGTAGAGCGGCTCACGCCAAGTTGGACCGCCGCCTGACTTTGATTGCCGTGGACTCGGCGCAGGGCGATCTCTACCAGTTCACGGGTCATCTCCTCCAGAGTACGATTTGTGTCAAACGCCGGGGCCTCGGACATGGGCTGAGGAGACTCTAACAGCAATTGCTGGCGGACACTTTCGGCGGAAATATAGGACCGTTCCGCCGTCAGCGTCAGTTGTCGTATGATTCGTTTTAGCTGGTCCATATTTCCGGGCCACGGATAGCTTTGCAGAAGCTCCATCGCCTCCGGCACAAAACCGATGACTTGATGGGTGCTTTCGGCATTAAACTCGTTGAGGTACAGACTGCACAGGGCAGGGATCTCAAAAACGCGTTCCCGCAGAGGAGGCATCCGCAGCGTCAGACAGGAGCACTGCTGGCGCAGGACCCGACAGATGGGACAGTCCTCCGCTTGAGGAGTGTCTGTGACGACCGAAAACAGAAAACGGTTGTTCCTTCCCGATAGAATATGCCGAGCCAGAGAATCCGCCTGCTTCCCAGTGAGGCAGTTGCTGTTCTTAAAATAGAAGGTGCAGCCGGTATCGTATAGCGGGGAGTCCGTTCGCGTGACAAAGCTCTGCCAGAATCTGCTGTCCGCCCGGTCGCAATCCACCACGCAAAGAGGGTGGTCACGATGCAGCCCGTTGGTATATAGAACGTTGGCGGCCCGATCCTTGTGCGTGCTGATCTCGCCAAGGATCAGCACAGGAGAATGGGAAGCCGCATAGCGCTGGAGATTTTGGTGAAGGGCGGAGTTGATGTACTTCTTGAAATACTGCGGCGAAATATCTTCGCAGCTAAAAAAGCTCACGACATCGCTGCGGGTCATGTCTTCCGGCAGAGGCTCGGCCTGCAGAAAGAAATAGGGGGAGCCCTCCAGAAATACTCGCTGACAGGAAATCTTCCACGGCTGTTCCTGGATCCGCCGGATCTGCACACCGCCCTCTGCGGCGTCCGCACGTGCGGCGATTTTCTGCATCATTTTGCGCAGCCGGGGCTTTCGGGCGAGAGAGGGGCTTTCCCAAAATACCGTTTGATCCTCCTGCAGAACAGCCAGTTCCCATTGGTGCTGACGGGCTTGACGCTCCAGCAGTGCGTCCCGGACACGGACTGCGGTCATTAGCTGATGCAGCTGCAGCGCTTGACGGATCGAGTTTTCCAGACTTTCTACGCCGGAGGTGATCAGAATAGCGTCCAGCGAATGCTGCTTGGCATACTGCGTTGTCACCATATCGCCTATGATCAGGGTGACGTCCCGCTGAATTAGCTCATCTACCGTCTTTTCCAGCGTATCTCCCTGCGCGATCGGATAAATTGGTACATCATATTGCAGCACGCTGCACAGAAGTGTCGCCATGCGGGCAATGTTGGGATAGGCGACCAGAGCATAACGGCCGGTGTAGTTTTCCGCCAGCTTTAAGGCGGACAGTACATCATAGCTGGATAGCTGGATCTCCACCACCGGGATGGAAACAACGGACCGCAGCACCTCCGCTGTGCCGCCGCGGGAGATGACGATATCAAACTCCTCCTCGTCGATCTCCTGCACCAGACGCGCTCCCTCGCCGAGGTCGCCGACCATCACTGTCAGACGGACCTCCGGCCTGTCCTTGCAGATAAACAGCAGAATATTCTTCATGCTTTCATAGGGCGCTATGACCAGAATCCTGCACGGGATCATGCGATTCACCGCCTGTCTTATTTTGAAACACATTTTTCGTGTTTCAGGATTTATTTTACATCAATTATAAAAGTGTTGCAATATGAAACTTACTTTTTTGGCTTCACCATTGATTTGATGAGATCTCTATGATAAAAAAGGAATAGAAAGTAAAAAAATGCGGGGCGCAGACCCCGAGGGAGGTATATATGGAGATCAAAGGTATCATTGCCGCTATGGCTACCGCCATGTATGAGGATGGCAGTATCAATGAGTCCGAAATCCGCAATCAGGTGAATCGGCATATTCGGGCCGGTGTTGACGGCATCTTCTGCCTGGGTACCAATGGAGAGTTCTACATCCTCAGCACGGAGGAGAAAAAGCGGGTCATGCGCATCTGCGTGGATGAGGCACGGGGGCGGGTGCCCGTCTATGCGGGGACCGGCTGTGTGGGTACGCAGGACACCATTGACCTGTCGCTGGCGGCGCAGGAGATCGGCGTAGATGTGCTGTCCATTATCACCCCGTATTTCGCGGCGCTGAGCCAAGAGGAGCTGTACCGCCACTATGCGGATATTGCCGCCGCGGTGACGCTGCCCATCGTGATGTACAACATCCCCATGCGTACCGGCTGTGCCATTGAGCCGGAAACGGTATCCCGGCTGGCGAAGGACTTTTCTAATATCCGGGGCGTAAAGGATTCCAGCGGAAAGTTTGAAAACATCCTGGCATACATACACGGCACAGATCCGGAGCACTTTTCCGTCCTTTCCGGCAACGATGCGCTGATCCTGAAAACGCTGCAGAACGGAGGTAAGGGCGGAATTACCGCAGTTGCCAATATTCTGCCGGAAATGATGGTGAGTATCTACCAGAACTGGAAGAAGGGCGACATGGCTGCCGCTGAAGCTGCCCAGCAGGGTATTCAGCCTATCCGTGACTGCTTCAAGTACGGCAACCCCAACTCTATCGTTAAGCGGGCAGCCAACCTGATCGGGCAGCCTCTGGGTCCGTGCCGCAAGCCCTTCGGAATGGTGAGCGAAGAGACAGACAACGCCATTCTGGATACCATTGACCGATACTATGCGGCCTACAAACGCTGACAAGGAGGTGCGGAGATATGATTAGTCTGAAGCTGCCTGCGTGTACCCACTTGGGGGAGGGCAGTGTGAAAACTGTTCCGGAAATCATTCGCAGGGAGAACGCGAAAAAGGTTGTCGTGTTCACCGATCAGGGCGTGCGGCAGTCCGGCGTATGCGACGTGCTGCTTCGTGAACTGACAGATGTTTCCTATGAGGTGCTGGACGATATACCGCGGGAGCCCAGCTACTTGGACGTAGAGAAAATCGCCGCGCAGCTGGAGGCAGTGGCGTGCGACCTGATCGTGGCGATAGGCGGCGGCAGTGTGATGGACACGGCGAAGCTGTGTTCCATCCTCAAGGGCGCGCCCTATACCGTCCGAGATCTGCTGCAGGACCCCACACAGGGACGCAAGCAGGTAAAGACAGTGTTCCTGCCCACCACCTGCGGCACTGGGTCGGAGGCTACCTGCAATGCCATTGTAGCCATCCCGGAGGAGAGTGTGAAAAAGGGCATCGTCAACGATGCCATGATCCCGGACTATGCGGTTTTGGATCCGCTGACGATCCGCCATTTGCCGAAAGCCATTGTAGCCGCCACCGGTGTAGATGCGCTGGCCCATGTGGTGGAGTGCTATACCTCGCTGAAGGCTACGGATTTCAGCAATATGTTTGCCCTGACCGGCGCCAAGCTGATTTTTGAAAATCTGGTACGCGCCTATGAGGACCCGGACGATATGGAAGCCAAGACAGCCATGATGCTGGGGGCGTTTTACGGAGGCGTGGCCATTACCGCCAGCGGTACCACCGCCGTACATGCGCTGAGCTATCCTCTGGGCGGCAAATTCCATATTGCCCACGGCGTATCCAATGCGATCCTGTTTGCACCGGTGATGCGCTGCAACCGTCCCGCCTGCGAAAAGGAGCTGGCGCAGTTGTGCGACGCGGTGTATCCCGAGTGCCATGGGCAGAGCGCCGAGGAAAAATCTCTGCGTGTCATTGCGGCCATCGAGGATATTATCCGCCGCACGGATATCCCCACGGATCTCAAGCCCTACGGTGTGCAGCCGTCGGACATTGATTTCCTGGTCACCTCCGGCAGCCAGCAGCGGCGCCTGCTGGACAACAATCGCAAGGAACTGACGCTGGAGGAGATCCGGGCTATTTATCAAAGCGTCCTGTAAGGGCCGCAGAAGAATCACAAGGAGGCGTTAACCATATGAATCGTCCGATTTTGGGGATCACCATGGGAGATCCCGCCGGCTGCGGTCCGGAGATCACCGTCCGGGCTTTGTCCGATGCCGCGGTGTACCAGCGGTGCCGGCCGTTGGTGATAGGCGACATCAAGTGCATCCGCGATGCGCTGCGGGTGACGAACCACTCGGAGCTGAAGCTCCATCAGGTGGACAGACCCAGTCAGGGACTGTATGAATTCGGCACCATAGATGTGCTGCATCTGGAGCTGGTGGACTGGGACAGGTTTTCCTATGGCAAGGTAGATCCCATGTGTGGAAATGCCGCTTTTCAGTGCGTGAAAAAGGTCATCGAGCTGGCTATGGCGGGCGAGGTAGACGCTACCGTTACGAACGCGCTGAACAAGGAGGCCATGAATCTTGCCGGACACCATTTCAACGGGCATACCGAGATCTATGCCCATTACACCGGAACGGACAAGTACACCATGATGCTGGCACACGATGACCTGCGGGTGGTACACGTATCCACCCATGTATCCCTGCGGCAGGCCTGTGATCTGGTAAAAAAGGAGCGGGTGCTGGATGTCATCCGTATCGCCCACAAGGCCTGTCTGGAGCTGGGTATCGAGGCGCCCAGGGTGGGCGTATGCGGTCTGAACCCCCACGCAGGTGAGGACGGTATGTTTGGGCGGGAGGAGATCGAGGAGATCGCTCCTGCTATCGAACAGGCGAAGGCTGAGGGGATCCAAGCCCTTGGGCCCCTCCCGCCGGACACCGCCTTTTCCAAGGCGCTGGGCGGCTGGTATGACATCGTGGTCTGCATGTACCACGATCAGGGGCATATCCCTTTGAAGGTCGTGGGCTTTGTATATAACAAAGAACTGGGCCGCTGGGATGCGGTGGCAGGCGTGAATGTAACGTTGGGACTGCCCATTATCAGGGCCAGCGTGGACCATGGGACCGCTTTTGGACACGCCGGAACCGGAGTTGCAAATGAACTGAGTCTTGTAAATGCCATGGATTACGCCATCCGTATGGCAAATGCCAAAAAAAACGCATCCGCCGTGAAGTGAGGGGCCTATATGTATTTCATCATCGCCGATGATCTGACCGGCGCAACCGATACGGGAATTCAGTTCCAAAAGCGCGGTATTGCCACCACAGTGCTGGTGGAGCCGCCGAGGGAGACACCGGCCTGCCTGGGTGAGCGCACTGCGTTGTCTATCAATGCAAGCTCCCGGGAGCTGTGCCCGCAGGAGGCAAGGGACCGCACACAGGAAGTCCTGCGGCGCATGGTCCTGCGCGATCAGGATACATTGTTTAAGAAGGTCGACTCGCTTATGCGGGGAAATCCTGTGGAGGAGTTGGAGGCTGCGCTGGAGGCTTCCGGCCGCCGGATCGCGTTGGCAGCGCCCAGCTTTCCGAGGATGGGGCGTACCGTAGACGGTGGCGTACTCCGTCTGCCGGATGGTTCTGCGAAAGACCTGCTGGCCCTGTTCAGGGATCGCGCACACATGGCGGTCTGTCACATCCCGCTGGCACGCCTGCGGGAGGAAGGGGCTGGCCTGGCTGCCGACCTCGTCCGGAGGGAAGCACCGCTTCTGTGCCTGATCGATGCCATGACAGAGGAGGATCTGTCGCTGGCGGCGGAGATCGGGCAGGCGCTGGATACGCCTCCCGTGTACTGCGGCAGTGCGGCACTGGCAGAGGCGCTGCCGGTGAGAGGAGAGCAGCCCGATGTAGCGTGCCGACAGGCTGCCAAGCGTGTTTTGGTCGTTACCGGCTCCCAGAAGAAGGAGACGGCGGCACAGGTCCGGCGCTTGGAGGCTGTCTGTGGACTGCACAAGGTTTTACTGGATTCAGCGCGCTTACTGCACGAGCCTGCTCCGGAAGAGATTTCCCACGCTGCACAGAGACTAACAGAGCTGCTGCGGCGGGAGGACGGTGCGATATTGGCTTTTGACAGCCTGTTTTGCAGCCAGACCGGGTTTGCGGGCGACGATGTCGCCGCACGGAAGGTGGGAAAGAGTCTGGCAGCCAAGCTGGGTGAGGTGCTGGAGCGTACCGATCACACGCTGTATGATGGACTGATCTTAGTTGGCGGTGACACCGCCGTGGCGGTGTGCCGCAGCTTGCATACCACGCAGCTCCTGCTGTTAGAGGAGGTACAGAGCGGAACCCCTGCCGGACTGTTGGCTGATGGTCCGCTCCGGGGGATACCGGTCGTCACAAAATCTGGTGCATTCGGGGATGAAGATACCCTGCTGCACGCGTGGAAATATATCAGGAGAGAAGGCGAATAAGGAGGAGATCACACAAGAATAACAGTGCACATGTCCTAAAAATCAAAAAAAGAAGGAAGGAATCACTATGGCAACCCTCGAAAGCAAAAAAGCCGCTACTCTGGGAAAGAGATCCATTATCGGCATGATCCTTGGCCTGGCGCTGGGCGCGATCCTGTGCTTTGTCCCGAACGGCTATATCCGTGATGATATCGTCATCAATACCATACTGAACATTGTCGGTAACGGATATCTGAATCTGATCAAGATGACCATCATCCCCTTTGTTTTTGCATCCCTGGTCATGGGCATCTCCAGTGCTACCGATATCAAGCAGGTGGGACGTATCGGCGGCAAGATCCTGATCATCTATGTAGCTACCACAGTAATCGCCTCCGCCTTCGGCATTTTGGGCGGCATGATCCTCAAGCCCGGCGTAGGCGTAGATCTCGGCTCTTTTGACCTGTCCAACACCTACGAGAACGTCAACACCTCGTTTGCCAGCGTTATCCTTGATTTTATCCCCACGAATATTGTAGAATCCTTTGCGAAGGGTAAAATGATCCACATTGTGGTCTTTGCCGTGTTCTTTGGCATTGCCCTGAGCCTTATCGGCGAAAAAGCGGCGGCGGTGAAGGCTTTCAACGAGTCTCTGGCAAATACCATGCTGAAGATCGTCAATATCGTCATGCAGCTGACTCCCTATGGCGTGTGCGCTTTGATGGCTAAGACCGTTGCCAATCTGGGCTTCACGATCATTGTGACGCTGGCCAAGTACTGCGCCTCCGAGATCTTCCTGCTCTTCCTGTTCGGCCTGATCGTCTACGGCCTGATGCTGAAGATCTTCACCGGTCTGAGCTATGGCCGCTTCCTCAAAAAGTACAGCCGTATCGCGCTGGTGCCCTTCTCCACCTCCTCCTCCAACGCCACCCTGCCTTATTCCATCGAGTTCTGCCGCAGCATCGGCGTTTCTGAGAAGGTGGCATCCTTCACCCTGCCTCTGGGCGCCACGCTGAACATGGATGGCAGCGCCATCATGCAGGGCATGACCGCCGTGTTCGTGGCGCAGCTGTACAACATTGAGCTGACCTGGCCCATGATCGTTACCATCGTGATCGCCGCTACCCTTGGCACCATCGGCTCCCCCGGCATGCCCGGCGTGGTCATGGTCACGCTGACCGTGGTGCTGCAGTCCGTGGGCTTCCCGCTGGAGGCGATCGCCATCATTGTGGCGATCGACAAGTTCCCCGACATGTTCAAGACGGTACTGAATGTGCTGGGCGACTCTGTGGACACTGTGATCGTTGCCAAGTCCGAGGGCGAATTTGACGCGGATGTGTTCAACGGTCTGAAGGAAGCGGATGTCAACGTGGGCGAGTGATCCCGCGAAACCTTTTCACTTTATATATAAGGAGTATCCGTTATGGTTATCAGCAGTAAGTTTCTGGATGCACTGACCCCCTCATCCATTCGAAGCATTACGGCCAAGATCCGCGACAAGGCAAAAGACGGTATTCAGGTGGTGTCCTTTGCCGGTGGTCTGCCCAGCAAGGAGTTTTTCCCGCTGGAGGATCTGCGCCGCATCACCGACCAGGTTTTTGACGAGGAGGGCGGCGAGGCGATTCAATATGCCGCCTCTGACGGCTACGATCCCCTGCGTCAGTATCTGGTGGAGTTTATGAAGCGCTATCAGGTCAACAATATCGACTACAAAAATATCCTCATTACCAGCGGCGCCCAGCAGGGCTTGGCTTACCTCGCTAAGGGCATGATCGAGCCGGGGTCCGTGGTCGTCGTGGAAAACCCGTCCTACCCGGGTGCGCTGGACACCTTCCGCTCCTACGGTGCGGAGATCGTGGGCGTCGGCATGGATGACGACGGTATGAAGATGGATGCGCTGGAGCAGGTGCTGCAGCAGCACAAAAAGGTGGCTTTCATCTACACCATTGCAGATTTCCAGAATCCCACCGGGCGCTGTATGTCTGTTGAACGGCGCAAAAAGCTGGTAGAGCTGGCGGAAACGTACGACACCTTCGTTGTGGAGGATGGTCCGTACAGCCTGATTTCCTTTGGCGGACAGGTCATGCCGGCGATCAAGAGCTTTGATACATATGGACGGGTCATCTATTCCGGGTCAACCTCCAAGACCATTGCTCCGGGACTCCGCATAGGTTGGCTGATTGCCGATCATGAGAGCATTACCAAGCTGGTATATCTGAAAATGCGGGATGACCTGCAGGTGAACAACATTGCCCAGCGTCAGGTGTACCACTACCTGAAGGATTGCGATTTTGACGGCCATCTGAAAACAGTGATCGATGTGTATCGCCGTCGGCGGGATGTGATGGCGGAGGCTGTCCGCGCCAGCTTCCCGGAGGGTACACGGGTCATCCTGCCCGGCGGCGGTCTGTTCATGTGGGTGGATCTGCCCGAAGGCACAGATGCGTTGGAGATGTTTGACTTCGTCTTTCAAAAGAACATTGCCTATGTGCCCGGTCAGTTTTTCTGCTGCGACGGAAGCGGCAAGAATGCCATGCGGCTGAACTTTTCCACCACAGGAGAGGAGGATATTGCCCGCTGCATCCCCATTCTTGGTGAAATGATAAAGCAATATCTGAAGAAATGAGCTTAATCAAATAAGCGATGCTGCTTTGCCGCTGCGAAGAATCCCTGCTGTTCCGGAACGCGCGTGAAGTATACGTTTATCAGAGGAGGCGAACCCGTATGGGTTCGCCTCCTCTGATTTTTCAAGACTCCTTCAGCCGGCGGGAGAATCCCTCCGGCGTGACGACGCGGCTGCCGCAATCTTCTTTTTTTCGCTGGCCGTTTCTCTGCGGGAGAGCAGGGCCAAAACTACCGGGACGAAAAGAAAAACCACCCCCGAGGGGTGGTTTTTGTGAAGACAGGACAATAGAGATGTTTTTGCATTTTCACTGTCTTGATTTGAACACTCGTCACAATTATTTTACATCACTCCGTTTCTGTTTTCAAGGCTGTTTACAGCGTCATCTCGATTTCGGTGCCGCCGATAAAGACCACCTTGATTTTCTCTTTTGATTCCACCACTATGCATTCGATGATCTGACGGACGAGCTTATCGTTATATTCCATCGGGTGGTTTTGCAGTCCGTCAAGTATGGTATAAATCTCATCGAGTCGGGATTTTGCACTTTCTCTTTTTTGGCGCATGGCTGCATACTGTTCGAGCTGTACGGTCAGTCTTTGCTTTTCATTCATCAGCTCGGTGATGCGTTCCTCATCTATACCGTCTGCATTGTCGGCAGATACCGCTTTGAGCAATTTCTGAAACTCGGTGTTGATTTCGGCAATGCGTATCTGAATGTCGAGCGTCTTATCCTCGGTGACTTCATCCGTAAGCCCCATGCCGATATGAATTTTCAGTGTTTTCAACACCTCGACATTTTGCTTTGCCGTCTGCATGATGGCTCTCATAACAGCGTCTTGCAGCAGGCTTTCCTCAATGCTCGGCGAGTGATGGCAGTATTTTTTGCCGTAGCGTTCTTTTTGCTTCTTGTCAATGCGAATTGCACACTCCTTTACAAAAACATACCTTGACAAATCTCGTCTCAAAAACTTATCCTGCAAAAGTACGCCGATGAGAATGGGTTCCAGAACACCAGATTTTATGTGGACGATGGCTATTCCGGCGCGAATTTCAATCGCCCAGCCTTTGAACAGATGATGGATGACATGAGCAACGGCGACATCGCCGTCATCATCACAAAGGATCTTTCCCGCCTTGGAAGAAACCAACTGCACACCGGTCTTTATATCGAGGAGATATTCCCTTCCAATGATGTGCGCTACATCGCTGTCAACGACAATGTTGACACCAAGTATGAAAACAGCAACGAGCTGATGCCTTTCAAGAATTTGTTCAATGAGTGGCACGTGCGGGACTGCAGCCGCAAGGTGCGGAATGTAGTGAACGCCAAGGCACAGCGGGGAATCCGGGTGGGGACACGAGCTCCTTACGGCTACCGCAAGGGTGCAACCAAGGACTCTCCTCTGTTGGTGGATGAGGAGGCGGCGGCTGTCGTCAAACGCATCTTCGCCATGTGCGCCGGCGGAATGGGACCAGCCCAGATTGCAAAGCAGCTCAAGAAAGAATGCATCTACAGTCCATCCATGTACGCCTATACGAAATTCGGCACATCCCATTCCGGGCTGAATGCAGAGCGGCCCTACAACTGGACTGGCGACATGGTGGCGGATATGCTTCAGAACATGGTCTACCTTGGGCACACGGTCAACCTTCGCTACAGCACCAAGTCCTACAAGGACAAAAAACGATGTGAACGCCCCAAATCAGAGTGGCTTATCTTTGAGAATACTCATGAAGAGCTGGTGGATCAGGAAACCTGGGATATCGTACAGGAGGTGCGATCTCATAAGCGCCGCCGCACGAATATGGATGAGCAGAATATGTTCTCTGGATTGGTGTATTGTGCGGACTGCGGTAAGCCCATGGTATTGCACCGGGCGCACACCATGAAGCCGGAACAGAATCATTTCACCTGCCGCACCTACAAGAAGGACGGGGCAGAAGTGTGTAGCGCTCACTATATCCGGGAAGTGGCACTGAAGGAAATCGTGCTGGAAACAATCCGCAGAGCTACAGAGTTTGCCAGGAGCGACCCGGAGCGGTTCGCCGCATATATTCAGCAAAAGCAATCTACTGAGGTGGCAAAGGAGATCCGGGGGTTGGAACGGGAATTGTCCACGATGCGGAAACGGGATGGCGAACTGGATGTAGTGTTCAAGCGGATGTATGAGGACAGCGCCTTGGGACGGGTGAGCAATGAGCAGTTCCGTTTGCTGTCTGAGGCATACTCCAAGGAGAAAGCGCAGCTGGCCGAAGCCATCCCTGCCACGGAGGAGCGCCTGGAGAAACTACGCAGTAGCATGGCCAACGCCAAGAACTTCATCGCCAAGGCCAGAAAGTTCACCGACATGACGGAACTGACCCCGGAACTGCTCCGCACCTTTGTGGCGAAAATCATCGTGTATGAGAAAGAGGTCAAATACTCCAAGCACGCACCGCAGAAGATCCACATCTGTTTTCGGGACTTCAACCTCAACGAGACAGACGATATGCTTCTATGCGGAGAGACAACAGAAAAGGCAGACAGTACAATTGCACTGCCTGCCTAATCCGAGGACACGCTTCAAGGTACCCCTATCAGGAGTAGCGGAAGCGTCCCTCCCTTTCTGATTCAGTGCATGGGGCAGCCATGGGGCTTATCGCCCCGGCGCTCTGCCCGGCACAGGATCATCTCCCCGGCGATGCTGACGGCGATCTCTGCCGGTGTCACCGCACGGATGGCGGTGCCGATGGGGGTGTGGATCTGTGCGATGGATTCCTCCGGGATGCCCGCCTCCCGCAGCCTCCGGTTCACGGAGGCGGTCTTGGTGCGGGAGCCGATGACCCCCACATAGGCAAACGCCCCACGGAGGATCTGCTCCTCCACCTGGAAGTCGTGCATATGGCCGTTGGTCATGATGACCACGAAGTCCTCCTCCGTCACCGTGAGGTGGTCCTTGATGGAGGTGAAGTCCCCACAGATGATCTCCTCCGCCGTGGGGAAGAGCTTGCGGGTAGCCAGCTCCGGGCGGCAGTCGAACACCACCGGGCGGAAGCCCACCGTTACCAGCAGGGGACACAGGGCCTGCGAGATGTGGCCCGCCCCGAACAGCAGCGCCCGCTCTCCGATGGGCAGGGGCATACTGAACACGCCGCCCCGCCGGACACAGTCGGTTTGGAGAGAAGCGGGTTCTACACCCTTCGGCAGGTTTCCCCATAGCAGGCCCTCCGGCCCCAGCAGAGCGCCGCAGCCGCCGTCCTCCCGCAGCACCAGCCAGCCCCGCTGATGGGCGGTGAGCCGCTCTGTCAGGGCCGAGGCCAGCGCCTGCCACGACGCATCCTCCGCCGGGATGAACTGGAAATGGGCCGTCACGTCGCCGCCGCACACCATGCCGATATCGCCGCCGGAGGCGGCGGTGTGCAGCAGAAAATCGTGGACGGCAGAGCGCTTCTCCCTCAGCAGGGCCATGGCCATCTCCTCGCTGCGGCGCTCCACGGCGCCGCCGCCGATGGTACCGGTGAGCCGGCCGCTGGCACCCACCAGCATCTGGGAACCGCTCTTCCGGGGGGCGCTGCCCGCTGTGTCGATCAGCGTCACCAGCACCGTGTCCCGGTGCTTTTCCATCTCATAAAACAGCTGTGCAAAGATCTGATTCATAGCTTCTCCTTGTTCCATTGCAGGATCCGACTCCGCAGACGCTGATAGAGCGCCTCACGGCTTTCCGGTGTGATGTAGAATACCTCCCCGCAGGGGTGCTGGCGCACCCGGCGGAGAAAGTCCGTTTCCTTGGGCTTGATGGCGGCCAGCACCGGCACAGGGCCGTCCAGTGCCGCCAGCACCGCCGCCTGAAAGAGGTGGGCGTCATTTTCCAGAAAGCCCAGTTCGTCCATTACCAGCAGGCCGCCTGACGTCAGCAGCGGCGGCCCCAGCCGGTCAAAGGCCTCCGGATACCGGATACTGCGGCGGCTGTCGCAGGTACCCACCAGATGCTCCGGGTCATAGGGCCGCTCCTCCGGCGGCAGGGCGGCGGCGTGCAGGTAGATGGGGAACATCCCGTCCGCATCCGCCTGGGGCAGGCGGCGGGTGACGAAGCCGCCTACGGGGAGGGTGCTCTCCGCCAGCAGCCGGCGGATGAGGGTGCTTTTCCCCACACCACGCTCCCCGCAGATGAGAATGTGCTTTTCCATGCTACGCCTCCTCCATGGCCGGAATCTCCACCGCCAGCAGGCACAGCTCCTTCCGGTTGGGCAGGTAGTAGGGGAATTCCGGTCCCGGTCCCGGCACCAGACGGTGCAGGGGTGGCTCCACTGCGCCGCTGCGGTCATAGAGCCGGAAGAATCGCCGGGCGTCCTCCAGTGACCGGAGGGGCTGGCCAAACTCCAGGGAAAACCGCTCCATCCGATAGGAAAGGCTCAGATGGCGCAGGGTATCCTCCGAGTCCGCCGCCGTGAAGCCCACCGGCACCCGGCCGGTGCTGAACCGGTGATAGGCGTAGTCACGGCGGATGAGCAGCACCGTTCCCCGGCACTGCTGCCGGGCCACCGTCAGCGCCTCCTCCACGTCGCCGAACAGGCAGAACACCATGGCGTCGTAGGGCGTTTCCGGCGGCAGGCAACGGATATCCCCCTGCCGCACCGTGAGACGGGGGTCATGGCCTGCCCGCTGCCGGAGGTTCTCCAGCGGCGCCGCCGCACGATCCACGGCGGTGACGTGGCGGCAGTAGGGCAGCAGCGCCACGGACAGCCCGCCCAGCCCGCACCCGGCGTCGCACACATGGGCCTGCTTCGGCAGGTAGGGGGCGATGCGCCGGGCCAGGGCCGGATAGTAGCCGCAGCAGGCCATGGCATCTTGCAAAAAGGCCATGCCCTCCGGTGTCCAAGCCTGCATCATCCGCCGCACCTCCCGTGTTTTTTTCAGCATAGCAAATCTGCGGCGGGATTGCAAGACCGCCCCGCTGCCTGTGGAAAAATTCCGCCATAGGGAACGGAAATAACACAGAAAATTCACATTTTCCCGCCGGGGCGTCGTATTTACACGGCACCCTGTAAATGCTATAATCATAAAATACGAGATCAGGAAAGGAACGGACCCACATGGAACTGCACGCAAAGCTGGTGCGCTCACAGCTGAATTTCTTCAAGCCTCTGGCGGAAAACTGCTCTCTGGAGCTGACCCGGAAGGGGCAGGACAAGCTGGGGGAGCTGATGACGGCCATGCACCGGCGGGAGACCTTTTCCCGTGAGCATGACTTCCGGAATTTTCAGGGGGCGTGGATCATGCCCAAGGACGAGCGCCGCACCGGCGTGATCCTGTACCTCCACGGGGGCGGCTACACCTGCGGCAGTCTGGAGTACGCCAAGGGCTTTGCCTCTACACTGGCCACGGAGTGCGGTGTCCGGGTGTTTTGCGCCGCCTACCGGCTGGCCCCGGAGCATCCCTATCCCGCTGCGCTGGAGGATGCGATGGAGAGCTATGAGTATCTGCTGAAAAAGGGCTATCCCGCCCGGCAGATCCTGCTGTGCGGCGAGTCCGCCGGCGGCGGGCTCATCTATGCCCTGTGCCTGAAGCTCAAGGAGTTGGGACGGCCCCTGCCCTGCGGGCTGGTGGGCATCTCCCCGTGGACGGACCTTACCTCCTCCGGAGCCTCCTTCGAGACCAACCGGGATGTGGACCCCTCCATGACCCGTGAACTGCTGACCTTCTACGCTGGGTGCTATACCCAGACGCCGGAGGCCCCCCTGTGCTCCCCGCTGTTCGGCGATCTCCACGGCCTGCCGCCGTCGTTGCTGTTCGTGGGCGGGGACGAGGTGATGCTGGACGACACCCGGATGCTCCATGAGAAGCTGCTGAAGTCCGGCTGCCGCAGCAAGATGCACATTGCCCCGGAACGGTGGCACGCCTATGTGCTGTACTGCCTCACCGAGAACATGGAGGAGGACTTCCAGTCCATCAACCATTTTCTGGATAAGGTACTCTCCCCGGCCCGGAGCCTGCGGTGGATGCGGCTGGATAACGCCGCCAAGATCTACCCTGCCGCCAAGCGCCGCAACTGGAACAACTTTTTCCGCCTGTCCGCCACCCTGACGGAGCCGGTGGATACGGCAGTGCTGCGCTCGGCGCTGGATGTGACGGTGCGGCGCTTCCCATCCATGGCGGTGCGGCTGCGGCGGGGGGTGTTCTGGTACTATCTGGAGCAGATCCCCCAGGCCCCGGCCATTCAGTCGGAGAAAAGCTGCCCGCTGGCCCACGTCCCCTTCGATCAGGTGCGGCGCTGCGCCCTGCGGGTGCTGGTGTACCATGACCGCATTGCCGTGGAGTTCTTCCACGCCATCACCGACGGCACCGGCGGCACTATCTTTCTCAAGACCCTGCTGGCGGAGTATCTATGTCAGAAGTACGGCATCACCATCCCGGCGGAGAACGGCGTACTGGGCCGTCTGGAGGAGCCGGACGAGGAGGAACTGGAGGACAGCTTCCTCCGCTATGCCGGGGATGTGAAGGCCAGCCGCAAGGAGGCCACCGCCTATCACCTCAGTGGCACGCCGGAGCCGGACGGCTTCAAGAATCTGGTGACGCTGATGGTGCCGACGGAGGCGCTGCGCTCCTGTGCCAAGGAGTGCGGCGTCACGGTGACGGAGCTGCTGGCCGCCGCCATGATGCAGGCCATCGACCGCCTGCAGGCGGAGAAGGAGCCACGCCGCAGCCACCGCAAGCCGGTGAAGGTGCTGATCCCCGTGAATCTGCGGAATCTGTTCCCCACCCGTACCTTGCGGAATTTCGCCTCCTACATCACCCCGGAGATCGATCCCCGTATGGGAGACTTCACCTTCCGGGAGATCTGCGCCGCCGTCCACCATCGGATGGGACTGGAGAACAACCCCCACACCATGCAGGCCAAGTTTGCCGCCAATGTGGCCAGCGAGCGGTCCCCCGTGCTGCGGGTGATGCCGCTGTTCGTGAAGAATCTGGCCATGAAGCTGGTGTTCGACGCAGTGGGGGAGCGGAAGTCCTGTCTGTGCCTGTCCAATCTGGGCAATGTCCGTTTGCCGGAGGCCATGGCCCTCTATGTGCGCCGGATGGATTTCATCATCGGCGTGCAGGCGGCGGCCCCCCACGGCTGCGCCGTGGTGTCGTGGAACGGCACCGCCTATATCAACTGCATCCGCAACATCCGGGAGCCGGAGCTGGAGCTGCACTTTTATCAGGTGCTGCATGAGCTGGGCCTGCCGGTGAAGGCGGAGAGCAACCAGCGCTGAGAGAAGAAAGGAGCGCAAAGCCATGTATTGTGTCAAATGCGGCGTGGAGCTGGCGGACAGCCAGCGGGTGTGTCCCCTGTGCGGCACCCGTGTGTTCCACCCGGATATTCCCCGCACCCCTGCCGACCCGCCCTATCCCCCGGATGAGCGGGTCCACCCGGAGGAGGTGAATCGCTCCGGCGTGTGCTTTATCCTGACGGCGCTGGCCCTGCTGCCGGCGGTGATCTGCGTGCTGTGCGACTGGCGCATCAACGGGGGTATCCTCTGGTCCGGCTATGCCTCCGGCGGCATCCTGCTGCTGTATGTGCTGACGGTGCTGCCCCTGTGGTTCAAGCGGCCTAACCCGGTGATCTTCGTGCCGCTGGATTTTGCCGCCATTATTCTGTACCTGCTGTATATCGACCTCGCCACCGGCGGACACTGGTTCCTGACCTTCGCCTTCCCCGTGGCAGGATCCATCGGGGTGCTCATCACCACCGTGGTGGCGTTGCTGCGCTACGTCCGCCGGGGGTATCTCTACATCTTCGGCGGCGCCCTCATTGCCGCCGGCGGGCTTGCCATGCTGCTGGAGTTTTTGCTGAACCTGACCTTCGGCGTTCACCAGACCTTCTTCTGGTCCTTCTATCCGCTGGCCGCCGGGGTGCTGCTGGGGGTGATGCTGATCATCATCGCCGTCTGTCCGCCCCTGCGCCGCTCCCTTCACCGGAAGTTCTTCCTGTGAATTCCCCACAGCGGGTCCTTTGGACATAAAGCCCTCCTTCCCCTGTGGAGGAGGGCTTTTCCAGTTGACTTCCCGGAGGAGATTCCGTATAATGGGACACAATGAGATAGCGCAGAACGCCGCTTCACCGGAGACGGAGCGGGCGGCGGGGCGGCCGGTGCCGGTTTCCGGAGGGAACCGGCCTTTTTCCTGACTGCACCGGGTCGGAAAGGAGCGATCTTCCGTGAAAAAACGTATCTTTGCGGCGCTTTCAGCGATGCTGATGCTGCTGGCTCTGGCCGGCTGCGGCGCCAAGCAGGTGGACTATGACGCCACCTGCACCATCTCCATCTCCTGCGCCACCATTCTGGACAATATGGACGCCTGCGACCCCGACAAGCGGGAGCAGGTGCCTCAGGACGGCGTCATTCTGGCCCCGGTGGAGGTGGGCTTCCAGACCGGGGAAAACGTCTTTGACGTGCTGCAGCGGGTGTGCCGGGAAAATCGCATCCAGATGGAGTCCAAATGGACGCCCCTGTATGAGAGTGCCTACATTCAGGGCATCCACAACCTGTATGAATTCGACGTGGGCAGCGGCTCCGGCTGGATGTACAGTGTCAACGACTGGTATCCCAACTACGGCTGCTCCCGTTACACGGTGCAGCCGGGGGATGTGATCTGCTGGGTCTATACCTGCGATCTGGGACAGGATGTAGGCGGCGGGGCCGCCGTGGGCGAGTGAGAAGAACCGGCGAAGGGAGGCGATGACCATGCGATACAGCGACGTGTTCGGCAGCTGCCATCCGGCGGTGAACTTCCTGTATTTCGTGCTGGTCATCGCCTTTTCCATGTGCCTGACTCACCCGGTATGCCTGCTGCTGTCGGTGTGCGGGGCCGTGATCTACCATGCTGTGCTGCTGGGGCCCCGCTCCCTGCGGAAAAGCGCCGTGTGGATGGTACCCATGGCGGTGCTGGCGGCGGTCATCAACCCGGCCTTCACCCATCAGGGCGTTACCATACTGGCCTATCTCCCCTCCGGCAATCCCCTGACGCTGGAGAGTATGCTCTATGGCCTTGCCTCGGCGGCGCTGCTGTCGGCCACGCTGCTGTGGTTCACCTGCTACAACGCCGTCATGACCTCGGATAAGTTCATCTATCTCTTTGGCAGGGTGATCCCCGCCCTGTCACTGGTGCTGTCTATGACCATGCGCTTTGTTCCCCGGTTCCGCACCCAGCTGCACACCGTGGCGCAGGCCCAGAAATACATGGGCCGTGACACGGAGAACGGCAGCCTTCTCCGCCGCACGAAAAACGCCATGAAGGTCTTTTCCATCATGGTCACATGGTCGCTGGAGAGCGCCATCGAGACGGCGGACAGCATGAAGAGCCGGGGCTACGGCGAAAAGGGCCGCACGGCCTTCTCCATCTATCGCATGGACGACCGGGATCGGGGGCTGCTGGCATGGCTCATTTTCTGCGGGGCCTATGTATTCTGCGGTGTGCTGGCCGGAGGCCTGCGGTTCCGCTACTATCCCTCGCTGGCGGGAGCGCCTGTGACGCCCATGACCGTGAGCTTTTTCGTGGTCTATTTTCTGCTGTGCCTGACCCCGGCGGCACTGGATCTGGCGGCGGCCCGCCAGTGGAAACAAATCGAGAAGGAGGTGCGCCGGTGACGGAGCTTCTGCATCTGGAGAATTACAGCTTTACCTACCCCCAGCAGCGCCGCCCGGCGCTGTCCCATGTTACCCTCACCGTGCCGGAGGGGGCGTTCATGGTACTCTGCGGCCCATCCGGCTGCGGAAAGTCCACGCTGCTGCGGCAGCTGAAAACGGTACTGGCGCCTCATGGCCTGCGGGAGGGGGAGATCACCTTCTGCGGCACGCCGCTGTCCCAGATCCCCGGCCGCCGTCAGGCGGCGGAGATCGGCTTTGTGCAGCAGTCCCCGGAGAATCAGGTGGTGACGGACAAGGTCTGGCACGAGCTGGCCTTCGGACTGGAGAGCTTGGGCTTCGATACCCCCACCATCCGCCGCCGTGTGGCGGAGATGGCCTCCTTCTTCGGGATACAGGACTGGTTCTATAAAAACGTCACGGAGCTGTCCGGCGGACAGAAGCAGCTGCTGAGTCTGGCCTCGGTGATGGTGATGCAGCCCCGTGTGCTAATTTTGGACGAGCCTACCAGCCAGTTAGACCCCATTGCCGCCTCGGACTTTCTTCAGACGCTGGGGCGCATCAATCGGGAGCTGGGGACCACCGTCCTTCTGACGGAGCATCGGCTGGAGGAGGCCCTGCCACTGGCGACCCATGCGGCGGTGATGGACGGCGGACGGCTGCTGTGTACCGGCGCACCGGCGGAGGTGGGCGGCTTGCTGCGGCAGGAGGGCCACCGGATGTTTCTGGCCATGCCCTCCGCCATGCGGATCTGGGCCTCGGTACAGAGCGATGCCTCCTGCCCGGTGACGGTGCGGGAGGGCAAGGCTTTCCTGACGGAGTGGCTCACAGATCACCCCGCCCGGCCCCTGCCGCCGGAGGAGATCCCTCCCTGCGGCGAGGTGGTGCTGGCGGCGGAGGACGTGTGGTTCAAATACGAGGAAAAAGGCCCGGATATCGTCCGGGGCCTCCATATGACCGTCCGACAGGGGGAATTTGTGGCCCTGCTGGGCGGCAACGGCACCGGCAAATCCACCACCCTGCGGCTTCTCAGCGAGGGACTGCGCCCCTACCGTGGCGTAGTGCGGCATACGGGTCGGATGGGGGTCCTGCCCCAAAACCCGCAGGCGCTGTTCGTGAAAAAGACCGTCCGGGAGGATCTGTTCGAGACCTTCGACGGACTGCATTTGCCCCCGGCGGAGCAGCAGCGGCGGGTGGAGCAAATGGTGACCCTCTGTCGCCTGACGGAGCTGTTGGACCGCCATCCCTACGACCTCTCCGGCGGTGAACAGCAGCGTGCGGCGCTGGCCAAGGTCATGCTGCTGGAGCCGGATATCCTGCTGATGGACGAGCCCACCAAGGGGCTGGACGCCGAGTTCAAGCAGTCCTTCGCCGCCATGGTGCGCTCTCTGCTCTCCGGCGGCGTGACGGTGCTGATGGTGAGCCATGACGTGGAGTTCTGCGCCCGCTATGCCCACCGCTGCGCTCTGTTCTTCGACGGCAGCATCTCTGCCGAGGGGACGCCCCGTGCCTTCTTCGGCGGCAACAGCTTCTACACCACCTCCGCCGACCGCATGGCCCGTGGGCTGCTGCCCCACGCCGTCACGGCGGAGGACGTCATGGCCGGTATCGGCGGCACCGTCCCGCCGGAGCCGGAGGTACAGCACACCTATGCGCCGCTGCCGCCGGCAGCGGAGGAGTCTGCCGACTGGAAGCCCCCGAAGCTTCCGTGGTGGCGCAGGGCGCTGGCCGCCGTGTCCGGCGCCGTGGCGCTGGTGATCCTATGGATGGCTACCCGCAAGACGGATCTGACGGCGCTGGTGGGCGGCGGCAAGGTCTCTGCTGCCGGGTGGCAGACGCTGGCCACCTATGGGATATTTCTGGCGGCCATGTTCGTGCTGGTGGCCTCCATCGGCCGTCGGGCGCCGCCGCCGGTGCAGGTACAGACTCCGGTGGAAAAGCGGAAGCTCTCCCGCCGCACGGTGGTGGCCTCCGTGCTGATTTTACTGATGATCCCCGTGACACTGGTGGTGTGCGTAGGCCTCTTTGGCCGCACCCACTACTATATCACCGCCCTGCTGGTGATGCTGGAGTGTATGCTGCCGTTTTTCATGGTCTTTGAGGGCCGACGCCCACAGGCCCGTGAGCTGACCATCATCGCCGTGCTGTGCGCCTTGGGCGTGGCGGGCCGGGCGGCCTTCTTCATGCTGCCCCAGTTCAAGCCCGTTATGGCCCTGACCATCATCGCCGGGGTGGCCCTCGGCGGTGAGACGGGCTTTCTGGTGGGGGCCATGACCATGCTGGCCAGCAATGTCCTCTTTTCCCAGGGGCCGTGGACGCCCTTCCAGATGTTCAGCATGGGCATCATCGGCTTTCTTGCCGGAGTGCTGTTCCGCAAGGGCTGGCTGCGCCGCAGCCGGGGCGCTCTGGCGGTGTTCGGCGGCATCGTCACCTTCGTCATCTACGGGGCCATCATGAACCCCGTGTCGGCGCTGATCTATGGGGCAGAGATGAACTGGCAGACGCTGCTGACGTACTATATCACCGGCTTCCCCATGGACTGTGTTCACGCCTGCGCCACGGTGATCTTCCTGCTGCTGCTGGCGGAGCCCATGCTGGAAAAGCTGGACCGCATCAAGGTCAAATACGGGCTGGTGGAGTGATCCTGCGACCTATGGATACATACAGAAAGGCCGGCGCATCCGTTACGGATGCGCCCTTTCCCTTACGGGAAGTGATGGATATGTATGCAAATATTAAGCGGCGTATGCATGGCAGAATGATCTTTCTCACGATACTGTTTTTTCTGCTGGCGGGGATATTGTTGACAAATGGTTTTAACATGCTTTTTACCGAAGGCCCTTCCTATACATATCTGGAGCAGACAGAGAAGATCTTTGAGGAGCGCGGGCAGGTTTTGCCTGAGGAGGAGCGCGCGCGTCTCATGGAAATGGACGCAAGTATGAACGCGCAGATGCGCAGGGAACGCCGGATGTGGGCGCCGGTACTGATGCTGTTTGGACTGGCGGCCGGCGCGGCCGGTCTGCTGACGCTCGTGCGGGGGATGAATGTGCCGGGCAGCAAGCTTGGGA
>ERZ832522.2162-NODE-2162-length-24556-cov-4.430758_pt1 | contig 24556 bp, 18 predicted proteins | sample MGYA00519951_ERZ832522 | MGnify/ENA primary metagenome ERZ832522 (study PRJEB31850, sample SAMEA3708728) | human gut metagenome | biome: human gut; feature: human-associated habitat; material: faeces | place: China | collected 2014 ... | reverse complement strand
TGCTCAGCGTATATTTTTCGAGGAAGCGGTGAGCGCCGATAATCAGCATCGGAGCAGCAGCTTCGAATCCTACACGGCCTTTGATACCGATAATCGTATCACCCACATGCATATCACGACCGATACCGTAGGCTGCACCAATCTCTTCTACTTTCTGGATGGCTTTAATCTTGTCGTCGAACACTTCACCGTTTACGGCATACAACTCACCTTTCTTGAATTCCAGTTTCAGTTGTTCGCTGCCTGTTTTGGTTACCTGTTTCAGGTAAGCACTTTCCGGCAATCCCTGTGCAGAATCCAGAATTTCACCACCGCAGATAGAAGTTCCCCAGATACCTACGTTGTATGAGTATTTCAGTTTAGTGAAATCTGCTTCAAAACCATTTTCCTTCAGGTAATTGATTTCATATTCACGGCTCAACGCCATGTCACGTGTCAGGGTAATGATTTCCACTCCCGGAGCCATTACCAGGAAAGTCATGTCAAAACGCACCTGGTCGTTGCCGGCACCAGTAGAACCGTGAGCAATGGCATGAGCTCCGATTTCGTTGGCATAACGGGCAATGGCCAATGCCTGGAAGATACGTTCAGAACTTACAGAAATAGGGTAAGTACCGTTACGCAGTACGTTTCCGAATACCATGTATTTCAGGCTCTTTTCGTAGTATTCCTGTGTTACGTCAAGAGTCACATATTTCACAGCTCCCAGTTTATACGCATTTTCTTCGTTCTTTTTTAACTGTTCCGGGCTGAAACCACCGGTATTGGCGCATGCTGCATATACTTCATATCCTTTTTCCTTTGCCAGATACATTACGGTAAAGGAAGTGTCCAATCCGCCGCTGAAAGCAACGACAACTTTTTTCTTTTCTTCCATGGTGCTTATCTTTATATCGTGAAGCTTTTCGCCTGTATGAGTTCAGGAGAAAACCTCGCTTGAGATTATTTTTGTATTTAGAAATTGTTTATTTTATCGTCTGTGTGCAAAGCCGGATCGTAAAGCATGGCTGTGCAGATACAGAATTTACGGTTTTTCGCCATCAGGATTTCGTGGTTGATACATCCTTCACATCCTTTCCAGAATGAGTCATCGTCGGTCAACTCGTTGAAAGTGACAGGTACGTATCCCAGCTCTGTATTCATTTTCATGACCGCAGCTCCTGAAGTCAGACTGAAGATTTTGGCTTTCGGCCATCGCAGACGAGCCAAAGTAAAAGAGGCATGCTTGATACGCTTAGCCAGTCCGCATCCTCTGTATTTCGGATGAACAATCAGTCCGGAAGTAGCTACGTACTGTTTGTTTCCCCATGATTCGATGTAAGTAAATCCGGCAAAATCATCTCCGCACAGTGCGATGATGGCTTTTCCTTCTTTCATCTTGGTAGCTACGTATTCGTGTGTACGTTCGGCAATACCCGTACCGCGAACTTTGGCTGCTTCTCTAATCGTGTCCAATATTGTGTCAACATAAACCTCGTGTGAGGCGTCGGCTACCATTACATCAATTTGTTTAGTAGGTTCCATTTTTTATTCTTATCAGTTAGAGTTGGTTTATATTCGGTATAATGTTGGCAAGAGCATGCTTGACTTCTGTACGCGTACAATTTTCGCGAATCACCAGCATGATGGTGTCGTCGCCGGCAATGGTACCGATGATTTCATGGAAATTGTGCATGTCAATGTCGTATGCCAGACTGCTGGCATATCCCGGGCGAGTCTTGATGACAGCGATGTTGTGGGAGAATTCAATGGAAATGAATCCGTTGTGACGCAGCATTTCGCTGGCTTTTTGCGGCTCTGTCATGCGCTTGTACATGGTATTGTTGGGAAGTACATATACATAATTCCCGTTCATGCTGGCAGCTTTGGCTACCTTCAGTTGCTTCAAGTCGCGCGACAGGGTGGCTTGTGTCAATTGGAATCCTTCTTTTGTCAACTCCTGCAAGAGTTCGTCCTGACTTCCAATCTCCTTGCTGGAGATAATCATTTTGATCGAATCAAGTCTGCTATTCTTGTTCTTCATTGTATAATTATTCTTTTACGGCTGCAAAAATACGGATATATTTTGAATATCATGCATAAATTCTTACTTTTTTGTGCGTTTATTCTGAAAAATGCATGAATATAATGAATAAATAACCATTGTGAATTTTATTTTGTATTTTTGTGCACGTTAATTACAGAGACAAAGAATCATGAAGACCACATGGCTACAGGCAGAAAAGGATCCGATGGGAGCTGCCATATACGATTACTTCAAGAATGGAAAGGCTGGAAAGTTAAGAGTTTTCTCTTCACAGTTTGAGGAAGATGAAATTCCAGTGAGTGAATTATTCCGTACGTATGAACACATGCCCTTGCTGGAACAAACTGCACTGGATATGGCCCAGGGAAAGATTTTAGATGTAGGAGCAGGCAGTGGCTGTCATTCCTTGGCTTTAAAGCAAATGGGAAAAGAGTCTGTGGCTATTGATATTTCTCCTCTGTCGGTAGAAGTCATGCAGGCACGTGGACTGGATGCCCGTCTGGTCAATCTATTCGACACGCATTTCGCCGAACGCTTCGATACCATTCTGATGCTGATGAACGGTTCGGGAATTATCGGACGGGTAGAGAATTTCGGTGATTTCTTCCAGCGGATGAAGCTGTTGTTGAATCCTGGTGGTTGTATCTTAATGGATTCAAGCGATTTGAGATACCTGTTTGAGGAGGAAGACGGAAGCTTTGTCGTTGATTTGGCGGGCGATTATTACGGTCAACTGGATTTCCAGATGCAATATAAACAAATAAAAGGAGAAGCATTCGACTGGTTGTATGTGGATTTCAACACCCTGAGTCTGTATGCTTCTCAATATGGATTCAAAGCAGAGCTGGTGAAGGAAGGCAGTCATTATGACTATTTGGCCAAACTTACCTTGTAGCTCTTTGTTTCTTCTTCAACCATAAATAATACCCGCTGAGTGGAAGTACGCCTCCGATAAAAGCTGCCAGAAAATAGAGTACCTTTGTATAGATACCTCCCCAGCTTCCGGTGTGGAAGGCATAGAACCAGCCTTTCAGTTTCTGTGCGCGAGGCACTTCCGCATAGGTTGTGGTTTCTGTAATCTCTCCGTTCTTCGGATTGAATTTCAGGGTATCCGTACGGCGTAATTGCTGTCCCTGGATAACTTGTATCTTCTTCTCTTCTATACGGAGCGAAGTATAGCCGGTGTATTTTGCCTGTACTTCCTGGATTGCCTTGTCCCAAGCCGTATAATCGGTTTGTTTCTTACCTTCTTTCTTGGCACGTGCATCGTTTTCCTTTTGTGGGAGAGAAGTCCCGTGAGTTTGGGCCTGCTTCGAGGTGTTTCCTCCAAAAAGCCCGTAAGCAAACGAACGATACCAGCCAAACGACCAGGTGAGCCCGGTAAGTGCCATGATCAGCAGGAAGAGGGTAGAATAGAAGCCCAACGCCACATGACTGTCATACCAGAAACGGCGCCATCCTTTGCAGAAGGAAACCTTCAGTCGGTTATTTAACGCTTTTCGGGTGCGGGGCCACCAGATAACAAGACCACTGACAAGAATTACGACCATCAGCAGGGTGGAGATGCCGACTATCATTTTCCCTACAGAAGAAGCACCTTTCTGCGGTGGAGGGTTTAGCAGCCAGCGATGCAGTTTCCGCATGGTTTGAAAAAAAGCGTTTCCTTCTATCCATCCGTTCACTTCTCCCGTGTACGGATTCACACTCAGACTTTTTCTGCCTGCGTTTTTGAAAGTCACTGTAGCTGCCTCATCGGCTTTTCCCGAATATTGCAGTGAGGTTAGCTTGAGTGAATCAGCAGTCTGCTCCTTTATGCGTGCAATCAGCTGCGAAGGTGGAAGAACGGCAGCGTTCCCTTCTGGAACGCTTACCTTATATAAATGGGGCTTACATGCCTGAGTGATTTCCTTTTCGAATACCAGTGCAGCTCCCGAGAAACAAATAATGGAAAGAATAATTCCCACTGGAATAGAAAGCCAGAGGTGTATTTTCCCGAATAATTTTCTCATTTCTAAATGTTATTGTTGAGTTAATGCAATTTTACCTACTGTTGTAATTTCATCGGCTTCCACTTCCAGTCCTTTTACAGCCTCTCCTGTTTGAGGATTGATTTTATAGAATGTGGGAGTGGCTCCTTCTTCGGTAGTTAATACCGGAATATAAAAATACTGATTTTCCAGATAAGGAGAATTTCCGAAAGAAGAAATCAGGTTCATGTCAGGCAATCCTGTAATAGGAATCAGCTTCTTTTCGCTGGCTTTGAATATCACCAGTTCATTTTTAGGTGCATTGGTTCCCAGTGTGGCTACTTCTTCAATGCTGCATCCGTAATTATTGAGCAGGAAATAATCGCCACCTACGTGCCAGCAGCGGAACAACGGATGGCCGCTCGCACCGCTCATCGTTTCCAGGTTGCAATAATACTCATCGAAGGCAGTACTTCCGGCAGGGATGCGCACGACACCAGAAGGAAGTGTACCTTGTACCTTTGCCTTTAAGTTGGCATCAGCCGCAGGCTGGGTAGCCGTACGTCCATATCCTCCTGAAAATACATACAAGTTTCCGTCATCGTCGCTCCAAATGGTCTGATAGTACTGAGAACGCATGCGTCCGCAGGCAAAACCAATCTTGTCTGTTGTCGCAATAACCGGTTCTTCATCAAAGTTGCTGCCGCTGTAAATGGCAATATAAGCATTATCAGGATATTGGGTAGAAGGAATCTGTCCGGCAGTATACTTACCGCTTCCTGAGCCGCCGGTACCGGTTGCCACATAATCCTGACTCAACACCTTATCGGGCCAGGTATTCACTCCGTAGTGACTCATACCCATTGGAATAATAGAGGTATAGAGCTTTCCGTTGGCTTCCACAAATCCGGCCATGGTAACCTTTTCACCGTTCCCTAAGAAGTTCTCGGCCAAAATATCCTGCTGGTTGGTGCTGGTGGTACCGTTCTTGGCATTCAAGTAGTTAAATAAAAAGCCTTGTGCTGCATTGCCTTTATCGTCAGTCTGCTTGGTGTCTCCGGTAGATACGGTAATTACATTGTCACCCCATGTGCCGTAGGTCGTAAAACGGTTGAATGTATAACTGTATTTTTTCTGTGGTACATTGTTGGCATCCAGATAGTAACATCCTCCGGTGCCTTGTGAGCCGTCGTTATATTTGATTCCGAAAAAATAATTCTGGTCGTAGAAAATCCAGTAAGAAATCTGGTCCTGAAATTCTTTCCCGTTTTCAATGACTGAGATTTTGCCTTCGTCCAGACTTTCGGCCGTAAGTAGATAGGAAGTACCTCCTGCGGTAACCGGAATGACGTAGTTTCCCTTGAAGTTGTTGTGATTGTTGAAGGTTGGGTCATTTTCTTCGTTCTGACACCCCATGAACAGGCCTCCCATGCAGAAAGCGCCCAGTCCTAACATAAAGTTCTTTTTATTCATATACTTGTATTTATATTTTTATTGGTTTATTACTTTCCAAAATACACCCGGAACTTTCCATAAAATGCCCGTCCGGCTTTTTGCAGACTAAAGTTGTCATACAGTTTCTCATCGGTGAGGTTCCGGCATTCAAATGAAATGTTGTAACGTCCGTTTCGGATACTGTACCCTAAAGAGAGATTGTGCGAAATCTGCTTCGGTACCCGAATCTTAGTAGACGGGTCACCAAAGTTTTCCCAATACAAAGGGAAGTCATGCTGGTAGAAACAATCCCATCCGAATGTGAGGGTATTCCCTTTCGCAAACAGGTTATGCCAGTAGAAGTTCATATCTACGTTTGCATACTGGTAAGGAATGTTCGGGATGCGCTGTCCGTACGTCAGTGCATTCTGTCCGCTACTTGCTGCCCGTTTCTTTTCCTTGTCGCGGGTGTCAAGGTTGTTGAACGTACCTCCCATATTGAACCAGTTGCTGTAACTGTATCGCAAAGACACATTGAACCCTTTTGTCTCTACCCGGCCATGATTGGTGTAGCTTCCATAGCTGGTGCCTCCTACGGTCGACAAGTCACGTTTGATGTAGTCTTGGGTATTACGGTAGATGATTCCTCCTTCCACATACAACCCGTGTTTGCCTAACTGCTTGTTGTAGCTGGCACTCAGGTTCACGTTGTCACTACGTTCCGGTTTCAAGTCAGCTTTTCCCGCTTCAAGGTCACCGTCACCAAACAGTTCCTGTGTGCTGGGCATGCGCAGCGCCTTTTCGTAAGAGAGTTTCAACTGAATGGCTTTCCCTAAGAAATAGGTTCCGGCAGCTCCATATCCGAAAGAGCTGACACTTTGTGACACCCTCGTATCACTTCCTATATTGTTGTCGCTCAGCTGTACCGTTCCTTCACTGTAAGAATTGTAGTGCTTGCCGAAGACCGACAGATTCCATTTTTCAGAAGGCATCAGGCGATAAGATAACCCTGCAATGTTTTTCCGGCTTTTGGTAGGTTCATCATAATCTTCCAGTACGGAATTTTTCTCAATCAGACTTCGTCCTGTACGACGAAAAGTACTGAATACATTATTAAATGTAAACGAGTGCATTTTGCCCAGTCGGTATACCGCAGTAAGTGTGGTATTCCAGTTTGTATTGATTTGTTCACTGAACTGGTGATTCTGTTCGCCGGCAGTCGATCTGGGGATACGGTCGCCCAGCCAGTTGTATTTGTACATCGCTGTATCCACGTTTGTCGTCAGGTTGTGGTTGTAATTAGCCGTAACCGTCACATCCAGTCCTTTGGTGAAAAGATTCTGCTTGCGATATTCTACCGAAGGAACGATGGAATAACCATGACGATGTTTCTCGCCGAATACGATTTCCTGGTACACTCCATTCTGTATTTCTTTGTAGAAATGCGAGTAGGCCACATTAAACATCAGCCGGTCGGCCCAGCTTTTCCCGGTAACTCCGATTTTTCCGATGACCGCTTCGTTGTGGAATGTATCATTGAATCGTTTTACACGCTGTATATTACTTTCATCGCTGACAGACGTATTGTTTTCGTGGTTGAACTCTTCCACCCAGTTGTTGATATAGTAATTATTGTCAGAGTAATTCTGATACGCATTGATTTCGTATGTCAGTCCGTTTTTGAAACTCTGCCCGAAGTTTACATACGATTTATGCGTGTTGAACGAGCCGTACGAGTATGATGCATCCAGAAACCAGTTGCGCTTCTGTTTGTTGGTTACAATGTTGATAACTCCCCCCAAGGCATCGGTACCGAATCCTACGGGTACCACACCTTTATATACCTCAATGCGCTCGGCAAAGTTGACCGGGATGTTATTCAGGTCGAAAGCTGTTCCTGCCCCTTCTTGTGGCACCCCGTTGATAAATACTTTTACATGCTTGCCGCTGAAGCCGTCGAGCATCAGCTGCATGTCCGAGCCCACACCTCCAGATTCGCGCAGTTTCATTCCCGGAAGTTTCTGCAACGCTTCACTCAAGTTCTTGGTAGAATTCTGCAGTTCACGTGTATCTACAGCCACGGCATTAAAGGCCGAGCGCTTGATACGTCCGACTCCGTTGGAAACGACTACGACCTCATCCAGCTCGGTGACTGAAGGCTTCAAGATTACATTTTGCTTGCTACGTCCGTCTGCCAGAATTTCTACTTCTTTTTCTACCGTCTCAAATCCGATGGCAGAAACGGTCAGTATATATTTCCCGGCAGGTGCTTTCAGATGATACAAGCCTTTTTCGTTGGTTGTACAGCCATATTGCGTACCTTTCAGGTACACCGTGGCGAAGTCAATGACACTCTTGTCCGAAGAAAGAACTTTCCCAGATAGTAACGAACGGCCTTGTGCAGAAAGAGATAAGACACAAGCACCCAATAACATAAAAAGTACACCCCATTTCAAATTTTCGCTTCCCCGCGAAAAAGATAAATTTCTCATTTACTGTAACTCGTATTTTTTGTTCAGGACTAATTTTCAGTGTGCAAAATTAAGGCGATTGTCCGGGTGGGGCAATCGCCAAATATGGGTAATTTAGACTATGTATAAATACCTATTTGTAGGTATTGTGTAGTTTGTCCTATGAAATGTAACGGGTTACGGTTAGAGAATTTGGACTGTTACAGGATATGGAAGTGCTTCAATGCCTGCATGATACCCTCTTCATCCACTGAGGTGGTGATATAATCGGCTGCAGCTTGTATGTGAGGAGCCGCGTTTCCCATGGCAATTCCCATACCTACATGTTTCAACATCGGAATGTCGTTGCCGCCATCGCCGAAAGCCATGGTATCTTTCAGGTCAATGCCGTAGTAAGCTAACATCTGGTCGATACCGTGACTTTTACTGTTTCCCCGTGCAATGATGTCGGCAAAGAGCGGATGCCAGCGCATGGGTTCACAGTGAGTCAGCACCTTTCCGAATATCTCTTCGTCTTTTTCTTCGGGGAAATACCCCATGATTTGCAGAATTTCCTTCTCTCTTGCAGTTTCTATGGGACGGATTTCCGGAATGTCAATTTGAATCAGACGGGCAATCTCTCTGACAGCCTCATCCTCATGTGTCAGGAACCAGGTATTGTCGTGTACAAAAACGAACGGCATTTCCGGATGGTCATGCTGGTACTGAATGAGTCGTTCAATGTCTTCCTGCGGCACACAGCCCTTGTAGATGTCCTCATGATTTGCCGTGAAGCAATGTGCTCCGTTCAGTGTGACATAACCGTCGAAATCCAGGTCACCCACGGCATCCATCATCAATGTCTTTGGACGGCCGGTAGCAATGAATACCTTAATACCTTTTTCTCTCAAAAGTCGCAGGGCTTCGCGGGTAGACTCCGGCACGGTGTGAGTCTGGAAAGAAACTAATGTTCCATCAATATCAAAGAATATCGCTTTTACCATTTTTCGTGTATTAAAAGTCCGTGCAAAGATAGCGAATTTTTAGGAGAATTTTTGGGGTCTATGTGGAATCTACCGGATGATAAGTGGACTAATGGATACGATGATGAATCGAAAATCCCAGTAAAATCTGTATAAAACTCTCCGAATTCTTTTACGTTTCGCATGGCGGAACCGTAGGTTTTCCGACGCGGAAACTTACGGTTCCCGATGCGGAAACATAGGTTTTGGGCAAGGGAAACATAGAAAATGTAATTCGGAATTCTTGATTGGGACACTGTGTTTTTTTATCTGCGGGGAAGAGGTAAGGTTTGTTCTGAAGGAGAGTATTTATATAATTGTGATAAATTGTTTTGTTTCTGTATGGTATTTATTACATTTGCCACTGAATATAATTAAATAATGTATACTTGAAAGATTTTTCAGGTGTTTCTTGTGCAAAAGTGAGAGTGAATCATGGAAAACAAAACGTATCAGTATAAAAGAATCACGGTAAAGATAGGTAGTAACGTGCTGACCCGCCGTGACGGCACACTGGATATAACCCGCATGTCGGCATTGGTGGACCAGGTGGCCGAGTTGCATAAAGCAGGAGTAGAAATCGTGCTGGTATCTTCCGGGGCGGTAGCTTCAGGAAGAAGCGAGTTGAAACCCTTGCGGAAACTGGACAGCGTGGACCAGCGGCAGCTTTTCTCGGCAGTGGGGCAGGCTAAGTTGATAAACCGTTATTATGAGCTGTTTCGTGAGCACGGCATTACCGTAGGTCAGGTACTTACGACTAAGGAGAGTTTTTCTACCCGTCGGCATTACCTGAACCAGCGTAATTGCATGAAGGTGATGTTGGAGAACGGGGTGATTCCTATCGTGAATGAAAATGATACGATTTCGGTGACCGAACTGATGTTTACCGATAACGATGAACTGTCGGGTATGATTGCCTCTATGATGGACATGCAGGCATTGATTATCCTTAGTAACATTGACGGCATTTATAACGGTTCACCTTCTCAGCCGGGTACTTCTGTGATACGTACGGTGGAGCGTGGAAAGGATTTGTCGGATTACATTCAGACAGAGAAGTCCGGATTCGGACGGGGAGGGATGCTTACCAAAAGCACCATTGCCCGTAAGGTGGCCGATGAAGGAATTGCTGTGATTATTGCCAATGGCAAGAAAGAGAACATCCTGTCGGATTTGTTGTGTCATCCGGATACGACTGTCTGTACCCGTTTCCTTCCGGCTATGGAAGGAGTGTCGAGCATGAAGAAGTGGATTGCGCATAGTGAAGGCTTTGCCAAAGGGGAACTTCATTTGAACCGTCAGGCGGTAGAGGCCGTCAGAGGAGTGAAGGCTACCAGCATCCTTCCGGTGGGAGTGACGCGGGTTGTAGGGGATTTTGAGAAAGATGACCTTGTGCGCGTGATGGACGAGCAGGGACGGCAGATTGGAGTGGGCCGTGTATCAGCCGACTCGGCAGAAGCACTTTCCATGGTGGGACAGCACGGGCAGAAACCGCTGGTACATTACGATTATCTGTATTTGGAATAAACCGGAATGGCTTACTCCATCGGTACGGTGCGTTGTTCTGCCACGGACTGTATGGACAGAGGGGTAACCGAAGTCCAAAGAGCCAGGTCGTGTATATCGGCCGGGTAGGGTATCTCCTGTTTCATTTCGGCTTCTAATGCTTTGAGCATGATGTAATCCATGCCTTCATGGTGCGTGTCGATGCGCAGTGCTTCTTCTCCCCATTGTTGCCAATAGAGGTGCTCGTATTTTTGCAGGTAAGCGGTATCTGCCTCCCATGTTTCGTGCGGACTTTTTCCTTCCAGGTAAATGCGTCGCTGGTCTCCCTGCCAGATTCCTTTGGTGCCTTGTATTTCGAAGTCCAGGCTTCTGGGGCGGGGAAGAGTGGTGTCGTGGGTCAAAGAAACCAAGGTTCCGGAAACCGTCTCCAGTTGGGTGACGGTTACGTCTCCCTGCGTGACAGGCACGTGAGGATTTCCTCCTAATTCACGGATACGCTGGTATAGGCCTGCGGGTTTGGAAGAAAAGGTGGTCAGGCGTACAAAACGGTCTTTGCGGGGAATGCCGGCGATGAGGCAGAGAGGAGCCAGTCCGTGAGTAGGATAAAGGTCGCCATTTTCCTGCTGGTAGAATTTGCTTCGCCAGATGCTTTCTGTCTTTTTCCGGTTGCCCAGATTACCCTGGTCGTCCAATAGAAGATTGCGCAAGTCGTGACGGTAACCTCCTCGCATGTATACCACTTCACCTAATTCACCGGCACGGACCAGGTTGTGCATGGCCAGAATTTCCTGCCGGAAAAGCGTATTCTCCAGCGGAAAGATTTTTTTCTTTCCGGCTTCTGCCGCTTCAATCAGCGGCTGGTACTCATGCAGGTAAAGTCCTCCTTTGATTTCCAGTGCCACATGGCAGCCGTGTTGTATACAGTACAGGGCATGGGTTACGTGCAACTGCCATGGAGAAGCAATGAAAACCAGTTGCGGGGCATGAAGGGCAATCATTCTTTGATAATCATCTCCTCCCTGGTTGTAGCAAGGCACATCGTAGTCGGCTTCCCGGGCTTCCGGGTCGGCAATGGCAGTCACCTGGAAATAAGGAATGTGGCGGGTCAGGGCAAGCAGTTGCTTTCCCCGGTATCCCATACCGATATAGGCTATTTTCAGTGTATTCATGGTTAGCAGGTTCGTTTTATTCAGTCGGTGGGCATCAGTCCTTTGATTCCAAAAACTGAATCAGCAGGTTGCGGGGTAGGGAATAGGTATTTCCATGTTCCTGCACGTATTTCAGCAGGTAGAGCCCTTCCTGGCGAAGGCGGGCCTTAGGCACGATGCTTTCGGTATCTTCCGCCATTTTCAGCAGCATCATGGCGGCTAATTCGGTCTTCTCCATCCCATCTTTTTCCTGACTGTATTTTTTTAGTATGGTTTGTCCGTCCATTTCTTCCAGCTGTTGGGGAGTGACCTCCAGTACTTGCCGTGCCGTACTTTCATACTCCTCCCAGTCCGACTTGCTGATGTGCTTCCGGCGGAGAATCAGGTTGGCTATTGCGGCAAATATTTCCTGAATCATGCGTATGATGTAATCCTGTCTGATCATGGTTTTAAAATTTTCGGTTACAAAGTTCGAAATATTTTTCTTGGTTTTTCATAATCTTTCGTAATTTTGAGCGAATAACTAAAAAATTGCACTATGGACGAACAAATAAGACAAATAGGAGAACGTATCCGCGGGCTACGCGATGCGCTGGATTTGAGTGTAGAGGACATGGCCGGACAATGTGGGTTGCCGGTGGAACAATATAAGCAGATTGAGTCGGGCGAGTGTGACATTGCGGTCAGTACGTTGCAGCAAATCGGACGGAAGTGCAACGTGCCGCTTGACGTGCTGATGTTCGGGGAAGAACCTAAGATGAATGCTTATTTCCTGACACGCTGGGGAACCGGTATTTCGGTGGAGCGTACGAAGGCATATAAATACCAGTCGCTGGCTTCAGGGTTCCGCAACCGCAAGGCCGATCCTTTCCTGGTAACGGTAGAGCCCAAGCCGGAGGATACACCTATTTATTATAATACGCACTACGGACAGGAGTTCAACCTGGTGATTGAAGGCCGGATGCTGTTGAGCATAAACGGAAAAGATTTGATTCTGGAGCAGGGAGACAGCTTGTATTTCGATTCTTCACTGCCTCACGGAATGAAGGCGCTCGACGGGAAAGCGGTGAAGTTCCTCGCCATCGTTATGTAGTAATTAATTTTGAAAAGAAATATGTTAGAAAGATTTGTTGAACAAACTCACTTTACCTCACAAGAGGATTTCATTGCGAATTTTAAAGTGAAGGTGCCGGAGAATTTTAATTTCGGTTATGATGTGGTAGATGCCTGGGCGGCTGAACAGCCCGATAAAAATGCGTTGCTGTGGACAAACGACAAAGGAGAACATATACAGTTTACGTATGCGGACTTGAAGAAATATACCGATATGACCGCCTCCTATTTCCAGAGCCTGGGAATAGGTCATGGAGATAAGGTCATGCTGATTTTGAAACGCCGGTATGAATTCTGGTTCTCTATCATTGCTCTGCACAAGTTGGGAGCAGTGGTCATCCCGGCTACACACTTGCTGACAAAGAAAGATATTGTATATCGTTGTCAGGCTGCCGGTATCAAGATGATTGTGGCTGCTGGTGAACCGGTCATCACAGAACATATTCTGGCGGCCATGCCTGATTCTCCTACGGTAGAACGCCTGGTGAGTGTAGGTCCGGAATATCCGGAAGGTTTTGATGACTTCCATAAGGGGATGGAATCTGCCGCTCCTTTCGTACGTCCGGAACATGTGAATACCAACGAGGATATTTCACTGATGTACTTTACTTCGGGAACTACCGGGGAGCCGAAGATGGTGGCACACGACTTTACTTATCCGCTCGGACATATTGCTACCGGATGCTTCTGGCACAATCTGCATGAAAACAGTCTGCACCTGACCATTGCAGATACCGGATGGGGAAAGGCAGTGTGGGGAAAGCTGTACGGACAGATGATTGCCGGTGCCAATATCTTTGTATATGACCATGAGAAGTTTACTCCGGCAGATATTCTGCAAAAGATTCATGATTATCACATTACTTCACTGTGTGCACCTCCTACGATTTATCGTTTCCTGATTCGGGAAGACTTGTCGAAATATGATTTGTCTTCACTGGAATATTGCACGACGGCGGGCGAGGCGTTGAACTATTCTGTATATGAGACTTTCAAACGCATTACAGGCATTCGTCTGATGGAAGGATTCGGACAGACGGAAACGGCATTGACACTGGCTACTTTCCCGTGGATGGAGCCGAAACCAGGAAGTATGGGTGTACCTAATCCGCAGTATGACATTGACTTGCTGAAACCAGACGGCCGTTCAGCGGAAGATGGAGAACAGGGACAGATTGTGGTACGTACGGATAAAGGTAAACCGCTTGGCTTGTTCAAGGAATATTATCGTGATGCTGAACTTACCCGTGAGGCTTGGCACGATGGTATCTATTACACGGGCGATGTGGCTTGGCGTGACGAAGACGGTTATTACTGGTTCGTAGGACGTGCCGACGATGTCATCAAGAGCTCCGGTTACCGTATCGGCCCGTTTGAAGTAGAAAGTGCCTTGATGACGCATCCGGCAGTAGTGGAATGTGCCATTACCGGTGTGCCCGATGAAATCCGCGGTCAGGTGGTAAAAGCCACTATCGTATTGGCAAAGGACTACAAGCAGAAGGCCGGACCGGAACTGATAAAGGAATTGCAGGACCATGTGAAACGGGTGACAGCTCCTTACAAGTATCCGCGTGTCATTGAGTTTGTGGATGAACTGCCGAAAACCATCAGTGGAAAAATCCGCCGTGTGGAAATCCGTCAAAAAGACAACAATTAAATGATAAAAAATACTATCTTTGCATCGATACTTAAATTTTATATAGAACGGTGCAAATGAAAGGGAAATTTTTTATTAATCTGGCATCTGTATTAAGTTTCTTTGCGATCTCTGGTGAGTTGACAGCACAGGTCGTAAAGCACGAGCGGTTGCTCTCTTTTGAAGAAGCTGTACCGCAGGAACTCTCCGGCGCAGGGTCGACTTTATCTCTTAGTGATGAACACTATAAAGATGGAAGCCGTTCCCTGCGTTGGACGTATAAACCGGGGGCTGTCCTTTCCCTGAAAAAGGATTTGAAGTTTGAAGCCAAAGATCCGACGGGAAAAGATACGTATCTGTCGGCTTTTATTGTATGGGTGTATAATGAGAAGGCAGTAGATAAGAAAATAACCTTTCAATTCTTGAAGGATGGAAAGGTATGTACATCTTTTCCCTTCGGCATAAACTTCACCGGATGGCGCGCGGCATGGGTTTGCTATGAACGCGATATGGAAGGTACACCGGAAGAAGGCATGAATGAGTTGAGGATACTGGCACCGGATGTAGAAGGGGAACTTTTTATCGATCATCTGATTCCGGCCAGCAAGGTAGACGCGCGTCAGCAGGCTGCCGATGTACAGGTGCCTTTTGTACATAAAGGAACGACCAATCACTGGCTGGTGATTTATCCGCATTCATTGTGGAAATCGGATTTACCTTTGAAACCGGTTTCAGAAAAAGAGCTTCAGGATATGCACCTGATGGAAAAGCGCTACCGGGATTTGATTTATACACCGGGTAAATTGTCTCAAAAACAGATAGACAAAATTCGCCGGAAGTATGATGCCTATAAGATTGTATATAAAAATGGTAAGGTGAGCGGACTGCCTATTTTTATGGTACGTCAGTCGGAAGCATACGAGCGTATGATTCCTCATTGGAACAAGGACATGTTTACGAAGCTGGGCATGGAAATGAAGGCCTATTTCGACCTGATGAAAACCATTGCCGTGGCATATCATAACGCGCAGGACGCACAGGTGAAACAGGAAATGCGCCAGAAATTCATGGCTATGTACGACCATATCACCGACCAGGGAGTAGCTTATGGCAGCTGCTGGGGGAATATACATCATTATGGATACAGTGTACGCAGTTTGTATCTTTCTTATTTCCTGATGAAGGATGTACTGCGTGAAGAAAATCGCTTGGCGGAAGCGGAAGCTACCATGCGCTGGTATGCCATTACGAATGAAGTATATCCAAAGCCGACCGGAAACGGTATTGACATGGATTCCTTTAACACGCAGACTTCCGGACGTATTGCCAGCATTCTGATGATGGAGGATACGCCAGAAAAACTTCGTTACTTGCGTGCCTTCTCGCGCTGGATTGACTACGGATGCCGTCCGGCTCCGGGATTGGCAGGTGCCTTTAAGAGTGACGGGGCTGCTTTCCATCACCGTAACAACTATCCTGCGTATGCGGTTGGAGGTCTGGATGGGGCAACTAACATGATTTACCTGATGAGCGGAACGACCTTTGCGGTATCTGAACTGGCTCATCAGACTGTAAAAGATGTGTTGCTGACCATGCGTTTCTATTGTAACCAGCAACAGTTCCCGCTGTCGATGTCGGGACGTCATCCCAATGGAAAAGGAAAGCTGATTCCGGTACAGTATGCCATGATGGCTATCTCTGGAACTCCTGACGGAAAAGAAAAGTATGATGCCGATATGGCTGCTGCTTATCTGCGTCTGGTAAGAGAACCGGCAAAACCGGGTGTCAATGAACCGGATTATTTGCCGCAGGCACCGGCCGGACTGGAACGCAAACTGGAGAAGAAACTGCTGAAGGCAGGCTTTACTCCTGAAAAAGACCCGCAGGGAAATTTAGCGTTGGGATATGGTTGTGTGTCTGTACAGCGACGGAACAACTGGGCGGCAGTGGTACGTGGTCATTCACGTTACTTATGGGATGCAGAGCATTACCTGGATGCCAATTTTTATGGACGATACTTGGGTTATGGCAGCATGCAGGTGCTGACTGCTCAGCCGGGAGAAAGAGTAACCTTTACAACGAGCGGCTGGCAGGAAAACGGATTCGACTGGAACCGGATTCCGGGTGCTACTTCCATTCATCTGCCTTTTGACCAGTTGCGTGCGAAAGTGCTGAATGTGGATGCTTTTTCCGGAATGGAAGAAATGCTGTATTCTGATGAGGCGTTTGCCGGAGGACTTTCTCAAGAACGTGAGAATGGAAACTTTGGTATGAAGTTACACGAACATGATAAGTATAACGGCTCGCACCGTGCACGGATTTCGTATCATTTCTTTGGAAATACCATCGTAGCCCTTGGTTCTGATATTGAGAATGCTAATCAGGACTATCCTACAGAAACTACTGTATTCCAGCTGGCTGCCATTACGCCGGAAGAAAAAGCATATTGGGACAACTGGAAGGATAACGGGCATACGTATCTGGCTCCTAATGGAGTAGGGTATTATGTACCGGGCAATGTACAGTTTGAAAAGAACTTCCCTCAGGTAACAGTAGGTGAACGTAGTGTAAAACCGACTTCCGGTGATTGGGTGTCTTTAGTGTTCAATCACGGAAAAGCACCTCAGGGGGCTTCGTATGAATATGCGGTGTTGCCGCAGACTGATGAGCAGGGTTTGACACAGTTTGCCAAACAGCCGACTTATCAGGTGTTGCAGAAAGACCGGAATGCGCATATCGTGACTTCCAGTGCAGAACACTTGACTTCATACGTGCTTTTTGAAACTCCACAGAAGACTTTGCCAGGTGATTTCATTGAGAAGGCGGATACTTCTTGTCTGGCTATGGTAAAGCAGGTGGACAAGAAAAAACTGGTGCTGACCGTAGCACAGCCGGATATGGCTTTCTATCGTGGTCCGAGTGATGAGGCCTTTGATGAAAATGGCAAACGCATTGAACGCAGTATTTATTCTCGCCCGTGGATTGATGACGAGAGTAAGGAGATTCCGGTAACCATCACTTTGAAAGGGAAATGGAATGTGGCATCTCATCCTGCCGTGAAAGTATTGGAATCGGATAAGAAACACACCGTATTGCAGTTTACTTGCCGTGAAGGAAAGAGCTATGATGTGCAACTTTCCAAATAGGATACTGTAAGGTATACATACACAAAAAGCCGGAGTGAAAGTTGAACGCTCCGGCTTTTTGTGTATTTGTATGATGGATAGTTAGTTGCGTGAATCGGCTCCCCACATCATTTTCTCACGTAAGGTATTGAAGAAAGAGTGGTGGCAGCGCTTGACGATACGGATGAAATATTCTCCCCTCCGGATAGTGAGTCGGGTACCTTCACGGAAAGTTTCACTCCGGCCATCGATGGCAATCAGAAAATTATGACTGCGGCTTTCTACTTCTAGTGTGACTTCCCATTCATCGCGAATGACAATGGGGCGTACGTTTAAGCTGTGTGGAGCTACGGGAGTCAGGCTGATGGTACCGCTCTGAGGCACTAAAATCGGACCGCCTACACTGAGGGAGTAGCCTGTAGAGCCGGTAGGGGTAGCCACAATCAGTCCGTCTGCCTGATACACATTCAACAGTTCCCCGTTGATATAGGCACGGATGGTAATCATGGAAGAGCTGTCTCGTTTCAGAATGGCGATTTCATTCAGTCCGTAAGGATAACCTTTCAGTACCTGACCGTTGCAGGTAAGTTTCAGTACCCGTCGTGGTTCTGCCAGATACATTCCCTGATAAATCTCGTCGAAGGTTTCCTCCATCTGGTCGGGTGAAATATCGGCCAGGAATCCCAGACGTCCGGTATTGATGCCTAGTATGGGGATTTCTTTGTTGCCAACCAGACTGGCTGTTTTCAGAAACGTACCGTCTCCTCCCACACTGAGTGCCATGTCGGCGGTAAAGTCATGACCGTTGAAAATCTCTAAATTGGTTAAATCTGCGTTTGTGTGCAGGCGAAGGAACTCATAAAACTCACGATGGATACAAATGTGCGCCTCCTTGCGCCGGAGGATTTCCAGCAGATGGGTTACATGAGCCGATTTATGCTCCTGATACGTATTTCCAAAGAGGGCGAATTTCATCTTCCGCTGCATAGAATGTGTCTTTTTTATCAATCTTTTTAAGAATAAACATGTCAAGTTTCTCGTAAAACCTGCTAACTTTGCACGTTGTTGATGCAAAGATAGTGAAAGGCGAGAGCAGAGACAAACGAAAAACAAAGTTTTTCGATTGGACTATGCCGAGCCGTCTCCTGTCTTCTTAAAAGATAACGAAATTCATGAAATATGACTAAATTAAGTGTGAATATAAATAAGGTGGCTACGCTTCGTAATGCACGAGGTGGAAACAACCCTGATGTAGAGAAAGTAGCCCTGGACTGCGAGCTGTTCGGGGCGGAAGGTATCACGGTTCACCCGCGTCCGGATGAACGTCATATCCGATATGCGGATGTATATGCCTTGCGCCCGGTGTTGAAGACTGAGTTCAATATCGAAGGATATCCTTCGAAAGAATTTATTGACCTGGTACTGAGAGTAAAACCTACACAGGTGACTTTGGTGCCGGATGCTCCTGACCAGATTACTTCGAACTGCGGATGGGACACCAAGACGCATCAGGCTTTCCTGACAGAATTGATGGATACGTTCGGTGAAGCAGGCATACGTACCTCTATTTTTGTAGGTACAGACCTGGAACTGATTGAGTATGCGGCCAAGACAGGAGCCGACCGTGTGGAATTGTACACGGAACCTTATGCCTCACTCTATCCCAAGAATCCGGAAGCAGCCGTAGCTCCTTTTGTAGAAGCTGCCGAGAGAGTACATAAACTGGGAATGGGATTGAATGCCGGACACGATTTGAGTCTGGTGAACTTAAAATATTTCTATGATAATATCCCTTGGCTGGATGAAGTTTCTATTGGTCACGCACTGATTTGTGATGCACTTTATTTAGGATTAAAGAAAACCATTGAAGAATATAAAAATTGCCTTCGTTAAATTATGATGACATTAACTTTACTGGCTGCCGCACAAGCTGTAGCCGATACAATGACCGGAGCAAATCCGGTGTTGACTCCGGTTGCTTCGGGTGAACCGCAGATGAATCTTTGGGATATGGCCTGCAAAGGAGGCTGGATTATGATCATACTGGCTTTGATGTCGGTAATTGCTTTCTATATTTTCTTTGAACGCGCGGTGGCTATCCGCAAGGCTGGAAAGGATGATCCTTTGTTTATGGACCGTATCCGTGATTATATCAAATCGGGAGAAATTAAATCGGCTATCAATTATTGCCGCATTACGAACACTCCTTCTGCACGTATGATTGAGAAAGGTATTACTCGTATGGGACGTCCGGTTGCCGATGTGCAGGCTGCCATTGAAAATACCGGAAACATCGAAGTGGCCAAGTTGGAAAATGGTTTGTCTATTATGGCTACCATTTCAAGTGGGGCGCCGATGTTGGGATTTTTGGGTACGGTAACTGGTATGGTACGTGCCTTCTGGAATATGGCTAACGCTGGAAACAATATTGATATTACCCTTTTGTCAAGTGGTATTTATGAGGCCATGATTACTACGGTGGGTGGACTGGTAGTAGGTATTGCTACGATGTTTGCCTATAATCATCTGGTGTATCGTGTGGATAAGGTAGTAAGTCAGATGGAAGCACGTACGTTGGCTTTCATGGACTTGCTGAATGAACCGACTGAAAAATAATCGCGTATGGCTTTAAAGAGAAGACAGAAAATATCACCCAGCTTCAGCATGTCGTCTATGACCGACTTGATTTTCCTGCTGCTGATATTTTTTATGATTACTTCTACCATGGTATCGCCGAATGCCATCAAGGTGCTTCTGCCGCAAGGTTCGGAGCAGACTTCGGCCAAACCCATGGCACGGGTGATTATAGATAAGGACCTGAATTATTACGGAGCTTTCGGCAACGAAGATGAAATGCCGCTGGCCATTGATGAAGTGACCGCCTTTCTTCAGGAATGTGCCCGGAAAGAACCGGAAATGTATGTGGCATTGTATGCCGATGAATCGATTCCTTATCGGGAAATCGTGCGGGTGCTGAATATTGCGAACGAGAATCATTTTAAGATGGTCCTGGCGACTCGCCGTCCGGATAAAAACTAAAACAGAGTAACGTTGAAAAAAAATAAGGTAATCGGAATTGTATGTACGGTGGCTTTGCACGTGCTGGTGCTGCTGTTGCTGTTTCTTCTGAAGCTGACCGTTCCGGCAGAACAGGAGGAGGGCGGTGTGCCCGTCATGTTAGGCAATACGGAACTGGCTGCAGGTGATGCCGACCCTTATACGATGACCGAGGTGGATGTCATGCCGTCGGAAGCTCCTTCTTCTGCACCGGAAGCAGCAGTGGAGCCAGAGGTGGAACAGCCTATGATTACGCAGCAGGATGAACCTTCTTTGCAGGTGAAGAAAGAAAAACCTAAAACAGAGACGAAGAAGGAACAACCTAAAAAGACACCGGTAAAGACTGAAACGCAGAAGGTGAATAAGCCGAAGGAGAAAACAGAGGCTGAAAAACGGGCGGAAGCAGAAAAAGCGGCAGCTCAGGCTGCGGCCAATGCCATTGCCGGGGCGTTTGGAAAAGGTTCTCAGATGGGAAGCAAAGGAAATGCTGCCGGAGCCGGACTGCAGGGTAGTCCTACAGGAAATTCTTCTACTGGAAAAACGAGTGGTGTAGGTGGTTATGGTACATTCGACCTGAACGGACGAACTTTGGGAGGTGGAAAGCTTCCTGTACCCGTCTACAATGTGCAGGATGAAGGCCGTGTAGTTGTAACCATTGTGGTGAATCCAGCTGGACAGGTTATCAGTACTAGCATTAACAAACGGACGAACACGGTGAATCCGGCGTTGCGAAGAGCGGCGGAAGAGGCAGCTCGAAAAGCACGCTTTAATGCGGTAGATGGGGTGAATAATCAGAGCGGTACCATTACGTACTACTTTAAGTTGAAATAAAACTTTTAATTCTAAATAATAGATTTATGAAAGCAGTTTGTATCTTTTTGGCTGAAGGTTTCGAGGAAATGGAAGCCATGTTCCCGTTGGATATTATGCGCAGAGGCGGATTGAACGTAAAAACGGTGTCTGTCACTGGAAACAAGACGGTCATCAGTTCTCATCAGGTACCCATTGTGGCTGATTTGTTGTTCGAAGAGCTGAAGGAGGAAGATGTAGAAATGATTGTTCTTCCTGGTGGACTGCCGGGTGCTACTAACCTGGATGCACATGCCGGACTGGACAAACTGATTATGAGCTTTGCGGCTGCCGGAAAACCGTTGGCTGCCATTTGTGCTGCTCCGATGGTGTTGGGTAAACTGGGACTGCTGAAAGGAAAGAAGGCTACCTGTTATCCGAGTTTCGAACAATATCTGGATGGTGCCGAATGTGTAAATGCACATGTCGTACGTGATGGAAACATCATTACGGGTATGGGACCGGGTGCTGCTATGGAATTTGCCTTGACAATCGTTGACCTGTTGGTAGGTAAAGAAAAAGTAGACGAACTGGTAGAAGCGATGTGCGTTAAACGCTAAACCGTCCATGAAGAAATATGTAATCATTGTCGCCGGTGGAAAGGGCTTGCGAATGGGAAGCGATCTTCCCAAACAATTTCTTCCTGTCGGTGGCAAACCTGTGCTGATGCGTACGCTGGAAGCATTCCGCAAGTACGATGCGATGCTTCAGATCATTCTGGTACTTCCCCGTGAACAGCAGGACTTTTGGAAACAGCTTTGCGAAGAACATCATTTTTCGGTGGAACATCTTGTGGCAGATGGCGGCGAGACCCGTTTTCATTCGGTGAAGAACGGGCTGGCACTTGTGCAGGCTCCCGGCTTGGTAGGGGTGCACGACGGAGTTCGTCCGTTTGTAACCCTAGAAGTGATTCGCCGGTGTTACAAGCTGGCGGAACAGCATAAAGCTGTGATTCCGGTGGTGGATGTAGTCGAAACGCTGCGCCATCTGACGGATGCCGGAAGCGAAACGGTGAGCCGTACTGAATATAAGTTAGTGCAGACTCCTCAGGTTTTTGACGTGGAGCTGCTGAAACAGGCTTATGGGCAGGAGTTTACTCCGTTCTTTACGGACGATGCTTCGGTGGTCGAAGCAATGGGCGTACCCGTATATCTGGCAGAAGGTAATCGTGAAAACATAAAAATAACAACTCCCTTTGACCTGAAGATCGGGAGTGCTCTCTTGTAAATGTTCGATTTAACCACACGCGACATCAAATTTATCTCCGGTGTAGGGCCTCAGAAGGCCGCAGTATTGAACAAGGAGTTGGAAATCTACTCGTTGTACGATCTGATTTATTATTTTCCTTATAAATATGTTGACCGGAGCCGCATCTATTACATTCACGAAATAGATGGCAATATGCCGTATATCCAGCTGAAAGGAGAGATTCTCGGCTTCGAGACGATAGGCGAAGGGCGGCAACGGCGGCTGACGGCCCATTTCTCCGACGGAACGGGAATCGTCGACCTGGTGTGGTTTCAAGGCATCAAATATATATTAGGTAAGTATAAACTTCACGAAGAATACATCATCTTCGGTAAGCCTACCGTGTTTAACGGGCGTATCAATGTGGCACATCCCGACATCGATAAGCCGGATGATCTGAAACTTTCTTCCGTCGGACTGCAACCTTATTATAATACGACGGAGAAAATGAAACGGAGTTTTCTCAATTCGCATGCGATTGAGAAGATGATGGCTACGGTGATCCAGCAGATACAGGAACCCCTGCCGGAAACGCTTTCTCCCAAAATCCTGTCGGACCATCATCTGATGCCTCTGACGGAGGCACTCCGGAATATCCATTTCCCGACGAATCCCGATTCGCTGCGCAGGGCTCAGTATCGTCTTAAATTCGAAGAACTATTCTACGTGCAGCTGAATATCCTCCGCTATGCGAAAGACCGCCAAAGACGATATCGTGGATATATCTTTGAACGGGTAGGGGATGTTTTCAATACTTTCTATTCGCAGAACCTTCCTTTTCAGTTGACGGGTGCACAGAAACGGGTACTGAAAGAAATAAGGAATGATGTGGGAAGCGGGCGGCAGATGAACCGTCTGCTTCAAGGGGACGTGGGTAGCGGTAAAACCCTGGTAGCGTTGATGAGCATGCTGCTTGCACTGGACAACGGTTTTCAAGCGTGCATGATGGCTCCCACCGAAATTTTGGCGAACCAGCATTACGAGACAATCAAGGAGCTGCTTTTCGGTATGGATATCCGTGTCGAACTGCTGACCGGATCTATCAAAGGAAAGAAGAGGGAAGCGATCCTGACCGGACTGCTGACGGGAGACGTGAAGATCCTGATAGGTACGCACGCGGTCATTGAAGATACGGTGAACTTCTCTTCTTTGGGACTGGTCGTTATTGACGAACAACACCGCTTCGGAGTGGCACAGCGTGCCCGCCTCTGGACGAAAAATATACAGCCGCCTCACGTGCTGGTGATGACCGCCACACCTATTCCGCGTACACTGGCGATGACGTTGTATGGCGATCTGGATGTTTCTGTCATTGACGAGCTGCCGCCGGGACGGAAACCGATAACCACCATTCATCAGTTTGACAACCGTCGGGAAAGTATGTACCGCGCCGTACGCAAGCAGATAGAAGAAGGACGGCAGGTGTACATCGTCTATCCTTTAATAAAGGAAAGCGAGAAGATCGACCTCAAGAATCTGGAAGAAGGTTACCAGCATATCCTGGAAGAGTTTCCCGGCTGTACCGTTGCCAAAGTTCACGGCAAGATGAAGTCTGCGGAGAAAGATGAGCAGATGCAGCTCTTTATTTCCGGACAAGCTCAGATTATGGTTGCCACTACCGTGATCGAAGTCGGGGTGAATGTGCCCAATGCTTCTGTGATGATCATTGAGAATGCCGAACGCTTCGGACTTTCGCAGCTTCATCAGTTGCGCGGTCGGGTGGGACGTGGCGCCGAACAGTCTTATTGTATCCTTGTAACGAACTACAAACTGACCGAAGACACGCGGAAACGGCTGGAAATAATGGTGCGCACCAACGACGGCTTTGAAATAGCGGAAGCAGACTTGAAACTGCGCGGTCCCGGTGATTTGGAGGGGACGCAGCAAAGCGGCATTGCCTTTGATCTGAAGATTGCGAACCTTGCCCGTGACGGTCAGCTGTTGCAGTACGTCCGTTCGATAGCCGAAGATATCG
>ERZ832522.2151-NODE-2151-length-24606-cov-3.551912_pt1 | contig 24606 bp, 21 predicted proteins | sample MGYA00519951_ERZ832522 | MGnify/ENA primary metagenome ERZ832522 (study PRJEB31850, sample SAMEA3708728) | human gut metagenome | biome: human gut; feature: human-associated habitat; material: faeces | place: China | collected 2014 ... | reverse complement strand
GGGAATGCCCAAAAGCTCGTAGATATGCGAACCCAGATATTCGGAAACCGGGCTTGAAGTATACGATGGCAGGTGCTTGCCCGCCAAATCACGCGTCGTGCGCGGATACTTGGCAATCCAGGGCTCCCCTTCGATGAGAATGCCCTCCTTCCGTCCCGCGCGTCCTCCATAGAAAAGGCCGCTCGGGGCACAATCGCGCAGATCAGCGATCTCAACCATGAAACGACCTCCTCCAATTCGCGCAAAACGGTTCAGCCATTGTAGCATGGCCCACGACGGTAATCCTAAAGACGCGATACGGCAAAACAAGATGGCCGGAAATGCTTTTATAATGCCCACTGCCCGCAATAGCGCTACAATGCATTCCAGCTTTTAACCCCTTTGAAGGGAATGGCCATGCCTAACGTCATCATCAGCGCGGACAGCACGTGCGATTTGTCGCCGGAGCAGCGGGAGCGCCACCAGGTTCGCAGCTTCCCGTTCCATATTGAGTTTCGCGGGCGCGACCATTTGGACAACATCGACATCACGCCCCAGGTGCTGTTCGACGGCTTCTACGAGGACAAGTCACTGCCCCAAACCGGCGCCCGCTCGCCGGAGGCCTACCGGCAACACTTTGCCGAGCTTGTGGCCGACGGCTCGCAGGTGATCCACTTCAACCTGGGCAGCGCGCTCTCCTCCGCCTACGAGAACGCGAACGCAGCGGCGGCTGATATGGAGGGCGTCTACGTCATCGACGGCAAGAGCCTCTCAACCGGCATCGGCCTACAGGTGCTCGCGGCCTGCCGTATGCGCGACGCCGGCATGAGCGCTGCCGACATCGCCCGCGAGGCGGCTGAGCTGCACAGCCGATCCCATGCGTCGTTCGTGCTGGACACCATGGAATTCCTCGCCGCCGGCGGCCGGTGCCCCACGCTGGTGGCCTACCTGGGCGGCAAGCTCAGCTGCCGGCCGGGCATCCTCGTGGACAACCAGAGCGGCGCCATGAAGGTGGGCAAGCTCTACCGCGGCAAGCAGGAGAAAGTGCTCGAACGCTACGTGAGCGACACCCTGGCGCGCTACCCCGACATCGTGAAGGACGAGATCTTCGTCACCCACTCCGGTGTGAGCGATGAGATTGCCGACGCCGTGCGCCGCATGCTGGAAGAGCGCGGCTTCCAAAACATCTACACCACCACGGCCAGCTGCACCATTTCCAGCCACTGCGGGCCCGGCACCCTCGGCATCCTGTTCATGACCGAAACACCGAGCGCGTGAGAACAGGAGGTTCCCATGCGCGCATTCATCGCTTTAGAACTACCCGCGGACTTCGCCGATGACGTGGCGGCCATGGCGCGGCGACTCAGCGCCTCGCTAGACGGGCGCTTTCTCGACCGAAGCACCTACCATCTGACGCTGGCCTTTCTCGGTGACATCGACGATGCCGAAGCGAGTCGGGCCATGGACGCCCTCGATGCAGCTTGCGCTGGCTCGACTTCTGTTTCGCTTGCATCCGACAGTCTGGGAAAGTTTGGGCGCCCGGCCGACGCGACCCTCTGGCTCGGCATCGCATCCGACCCGGCTCTCGCGACCCTAGCCGAGCGCGTCCGCGAAGAGCTTGCCGCCCGCGACATCCCCTTCGACCCGAAGCCCTTCCGCCCGCACATCACGCTGGGTCGCCGCGTGCACATTTCGAAAAAGCCCCTGCCGCCGCTAGCCTTCCCCCTGCCCGCGCAGGTCCAAACCGTCACGTTGTTCAAGAGCACCCTCTCCCGCGACGGCGCCGAGTACAAGCCTCTTTACACGGTGGAGCTAGCGGAGCCCAACCTTTAAACCCGAGAGAAGCTGGCATAGTAGGGTCGCACAATCTCCGAAGCCGATCCCATCTCAACCGGCTATGTGCTGTCGCCGTAGCGTTTACGCCAAATTCCCTTGACCTGAAGTTGACTCCAAGTTATAGGCTGGGGGAAACACCTTCTCTCGCGAAAGGACGTACCCTATGGCTACTTCACTGGTTGCCTACTTCTCCGCATCGGGAACGACGGCCCGCGTGGCAGAGACGCTTGCCAGCGCCGCATCCGCCGACCTGTTCGAAATCGCTCCCGCCAACCCCTACACCGCCGCCGATCTGGACTGGACCGACCGCTCGAGCCGCAGCACCAAGGAAATGAACGACGAGGCCAGCCGTCCGACAATGAAGGTCGACGCACCGTCGCTAGATGGCTATGACACCATCTTCGTCGGCTTCCCCATCTGGTGGTACGTGGAACCCCGCATTATCGACACGTTCCTCGAATCCACCGACTTCGCTGGCAAGACCATCGTTCCCTTCGCCACCAGCGGAGGCAGTGGTCTCGGGAAGGCCCCCGAGCGCATGGCCTCCCTGACGCCCGGCGCCACCGTGCTGCCCGGCAAGCTCCTCAACGGAGGCCCGAGCGACACCACGCTGCGCACGTGGATCGAGAACTTGTAGGTCGTCCCCCCTCCAGCAAGAGCTTTCTGCCACGCTGCGCCCCATGCATGGCACGCGCCGCAGACAAAAGTCGGATGACGAGAAAGTATATGCCGGACAATCTCGCAGAGCGCAACTAACGGTACAGGGCGATCCGGAGAAGCGCGAACAGCGTTTCGTCGAGCGGCTTGTGGTGCCGCGCCGCATCGATCATGGTTTCCCATACAAGATCGCTGAGCAGCTCGGGAGCAAGGGAGCCTTTCAGACGCTCACGGCGCACGGCAGGGTCACGCTGAAGCGCCACTTGCAAGCCGAGACGCGCATGGGCAAAGCTCTCTGCTTCACGGCGGCGGGCCACCGCCAAGTCATAGGCCCCGAGCGCCGTCAGGCCGTCGAGAAAATCGCTGCGAAACTCTTCGAGAGCGCGAGCCATCTCGCCCGCCAACTGTCGGCAAAACTCAACGAAATCGCAAGAATCGCCCGCAAGGCCCTCGGCCGCGCGGGCGTCGGCCTGTTGGATGCTGGCGCAATTCCCGGTATCAGCATGCGCAGTCGTGCCGGCGTCCCCTTCTTCCAAATCTGCAACGCCTCCCGCGGTTACCGCACCCATACGATCAGAAAAGGCACGCTGCCAAAACCGCCCCACCACATCGTTCACCAAATCCGATTTCGTCGGGTACGAGTTATACACCGTGCCCACGGCCACGCCACACGCCGCCGCCACCGCGCGAATGCTGAGCGCGCCAAGCCCCTTTGTCGTGGCGATCTCGTACGCCGCATCGAGAATTTGCTCCTTGCTGATCACTGGACGATTGCCCATAGCGCACCTTCTCCCGCTTAAGATGAATCCCGTTCATTATGCCCGGTATTCGTGAACAGAAGAAAACAAAGCTGTGAAAACCTTGCGAATCCGCGCATTCGGCCTTGCGATTCCTCCCCTCGGTCTCTATTGTGAACATAGTTCATTAATGAACGATGTTCAAGTTAAAGGTGAATCGTCGCTCAATCTAACCGAAAGGATTCTCATGTCTGCAGAGTTGGTATTCGCCTCCGTCGCCATTTCGTTGGCGCTCTTCTTCTATACCTGGGGCGTCTTCGGCGAGCGCCGCGGCGGCACCCTGAGCCTGAAGTACGTGCTGCTGTTCTGGATCGGCCTTGCGTGCGACACCACCGGCACCCTCACCATGAGCAACATCGCCAGCCAATCAGCGGCCTCCGGCTTCGGCATCCATGCCATCACGGGCGTCGTGGCCATCGTGCTCATGCTGGTGCATGCGCTCTGGGCCACCTTCACCTATAAACGCGGCAGCCTGCAGGCACGTCGCCGCTTCCACACCTTCAGCACCGTGGTATGGCTGGCGTGGCTCGTGCCCTATATCATTGGCATGCTCGTGGGCATCCCCGCCATCCACCTGCAGGCCGTGTGCGCCATCGGCACCAGCGTCATCATCGTGGCGATCTTGGCTGTCATTTTGTTCGCAAAAGGACGCAAGAAGAATGATCGCGGCGGAAAGAGTCGCGGCACCAGCCCCCACGCGATTTCGCACTAGCGATAGGGTCGGGAAGATCGCACCGCTTCCCGACCCTATCGAATGCGCATCCCCCAACCAGGGGCTACCTGCGAAAATGCCAAGTTGGCCCCTTTTGGGGGATGAGGTTTAGACGTTCCGCCTCTTCTTTCTACTGCTCGGCGCACCAGGCGATGAGGGCGTCGCGCAGGAAGGCCGTTGCGCCCTCGCCTGCCGCTTCGTCGTAGTAGGCCGTGAAGCGCGGGTCGGCCACATAGCCCTCGGCCAGAGCCGCGTGGGCCGCTGGCGAATAGGCTCCCTCGCCCCAGTGCATTTGCAGCCAGCGAGCGTGCATGGCACACAACTTCCGAGCCGCCTCTCCCGTCGGGTTGCCCGTCGCCTTCGCCGCAGTCAGTTGCTCGAGGATAGCAGCTTCCAAAGCCTTGGCATCGCTCCATTCCTCCTGGGACATGCCGGCCATGCGCTCGTTGGCGGCGTCCATGGCAGCGTCACCGTAAGCCTGCCGCACTTCGGCGCCGTAGCGCTCTTCGTTCTCGGCAATGGTTCGGGCCTTCATCCCTTCGAACCGCTCTTCATCAGTCATAGTGCATCTTCCTTCCAGGGACGCGATGGTCTTCTCCACCGTTCCCACCAGGGTTTCCAATTCCTTTTGCCGCGCGCGCAATGTGGCAAGATGATTGACGAGCACCCCGTGAAAGTCGAAATCGCCGTTGTCGAGGGCCACGCGAATGTCGCCCAAGGAAAGCCCGCAGGATCGCAGCAACAGAATCTGCTGCAACCGCTCAACATCTGCCGCACCGTAACGACGATAGCCGCTGGCCGTGCGCTCGGGATGCAGCAGCCCCTCGTCCTCGTAATGGTGCAGCGCCCGCACCGTTACGCCGGCCAGCTTCGCCAGCGAACCCACGGTGTACGAGGCTTCTTCCGCTTGCGTCTTTGGCGCCTTTCGCATGCTTGGCATTTTGGCCGTTACCGCTTTTGCCTTTGCTGCCACGTTCGCCTCTCCTTCACTCCCAGCACCTTCGCTTCCACTTCTTCGCAAGATCGCTCATCTCGCCTTGTCGAAACCAGCATAAACCCTCACGCTCCGTAAGGGTCAAGGGCTTTCGAAAGATTTTGCAGCCGCAAATTGACGGTTCTTTCTGAACAACCGTGATTTTGAGGCCAGAAAAGACCCACTTTCTCGCAAAAGGGCAAAAAGACAGCCCCGAATCGACGGTTCTTCCGTCAATACCGTCGATTCGGGGCTTAAAATTTCCGGGCGCTTCTCTTGCGCTACGGCTCAACGCCGCTTTCGCCCAGCGCCGCCACTGCTCAGCGCCGCCACCTAAGTCGCCGGATCGACTGGCAGGCTTAGCGCCCTTCGGAGCAGCTCATAGCTCACTACTTCCTCAACAGCCAACTATGAGCTTAGAACAGCGACATTTGGTCGGGGTCGGCGGGACGCCGGGTGGGAGCGGGCTCTTCCTGGGCTTTCAGAGATACGGGAACGTGACGGGCGAGCAGGTCGCGAGCGTCGGTGGAACGATCCAGCCACGCTAAGGCTTCCGGCGCCGTCAGCGAGAGGGGCATGCGGCTGTGCACGCGTCCCACCACGGCGTCGGGCTCGCAGGTGACCAGCACGAAGCGGTCGTTCAAGCACAGTCCCGCCAGCAGAAGTGCCGTGCCGCCCGCATTTGAGAACCGATATTGCGGCTTGCGACCGCGCGCCCCCTCATCGATATTCCGCGTCTCGTAGAAGGCCCGCACAGGCACGATGCAGCGGCCGTTCTCGACGGCCTCGCTCCAAAGGCCCGACCCTGACAGCGCCGATTCGATGCGCGCGTTGAACACGAGCCCGCGCTTCCAAGAAACGTCGACGCCCCATAACAGGTCGACCCGCGCCAGATCGCCACCGCGGTCACCGGCGAAGGAACCTCCCTCGCCGTCGGAAGCCCAATCGCCTTCGACCCGCTCGCCTTCCATGACAATCACCGAGCTCTCCGCGCCCGGATAGCAATCAAGCGCGTCAAATGGCACGTTCACCGGCCTCCCAAACGCTGGGAGCACCACGGTCGCCGCGCCCGTGCCATTCGCCAGCGCCCGCCGCACGGCCCGCAGCCAATCGAGCACCGCATCGGCCTCTTCCCCGCTCACCATCTCAAACCGATGACACACAACGGCCCCCTTCGGATTCGCGCCCGCACGCTTTCTCGCCCCAAACTCGCAGCTGAATAAGACCTATCCGGAAGATACTGTTTTGCAATATGCGTGAGCTTGATCTGCAGAACCCGTGCTGTAGCGAAATCTATTAAATATAGACAGGTCGTAGAAATATACCAAGTATAGTAAATATAGCAAATCTATTTTTCGGACGAAGTATAGCAAATATAATTCTCGAGCGAAGTATAGCGAACGCAACCCATCGGGCTGCGCGTGAGAAAGCGAGGGCGTCATGGCCGCCGATGTTCTGTTCTTGGAATACCCGAAGTGCTCCACCTGCCAGAAGGCTAAGAAGTGGCTGGACGCACACGGCGTGGCCTACGCCGACCGGCACATCGTGGAGGACAATCCCACCGCCGAAGAACTGCGCGCGTGGCACGAGCGGAGCGGGCTGCCCCTCAAGCGTTTCTTCAACACGAGCGGCATGCTCTACCGCGAGATGGAGCTATCGAAGAAGCTGCCCGAGATGTCCGAAGACGAGCAATACGCCCTGCTCGCCACCAACGGCATGCTCGTAAAGCGCCCCCTGCTGGTCACTGCCGACACCGTCATCCCTGGCTTCAAGGAAGCCTCCTGGGAAGAGGCGCTGGGAGTTTAGAGCAACGACGAAACTGCGGACGAAACCGCAGGTATCTCAGATAAGCAAAGCTGACAACTGAATCGGCCCGGCCTTCCCGCTAACGCGGGCCGACCGGGCCGATTCATGAAATAGCAAGTAGAGGGGAGGCTTGCTATTTACCGAGATTGGGCAAGTGCTGCCAGAGCCTCAAGGCTCACCCCCGAGACTTCAGCTTGCGCTACCGCCCCGCCACCCGGAGCATTGGAAGCGCAGGAGCACCCGATGATCTTGGCCGAGTCTCCTTCCTCGAGCATCTGCTCGGGAACCGTCCACGAAAGCCCATCGACGCCTCTCACCATCAGATCGCTTGTCACGGCGCGAACCGCGTAGTCGGGCAAAGACGCACAAAGCGTCGCAGCGGCCTTGGAGAAGATGCCGCTAATGTACTCGTTCGAACTTAGCGAATCCTGCGTATAGGCGAACGTACCGATAACTTTGGAAACAGCATCATGGCTCTCCGTCGCAACAATTTCCTGCGAGGCATCTTGGATCGCGACCGCGTCACAAGCCCCATTCGATTCGATGGCCATGGCTGGCGCAACTACGGCACTACTCGCAAGCATCGCGCAACCAACAACTGCTGTGGCCTTTTTCACAGTCTTACTCATGATCTCCCCTTCCTACTCTTCCACAACCACATACACCGACGCGGCAGTCTGGGTATCGAAGCCACCCGCATCGCCAGGCTTCACCGACAGCATGTACACGCCGGGCTCCGTAGGCGTCCACTTTGCCGTGAAGTACACCCATTGGTCTCCATCGAAGTCGGCAGGAACTTCGATATCAGTCCAGCTGTAGCCGTAGTCGGCGCTGAGGCGCACTGCCGAGGTGTGGTGCTCGTCGCACTGCGCCGCCCACACATAGCCCTCCAACGTTACCGTATCGCCTAACTTGTAGGTTTGGCCGTCCTTACTCGGAGTCCAGAAGGCACTGTCCAGCGGATCGCAAATCTGGTTGTAGATATCGGATCCCTCGGGCGGGAAGCCTGTGTACCAATCGTTCCAGCCCGTTTTGTCGGGACGATCCTCTCCAATGAAGTCAATTTGCGTGAGATACTTCGTCCATGAATAGGCGGGCCATCCGGGAACCACGTAACGCAACGGTGCGCCCTCTTCTGGGGAAAGAGGCTCTCCATTCTGGGCCCAGGCGAGCATGGCCCCCTCGGCAAGATCCTCTTCAATCTGGCTGTACAACCCATTCATGAAGCCATCGGCCGTCGAGCGCTGCACCGTGACCATACCATCCTTCAAGCCACCGCACGCCTCAATTACATCTTCGAGCAGAACACCTGTGTACTCGATATTACCCACCTGCGTGCAATCGAATCCATTACCGGCGCAGATGGCGCAAGTCCCCTTGGTCACCTCTCCAAGCGCCTTCAATTCATCAAGCGTGAAAGTGCGCGGGTTGTTCACTCCACCGTCTACTTTCAACTCATAGGAAGCAACATCGATATTTTCGACCTGCCCGTTGACGCTGCAAAACAAATCCTCGAGAGAAGATGTGCGCTGATCGAGCTCCACGCTATCAAGTTGCCAATCATTGACCACATTGATGCCCGCGATGGTATCTCCTCCCGACACATTCCCGCGCAGGGCAATCCATTCCTGCCATTCGGGACTACCGACGTCCTCGGGGAAACCGCCCAGCTCACCGGTGTAGATGTACTCGTCGAAAAGAACCAACTCCCCATCATTGGTGGTCGCGTGACACGTGAAGCAGTTGCCCGTGAACGCTTGGTTATTGTAATGCGCCTGATGGATTGCTTCTCCGATCATGGGACCACCGCCAATGGCTTGGGGTCGATGACAGGTCATGCAGTCAGTGACCTTCGTTCCCTGTCCATAGGCCGCCAGATCTTTATAGGGCAGATGCTGTCGATACCCTGAAACGAGCGAGTATAAATCGTCGCCATGGCACGACCCGCAACCGCGATTGCCGGCATTGATAAAGTTTGTCGTATAATCGGCCTCGGGAAGAAAACCCGAGTCACGCTCCGTCGGTCCCGATTGAGCCAAGGTGGTTGGCTCGGGCTCGGCAGCTTCGCGCGTTTGCGGCTGGCAAGCTGCCAGGCAGAAGACAGCCAACGACAGCATCAGAACGATTATTCCAACGATGCGTTTTCTCTTCATTGTTTCTCCTCCTTCTCATAGAAGTTGTTCATAGGCACAGCCTCCTGCGGAACCACCTCCTTACTATTTCGCTGCACTTTCAACCTTAATCTCGGCTAACAAATTCGTCTTGAGCAAAACAGACGGGTCTTTTCACGCATCTACGCAACCATTACGTAGGCAAAGAAAAAAACAACCCGTATACTCGGAATCGTTCAACTGAAGCAGAGGGGGAGCCATGGCAGAACAACCGGAAGACAAGGAAGCCAGAATAACACTGCCTATTAGCGCATCGTCTGCGCTGCTCGCCATGGGCTTTGGCCTTTGGTGGGCTTGGACGGATTCGTTTTACTTGGCATCGCCGGGAGCAAGCCCTTCAGCCACCTCCATGATTCCTTCCGAGAGATGCTTCATCTCCCTAGGCTGCGGCCTGGCTCTCATCGCTCTCCTGCTGAAACAAAAACGCCAAAAGGAGAGAATACCTAGGGGAATCGTCTGGGCGTCTGCGCTGTGCATGAGCATGCTGCCTTTCATAGCGCGCGTCATCTCTCTTTATACAGAGGAATCATCATGGCGAGTTCTTCTGCTACTCGTTGCCGGATTTGCATCTGCACCGCTCTTCCTCGAGTGGCTGTCGAAAATCGCCAGCACCTCGGACGAGCCATCACTTATTGTTCCTCTCGCCCTCGTTGTCGATGTTGCGGTCAACGGCTTGGCATACTTGCTCGGCGCCACCCTACCTTCTGCGAAATACTCTGTACTTCAACTTGTTTTGCCCCTTGTCTCAGCTGTCGTCTTTGCAAAAACGAAGCCAATTTCCTCTGGCAACAAACCCTATGCCCAAACCACTGCGAAAGAGTATGCACCCCACGGCGCAACTCCTTGGATCTTGCTCGCAGGATCGCTTCTATTCGCGTTTGATTTCGCCTTGCTCCTTGAGTGCATCTCGTCGATCCCAGAAAGCGCATCTGCTCTTCAATCCCTGCGCCTCTTAGGACCTCTAGCCTCCGCCGCACTCTTTATCACTATAGAAAACATCCTGCACAAAAAAGGCAGTCTGAGCTGGGGACTCAAATTCATCGTGACGCCCTCACTTGCCATGGGCTTCCTCGCCCTCCCCGTCATCGGTTTCCAGATGCCCGCCCTCTCATGCATGATCACGTGGATTGGCATTGATTACTTTGTCTTGACGTTCTTCACGCTTCTCTGTCAGATCATTCGGCGAGTCCAAATACCTGCTCGCTCGCTTCTCGCCCAGGGCATAGCCAGCAATTGCATTGGTCTTGCACTGGGAGCGTTCGCAGGGAAAGCCATTTGCATGATGGTCAACCCATCGCCGCTCTTGTTCTCGATAATCGCCCTCGTCGTTGTCACTTCCATTATCTGGATCGCCTTCTGGATGATCGATGACCGAAAAGTCGACACCCTTTGGGGCCTCGACAAAAAACCGGCACAGCTTGTTCACGACGAACGTATTTGCCAATGCTGCGATGCCATTGCCGCAACCTATGGACTCACCCCACGCGAGCACGAGATCATCGTCATGCTTGCCCATAACCGCACCGTGAACGATATCGCTGGCGATCTGATCATCTCCGTCCGAACCGTAAACACGCACATGAACAATATCTACGGGAAGCTCGATATCCACTCGCGCAACGAGTTATCCGATCTGCTGAGATCCACGCAAAGCGACATGCGGTAGCGGGGAGAGAAAGATGGCGGCTCGTGCTACAATAGCCCGAAGTCATCAGCGAGAAGGTGGGCCGTGGGCACGGAATCGGAATACGAGCGCTACGAAGAGCCTTATTCCTACGAGGTTCGCGACCGGCGCGTGCGCGGAGCCCGAGGACTGCAAGCCGTCGACGGCCTCACCACCAGTGCCGTCTTCGATAATGCGGCCGAGCGCTACATTGCCGGCGGCATCAGCGCCCGCGAGCTGAGCGACATCGTGGACGACTACTACAACCAGAAGGTCGAGCGCGGCATCAACCGCTACTCCCAGAAGGCCGACCTCGTCAGCGCCCGCATCTGCGACGCTCTGGACTCCAACGGGTTCACCTTCTCCCCCGCCACCCTGCGCGCCATCCACGGACGCCTCTTCCGCGGCCTCATGGAACAGCCCTTCTACGAGCAACACTACCGCGACTACAACATCTCGAAGCGCGAGTTCGTCCTCGCATGGGAATCGGTGGCCTACGGGGACTACGCTTCCCTCGAGGCCGATTTGGAAACCGCCTTCTCGGAGTTCAGCCCCGCTCCCGCGCAGGGAGGCGACTACACCGCCTACATCGCCTCGGTGGCCGACTTCATCGCGCGCATCTGGCAGATTCACCCCTTCGCCGAAGGGAATACGCGCACCGTCGCCGTGTTCCTCCAGCAGCTGCTGCACTTCCACGGGTTTCCCCAAGACTGCAGCGAGGCCTTCGACCGCTCGTCGCTGCAGTTCCGCAACGCGCTCGTGCGGGCCAACTACCGCAACATCCCGCTCGGCGTCGAACCCGATCCGACGTTCTTGCGCGAGTTCATAGGCTGCCTCATCGCAGGTCGCCCCTTCCCCTACCGCAGCCGCGACATGGCCGCCGCCGAGCTGTTCCGTTCTAAAGGACTCATCCCACCGCAAGAGGAGAGCCCCCGCCGACTTGGGTAAACTCGGGGAAGGGATGATGGAGTACCAGATTATCGGATGCTCCACTGCAAGATTATCAGCTTTATGACTGCCAGATTATCAGCGCATTTTTCGGGAAGGCGCTCTTGCACTCTTTTACACTCTTTTATACCATCTTGCACTGCTCCATAGCAGAGCGGTATTTCGTACAGGATCCGACAAGACAAGCTGCTCCCTCACGAAAGCATTGGAGAGCTAGGTGATGTTGGGGACTCGGAAGCTTCGGGGAAGGTAGCCACATAGGTGCCACCGAAACCGGCGATGCCAAAGGAGCAAAAAGGTCGTACCGATCGCAAAAGAGCCGCCCGGGAGGTGGGCGGCTCGTAAAAGGAGCGGGCGCAGGGAGGGAAGCGCCCGCGCGGGATTGTTCGGGGATCGGCAAACCGAGGATCCGCAGGCCTTCGCAGATCGAAGAGCCCCAGGAACCTCGCGGCCTTCTAACGACTAGGAGGTGGCCGATTGCGGAAGACCTTCCGGCTCCTCGCCGTCTTCCAACTGGCGGCACACGTCCAGCGCTTCGGCGTAGGCGGCTTGGTAGGCCTGCACTTCGGAGGCCAAAGCGGCGAGCGAGTCCGTCGGCAGCAGGGCCGCACGGGCCTCTTCCACTGTGTCGAAGGGACTCGCCTCCAGCGCTTGGGCCAGGGCATGCTCGGCGTTCTGGGCCGGCCCCACCTTCAAACCGCGCTGGGTGCCAGCGGCCATCAGCGCGAGGCGCAAGTCGCCCAGGTGCGCCGCCTTCTCGGCAGCATCTCCCTCGGCGCACTCCGATCGGATCAGAGCCGCTTCGGCCTCACGCACGCAAGCCTCGGCCTCGGCCACCAGCGCGTCGGCCCGGGCGAGCTCGGCCGCCCGGTAGGCCGCCGCCTTCGCCAGGCCGTCCACCTCGGCAGCGGAGCGGGCGCGCGCCAAGGCCGCGCCCTTCTCTTCCATCGCCGGCAGCTGGGCGTACAGGCGCTCTAGCCGCCCGAACGCCTGCTCCGCGTCAACCGCTTCCACGACTTCCGCAGCTTCCACAGCTTCCGCAGCTTCCACCGACATCGCCACCGCCCCCGGAGCAGCCGCCGCAACAGCGACTGCCCCGATTTTCGCAGCTTCCGCAGACACTAGATCTCCTGGTACACGCCGGCCAGCTGCTCGCCGAGGCACTTGCCCTGCACGAGGCAGCGCCCGTGGCTGTTGCCCTGGATGTTGATCGGGTAGTCCACGGCGTAGATGTCGCCGGCGCAGTTGCCGATGGCGTACAGCCCGGGGATGGGCTCGTCGTTCTCGTTCAGCACCTCGAAGTTGTCCGAGATGTGGATGCCACCGCACACGGCGAGCAGGCCCGGCGCCACCATGCATGCGGTGAAGGGGCCCTCTTCCACGGGGAACAGGAAGTGGTTCTCCTTGTAGAAGTCCTTGTCCTCGCCTTCCTTGCACAGCTTGTTGTAGCGCTCTACGGTCGCCTTCAGCTCTGCCGGATCCACCTCGATCAGCTCGGCCAGCTCCTCCAGGGTGTCGGCGCGCTTGTAGTAGTCCGGGGTCTCGGCGATGCCGTTCTCGACGGTCTTAGTATGGCCGTCCACGGCCACCTGGTAGTCGGAGCCGTAGGGGCGGAAGGTGTCCCAGAACATGCCGCCGCCGTGCTCCAGCGAGCTCTTCAGGTCGTTCTGCCAGTTGGCGTCGAAGATGGACCAGGCGTGATCAGAACCGCCGTTGTACATCACGCCGAGGCACTTGCCCTGCACCCAGGTGGCCTCGTTCATGAAGCGCTTGCCGTCGGGGTTCACGAACAGGAAGGGCCCGTGGAACACGGCCGCAGCCTGGGGATGCATCATGGTCGGCCAGGGGCCTTCCTGGAAGGCGCCGCCGGCCCACGCCGCCATGTTGTGGCCATCGCCCACGTTGCCCTGGTCGGAGCACAGGCGGGTGAACACGCGGTTGGCCACCGGCGCGAACGCATCGATGTACTCGTCGTTGTAGCTGATGTCGCCCGTGGCCAAAACGACGCCCTTGGAAGCGTTGTACTGCACGTACTCGCCGGACTTGTTCTGGCAGATGGCGCCGGTCACCTTCCCGGACTCGTCCTGCACCAGCTGCACAGCGGGCATCTCGTAGACGAACTCGGCGCCGGCCTTCAGGGCCTCGGCCTCGAACATGTACTCGACGAAGTCGGCCATGGTGTGCTCTTCGAAGATGGGGCCGCCGGACATGAAGTGGTAGCAGGCGATCTCCGGGTGCACCGTGGAGTTGGAGCCCACGGTGACCATGCAGTTGGCGCCGTTGGCCTCGGCCATGTCGAGGAACCAGTTCATGCAGCGCTCGGACTCGCGGAACCACTTGCCCACGAGCGACTCGCGGCAGCGGTTGCCGCAGGTGGAGACCCAGCGCTCCATCTCCAAGGACTTGTCGAACTTCAGGCCCAGGTCATCCAGGGCGCGCGAGGCGATAGAGCCCGTGCCGCCCACGCCATGGCCGTTGAGCACGGCGTCCTTCTCCACGAGGATGGTCTTGGCGCCGTTCTGGGCCGCGGACAGCGCACAGCAGCTGCCGGAGTAGCCGCCGCCGATGACGAGCACCTCGGTGTCGACGGTCTGGGAGATCTGGTCGGCCGCGATGGGCTCGGGCTTCACTTCCCAGGTGTGCTTGGCAGCCTCGCCCGTCTCGGCCAGGCTGGCCTCAGCCTTGGTGGCCTCGGTCTGCGGCGCGCATCCGGCCAAGCCGAGCGCGGCCACGCCGGCAGCACTGAAGGCAGCGCCCTTGAGCAAGTTGCGACGAGAAATTCCAGTCATGTTTTCCCTCCATAGTCTCGGTGACTGAACGGTTCCGAACCTTCCGCGGCAGCTGCCCGGGACCTTCGCCCGAGCCGTCCGCGGGAAGTTGGAACCGACGCCCCGGCCCTCTCATTGGCGGAACGCGAGAAGCACTATGCCCCCTTCTGCCGTTCCGCGTAAGCCACTAAATTGGGTAAATCTGCATCAACGGGAACCCGAAACGTGGCGCGGCATCACGCTTTTGAGGGGGACATATTTTGGGTTGTTTTTGAGAAACCCCAGTTCACAGCTGATCGTCGCCGCAAACTTGTTGGGCGCTCCACCTCTCGCCACCGGTTGCGGCTGCTAAAATGCAGCGGGGAGGAAGGATGCCACATGCAACGCGCCAAAAGGCTTTTGGAAGGTCTGCGAATACACCACCTCGGTTTCGGCTTTTTCTGGACCGTCACCTTCATTGTGCTCGCAGGGTTCCAGGGCGCGGGCGCTATCGCCGACTATTGGCAGATCTACATTCTCACCGAACAGACGCTCATGCCCCTGGCCGTAGGAGCCCTGGGCACCCTGTGCGCCTTCCGTCGTTGCGAGCTTCCCCACTGGACGGCCTCGGCGGCGAGCTTCATGCTCAGCGGAGCCGCGCTTCTCTACTTCCTCGCATTCCATTTCGGCCAAGGCGACGGCGTGATCGCAGCTGCAGCAGGCATTCTCATGGGTGGCTCCTGCACCTTGTTCTTCCTGCTTTGGGAAATGTTCTACGTAACCGAAGGCCAGCAGCGCGCTCTCATCTGCATTCCCCTTTCGGCGGCCATGTCGGTGGGCCTCTACTTGCTCATTTGCCTCCTGCCCTCAATCGCTGTGGCTCTGACCGCCGTCTGCGTGCTGCCGTTTCTGGCGCTTTTTTGCCTTCAGAAGAGCCTCGCCGAGATTGAGGCCGACGTCACGGCGCCCCTCACGCGCCCTGCCCTAAGACGCGCCGTGGGCGACCTATGGCGGCCCGTGCTCTGCGTCAGTATCCTCGGGTTTTCGTGGAAGCTCATCGCCGGCATCGAGCCGGCCCAAAGCTCAGGCGGTGCTGCGGTGCTTGTCGGCTTCGCGGCGGCCGCCCTGTTGGTAGTGGCCCTCGAGCTGTTCCTCTCGAAGGGCTTCGACATTCTGCATATCTGCCAGGTACTCTTCCCCGCGCTCACCGTCGTGTTCCTGCTGCCATCGCTGTTCGGGCAGCAGTACACAACGCTGCTCGTAGCGTTTCTCATGTTCGGTTTCGAGGTGGTGAACCTGCTGCTCATCATCACCTGCGCGGTGTACACCATCCGAAACGGGCTGCCCCCATCGCCGCTGTACGCCCTGTGCATCGGGCCCGTTCTGCTTTCCATGGCCGTGGGCAGCGGGCTGGCCGAGCTTTTGGGGCCGGCGCTTTCCGACGATCTCGCCCATTGGACGAACGTCATCCTGCTTTGCGTGGTGCTGCTGTCGGTCGCGCTCATTCTGGTCACGCGCGGAAAGGGCCAGGCGCTGGCCTCCATGACCGACGCGGAACTGCTGAACCGCGGCACAACGTTACGGCGGGGACGGCGCGATGGCCGGCACGACCCCTCCTCGACCGAAAGCGGCGCAGCCCGCACCGCAAACGAGCCGCTCCCTTTGGATGCTGTCGCGAGCACAGAAGCCGGCCCGGCGCCCAGCGACGGCCCCTCCGAGCAACAGCACCGCATCCACAGCTACCTTGAAGAGCGCGGCCTCTCCCCACGCGAGATCGAGGTGGCCGAGCTGCTCATGAAGGGCCACACGGTATCGGCCATCGCCGGCAAGCTCTTCATCTCGGAAAACACCACCCGCGGCCATGCCAAAAGCATCTACAAGAAACTCAACATCCACTCCCGCCAAGAGCTAGTCGACCTAGACGACCAGCTCACACGGGCGTAACGCATGAAATGCTCTGATCAAGAAGGCTCGGATGGTAACTGAATTCTAGCTCGTTCCGCAAGCGACGCATCAAGCCAAGCCCATCGACGAAACCGCTCGAATCGCCGCCACTCGCATTGCGGAAAAGGCTTAGCTTACCTGCGCGGCCGTCGTAGGCGTATCCATCTGGCCCTCCTCTGGCAGCTTGCAGACATCGACCCAGGTGCTGCCAGGGGTGTACACAGCCAGCTCGTCGGGGGTGAGGGCGATGGCGCTGTTGGAGCTGCCACAGGCCGGGTACACCACGTCAAAGCGGCGCAGCGATTCGTCGAGGTACACGTCGCAGCCCTCATTCACCGCGAAGGGGCACACGCCGCCCACCGCGTGACCGATACGCTCCTCGGCCTCTTCAGCGGGAAGCATACGGGGCTTGGTTCCGAACTGGGCCTTGAACCTCGGATTCGCGATGCGAGCATCTCCCGCGCACACCACGAGCGCCACCCGGTCGCCCACGGCGAAGGACAGCGTCTTGGCAATACGCGCCGGTTCGCAGCCCACCGCCTGGGCCGCCAGCTCCACGGTTGCGCTGGATGCGGGGAATTCCATAACGTCCCCCTCGCGCCCGAATTCCGCAAAGTATGCCTTCACCTTGTCGATCGCCATCTCGCTTACCGCCTTTCGACACCATCTTCGACGTTGTGGAATAATAGCACGGCACACATCTCCGGGAAGCCCTGAGGAGGACTCATGATCTCGTTCGAGAACGACTATTCCACCGGCGCCCATCCGCGCATTCTGGAGGCACTGGCGGCGACGAACCTGGAGCCGACGCCGGGCTATGGCGGCGATCGCTTCTGCGAAAGCGCGGCGGCCCGCATCCGTACGGCCTGCGACGACGAGACCGCCGACGTGTTCTTCCTCACGGGCGGCACCCAGACCAACGCCGTGGTCATTTCGGCGCTGCTCGCAGGCCACGAGGGCGTGATTGCTGCCGATACGGGGCACATCGCCGTTCATGAAGCAGGCGCCATCGAGGCCACGGGCCACAAGGTGCTCACCGTGCCCGAATGCGACGGCAAGCTGCGCGCCGCCGACGTGGAAGCCTACCTGGAGGCCTTCTACGCCGACGCCAGTTACACCCACATGGTGTTCCCGGGCATGGTGTTCATCGCGCATCCCTCCGAGCTGGGCACGCTGTACTCCCTGGCCGAGCTGGAAGAGCTCTCGGCGCTCTGCCGCCGCTACCAGATCCCCCTCTACCTGGACGGCGCGCGCCTCGCCTACGCCCTGGCCGCCCCCGGCACCGACGTCACCCTGGCCGACATCGCGCGCCTCACCGACGCCTTCTACATTGGAGGCACCAAGTGCGGAGCGCTCTGCGGCGAGGCGGTCGTGTTCCCGCGCGTCGGCATGCCCCGGCACTTCCTCACCCACGCCAAGCAGCACGGCGCCCTGCTGGCCAAGGGGCGTCTGCTCGGCGTGCAGTTCGACACGCTGTTCACTGACGACCTTTATGGCGAAGTGGGACGTACGGCCGCTGCGGCCGCTGACGAACTGTGCCGCATCCTGCGCGAGGCCGGGTGTACCTTCTTCCGCGAAAGTCCCACCAATCAGCAATTCGTCGTTCTGGAAAACGCCCAAGCCGAGGCGCTGGCCGAGCGCGTCCGCTTCAGCACCTGGGAAAAGCTCGGGGACGGCCGCACCGTCATCCGCCTCGTCACCAGCTGGTCCACCACCCCCGACGACCTCGCGGCCCTGGAAGCGGCCCTGCACGAGGTGATGCAATAGCTCACGACGCCTCTGCTTGCCGCCTCGATGCTCTCGTCGTCTCCACTTCGTGCACCCATGGCAAGCCCGCAGCCCGCTTAAGATCAGGCGGCCGGCGCATTCGAAGCATTCTTCACGAATCAGTTTCGAGTTGCGCCGGGCGAGGGTGTGCCGTCCCAATCCGTGGCATCATAGTCGCGCATTGTTCGTCGGGCCGCCAAGACGCATCGTGCGGCCAGTGCGAGAATAGAGGAACTCATGGACAAGTACATCTGCGACATATGCGGCTACATCTACGACCCAGCTGTGGGCGATCCCGACGGCGGCATCGCTGCGGGAACTGCCTTCGAAGACATCCCCGAAGACTGGGTTTGTCCCGTATGCGGCGTTGGCAAGGACGACTTCTCGCTGTACACGGAATAGCGCCGCACTTCCACCCCTGTCAAGCGCAAAACCTCGCGACCGTTAAACGACTCAACCATCGGAGCGCCGATCATCCAAGCACCTCAGCTGATCGGCGCTCCTTGCATTCAAGCGCCTTGCTTTCTGGCAAGTTTTCCAAAGTTTGCGACACGTTCGTGGCAAAGCAGGCTTCAGAAACTCTTTTCCAAAGGCAAATCCTGGTGTTTCGCCCTTTTTGCGCCTACTCTATGGGTTCGCAATGTCGAAACCCCCGAAAAACTTGCCTAAAACGTGCCCTCAAAATAACGCAGCTCTCTACACTTTGTTGCACCATCGTGATAAGATGCTGTCATCGATAACGAGCCAGTGCGAATCCTGCCAGCGCAGCCCATGATCGGAAGCCGTGCCCGACCTTCCGCATACCAGATTCGCAAGATCCTCTTCGCCCCCGGGTGCAAGAGGAGTGTGCCATGACCCAGAAAAGCCTTTCTTCGGAAACCTGCCTCGGGTATCTTTCCGCTCTCCAAGTCCACGCTTTCTGCAGACGCCGCGGAATCGCCCTCGCCACAACACGCCACCGCCACTTTCCGTCAAAGGCAGCCAGTCGCGATCAGGCAAACGACCTCACCATCCGCACGTGCGACCCGTACTTGCCTGCCGGCATTCCAATGCCGCTCCACTGCGTTTCGTCAAGCACGTCAACTCCAAGATCCGCTGAATTCCGCAAGCCTCACCTCTGCAGACTCCCACTTTCGGGAAACGCCCTGCAGCGCTGGAACGAGAGCATTCTTCTCTCCAGCCCCTCACTTGCTTTTATCCAAGAAGCCTCCCTGCGTTCTTTCGTGGACACCCTTGTTCTCGGATTCGAGCTATGTGGCACATACCAGCAGAAGACCCTGGCAACGTCGACCGTATATGGCACACAACCGCTTACGAGCGTGCGTAAAATTCGTGGGTTCCTCGAGCGCAATTCCCGTCTTTTTGGCGCCCAGCGAGCACGTGCCGCAGCTTCATATCTCGTCGACGGCTCCGCTTCTCCCCGCGAAACTCAAGCCGCGCTTCTCCTAGGACTGCCCGCATTCTACGGAGGATACGGGCTCGGCATGCCCTCCATGAACTACGAAATTTCCTGCACCCCCCAAGCCACCGCAATCTCCGGACGACGAACCCTTCGGTGCGATCTTTTCTGGCCCGAGGCCTCTATCGCCGTCGAATACCAGAGCCGGGAGTTCCACTCGGGCGACCTATGCCGCATTCGCGATTCGCGACGGACGAACGCCCTGCAAGCTATGGGCATCGCCGTCGTCGGACTGACCAACAACGAACTCGAAAGCGTTGAGGCCACGGATGTCATCGTGGAGACTGTCCGCAAAGCGCAAGGCGTCCGATTTCGCACGGCAGTCGGGAATTACCATGCCCGCAAGCTGAAATTGCGCCGACAGCTAGGGCTCCCCCTTTACCCCCATGAGACCTTTGCGCCTAGACCATACGAAGAATAGAGCGTCTGCGGGAAGAATATCGCAAGAATGCCGGCGACCCAGCTTCCGGAACAGCGCCGCCAGGCAGCCCAACGGGGCACCGCCAGCCAACACCAACGCAGTCGGGAAGGGTCGCCGCCGACCATCACCGCCGGCACCAGCGCAACGGGAGACGCCGGCGGCAATCCAGCCGACCAGCTTCCGAAGAGGCCCATCGGAAGGCATCGCCGCCTACCGCCCGAGATAGTCACCAGAGCATTAGCCCACGCTGCCATACCTGCTCATCGATACTTGCTGCAGCCCGAAAAATGGCAAGTTTTTTGAGGATTTCGACCTTATAGCTGGCCGTATTCCCTTGAAAAACCGAAGCTCGCTCCAGGAAGAGCCTAATGCTATCGTTTATCGACAGTTTACTAGAATAGCTTGATCCGCCATCGCCTTGTAACGTCGAAACCCTCGGAAAACTTGCCATAAAGAGAAGACCAAAATTGCACGCGGCCCCTCCAGAGCTTCGGGCGCAGCTCGCCAAACGGATGCGGCCAGCCGAGCGGGTGAGGCTCGCCAAGGGGGTGCGGCTCGCTAAACGGATGCGGCTCGCTAGGCGGGCGCGACCAGCCGAGCGGGTGCGACTCGCTAAGCGGGTGCGACCAGCCGAGCGGACGTCGGCAGGATAGCAAAGCGCCCAGGCAGCAAAAGGCGGGGCGGCCGCGCAATCTCGCGCGAACGCCCCGCCTTTGAGGTTTCCGGACAAGCAGCTTGCCTCTGATTGCGCGATTGGCAATCCCCTACCCGAGGTTGATCTGGCGATGCAGGACGCGGGTCAGCACCAGGTAGTAGGCGATGCCGATGAGGATGAACACCACGCCCGTCACCAGGGCCACGGTGCCCACGGACATCAGAATCGCGAAGCACACCAGCGCGCCGAGCGCCGGGAACACCAGGTGCATGAACACGGCCTTTGCGCCCGAACGCTGCTTCAGCTGGAACCAGCAGAACACGATGACCGACACGTTCAGCATGACATAGGTGGACAGCGCGCCGAAGTTCGAGATCTTCACCACGGTGTTCATGTCGATGCCGCTGAAATGGAAGAGCAGCGTCAGCACCACGGACAGGGCGATGATGAAGATGACGGCGTTCAACGGCGAGTTCGTGCGCTTGTTCATCTTGGCCATGAACTTCGGCAGGCAGCCGCCATTGGCCATGGTGAACATGACGAAGGCGATGGAATTCTGCTGCGCAATAGCGGTGAACACGCCCTGGGCCAGCGCCACGCCCACAGCGCACACGATCATGAGCCAGGGACCGGCGGCCATCTTGGCCACGGCGTAGAACGCGTTGTCAGTGTTGCCGGCAAAGGCCGCGCCCGACGGATTGATGCACGTGGCGATGAAGCACTGCAGCGCGTACAGCACGCACAGCACGATGGCCATCACCATCATGGCGCGCGACGGCCCGTGCTTGGGATCCTTCGCCTCTTGGGTCAGCGTGGCGATGGCGCCGAAGCCCACGTAGGACATCACGGCCAGCGACACAGCGGACATGGTGCCGCCGAACTCGAACTTGGCGGGGTTGAACAGGTTGGTCGGCGAGAAATTCGCGCTCTCGGGATGCTGCACGACGAACATCACGCCGCACACGACGAACAGCGCGAGAATCGCCAGCTGGGCTACCAGCGCCACCTTGTTCACCACCATGGCGGTCTTCATGCCGATAAGCGACACGATGGCCACAATAATGAGGAACCCGAAGCACAGAGCCAAAATCGGCACATCCGGCAGCATACTGTGGATGGCGATAGCGGCGATGAGGTACACCATGGCCGGGCTTACCAAGTACTGCAACAGCATCAGCCAGCCGGCGATGAAGCCGGGCAGCTTACCGAACACGTGGCTCACATAGGTGAAGATAGAGCCCGAAGACGGGAAATGCTGAATCATGATGCCGAAGGAGAACACCGAGAACAGCACGGCCACGAACCCGATGAGGAACGCGAGCGTGGGCATGCCGCCGGAGTCGGCGAACACGCCGCCGTAAACGGCCATGGGCGAGATAGGCACCATGGTGATGAGGCCCCATACCACCATGTCCTTCACGGTAAGGGTCGCCTTGAAGTCGTCGCCGGCGTTCTGCTGGGTGGCCACGGTCGGCTTCGTCACTTTCTTCCCGTTGTTTTCCGGCATGGAGAGGCGAGCGGTCGTGGCGTCATCGGAGACGCCCTTCGCCGCACCGGACGCGGCCGTGGCTACGGCTACGGGAGCCTTCGGCGGCGCGCCCGCGTTTGTCTTTCCGTTTGCACTCATTGAGAACACCTCTTTTACCCTCGAGGGGGCCGCGCCGCCCGCACATCCTGCGGCGCGGCCCCCTTCCGAACTACTTACTTAGAAGACCCCTTGGCAGCACCGGCGCCGTCGGCACCTGCCGCACCGGCAGCGCCGTCGGCAGCATCGCCGCCCTTGGTCGCGCCCGCATCCGCGGCGGAACCAGCGGCCTTCTCAGGCGCAGCCGCCGCCTCGGCACCAGCTCCGCGCGCGGCCTTGCGTGCCTGGTCGGCCGCGGCCTTGGCCTCCTTCACCTCGCGGCGAGCGGACGCCAAATCGCTGTCGGCTTCCACCTGCTGCTCGAGCGCCTCGGCAGCCACCGCCTCGGCATGGGCCTTGTCCTGCGAGGACTTCTCGGCCGCCAGGGCTGCCGCCTCAGCCGCAGCCGCTCGCTTGGCGTCGGCCGCCGGGTCGCGCGGCACCGGTTCGGCAGCCACCTCATCAGCAGGCGCCGCCGGCACTTTCGCATCAAGCCGCACGGGTTCGGCGCCTTCCACGGGGACCGTCTGAGTCGCCTTCTTCAGACCCACCGTGGCCGACGTGCCGATACCGGCCTTCTCCGAAATCATCGCCGGCTGGCTTAGGGGGATGGCACCCAGCGCGCCGATGGACGTACCGCTGGTCTTCACCGGGTGGTTCATGGCCGCAGGATCGTCGCCGGCCTCAATAGCCGGAGAGGACGGATGATGCTTGCCCGGCACGTACTCGTCGGGAAGCACGATCTGCTCGTTGGGGTTCCACAGCTTCTTGATGGGCATGCCCATGGGGTTCTGGCCCTCGCTCATCAGCTCGGACGGCACGTTGGACAGAACCTTCTGGGGTTTCTTCAAACCCTCGATCTGCCAGGTGAACGGCGCGAACACATTGTTCGGGTCGGCCCAATGATGGCGCTTGGAGGCCTGGTACACGCCGAAGCAGATGGCGAAGGTGACAACGATGATGGCCACGATAACCACCACGTAGGTCACCGGACTGCCCACTTCCTCGGCCACCTGGGCCGGCGGGATGATGGCCAGCACGATGCCGAACAGGCAGGCCAGAAGACCAAGACCGGCTACAAGCCACGCGCCCACGTTGCCGCCGGGCACCTTGAACAGACGCGGACGGTTCGGCTGATCGTGGCGCAGCTTCAAGAACGAGACGAACATCAACACGTAGTACATCATGTAGAGGATGGTGATGGCCTGGGTGATGAGCACGACGAAGCCCTCGATGTTCGGAATGAAGAAGCACAGGAAGGCAATGAGGGTCATGAACGTCATCTGCAGGTACATAAGGCGGCTCGGCATGCCGTGCTTGTTGGAGTTCTGCAGCACCTTCGGCAAAAAGCCGGAGCGGCCGGCCTGGCCGAGCATGAACGAGGGACCTGCCATGTTGGTGACGAGCGACGCCATGGAAGCGCCGAGGCCGACCCACACGAAGGCCACGTAAATCCACGGGCAGTTGAACGTGGCGCCGAGGATCTTATAGGTCTGGTACAGGCCGTAGACCAAGTTCATGTCGGATTTCGGCGTGACGATGGCGATGCACACGGTACCAGCGATGAAGATGATCAGCGTCAGGATCATGGCGATGAAGATGGACAGCGGGAATTCCTTCTGCGGCTTCTTCAGCTGCTTGATATGGGCAGCGTTCATATCGATGCCCGCGAAGCTGAAGAACACGCCGGCGGCCAGGGCCAGGTTGGTGAGGCTGAAGCCGTCAGCGAAGGGATTGAACGCCTCCGGCGTGGGAGTCACGTTGGACACGTTGCCCTGGGCGAGCCACACCACCGTGAAAATGACGATGAACGCCAGCGGGATGAACGTGCCGATGATGACGCCATACTTGGTCAGGCGGGCGAAGGCCTTCACGCCCTTGGTGGACAGGAAGGTCAGGCCCCAGTAGTAGGCCAGCCACGCCAGAATGATGAAGAACTGGTTCTCCGGATGGTTCATGAACTGCACGGCCCAGTCCCAATCAGGCGTGTAGAAGCCGATGGTGGCCGATGCCGAGGCAACGCCCATACCGAAGTTGATGGAGGTCTGGAACCACAGAATGAGCAGGCACGTAAATGCCAGCCCAGGGCCCATAGCCTCGCCGACCCAGCGGAAGATGCCGCCGCGCTGGCCCCAGCCGGAAGCCAGCTCGGCCGCCACCAAACCGGTGGGCAGGAAAAACACCAGAGCGCCGATGATGAAGAGCGTGACGGAGGACAGCCCGTAATAAGCCTGCTGGACGTCGTTGGCGACGCTGCCGATGATGGTCACGTTCATCATGACCAGAGCCATCAGGCTGATATAGGTTCCACTGCTGGCCTTCGCTGCGCCCTTCGCCGGCGCTTTGGCCGCATGAGTTGTAGTTTGGGAGCTCATAGTTACCCCTCACGAAAGGGCCTTGGCGGCGCGGGCTTCCCGACGGTCGTGAAGCTCACGGTTAAGAACCTG
>ERZ832522.2125-NODE-2125-length-24863-cov-6.855490_pt1 | contig 24863 bp, 20 predicted proteins | sample MGYA00519951_ERZ832522 | MGnify/ENA primary metagenome ERZ832522 (study PRJEB31850, sample SAMEA3708728) | human gut metagenome | biome: human gut; feature: human-associated habitat; material: faeces | place: China | collected 2014 ... | reverse complement strand
GCAGGCAACGGCAGCTTTTGCCATCGGAGGCACATAACGGTAAGCACCTGTCGCATGGGACGGGTCTACAATAACCGGCAGATGTGTCCGCTCCTTTAAGACGGGAACCGCGCTCAAATCCAATGTATTTCTCGTGGAAGTTTCATAAGTGCGGATACCTCTTTCACATAATACCACATTCGGGTTGCCTTCCGCCATAATATATTCTGCGGCATTGAGCCATTCGTCGATCGTCGCGCACAGCCCCCGCTTTAATAAAACCGGAAGACCGGAACGTCCGGCTTCTTTTAATAAGATGAAATTCTGCATATTGCGGGCACCGATCTGGATCATATCGACATATTTGACCGCTGCTTCGATCGCTTCCAGGCTGACAACCTCGCAGATCGTTGCCAGATCGAAGGCTTTTCCGGCCTCCTGCATGTATTTTAAGCCCTCTTCTTCAAGACCCTGAAAGGAGTAGGGGGAGGTACGGGGCTTATATGCACCGCCGCGCAGGATGGTCGCGCCGTTTTTCTTGACTGCTTCGGCGATCAGCATCAGCTGGTCGTTAGATTCCACCGCACAGGGGCCTGCCATAATGGTTCGGGTTTTCGGTCCGATAGAGGTACAGCCGACCTTTACGACAGACGGCTCCGGATGAAATTTCAGGTTTGCGAGCTTATAGCTTTCCGTGACGGGAACGATCCGGTCCACGTCTTCAAGCAGTGCAATATTTTCTGTGGAAAGACGGGATTTGTCACCGACTACGCCGATGATCGTAACCTGTTCGCCCTGGGACAGATGGGCGGTCAGACCATTTGCTTCAATATACTGTGTGACAGCCTTTATATTTTTATCCGCTGCCTTCGGTTTCATTACAATGATCATAAGTAAAGTCCTCCCTTGAGTGAAAAATCTTTGATTCTGTATCTTCTTTTCGAAAAATCTTCTTGTAATATAGCACTTTAAAGTGCGAAAGTCAATTGTATTCTGTATAAATATTATATAAGAATACACGGGAAAGTCTAGCGTTTACAGAACTGGCGAAAAGATTTTCAGATAATCAAAGAAAAACATGTCCAAAATGACGAAAAGGCTTGCTAAAAATGTGAAAGTTTAGTAGAATATCCACATGGGGAAATTGGGAATGATTTTAATCATCTAAAAATCTTTGACAGAATACCCAGAATTTGCAACATACGGAGGAATGAAGATGAACATTTACACAACTGACAAGATCCGTAACGTGGTTCTGTTAGGCCATGGCGGTTCGGGCAAAACCAGTCTGACTGAGGCAATGGCTTATCTGGCTGGCATTACATCCAGAATGGGTAAGGTCACAGACGGCAATACCGTCAGTGATTATGGCAAGGAAGAACAGAAGAGACAGATTTCGATTAATACCTCCGTTGTTCCCATCGAATGGAACGGCGTGAAGATAAATATTTTGGATACTCCCGGATATTTTGACTTTGTAGGCGAAGTAGAAGAAGCGGTAAAGGCTGCAGGCGCTGCCATCATCGTAATTAACGGCAAATCCGGCATTGAAGTCGGCACCGAGAAGGCATGGGAGCTCTGCGAAAAATATAAACTGCCCCGTTTTGTCTATGTTACCAACATGGACGTGGATAACGCCTCCTATCGTCAGATCGTAGAAGATCTGAAAGAAAAATACGGTAAGAAGATCGCACCGTTCAACCTCCCGATTCGTGAAAACGAGCACTTCGTAGGCTATGTCAACGTCGTATCCGAAACCGGTAACCGCTGGCAGGGCAAGGAGGTTGTTCCCTGCGAGATCCCGGATTACAACAGACCGAATCTTGAAATCTGCAGAGAGACGCTGATGGAAGCGGTTGCAGAAACGAGCGAAGCGTTCATGGAGCGCTATTTTGGCGGCGAGACTTTCTCCGAATCCGAAATTCGTGCAGCGCTGCGTACTAACGTTATTGATGGCTCGATCGTTCCCGTATCGATGGGCTCCAACACCCTCTGCCAGGGCGTTTACACGCTGCTGGATGATATTGTAAAATACGTTCCCAGCCCGGAAGACAGGATATGCGCAGGCATCAGCTTAAAGACAAACGGCATTTTCCAGGCGGATTATGATTTCTCCAAAGCGAAATCCGCATACATCTATAAGACGATTTCCGATCCCTTCATCGGTAAGTATTCCCTGATTAAGGTTTGCTCCGGTGTACTCAAAACGGACGATACGATGTATAACAGCGACAGCGATGTTGAGACAAAGATCGGCAAGCTGTATGTGATGCAGGGCAACAAACCGATCGAAGTGAGCGAGCTGCATGCCGGCGACCTCGGTGCACTTGCAAAGCTGACCGGCGCAAAGACCGGTGATACGCTTTCCACCAAGGCAAATCCGGTTGCTTATGCGAAGACCGAATATTCCAAGCCTTATACTGCAAAGAGCTATAAAGCGGTTAACAAGGCGGATATCGATAAGATTTCCCAGTCTCTGCAGAAGCTGACAGACGAAGATAAGACGCTGCGCGTAGTCAACGATTCCGAGAACCGTCAGACTCTGCTTTACGGCATGGGTGAGCAGCATCTGGAAGTGATTGCAAGCCGTCTGGAAAACGAATATAAAGTAAAGATTGAACTTTCCAAACCGAAGGTTGCTTACCGCGAGACGATCCGCAAGAAATCCGACGTTGAATATAAATATAAGAAGCAGTCCGGCGGACATGGTCAGTATGGTCACGTTAAGATGCGTTTTGAGCCCTCCGGCGATCTGGAAGCTCCTTATGTATTCGAACAGGAGGTTGTCGGCGGCGCAGTTCCGAAAAACTACTTCCCGGCAGTAGAAAAGGGTATCGCAGAAGCCGTTCAGAAAGGTCCTCTGGCAGCATATCCGGTTGTCGGTGTAAAGGCTGTTTTATATGATGGTTCCTATCATCCGGTTGACTCCTCCGAAATGGCGTTCAAGATGGCTGCATCCCAGGCGTTTAAGAAGGGCTTCATGGAAGCGGGCCCGGTTCTGTTAGAGCCCATTTCTTCCCTGAAAGTAACCGTTCCGGATTCCTATACCGGCGACGTTATGGGCGATTTAAATAAGAGACGCGGCAGAGTGCTCGGCATGACACCCGTTGCAGGCGGCAAGCAGATCATTGAAGCGGATGTTCCGACCTCCAATCTGTATGGCTACTGCACAGATCTCCGCTCCATGACCGGCGGACGCGGCGTATACGAATATGAGTTTGCAAGATATGAGCAGGCTCCCTCAGACGTACAGGAAAAAGAAATCGCAGCGAGAGCAGCAAAGGTTGCAGAAGGCAGCGAAGAATAAAAAAGGATGTGCCTTGGCACATTCTCGCGCCGAGGCGCGGTTGCTTTAGCAACCATCTACCCCTGCGCCGAGTGCGCATCCTCGCGGAGCATTTTTATCGTATGGAAACGAAGTTTCCTATACGATAAAAAAGAATGTGTCGAGGTACCTGCACCGGCTGCGGCAAGTCGTGCAAGCGACATCTTCCATTCCGCCGCAGTACGATCTGCATAAAAACGGCTTTCGGGAGTTTCCTGGGAGCCGTTTTTTGAGTTTTGTATTCTGATTGCCGGCAGGCGGTCTTCTTTCCGACTTTGGGCTTGACAAAAGAAAGGGCGAACGATACAATAATACAGAAATTTAAGACTTTTGACAGACGTTGAAGAGAAGAAGTAAAAGGATTGTTTCTATCCAGAGAGCTGCCGGACGGTGCGAGACAGCAGAAAGATTCTTTGAACTGGTCTTGGAGTTCTTTTTGTGAGAGCCGTATGACATATGGAAGGTAGCAGAAAGCGGGTGGCGCCGTTATGCGCACGACAAGATGCACAGGGCATTTTTGATCCTGTGAAGTAGAGTGGTACCGCGAAGAGCCAGACTGTTTCGTCTCTATTTTTGAAAGAGCGAGATGGTCTGTTTTTTTACGGAATCAAGTCAGGAGGACACACATGGAACGGGTTTATAATCCCAAGGAAATCGAACAGAAATGGCAGAAAATCTGGGATGACGAAAAGGCGTTTGCCGCATCCGACGATTATTCCAAACCGAAGTATTATGCGCTGGTAGAGTTCCCTTATCCGTCAGGACAGGGGCTGCACGTTGGACATCCCCGCCCGTATACGGCGCTGGATATCGTTGCGCGTAAGAGAAGAATGGAAGGCTACAACGTACTGTATCCCATGGGCTGGGACGCATTCGGACTTCCGACCGAGAACTATGCGATCAAAAATCACATCCATCCGAAGATCGTAACGAAAAATAACGTTCATCGTTTCAAAGAGCAGCTGCACTCCTTAGGCTATTCCTTTGACTGGGACAGAGAGATCAACACCACCGATCCGGAATATTACAAATGGACTCAGTGGATTTTCTTAAAGCTGTTTAAAGCGGGACTGGCTTACAAAGCGGAGATGCCGATCAACTGGTGTACCTCCTGTAAGGTGGGACTTGCAAACGAAGAGGTTGTAAATGGCCACTGCGAACGCTGCGGCGCAGAAGTTATCCGTAAGGTAAAGAGCCAGTGGATGTTAAAGATCACTGAGTATGCGGATAAGCTGCTGGAAGGTCTGGATCACGTCGATTACATCGAGCGCGTCAAAGTTTCCCAGAAAAACTGGATCGGCCGTTCGACTGGTGCAGAGGTGGATTTCCCGATCGCAGGCAAGGAAGACAAGCTGCGTATTTATACGACACGTCCGGATACTCTGTTCGGTGTAACTTATATGGTAATTTCCCCGGAGCACCCTTATATTGAAAAGTTTGCATCCGAGATCAAAAACCTGGACGAAGTAAAAGCATATCAGGAGCAGGCTGCAAGAAAGTCTGACTTCGAGCGTTCCGAGCTGGCAAAAGAAAAGAGCGGTGTAAAGATCGATGGTCTGACCGCAGTCAATCCGGTCAACGGAAAAGAAATCCCCATCTGGGTTTCCGACTATGTATTGATGAGCTACGGTACCGGCGCAATCATGGCGGTTCCTGCCCATGATGAAAGAGACTGGGAGTTCGCAAAGAAATTCAACATGCCGATCATTCAGGTTGTAGAAAGCTCCGAAGGTCCGGTGGATGTAAACGAGGCTGCTTTTGTAGACGTTGCAACCGGAAAGCTGGTAAACTCCGGCTTCTTAAACGGCATGGAAGTAGCGGAAGCGAAAAAGGCGATCATCGAATATCTCGAAAAAGAAAACATTGGCACACAGAAAACGAACTACAAGCTGCGTGACTGGGTATTTTCCAGACAGCGTTACTGGGGCGAGCCGATCCCGATCGTTCACTGTGACAAGTGTGGCTATGTGCCGCTTCCGGAAGATCAGCTTCCGCTGGAGCTGCCCGATGTAGAAAGCTATATGCCCACTGATAACGGCGAATCTCCGTTAGCTGCCATGAGAAGCTGGGTAGAGACAACCTGTCCTTGCTGCGGAGGTCCTGCAGAGAGGGAAACCGATACCATGCCTCAGTGGGCTGGTTCTTCCTGGTACTTCCTGCGTTATACCGATCCCCACAATACGGAAGCACTGGCAAGCCCGGAAGCTCTCAAATACTGGATGCCGGTTGACTGGTACAACGGCGGCATGGAGCATACCACCCTGCATCTTCTGTACTCCAGATTCTGGCATCGTTTCCTGTATGACGAAAAGGTTGTTCCCTGTCCGGAGCCTTACCAGAAGAGAACCTCTCACGGCATGATCCTGGGAGAAAACGGCGAGAAGATGAGTAAGTCCCGCGGCAACGTGGTAAACCCGGATGATATTGTCAACGAGTTCGGCGCAGATACCCTGCGTACCTATGAAATGTTCATCGGCGCATTCGAACTGAGCGCTGCCTGGAGCAATGAAGGCGTAAAAGGCTGCAGAAGATTCCTGGAGCGTGTCTGGAAGCTGCAGGAGATTGTAACCGATGAAGCCGGCTATTCCAAGGAACTGGAAACCAGGATGCATCAGACGATCAAGAAGGTTTCTTCCGACTTCGAGACCTTAAAGTATAACACTGCAATCGCTGCGATGATGTCTCTGATCAATGATTTCTACAAGGCTGGCAAGGTAACCAGAGACGAGTTTAAAACTCTGCTGATTCTGTTAAACCCTGTAGCGCCCCATATGACAGAGGAGCTGTGGCAAATCATGAACTATGGCGGACGTCTGTATCAGAGCAGCTGGCCGACTTATGAAGAAGCAAAGACGGTAGAGTCTGAAGTGGAAATCGCAGTTCAGGTAAACGGCAAGGTTCGTGCGACCATTAAGATCGCTGCAGATATCTCCAAAGAGGATGCGATTGCAGCAGGTAAAGCTGCAGTAGCAGACAAGCTGACCGGTCAGATCGTCAAGGAAATCTATGTTCCCGGACGTCTGGTAAATATCGTTCAGAAGGGCTGACCACGATTGCCTGCTGAAGCAGACAGGCACTGCTGAAAAATAACAGATGTGCGCTGCACAGATCGGTTGTGTTAAAAATAGAATTCCCGACAGATGTGGATGAAAAGGATTCATGTCTATCGGGAATTTTTGTTTTATCGTATAGGAAACTTCGTTTCCATACGATAAAAATGCTCCGCGAGGATGCGCACTCGGCGCAGGGGTAGATGGTTGCTAAAGCAACCGCGCCTCGGCGCGAGAATGTGCCAAGGCACATTCTTTTATGGGAAAGAAAAAACCTCTGGGCGGGATTGGGCTTGCACTGCAGCAATATCCCGCAGAACACATTTTTTCCATTTTTTAAACACACTTTTCTCACAGAATCCTCCTGAAATGAACACATAATTCCGATAAACTTAAGAAAGTGTAAAATTTGAAAGGGAGGATCTCATTATGATTGAGATTTCGCATCTGGTCAAAAAATATGGCGATCACTATGCGGTCAAGGATTTGAATGTCCGGATTGAAGAAGGACAGATCTACGGATTCTTAGGACCAAACGGAGCCGGAAAATCGACCACCATGAATATGATTACAGGATATCTGGCACCGACTGCCGGAACCGTAAAGGTGGACGGCTTTGACATCGTCAAAGAGCCGGAAAAGGCAAAGGAACATATCGGTTATCTGCCGGAAATTCCGCCGCTGTACAGTGAGATGACCGTTGAGGAATATCTGAAATTTGCAGCAGAATTAAAGCGCATTCCGGGAAAGGAAAGAGCAGCGCAGATCGAAAAGGCGATCAAAACCGCGCAGCTGGAGGATGTCCGGAAGCGTCTGATTAACAACCTTTCCAAAGGTTATAAACAAAGAGTCGGTCTGGCACAGGCAGTTCTCGGCGATCCTGAGACAATTATTCTGGATGAGCCGACTGTCGGTCTGGATCCGAGACAGATGATCGAGATGCGTGAGCTGATCCGCAGTCTCAAAAAAGACCATACAGTTATTTTGAGTTCGCATATTCTGTCCGAAGTCAGTGCAGTGTGTGACCAGATCCTGATTATTTCCAAGGGTGAGCTGGTTGCAAGCGATACGCCGGACGGACTGCAGGCAAAGCTAAAGGGCGCAGGCGAGCTGGAGCTTTGCGTAAAGGGAACTGCAGCGCAGTTAAAGACGCTTTTGTCAAATCTGGACGGCGTAGAAAGCTTTACGACGACAGAAGCAGAAGATGGAACCGTGCTCGCACAGGTTTCGGAGAAGGCGGACTGCGATATCCGCGAGCCGCTGTTTTATGAGCTGGCAGAGAATCGGATGCCCCTGCTTGGCATGGAGAAAAAGACGGGATCGCTGGAGGATATCTTCCTGCAGCTGACCGATAAGCCCGAGGAGGAGACGAAACAATGACAGCGATTTATAAAAGAGAATTAAAAACATTCTTTACGACGGTAACCGGCTGGCTGTTTATTGCAGCACATATCTGTCTTGCCGGACTTTACTTTTTTGCAATCAATCTGCTGTCCGGCTACAGCAATGTCGGACAGAGCTTTTCCAGTATCCTGTTTTTGCTGCTGTTATCGACACCGATTCTGTCCATGCGTATGCTGGCAGAGGAGCGTAAGCAGAAAACGGATCAGCTGATTTTGACTTCTCCGGTTTCGATCGGAGAAATTGTAGCAGGCAAATACCTTGCGATGGCGACCGTCTTTACCCTTCCGGTTGCGGTGATGGCGCTGTTCCCGCTGATTTTAAGCCGCTACGGAACCGTTCCGATGGGCGAAAGCTACACGGCGCTTCTGGCCTATTATCTGTTTGGTCTGACCTGCCTTGCCATTGGCCTGTTCATTTCCTCCATCACAGAAAGCCAGATCATCGCAGCGGTGCTTTCCTTTGCCCTTTTATTTGTAGGCTACATGATGTCCTCCATTACCGGACTGATTTCCCAAACCGGCAACCTGCTGACAAAAATTTTAAATGCTTACAACTTCACCGACCGTCTGGACGCTATGGTGGAGGGAACGCTGAATCTGAAATCCGTCCTGTATTTTGTAACTTTGATCATTGTATTTTTATTCTTAACGGTTCAGTCGATCCAGAAGAGAAGATATCAGGTCTCGGTAAAAACGCTGCAGATCGGCGCTTACAGCAGTGGTATGATCGCCCTTGTCGTAGCGATTGCGGTGTTCTTAAACCTCGGATTTTCCGCCCTGCCGGATCGCTATACGAAGATTGATGTAACAAGCCAGAAGCTATATACGCTGACACAGACGACGAAAAATCTCGTCAAAAATCTGTCTGAGGATGTGACGATTTATGTCATCAATTCGGAAAACAGCCAGGATGAAACGCTGCAGCAGACGCTGAAAAGCTATGCAGAGCTTTCCGATCACATCAAACTGGTTTACAAGGATCCTGTCGTTTCCCCTGATTTTTATAAGGATTATACCGACAGCATTTCCGTAAACTCCATGATCGTGGAATCCGCACAGCGATTTAAGGTAATCAATTACAATAATATTTACGAATATGACTATGACTACAGCAACTATTCCAGCTCTGTCAGCGGCTACGATGCAGAAGGACAGCTGACAAGCGCCATCGCCTATGTGACGAGCGATTCCACCTCCGTTGTTTATGAATTAAACGGTCACGGAGAAGCCAGCCTGGATAGTTCGTTTGAGGACGGCGTGAAAAAGGAAAATGTCGATCTTGCGGAGCTGACACTTTTGACAGAAGACAGTGTTCCGGATGATGCAAATGGTGTCCTGATCCTTTCCCCTACAAACGACTTAAATGCAGAGGATGCCGATAAGCTGATTGCATACTTAAACAACGGCGGAAAGGTTCTGATTTCCACCTCTTATATCGGTTGCTTCTCTGAGGAGATGCCGAACCTGACAAAGGTGCTTTCCGAGTTCGGACTTTCCATCGGGGACGGTCTGATCGTGGAGCAGGATAATGCGAGAATGTATCAGAATCCGATTTACCTGCTGCCGAACGTTTCCTCCGACAGCCTGACAAACGGCGTTTACGGAAAGAGTTATGATTATATCATGATGCCGTATGCCCAGCCGATTCTGACGAAGGAGAAGGATGGCGTTACGCTGACCACTCTTTTGACAACCTCGGAGAAGGCGTACAGCAAGACTGATTTAAATCAGTCCTCCGACGTTAAGAAAACAGAGGACGATGCGCAGGGACCATTTACTGTCGGCGTAAAAGCGGTGAAAACCCTCGATTCCGGCGAAGAAGCACAGCTGATTTTATATAGCTCGTCCTATCTGTTCACAGAGTCGGCAAACCAGTACACGATGGATAACAACCTGACGCTGTTCACCAACGCGATCAGCACGATGGCAGGAGAGAGCGAAAGTATTTCCATCCCGACCAAATCAATGGCGTCCACCTATGCGACCGTGCCTACAGCATCTGCTGTCCGCTATGGAATCCTCCTGATGGGCATCCTTCCTATCGGTCTGCTGGCAGCCGGTATTATCATCTGGGTCAGAAGGAGAAAGAGATAAATGAAAAAGCAGAAAATTCAAATTTTGATTTTACTTGTATTATGTATCGTCTGCGTCGGCGGATATTTTATCATCCGGAATCATACGTTTGAAACGGAGGAAGAAACCGTTTCCGTTGACGTTACCAATTTCAATAAGGATGATGTGACGGAGCTGATCATTTCCGGCGACCACGAGGTTCATCTGGTGAAATCAGACGACGTCTGGACGGAGAACAGCCTGCCGGATGAAACCATGAAAGAATCGACAGTTAACACGCTGCTGAATGAACTCGCCAACATCACGACGACGGAAACTGTTGTGGAAGCGCCGGAGGATCTTTCCCAGTACGGACTGGAGGAGCCTTTCCGGACGATCACGGCAGTCCTTTCCGATGGAACACAGGTTGTGATTTATGCCGGAAATAAGAGCGATCTGCTTTCTGAGTATTACATCAAAGTGGAAGGCGACGACAATGTTTACCTCGTTTCCAGCAATATCGTGACGGATTTCGATAAGGACCCGGAGGACTTCATCGACGAGACGGAGACCGAAACGGCGACAGCGGATTCTGCAGACGAGACGGCAGCAACTGACGCTATAGAGGAAACGGCTGCGGCTAAGACACTGGAAAGCGCAGATGGCGAGACAGAAAGTGCGGACGCAGACGGTGAGAACGTCGAGGCGGTTGGCGAAACGGAAACTGCAGAAAGCTCAGGGGACTGACGGATCACAAAAGGTTTTGTTATCTGCAAATTTTGAACCACGGAAGGTTTCCTGAAAACGCCCGGAAGGCGGGAGATTTACTCCCTCTTTCCGGGCATTTTCTTTGCCATCAGGCGGACGATCTGATTCATTTTCAGCTGTTCCTCCGGTGTTGCATATTTGCGGATCGCCATGAGAATGGAAGAAATTTCCGTGTCGGAAAAGCTGATCGATGCTTCTCGGCTTTTCTGTGCCAGCGCCATCAAAAACGGCAGCAGTTCTTTTTGCGAAAGGGAGCTGCTTTCAAAAACGAGTTTTTGTAAAAACTGTAGCTTTTCTTTTGGAATGCTCTGGACGCAGTCTTCCTTCATCCAGTTTGGTTCCGGGATGGTGTTTGTATTGCTGTTTCGTTGACTGGTCATAAAACCCTCCGTTTTGAAAATATTTTTTGGAAAAAGCGGCATTTAGAGCCCATCGCGGAACGCTTCGAACATCGCCTGCTGTTCCGGTGAGAGCATGCCCTTTAAAAATGTCATCGGGTCGAAATTGTCGGCAGCCGGATTCGTGCCGGAGCAATCTGTATTTGCCGCAGTATCGGCGTCTACGTCGGGCGCACTTTCCCTCAACGTTTCGAACAGCTGCATCATCCCTTTCATTTCCTCGAACAGCTCGAGATTTTTCTGCAGGTTGAGAAGTTCTCCAAACAGTGCTTTTTCCCGGGGAGAACAAAAGTTTTTGATCTGCTCAAACAACACGGCAAAGTCCGGCGAGGATGTGCCGGAGGTTTGATTTTTGTATGGAGGGGACGGATGCCTGGAAACATATTCCAGGGTGTAGCGCAGCTCCAGATATTTGATCCAGACCGCGAGATGGCTTTGACCATATGGGTCAAAATATGGCAGCAGGATTTTTAAAATCTGGATATGGTTTTGGGTATAGAGCGTATCAAAGGCGATGACAGCTTCGTTTTCACAGACGTTCATTAAAAAGCTTCCTTCCGGTGTTTATTCTATTTCTATGAAACAGTCAGATAGAATAGGACAACAAGGAATTGCTTTTGCCAGTCTGTCAGAGATCGTCTGTGGGACTCGAAAAATCGTTTGCATCGCGAAGGGGCATTACCCCCGGAGGAAGCAATGCCCTTTGGGATGGGAGCCAGATGCGCTCAGATACCTATGGAATCAGCATCCACAGCCATTATTGCATCCGCAGCCGTTATTCGTGCCGATTCCGCTGCAGCCGTTGCCGCAGCAAGCCAGAAGCAGCAGAATCCAGATCAGGGAATTACAGCCGTTGTTGCAGCCGTCGTTACAGCCACAGCCGTTGTTTGCGCCGAGTCCGTTGTTGCCGCAGCATAACAGCAGAATCAGAATGAGGCAGCAACTGTTGCCGCCGAAAAGACCGCCGTTCTGACAGGTATTGCCGCATCCGCAGTTGGTAGCTGATAAATCACTCATGGTTATGAGCCTCCGAATGGATAGTTATGGTTTAAGATATGACCGCACGCTTGTCCAGGTTTCTCGGTGGAAGAAAAATTTTTGAAACACTTTTCCTATCATTTGCGAGTACACTGGAGCCCGGCGAGCAGGCCGGCTTTATTATCGTATAGGAAACTTCGTTTCCATACGATAATAAACGCTCCGCGAGGATCGCACTGCGGCGGAATGGTAGAATGTCGCTTACGCGACCCGCCGCAGGCGGAGAATCCTGCTTTGCAGGATTCTTTTTTACTGTCTTCCATAGAATGCAGCACACCTCTTCCCCCATCCTTCCATATCCTAAAAGAAAAAGGATGCGTATGCCTTGAACAGGGTAAAGAGAGTTGTCCACGCGACCGCGGCAGAGGTAAACGGGCTTTCCGGAAAAGGTGTGACGGCAGCGGTGCTGGACACCGGGATCGCGCTGCATCCGGATCTTTCCGGGAGAATCGCAGGGTTTGCAGACTTTGTCGGCGGACAGAAGCAACCGTATGACGACAGCGGGCATGGAACCCATGTGGCAGGCTGCCTGTGTGGAAACGGGAAATGTTCCAACGGTCTGTATGCCGGAATTGCGCCAGGCTGCCGTCTGGTAGTATGCAAGGTGCTGGACGAACGTGGGGACGGAAACGTTGCCGCCATGATAGAAGGCATCCGGTATGTGCTGGACACACGCCGGATTTATCATACGAGAATTTTGAATATTTCCGTCGGGATCGGCTCGATCCGGGAAGCTGCGCTCGAGCAGGAGCTGCTTTCTTGGATTACAAAAGCATGGAATGCAGGGCTGTTCGTCGCAGTGGCTGCCGGAAACAACGGACCTGCCCCGGATTCTGTCTCTGCGATGGGGCTGCAGGCGCACGTCGTATCGGTCGGATGTCATGATGGAAGGCAGACCCCGGGACACAAAAATGCCTGCGCCGCTTATTCCGGGAGAGGGCCTGCAAACGGCAGGGTGAAAAAACCGGATTTGGTGGCACCGGGAAGCGGCATTGTTTCCTGTAATGCTTGGTATCGGAAAAATCATTTCTGCTCGGTAAATCATCCGTATACAGCAAAGAATGGGACCTCAATGGCGGTTCCGGCAGTCAGCGCGGCAGCAGCACTTTTGTGGGAAAAGGAGCCGCATCTGACAAACGAACAGGTACGGGAACGGTTGCTATACCATGCGCAGGATCTGGGAGAAAACTGGGGGATGCAGGGCTGGGGAATGCTTCATGTAGGCAGAGCGTTAAAGGGATAAATTTTTTTGTTTCAGAAGGATTGACAAAAATTGGATGATTGTATACAATGATACCTGAATTACAGAACACACTGCTTGGAAGAAAGCGGCGAGCAAACGAAGGAGAAGGCATCATGAACAATACATTTACTAACCGTCCGGTCACCATGAATGAGAACAAGAACCTGCTCGAGATCGAAGAGCATATGTACATTCTGGATGACGTGAAGAAGCCGAATGTTTTCCGGAATATGTTCCCTTATTCGGAAATTCCGAAGATTCCGTTCAATGACCGTACCGTTCCGCACGATATGCCAAAGGACATCTGGATTACCGATACGACGTTCCGTGACGGTCAGCAGTCACGCGCCCCTTATTCCACCGAGCAGATTGTAACGATTTATGACTATCTGCACCGACTGGGCGGAGAAAATGGTCTGATCCGCGCCAGCGAATTTTTCCTTTACAGTAAAAAAGATCGGGATGCAGTGTACAAATGTCTGGAAAAAGGATATAAATTTCCCGAAATTACCAGCTGGATTCGCGCGAGCAAGGAGGACTTCAAGCTGGTGAAAGAGATCGGCATGAAGGAAACCGGTATTCTGGTCAGCTGTTCCGATTATCACATTTTCATGAAATTGAAAATGACCCGCAAACAGGCAATGGAGCATTACCTGAGCGTCATCAAGGAGTGCCTGGAAGAGGGAATCAGTCCCAGATGCCATCTGGAGGATATCACGCGGGCCGATATTTACGGATATGTTGTTCCGTTTTGTCTGGAGCTGATGAAGCTGATGAAGGAATATCAGATTCCGATCAAAATCCGCGCCTGCGATACGATGGGCTACGGCGTCAACTATCCGGGTGCCGTTATCCCGAGAAGCGTACAGGGAATTATCTATGCGCTGCACACGCACGCGGGTGTTCCCCACGAGCTGTTGGAATGGCACGGACACAACGATTTCTATAAGGCAGTTGTCAATTCCTCGACGGCATGGCTGTATGGCTGCTCCGGTGTCAACACCTCGCTGTTCGGTATCGGCGAGCGTACCGGTAATACGCCTCTGGAAGCGATGGTATTTGAATATGCACAGCTGCGCGGCACGTTAAACGGCATGGACACCAGGGTGATCACCGAGCTGGCAGAATACTACGAAAAAGAAATCGGCTACCACATCCCGCCCAGGACGCCGTTTGTCGGTAAGAACTTCAATGTCACAAGAGCGGGTATTCATGCAGACGGTCTGCTGAAAAACGAAGAGATTTACAACATTTTTGATACAGAAAAGTTTTTAAACCGTCCGGTTCTGTGCGCCGTATCGAACACCTCCGGCCTTGCAGGAATCGCACACTGGATCAATACTTACTTCCATCTGCCGGAGGAAAAGAAGCTGGATAAAAACTGCGAGCTGGTTCACGAGGTCAAGAAATGGGTGGACGCCGAATACGAAAGCGGCCGTGTTACCGTTCTGACCGATGAAGAGCTGTTGAAAGTAATCGATGATGCCAGCAAGAAACTGGGGATTTTATTGGTATGAGTCAATACGAAAAAGAAGAAAGCTCCGACCGATATTCGCTGAGGGGAAAGGTTTTTCATCAGCTGCGGGAGGATATTTTAAGCGGACATTATAAAGAACACGAGGAACTGCGGGAAATGGCGATCAGCGAAGAGATGGGCGTTTCCCGCACGCCCGTCCGGGAAGCGCTGCGCCAACTGGAACTGGAAGGCCTGGTCAGCATTATCCCGAACAAGGGGGCATATGTGACCGGCATCACCAGAAAGGACGTGGAGGATATTTATGCGATCCGTTCTTTGCTGGAAGGGCTTTGTGCCCGTTGGGCAACCGCGTATATTACGGAAAAACAGCTGGATGCGCTGGAAGAAAATATTTACCTGTCAGAATTTCACGCCAGCAAGGGACATGCCCAGAAGCTGACGGAGCTGGACGATCAGTTTCACGATATTTTATATGAAGCCTGCTCGAGCAAAATGCTGGAGCATCAGCTAAGAGATTTCCATGAATATGTGCGGAGAATGCGCAAGCAGAACCTTTCCGGCAGTGAAAGAGGGCTGGAAGCCGTACTTGAGCACAAGCAGATCATGGAGGCGATCCGCCAGAAGGATGCCGACCGCGCACAGGAGCTGGCAGCCTTGCATATGCGTAATGCTTATGATAATATGATTAAAAACGGGCTTTTGGATGCCTATGATGAAAAGGAGAGAATCGATGGCTAAGATTCAGATGACAACGCCGTTGGTGGAGATGGATGGCGATGAAATGACCAGAATCCTCTGGCAGCTGATCAAGGATGAGCTTCTGCTTCCTTATATTGACTTGAAGACAGAGTATTATGACCTCGGTCTGGAGCATCGCAACGAAACAGATGATCAGGTGACGATTGACAGCGCCAATGCAACCTTAAAATACGGCGTTGCAGTCAAATGTGCAACAATCACACCCAACGCAGCGAGAATGGAAGAGTATCATTTAAAGAAGATGTGGAAGAGCCCCAACGGCACGATCCGTTCCATTCTGGACGGCACTGTGTTCCGTGCCCCGATTCTGGTAAAGGGCATCCGTCCCTGCGTCCGCAACTGGGAAAAGCCCATCACGCTGGCACGTCATGCTTACGGTGATGTATACAAAAATACCGAAATCCGCGTTGAGGGTCCCGGCAAGGCAGAACTGGTGTTCACGGCGGCGGACGGTACAGAAACCCGCGAGCTGATTCACGATTTTACCGGTGCAGGTGTCCTGCAGGGCATGCACAATACGGATAAGTCTATCACGAGCTTTGCCCGCGCATGCTTTAATTACGCAGTGGATACGAAGCAGGATCTGTGGTTTGCGACCAAGGATACAATTTCCAAAAAATATGACCATACCTTTAAGGATATTTTCCAGGAAATCTACGAAAACGAATATCAGGAGAAGTTCAAAGAGCTCGGTATCGAATATTTCTACACCCTGATCGACGATGCGGTAGCGCGCGTCATGAAAGCAAAGGGTGGCTTCATCTGGGCATGCAAAAACTATGACGGCGACGTTATGAGCGATATGGTAAGCTCTGCCTTTGGTTCTCTTGCGATGATGACCTCTGTTTTGGTTTCTCCTGCAGGCGTTTACGAATATGAAGCTGCGCATGGAACCGTTCAGAGACATTATTACAAGCACTTAAAGGGTGAGGAAACCTCTACGAACTCCGTTGCGACGATCTTTGCATGGACAGGCGCACTCAGAAAACGCGGCGAGCTGGACAAGCTTCCGGAGCTGTGCGCATTTGCGGACAAGCTGGAAAAAGCAACACTGGATACGATCGAAAGCGGCAGGATGACAAAGGACCTGGCACTGATTACAGAGTTGACGGATGTCTCGGTATTGAACAGCCAGGAATTCATCAAAGCGATCGGGGAAACTATGGAGAAATAAGAGAGGTTCTAAAGCTTGATTAAGAAATTGATTAACAGTAAGCTCGGACAGCAGATCATCAAATTCGGCGCGGTGGGTTTTTTATGTTTCTTCATTGAATACGTGCTGTTGATTCTGTTTAAGGAGCTGCTCGGATGGCCGGTTATCGCAGCCAATACCCTTGCCTTTACCGTATCGGCAATCGTCAATTATATTCTGAGCATTCTTTTTGTATTCGATACGGACAAAAAAGCAAACCAGGGCAAGCAGTTCGCCGTCTTTTTCATTCTTGCAGTCGGCGGTCTGATCTTAAACAATGTCGTCTTAAAGCTCGGCACGATGGTTCTCGACCCGTTCTGGAGCCGTTCCTACATCATCGTTAAGCCGTTTGCAACCGGCGTAGTAATGGTTTATAACTTTATCACGAGAAAGATTTTCATCGAAAAAAAGCCGGAAAAAGAAGCTGGTGCTGAAGAAAAACAATAGAATGCACGCTCTGCGAGCATTCTATTGTCATGAATAATAAATAAAAGAGCCGAAGATTCCTGAAAATCAGGTCCTCGGCTCTTTTTTATTTCCGTATAATTCAAAGGTTTTATACACTGCAGGCGAAAGATCGCGGAGACATTTTACTCGCTCAGCTGTTCCCATTCCTCCATCAGATCCATGAGCTTGTCTGCGATTTCATCCTTTTCGCGGGAGAGCTTCTGCAATGCGGCAACGTCGGTTGCGATTTTGGAATCGCTCATTTCGAGGTCGATCTGTTTATCCCGCTCTTCGAGGGAAGCAATCTGCTCTTCGCATTTTTTCAGGGCATTTTCCTTTTTGCGGCGCTGGGCTTCCTTTTCCTTCTGTGCTTGCCAGGAAAGCTTTGAGGCAGAGCTTTCTGTGGAAGCTGCAGAGGCAGCAGACGTAGCTAAAGTGCCGAAGGCTGCGGACTCTGTAGAAGCGCCCTGTTGGGATTTTTTCTCCAGGTAATAATCATAATTGCCCAGATACTGGTGCAGCGTGCCGCCGGAAAGCTCCAGAATGCGGTGCGCAGTACGGTTGATAAAGTAACGGTCGTGGGAAACATATAAAACCGTTCCGTTGTAGCTGTTTAACGCATCCTCCAGAATTTCCTTGGAGGCGATGTCCAGATGGTTCGTCGGCTCGTCGAGGATCAGGAAGTTCGATTCGGAAAGCATGAGCTTTGCGAGGGAAACACGTCCGCGCTCGCCGCCGGAAAGGTCTTTGATCCGTTTGAATACATCGTCTCCGGTAAACAAAAACGCAGCCAGCGTATTGCGGATTTCCGTGTTGTTCAGGGATGGATATTCGTCCGAAATTTCTTCAAACAGCGTTTTATCGGGATGCAGGACGTGATGCTCCTGATCGTAGTAGCCGATCTGCACCTTGCTGCCGAGTCGGATAGTTCCGGCGTCCGGTTCCACCAGCTCGTTGATGAGTTTTAAAATCGTCGTCTTTCCGGTTCCGTTGTCGCCGATGATCGCGACGTGCTCGCCGCGCTTTAACGCAAAGGAAAGATCGGAAAACAGCGTATTGCGGTCAAAGGTTTTTGCCAGATGCTCGACGGTTAAAACATCGTTTCCGCTTTCGATGCGGGGGGTCAGCTGTAAATGCATATCGGAACGCACCTCGGTTGGCTTATCCAGCACTTCGATTTTGGCAAGCATTTTTTCCCGGCTTTCGGCACGCTTGATCGACTTTTCCCGGTTAAAGGATTTTAACTTTGTGATGACCTCTTCCTGATGCTTGATTTCTGCCTGCTGGTTTAAATAAGCGTTTCGCTGTGCCTGACGCAGCTGTTCTTTTTTGGCGGCGTAATCGGAATAGTTTCCAGAAAAAACGGTCACCTTCGTGTTGTCGATTTCGATGATCTTCGAAGCGATCCGGTCGAGAAAATACCGGTCGTGGGAGACGATTAAAACGCTTCCCTTATAGTTGAGCAGATAGGTTTCGAGCCAGGAAATCGAGGACATGTCCAGGTGGTTGGTGGGCTCGTCGAGGATGATCAGGTCAGGCTTCTGCAACAGAAGTTTGCCGAGTGCAACGCGGGTTTTCTGACCACCGGAGAGCGTGGAAACCGGTTTCTGAAACTCGTCCTCGGTAAAGCCAAGGCCCTTTAAAACGCCGGTCAGTTCGCTTTTGTAGGCGTAGCCGTTTTCCATTTCGAAACGGTGCGTCAGATCTGCATATTTCTGCATCAGGTCCTCTAATGCGTCGCCGGAAAGCTGCTTCATGGAAAGCTCCGCCTGGCGGATCTGATTTTCGAGATCGAGCAGATGCTGCTTGACGGAGAGCAGTTCCTCATAAATCGTATTGTCGCTGTTGACGGCGCTGTCCTGTGCCAGATAACCAAAGGTCTTGTCCTTTGCAAAGGCGACTACGCCGCCGTCGGGCTCGAGCTGTCCGACGATGATGCGCAGCAGGGTTGTCTTGCCTGCACCATTTAAGCCGACGATTGCGGCTTTTTCATAATCTTCTATATGAAAAGAACAGTTTTTTAAAACCTGTTTTTCCAGAAATGCTTTTTCGATATTCTGACAGGAAAGTATCATGATGGTTCTCCTTCTTTATACTATGTAACAGTTTACCTGTGTGCAAATAACGTGTCAAGTCCAATCGGACGGTCGGAGTACGCATTGACATTTTTTTAACGCAGGGTATAATAGAATGGAAGTAAATGTTCAGCAGGTCTGCGCATTTACGAATGGAAAACAGTATCTGACAGCGGACGAAGGAGGCATACGAAGTGGCAGAGAAGGAAATTTCACAGGCTGTAATCGGCAGGCTTCCCAGATATTTCCGCTTTCTGGGAGAATTAAAAGACGAAGGTGTGGAACGGATTTCCTCACAGGAGCTGTCCGGCATCATGAATGTGACGGCATCTCAGATCCGACAGGATTTCAACAACTTTGGCGGGTTCGGGCAGCAGGGCTACGGTTACAACGTCGAATATCTGTATCAGGAAATCGGCAGGATTCTGGGGTTGGACAAAACCCACCACCTGATTATTGTAGGGGCAGGCAACCTTGGACAGGCGCTTGCCAATTATATGAATTTTGAACGGCGCGGCTTTATTTTCACCGGGGTCTTTGATAATAATCCGGCGTTGTACGGGCGTAAAATCCGAGGCATCGAGGTACGTCCGATGGAAGAGGTCGCGGATTTTGTTGAACAGAACAATGTAGATATCGCAGTTTTGACGATTCCCAAAAACAGCGCGGAGGAAGTCGCAGAGCGTCTCGTTTCCGTCGGGATCAAGGCGATCTGGAATTTTGCACATGTGGATTTGAAGGTTCCAAAAGAAGTGCAGGTTGAGAACGTCCATCTGTCCGACAGCCTGATGAAGCTATCTTATATGTTGGAGCGTTACGAAAAGGAGAGCAGGGAAACGAATGAATAAATGCGTTTTGTCAGCGTCGGGCTCTGGCCATCCAGTTGTCTGCTGGCTTTTAACTGCGGCAGAAATGAAACGCTGCGACAGCAATACTTCTGAGATTTTCGGTGTCCCGTCCGTCGTTTTGATGGAACGGGCTGCGCTTTCCTGTGTTGATGTGATTGTGTCGCGTCAAAAAAAGCTGGAAGAGCAGGCGGGGCAGCTTGGCTTACATCCAAAACGGCGCGTCCTGATTGCAGCGGGCGGAGGCAATAACGGGGCGGATGGTATCGCAATTGGCAGACTTCTTTTGCAGGAGGGATATGATGTTTCCTTTTATCTGGCATCCGGTGAAGAAAAAGCGAGTGAACTTTTAAAGCTGCAGCTGCATGCGGCAAAGGCTTACGGCGCCGTTATCTGTGACACAATCCCGGATGGAGAATATGATATTATTGTAGATGCTTTGTTTGGAATCGGTCTGTGCCGTCCGGCAGAAGGAATTTATCGGGAAGCAATCGAATGGATCAACGCGCAGGATGCCTTTGTGCTTGCGGTGGATCTTCCCTCCGGAATCGAAACGGATACCGGGGCGGTGCTTGGCTGCGCTGTCCGGGCAGACGTGACAGTCACGTTCGGCTTCTGGAAGCGCGGGCTTTTGTTCTATCCGGGCTGCAAATATACCGGAAAAGTGATCTGCACACAGATCGGCATCACTGAGGATGGATTTTTGAATCAGACGCCGGAAGCCTTTACATTTACTGCACCGGTGGCAGAGCTGCTTCCGGCACGCCCTGAGGATGGAAATAAGGGCACGTTTGGAAAAGTGCTGCTGCTTGCGGGCAGTGAAGCTATGGCGGGAGCGGCGATTCTGTGCGGTCGGAGTGCGTTTTACGCAGGAAGCGGCATGGTAAAGCTTTCCTGCCCGACATTGATACATCCGGTGATTCAGACGGCGCTTCCGGAGGCAATGACCGCAGATTCTGTGGAAGCATCCGCCAGATGGGCGGATGTGATCGGCGCAGGTCCCGGGCTATCCTTATCTGATCGCGCCCGGAAAGAGCTTTTGTTTGTGCTGCAGCAGACCTTGCAGCCCCTTGTGCTGGATGCGGACGCAATCAATCTTATCGCAAAGGACGAAGCACTTTTACAGGAGCTGATTGAACACCAGCAGAATCCGGCGACGCGCCGGAAGCTGATTTTAACGCCGCATCCCGGGGAGCTTGCCCGGCTGGATGGCTGCGCGATTGAAGAAATTTTAAAACAGCCCGTGTTCTATGCAAAAAAGTGGGCGAATCGTTTGCAGGCAGCTGTTCTGTGTAAGGGTGCGAGAAGCATTGCAGCTTCGCCGGACGGCAGCATTTATATCAATCGCAGCGGCAACAGCGGCATGGCGGTGGCCGGGAGCGGGGACGTACTGACCGGAATTGTGACGGCACTGCTTTCGACGATCGACGATCCGTTCTGGGCGCTGTGTATCGGCGTCTATCTGCACGGTCTGGCAGGCGACTTGGCAGCCCATACAAAGGGCGAATACAGTATGACCTCCAATGATATCGCGGAAGCGGTCTGGGCGGTACTTGTGAAGCAGGAGAAAAATTATGTGTGAGGAAATGATCAAAAATCCATATAGAAGAGTGTGGGCTTGCGTAAATCTGGACGCGCTGCACGACAATCTGCGCCAGATTGCAGCCTGTCGGAAAAATGATGCCGGAATCATCGCGGTCATCAAAGCGGACGGTTACGGACACGGCGCGGTGATGCTGGCGCGGGAAATGGATGAAATCCCGGAAGTCATCGGCTATGCGGTGGCAACGGAGGAAGAGGCAGTATTGCTGGCAGATGCCGGAATCAAAAAGCCCGCGATGGTGCTCGGCTATACCTTTCCGGAGGCTTATGAGGAAATGGCACTTCGGGGTGTCCATGCGACGGTTTTCACCGATCAGATGCTGGAGGATATGAACCGTGCTGCCCAAAAAGCTGGCAAAAAAATGCATGTTCACATCGCGGTAGACACCGGTATGTCGAGAATCGGCATCCGCCCGGACGATGAGGGACTTTCCTTTGTCGCACGCGCGATGCAGTATCCGAATCTTTCCATTGAGGGGATTTTTACCCATTTTGCGACAGCGGATGAAGCAGATAAATCCAGAACGAATGTGCAGTATGAAAAATTTTCGAGCTTTACCGACCGTGTGGAAAAGGAGCTTTCCCTGAAAATCCCGCTGCGGCATTGCTCCAACAGTGCGTCCATCCTGGAGCTGCCCGACATGCACATGGATGCGGTGCGCGCCGGAATCATTCTCTATGGCATGTGGCCGTCAGATGAAGTCAAGCGCGACGGCATCGTGTTAGAACCGCTCCTGTCTTTAAAGAGCCGTATCGCTTATATCAAAGAGCTGGATGTAGGGCAGGAAATCAGCTACGGCGGGACGTTCTGTACAGCGAATCCTATGCGTGTGGCGACGATTCCGGTGGGTTATGCGGACGGCTATCCGCGCGGGCTTTCCAACAAGGGCGATGTTCTGATTGCCGGAAAGCGCGCAAGGATCCTGGGACGCGTCTGCATGGATCAGTTCATGGTCGATGTGACAAAGATTCCTGAGGCAAAGGTAGGGGATATCGCAACGCTCATCGGCACAGACGGCATCGAAACGATTACAATGGAAGAAATCGGCGACCGCTCCGGCAGATTTAACTACGAAACCGCGTGCTGCCTCGGAAAGCGGATTCCACGCGTCTATGAAAAAGGCGGAAAAATCGTCTGTACGCGGGATTATTTTCACGAAGAGAAACTCTTTTTTTAAAGAATGGTATACGCGCTGAGAAAGCAGCCAATACTTGTCCTGAGGTAAAAAAACAGGAAAGGAAGAAAAAAGAGTGAAGCGCGGAGATATTTATTATGCAGATTTAAGACCCGTGGTCGGATCGGAACAGGGAGGTGTCCGCCCGGTGCTGATTATCCAGAACGATATCGGCAACCGTTACAGCCCGACTGTGATCTGTGCGGCAATTACTTCCAGGATGAATAAAACAAAGCTTCCGACCCATATCGAAATTTTTTCCGGGGAATATGAAATCGAAAAGGATTCCGTAATTTTACTGGAACAGCTCCGCACAATAGATAAAAAGAGGCTGAAAGACAAAGTATGCCATCTGGATGCGCGGGTGATGAACCGCGTAAACTCTGCCTTGAAGGTCAGTCTTTCGCTGGATACATAAAGAAACCGTACAAAGCAGATGTTTTCTTGACGTTTTCCAGCCAAAATGCTATGATAAAGAACTAGAAACACGTTAGATAAAGGAGAAAAGAAATGTCCGGACATTCAAAATTTGCAAACATCAAGCATAAAAAAGAAAAAAATGACGCTGCAAAGGGAAAAATTTTCACCATTCTCGGAAGAGAAATTGCAGTTGCCGTAAAAGAGGGTGGTCCTGACCCTGCGAACAACTTCAAGCTGGCACAGGTCGTTGCAAAGGCAAAATCCAACAACATGCCTAACGACACCATCGAACGAGGAATTAAGAAGGCTGCCGGCGATGTCGGCAACGTTAATTACGAATATATCACCTACGAAGGCTATGGCCCCGGCGGAATCGCAATCATTGTCGATGCCCTGACCGATAACAAGAACCGTACCGCTGCCAATGTCAGAAGCGCGTTCACAAAGGGCAACGGCAACATTGGCACACCTGGCTGTGTATCCTTTATGTTCGATAAGAAGGGTCAGATCATCATCGATAAAGAAGAATGTGATATGGAAGCAGACGATCTGATGATGACCGCCCTGGATGCAGGCGCAGAGGATTTCAGCGAGGAAGAGGACAGCTTCGAAATCCTGACCGATCCTGATACTTTTGAAGAAGTGCGCGAAGCGCTGGAGAAGGCAGGCATTCCGATGGCATCCGCAGATGTTACCATGATTCCTCAGAACTATGTCAAGGTAACAGACGAGACTGCATTAAAGGGACTGCAGCGTACCCTGGATCTGCTGGACGAGGATGACGACGTTCAGGCAGTATATCACAACTGGGACGAAGAATAAAACGGACAAAAGACCGGATTTTTGCCGGAAAGACAAAGAGGTAAGAGGATACTATGGCATACGCAAAGGAAACGATCTGTATACAGTCTGGCTGGAAGCCGAAGAACGGAGAACCGAGAGTGCTCCCGATTTATCAGAGTACGACGTTTAAATATGAATCCTCTGAGCAGATGGGCAGACTTTTTGATCTGGAGGAATCCGGATATTTTTACAGCCGTCTGGCAAATCCGACCAACGACTGTGTCGCACAGAAAATCTGTGAACTGGAGGGCGGCGCAGCAGCGATGCTGACCGGTTCCGGACAGGCGGCAAACTACTATGCCGTTTTCAATATCTGTGAGGCGGGCGACCATGTCGTATTATCGTCCACCGTATACGGCGGAACCTTCAATCTGCTGGCGGTTACCATGAAAAAAATGGGCGTATCCTGTACTGTCGTAGACCCGGATGCGGATTACGAGACGATCTGCAAGGCGTTCCAGCCCAATACCAAATGTGTTATGGCGGAATCTCTGGCAAATCCCGCGCTGGTTGTGTTGGATTTTGAAAAATTCGCCCGTGCGGCGCATGCACATCATGTACCGTTAATCGTTGACAACACGTTTCCGACCCCGATCAACTGCAATCCGTTCGAATGGGGGGTCGATATCGTAACACATTCCACCACCAAATATATGGACGGTCATGCAATGGCGCTGGGCGGTGCGATCGTAGATTCCGGCAATTTCGACTGGTCTGCATACCCGGATAAGTTTCCGGGACTCTGCGCACCGGATGAATCCTATCACGGTGT
>ERZ832522.2099-NODE-2099-length-25069-cov-14.458583_pt1 | contig 25069 bp, 28 predicted proteins | sample MGYA00519951_ERZ832522 | MGnify/ENA primary metagenome ERZ832522 (study PRJEB31850, sample SAMEA3708728) | human gut metagenome | biome: human gut; feature: human-associated habitat; material: faeces | place: China | collected 2014 ... | reverse complement strand
TATTTGTTGTCAGCAGCCCCCGTTTCGTGGTCTGCGTGTAGTTCCTTGTAAACTGACCTAAACAGTCGGTCAGATACCTGGAGATTTTGCTGGATGATGCATCGTTAGAAGAAGATGTAGGCGTCCCCTCAGAAAATGGAGAATTAGAAGTTGATGAATATGATACTTCTTATTGTGCAAGTTTGATGTGGAAGTATCAGGACATGGAAGCAGACGAGATAACCAGAAAAAGACGGCAGGCAGAGTTTTGGGTCTGGTACATAAAAGAAGCTGCCAGATTATGCGATGATCCCATAAAAGAACGCATCAAAGTCGAATCTTTTATACCGGATACCCCCATATTAGAAATCAAAAACGCACAAGATTTTGTGCGGGCAATCAATTCCGAACTTGACTATATAAAGCATGAGAAAATGAATGATAAAATCATTTTGAGGATTTATACCCGTAAACATAAAAAGGGATTAACATATCCCGCATGCGGGAGACATTCAGAGCATATTAAGATAAGTTCGGAAGCAGTCAGTAAACTTGGTAAATTTAAAGAATGGGCAGTCGAGCTTAGAACTGAAATTCATCTTTACTACTGTGATAATCAGGATTGCCCTGAAAAAAGTTTTCCTGATCGAACCGAAGTAGGGCTCAACGAGGAAAAGCCAACTTTTTATATATCACAAATCAAAAGGAGAATGAGAAAATCATCCATGACCTTTTTGGCCTGTCATAGCTGAAAATCTGGTCCAGGATACCAGTCAAACAACAGAGAAATGAGGAATCAGGGTGGTCAAAACAGCCTATCAAAAGCTATGTTTCTATCCCTTGGTGCGGATTGCGGTGTTTGGAGTCCTGTTGAGCGCCCTTTTGTACCATTTCCATGGTTTCCTGAGCGCCGGAGACGAGCTGGTGGCGCGTGTTTTGGGGTGGCTCTGCCTGGGATGCGGCGCTCTGCACGGGTCTCTGCTTACAGTAGGCATGACCCGCTATGTCATTCAGGTCCAGCGGGCAAGCCGCTGTCTGCGCAGCCTTCCGGGTTATGTGCGGGAGCGCCTGAACCAGGATCTGCAAACCGGGGACCGGCTGGATGACCTGTATTTTACCAGCGACTTCCTTCTGGTCTATCAGCTCCAGGTCCGAAGCAAGCAGGGCTTTGCCTGTATCCCCTACCCGGAGATCGGGGGCGTCAGGATCGTCCAAAACGGCAGGGCCAAAAATCAGCTGGACATTTTTAGCCCGGAGGGGACCGTCTTACATACCGTGGTCTGTTCTCTTGAGCCGAGCCAATCCCTGGCGGAAGAGATCGAACTGAAGATTTTGTCTCTGAAATCCAGAATGCAGGCGGTCAAAAATACCGCGGAGGAGCAAGCCCAGAGGGACCAAGCCGTCAAGCAGGCGCTGAAAAAGACCCTGAGCGGCCTTCCCACCTTCTTTTGCAGCCTTGCCGCAGCCCTGGGGTTCCTGGCCGCCATGGGCGTGGCGGAGCATTACCAGGAGAAGGCGGAGCTGCTGGAATCGCTCCAATTCCCGGCGGATGCCTATGGCGCGCTCCTGTTCTGGCCCAATCTCCTGTTCTATGTGGTGATGTATGGAGGCATTCTGGTGATGCTCATTGGCGGTGCCCTGCTGGTCCGGAATCTGCTCCACTCCAAGGATGACTCATACGCTGAACGAATCTCCAAGATCAGGATTTTACTCTTTATCGGAGGTGCGGTCCTGTTCATTCTCTTTATGGGCAGCGTGTATACAGCCGATGTGCAGACCTGGGAAAATATGACGCGGGGTTTCCATTTACTGTTCTAAGATCTGTTGTTTTCCGGTTGCCTTTGGCAGACAGGGGCGCCGCGTCAAGGGACAAGCCGGAATAGACAACCAAAGATTTCTTTCAAGACGATAGGAATGATATGAAAAAACGAACGATCCATGTTTTTCCCATCCTTCTGGTCTTTCTGCTCCTGTTGGTTGGCTGCCGGAACAGCGGGCAGGAGCCCCGGGCCGAATGGGACCAGGAAGCCGGTATCCTGACCGTGGACGGCGTGCGCTACCGAAAGGACGAGACGCTGGTGTCCATTGGAGATGGGCTCCACCGATGGAGATATGCCTACATATTTGGGGACGATCCGGCCAAGGCGCTGCCGGTGTGCGCGGAGTTTATGAAGCTCCATCAAGAAAATCCCGGCGAGTTGTGAGAGGCCGAGGGAGACGCCGTGATCTCGGTGACCATGCTGGCCAGCTCCATTGCCCGCCGCCTGCCCCAGATCCCGCTGGAGCAGTGCAAAAGTTTGCTGGCGGAGTTCCGGGATCAGGTCCGGGCATACGGCCTGGGAGAGCGGCTGTGGCAGTGCCACGCCGGGGAATTTGCCATGATGACCGGGGATCTGACCGCGCTGGAGGAGCATTTGGAGCGGTTCCGGGCGGCGGAGCGGGATGATGTGTCCGACTGCGCGGTGTGCGAGACGGGCGCGATGGCGGAATACCTGCTGGCCCTGGGCCGCAGGACGGAGGCTGTCGCTCTGGTGGAGGACCTTTTGCAAAAGAAGGAGTTCTGCGAGGAGCAGCCCTGGAAGTTCCTATCCATCCTCACCGATGACGCGCTGGATCGGAACGATCTCCAGGAGGCGGAGCGTTTTTCTGCCGCCATGGTGATCCAGCCCATCAAAACTGCCGCGGACCTGCGCCGGGTAGGCACCCTGCTGCGGATGAAGGGATCCTCCGGCGATTGGAAAGACGGATTGAAGCTGCTGAAAAAGAGCCTGCCCTGGACGGAAAATTTCTGGGACCAGGAGCTGCTGTTCTGCTTCTATGTGGGGGCAGCCAGCTTCTGTCAGGCCCACAGCGTGCAGCACACCGAGGTCAATCTCCCCCCTGTTCCCGGCTTCACAGACTGCCCCGAAAACGGCCTGTATGACTGCGCCGCCCTGGCCCGGTGGTTCTGTAAGCGGGCGGAGGAGATCGGCGCACGGTTTGACCGCCGCAACGGCAGTCCGAATTACCAGCGGCAGCTGTGTGCAGCCCGGAAAGACTAAATAGACTTTGGACCCGTTTGCAGCTTGTCCCCCGCTTCCCTCTCTTGCAGAGGAAAGCGGGGGACTCTACACTGTCTAGAAATTTCCTTTTCAATTTGCGAAACTTATTGTACCTTATCAAATAAACCTTGGCGCAGGGCGAATTCACTTTGCTGGAGCATTGTAAATTTCTCACGGCAGCCATAAAAATAACCACACCGAAAGGTGTGGTTATTTTTATGGCGGAGTAGGAGGGATTCGAACCCTCGAGCCGTGTTAGCGGCTACACGATTTCCAGTCGTGCTCGTTATGACCACTTCGATACTACTCCATATTCTGTTTCAACTGCCCTCTCAAGCCGTTTCGCTCAAGCGCTCTCGTGTGACAGCGATATGTATTATAACAGATATTCTCCATTCGTCAAGTACTTTTTGAAAATTTCTTTTTATTTTTTTAGACCCACAGTACACCTCGGGCAGATGGTCCCACGCCGGACCGATTGGGGAATCCAGGAATGCCCGGGCGTGGGTTCTGCTCCAAAAATTCGTTCTGATGGAACGGCAGTCTCAAATCTGATCCAAGCTCCCCTCACTCGGCCGCTTCTCGAACACCTGCCCCCTCTCCCCTGCTTGACATAGATCTGTCACGCCTCCTTCAGTCTTTTTTCTGTAAATAGTAGGTCCCACACCGGCCCCACAGCCGGGTGTCCAGGTTTTCCTTTCTGATGTCTGCCACCTGCCGAAAGACCGGCGCGCCCCGAATGCAGGCTCCTACAAAATAGAGGGCTCCGCAGCTGCGGCACCGCATATAGTGGCAGACGGTATAATGCTGTTCGGCTTCCAACACTGTATTGGTGTCCTCCAGCGGGCAGTCGCCGGCGAACAGTTCCACATTACCCTGCCGCTCCAGTTCCATAAGTTTCTGGAGAAGCTGGTCATATTGGCGATAGGAGCCGCCGCTGGCTTCCTTCATCTGCGCCGCCAGCTGACCGCAGGAGTGGCAAATCAGGTTTTTGTTTTTCATCCTTCTCCCTCCCATTACAAATTACTTTCTACAATCATTGCACTGGTGTGGGTCAGTGCTGTTTCCATCCACTCCAAGATAGAGCGGAGGAAGGCTGCTTCCTCTGCGGTCATGCTCAGCAAGCTATCCCGGACAAGGAGTATCCAGCGTTCCCAGTCCTCTTTCCCGATCCAGCTGTCAAAGCAGAGGTCAAATTCCTCCTGTACTTCTCCATTGGTGGGGTCTTTGACCGGAAAGAGCTGCCTCAGCGCGGGGATCAGCAGCCGCTCACAATCCGGCCAGCCAATGGTGAGGATGGAGCGGTAGCAGTTCCAGTCCTCCCACTGCGGGTCATTCCCGCAGTCTGGACGAAGGGGCAGGAAGGTCAGATGGATCCTCTCGCCCCTTTGGGCGTAGAGCCGAGGCGTGAGGTCGATCCGCTTTTCTCGGCTGCGGGGTGGCAAGAAGCCATGGTAGATTGGGACGGTTAGAGCTTCCATCAGTTTCTGCTTCTCGCTGGCATCCATGTGATTAAATTGGGTGCGAAATAGTTTTTCGTTCATGGAAAGTCCTCTTTCAATTCGCCACGGCAGACCGTGATTCCATATCCAACAAAAATCCGTTTGGATATTCCACTTGCAGCATATCCCGAGCCATCTCCTGGATCCCGTCCTCGTCCATCATCTCACTGAGGTCATATTCCAGCGGATTCTGAGCGAAATCCGCCAGGGCCTTGTTCATGGCGTCGTGTTCCTCTGCCGTGGCGGTGATGCGGATGCGGCGGGAGGGGGTGTTGTACTCGTCCAGGTCCTGAAGATTTACCCCGCCGCTGACACTGCACTCCAGCAGGATGGCGGCCAAGTCGGTGACCACATCAATGGCGAAGTGGAAGTCCATCTCCACGCCATCGGAGTGAGTGAATTCCAGATACTCCACGGTCTGGTGGAAGTCCCAGTTCTGCTTATCCAGTCCGATTTTGGCAAAATCTCGCTGAGGGGGATCTCCTCTTTCTTCTGGTCCTCAAAAAACGCCACAAGGTTCAGACTGTCATCCGAGCCGCCGATAAAATTGCCCCAATATTTTTTGATATACATTTTTGTGATCCTCCTGTATTTTATGTCAACTTCTTCTTGTACGCTGTGGTTCCGTACATGGGAGCGCCCATGCTGCCATCAGGCGGCAGCCGGAACAGTCGTCTTTCCCTCCATACGCTCCTGATCTGTTCCTCTGCCAGATAGAAAAAGCGCCCTGCGAAGCCTGTCCAAGGACAGGCTTCGCAGGGCGCGAAAAGACCGCAAGGGAGACGCCGCATCCGCCGGCGGATGTGGTCTCTTCTTCGGACAAAATCAGTTTTTCACCGTACAGCAGAGCATCCCATGTCTGCCTCAGCTTTCCTTCCATCGCAAGACCTCTGATCCCGGTCCACGCGGGGACCGCTTGGTACACCATTATATCACACAGCCCATTCCCTGTGAAAGAAAATTTTATTTTTATTACAGGCCTCTCCCCCGCCTGTGAATGATTCCCGGCGCCTGCTTCATAATAGCAATACAAACTCCGCTTCATATTCGTGATTATATCATCGTTTTTTGTGGTTGTGAAGATAAAATAGGTGACTGCTCCGGTGGGCGCAGGTCCTGAATGGGCGCCATATCTGCCCCGGCCCTCCCGCGGGCCTGGACAGCACTATTCCAGGATCATGTCGATCCCCTGCTGCAAGGTATCGCTGCCGATCATTCCTCCCGCCCAGGCCACAGCATACCCCTCCCCATCGATAAAATAGGTGGCTGGCAAAGCGTACACGCCATAGGCCCCGGTGGCGCTGGAATCGGTGTCAAAGAGCGCTGGGAAGGTGTATCCCTCCTCCTTTAGGAAGGCCGACGCGCTCTCCTCCGTGTCCCAGGAGCCGTCGGTCACATTGACCATCAGGAAGTGGACGTCCTGGCCCAGCTCCAGATATTTTTCGTGAAAATCCGGCATCTCCGTTTGGCATGGCCCGCACCGGCTGGACCAGAAGTTCAGCACCACCGGCTTGCCAGCGTAGTCGGACAGATGGACCTCGTTCCCCTCCCCGTCGTACACGGTGAAATCAGGGGCGGGCGTCCGCTGGGACGCTGAACCGGAAGCGCTCTCCGAAGCCGCCGGCTCCGCTCCGGCCAGACGGCCGGGGGCCATACTCTGCCCCAGCCGGGTATAGAGGGCATAGGCCCCGCCCAACAGCAGAGCGAAGGCCAGCAGAAGGCCAAACAGGATCTTTTTTTGCCTCATAAGCCCCTCCTCAATTCAGCAGTGCCAGCAGCCGCCCCAGCGATCCCGTTGCCATCAGGACGCCGAGGAGGACCAGCAGCCCGCCGCAGATACGGTTGATGACCCCGTAGTGACGTTTGATCCAGTCAAACGTGGATTTCAGAGAATCGATGAGCACAGCGCTGAGCAGGAACGGGATCCCTAGGCCCAGAGAATAGGCCAGCAGCATCAGCACGCCCTCCGCCATGTGCCCCTGCTGGGAGGCCAGCATCAGGGCCGAGCCGAGAAAAGCGCCCACGCAGGGCGTCCAGCCCACGGAAAACATGATTCCCAGGAGCAGTGCCGGGAAAAAGCCCACACAGTTGGCTGGGGCGGCCTGTCTGGAGCCCCGGAACAGATCCAGCCGGATCACCCCCAAAAAGTTCAGTCCGAAGAGGATCACCACACCGCCGGATACCAGGTTGACCGCAGTCTGATGCTCCTGCAAAAAGCCGCCCACTGTCCCGGCCAGCGCCCCCAGGGCCGTGAACACCAGAGTGAACCCGGTGACAAAGCCGAACGCGCTCCGCAGCGTCCGCCCCAGACTCCGCTCCCCGCCGCCCGCGAAATAGGAGAGGTAGATGGGCAGCATGGGCAGCAGACAGGGGGAAATGAAAGTGATGATCCCCTCCAGAAACGCAATCACATACTGCATCCGTCCCCGCGCTCCTTTTCAAACAGTTTGGACAGCAGCCATCCCACCAGCCCCAGATAGAGCACGGAGGCGGCGGGCTTGGAGGCGATGGCACAGCCGCCGGCGGCACACCCAACAAAATTATAATATGCCAGCCCGGCCAGTCCTCCGCCCAGAGTGAACAGCACCGGGCGGAGCCACTTTTTCTTCTTCACATCAGGTCCCCCCTGCCAGGTATTCTTCCGCCATATGGACCGCCACAGCGCCGTCAGACACCGCTGTCACCACCTGGCGCAGGCGCTTGGTCCGGACGTCGCCCACGGCGAACACGCCGGGGATACTGGTCTCAGTGGTCTCTCCGGCCAGAATATAGCCGCCGGGATCCAGCTCCAGCTGTCCCCGCACCAGCTCTGTGGCGGGGGTCCTCCCCACGCTGATAAACAGGCCGTCGCAGTCCAAATTGGAAACCTCGCCGCTGTTTAAGTTCTTCAGCTGCACGCCGGTCAGCCGGTCGCCATATAGAAGGCCGGTGATGGCGCTGTTCCAGCGGAACTCCAGGTTTTCCGCCTGCTTCAGAGGCTCGTGGTAGATCTTCGTGGCCCGGAGAGCGTCCCGGCGGTGAACCAGAATGACCTTTTTTGCAATGCGGCTGAGCAGCAGGGCGTCTGCGGCGGCGGAGTTGCCCCCGCCCACCACCACAACGGTCTTGCCCCTGTAAAACATCCCGTCACAGGCGGCGCAGTAGGCCACGCCCCGGCCCACCAGCGCCTCCTCGTGGTCCACACCCAGCTTTCTTGGGTCGGCTCCGGTGGCAAGAACGACTGTCTTGCCCAAAAAGGTCCCCTCGCTGGTCTCCAGCACCTTGGGGCTGGCGGTGAGATCCAGCCGCTCCACCTGGGCGTACTCGGTCCGCGCACCGAACCGCTCCGCCTGGGCCTGCATCTTCTCCGCCAGGGTGAAGCCGTCTACACTGTCCTCAAAGCCGGGGTAGTTGTCGATCTGCTGGGTCAGCGCCATCTGTCCCCCGGCGGACAGCTTCTCCAGGACCAGCGTGTCCAGGCCCGCCCGCGCGGCGTAGAGGGCGGCGGTATAGCCGCCGGGCCCTCCGCCGACGATGATCATATCGTAAATGTGGCCGTGTGTCATGGTAACTGCCTCCTTCTCACTCCGCGAGTGTTTCCTGAATGAACGCCTCGATCATGGCCTTGGACTCGGGGGCGGCGATGGAGCCCACCGCTTTTCCGTTCCGGTACAGCACCAGGGTGGGCAGCACCTCGATGTGCTCCGCCTGGGCCAGCTGGGCCTCCTCATCCACATTCACCTTGCCCACCACCAGGTGGTCCTGATGCTCCTCCGCGATCCTGTCATAGGGGGCGCTGATCCTGCGGCAGTAGCCGCACCAGGGGGCCCAGAAATCCACCAGCACGGGCCGGTCCCCAGCCAGCAGCCCGGTAAACAGCTTCTGATCCATATTCACAGCAGACATCACAGTCAGCTCCTTTTCTTTTGATTTGTCTGTATTATAACCGGCGGGGCTGTCTTCTTCCGTGATCTTATCACCCAAAGCGGGCGGGCAGGCCCGTTTTTTCCGCGTCCTTCTCTGATTGATTTGACAGATACCAGGCATCACAGTATACTGGTCTGGAACAAGGAAGGGAGGCCGCCCTATGGAGTTTCAAGCCGTGTTCCCTGTATGGGATAAACTGCCAAAACAGCAGCAGGACCGCCTGCTGGACAGTCTGATCACCAGGTCTGTAAAAAAGGGGACGGTGCTCCACAACGGGAGCATGGACTGTACCGGCCTGCTTTTGATCCAGTCCGGACAGCTGCGGGCCTATATGCTCTCGGAGGAGGGGCGTGAGATCACCCTCTACCGGCTGTTCGATATGGATATGTGCCTGTTCTCCGCCTCCTGCATCATGCGGTCCATCCAGTTTGAGGTGACCATTGAGGCAGAGAAGGACACGGACCTCTGGATCATCCCGGCGGAGGTATACAGGGGGATCATGGAGGAGTCGGCGCCGGTGGCCAACTACACCAACGAACTGATGGCCTCCCGCTTTTCTGAGGTCATGTGGCTCATCGAGCAGATCATGTGGAAGAGCCTGGACAAGCGGGTAGCGGCGTTTCTGCTGGAGGAGTCTCGCATCGAGGGGACAGAGGAACTGAGGCTCACCCACGAGACCATCGCCAACCACCTGGGCTCCCACCGGGAGGTGATCACCCGGATGCTCCGGTACTTCCAGAGCGAGGGTATGATCAAGCTGTCCCGGGGCGCCGTTCGGATCCTAGACCCGGTCCGGCTGGAGGAATTGCAGCACGCATAAGCCGCCTCACCACATTCCGTAGTCTGAAGCGGGCACATTCCGAGGACATAGGCCCCGGAATGTGCCCACTTTTCTCTTTTGTCCAAGGCTGGCCCTATCTGACTGCCGGCGTCAGGTCCGGGCCATGCCGTCCACGCTGAGCACAACGCCGGTGATGTAGGCCGCCTCATCCGAGGCCAGGAACACAAAGGCGTTGGCAATGTCCTCCGGCTGGCCAAGACGGCGCAGTGGGATCCGGGCGATCATGGGATCGATGACCTCCTTCGGCACCGCCTTCATCATATCTGTCTCCGTGATGCCGGGGGCCACCGCGTTGACCCGGATCCCCATGGGACCCAGCTCCCGGGCCAGCGAGACCGTCAGCCCGTTTACTGCAAATTTGGACGCGGGGTATGCAAAACCGCTGGGCTGGCCGGAAATACTGACCATGGAGGAGGTGGAGAGGATGACGCCCTCCCCCCGGGCTACCATACACTCGGCGGCGGCGCGGGTGGCGTTGAACACCCCCTTGATGTTCAGGTCCATCACCTTGTCAAAGGTCTCCTCTGTGTACTCCATGAAGGGGGTGCTCTCCGACACCCCGGCGTTGTTCACCAGAATATCGATGCATCCATAGACCGAGGTAGCCTCTTGAAACGCCGTCCGGACCGACTCCAGGCTGGACAGGTCCGGGCTGATCCCGGCCACAGTCCCGCTGGGATGCTTTTCCTTCAGCTGGGCCACCGCCCGATCAGCCGACCCCTGGGAGCTCGCCGTCAGGATGACCACAGCCCCCTCCTGGAGGAACCTGTCCGCAGTTGCAAAGCCAATGCCTCTGCTGCCACCGGTGATCAGCGCTACTTTATCCTTCAGCCTCATATTCAAGACCGCCTTTCCAAGTTTTGTTGGTTTTAGTCTAGCAGAAAGCGGCGGCCGGTTCTGTGATATGATCACCCTGAACCGCCGGTCTGTAAACGAATTGTAAAATCAGAGGAGAAACGGTTGACAATCCCGTCAGTCCTCAATATGCTGTTTGACACCCATCGTTTCCCATCCTATGCCCAGGCCGCCGCCCTATGGCGGGACCCGAGCTGCAATGAGGTGATTTGAGATGAAAACTCTTTATTTCGGCGGCCCCATCCTTACCATGTCCGACCCGCTGTACGTCCAGGCGGTGCTGGTGGAGGGTGGAAACATTTTGGCCGCGGGCAGTCTGGACCGGCTGGAGGCCATGGACGCCGACCGACGGGTGGATTTGAAAGGGTCCACCCTGCTGCCCGGCTTCATCGACCCACACAGCCACTTCTCCCAGATGGCCTCCGCCTGTCTCCAGGTCTCTCTGGAGGGGGCCGGTTCCGTGGAGGAGATCGCACAGCGGATCGGCCGTTTCCTTTCGGAGACCTCCCCCGCCCCCGGCTCCTGGGTGGCCGCCCGGGACTATGACAACAACCGGATGCCCGGTCTGGCAGCCCCTACCCTGGAGCAGCTGGACGCCATGGCCCCCGGACACCCTCTGGTGATCCACCACAAGTCTGGGCACATGGGGCTGATGAACTCCGCCGCCCTGTCCGCCCTGGGGATCACCCCGGAAACCCCGGTACCACCTGGAGGGAAAATCGGGGTAAAGGATAGATGCCTTACAGGATATTTGGAGGAGAACGCCTTCTTCACCTATCTGAAGCAGCTGCCCCCCACCCCGCCGGACCAGCTGCTGTCCGCCTATGCCAGGGCCCAGGAGCAGTACGCCGCCCACGGCATCACCACCATCCAGGACGGCATGGCGGTGGAGGAGATGTTCCCCATGTATCAGATGCTGCTGGACTCCGGTATTTTGAAGCTGGACCTGGTGGTCTACCCCTCCCCCCAGGCCTACGACGCCGCGGTAGAGCGATTCGGCGCGCTGCCCCCGGAGCTCCATCTGAGGATCGGCGGAATGAAGGTCTATCTGGACGGCTCTCCCCAGGGGCGCACCGCCTGGATGCGGGAGCCATACGCCGGGGAGGCGGACTACCGGGGATACGGCACGATGGAGGACGCAGCCCTGGAGGAGGCCATGGAGCTGGCCTGCCTGCGGCGCACCCAGCTGCTGTGCCACTGCAATGGGGACGGGGCGGCGGAGCAGTTCCTCCGCTGCCTGGCCCAGGTGGAACAGAAGCACCCCGAGATGGCCCAGCTGCGGCCGGTGATCATCCACGGGCAGCTGCTGGCTCCCGACCAGCTGCCCCGGGTGAAGGAGCTGGGAGCGGTGGTGTCCTTCTTCGTGGCCCATGTCTACCACTGGGGAGACGTCCATCTGCGCAACTTCGGACCGGAGCGGGCCAGCCGCATCAGCCCGGCCCGCAGCGCCCTGGAACTGGGGATCCCCTTCACCTTTCACCAGGACGCCCCGGTGATCCAGCCGGATATGCTGGAGACCCTCTGGTGCGCCGCCAACCGACGCACCCAGTCGGGCGTCCACCTGGGCCCGGAGGAGGAGATCCCCGTTCTGGACGCCCTGCGGGCTGTGACCACCTCCGCCGCCTTCCAGTACTTCCGGGAGCGGGAGCTGGGCGCCATCGCCCCCGGCATGGCGGCGGACTTTGTGATCCTGGACCGGGATCCCCTGACCGTGCCGAAAGAGGATCTGCGGGAGATCCAGGTGATGGCCGCCTGCAAGGGCGGGGACTGGGTCTGCACCAAATATGCGCGGTGATTGATCCTCCCCGCTGCAAGCGCCGCGGCTCTTGTTTTTTTCCTTCAAATCGCTTATGCTATGGGAAGAGATCCCTCTGCCGGGACGGACAGGGGCCGAAGCCGCCCCAAAATACGAAAATTTTCCTCCGGCGCAATAAAACCCCCTCCCCGCGCATTACTGGTATGACAGGAGAAATGGACCATGCTGACGCTGCCGCAGACAATCGAACAATATGGGACGGAGGACCGCAGGGAGCTGGACCGGCTGCTGGCCGGAGTGGCCGCCGGCGACCGGGACGCCCTGGCCCGGCTGTACCGCCTCACCCGCACGGCGGTGTATGGCCTGGCCCTGTCCTATGTAAAAAACCCCCAGGACGCCCAGGACATCGCCCAGGACGCCTTCGTCCGGATCTGGGACAGCGCGCCCCAGTATCAGTCCCAGGGCTCCCCCATGGGCTGGATCCTGACGGTGACCCGGAACCTGGCCCTGATGAAGCTTCGGAGCCGTGGCCGGGAGGCCGGCCTGGAGGAGGAGCAGTGGCTGGCTATCCCCGCGGACGCCCCCAGCGTGTCCCCCGAGGACCGGGCTCTGCTGGAGCAGGCTTTGGGCACTCTGGAGGAGCAGGCCCGGCGGATCGTGCTCCTCCACGCCGTCACCGGGCTGAAGCACCGGGAGATCGCGCAGCTCTTGGAGCTTCCCCTGGCCACCGTTCTGTCCAAGTACCACCGCGCACTGAAAAAGCTGAAGGCACAGCTGGAAGGAGATGACGTCCGATGACAGAACAGGAACTGAACCGCCGCCTGAAGCAGGCGCTGGACGCCGCCGCCCCGGACGATCTGGACGGGGTTCTCTCCCGCTGCGCCCCCCGTGAGGAGACCGTAGTCCCCCTCCGACCGAAGCGGCGCAGCCACACAAGGGCGCTCATCGCCGCCTGCCTCACCCTGGTCCTGGTGGGCGGAGCCGGAGGCGTCTTTTACCAGCGGGCCAACGCCGTGGCCTCTGTGGTCTCTCTGGATGTCAACCCCAGCATTGAGCTGAAGGTCAACCAAAAGGAGAAGGTCCTGGCCTGCACTCCCCTGAATGAGGAGGCCGAGGCCGTCCTGTCCGGTATGGGCGGCGGCGCAGATTTGAAAGGCACCAAGCTGGAGGTGGCGGTCAACGCCGTGGTGGGCGCTCTGGTGAGCAGCGGCTATTTGGACAGCCTCTCCTCCGCCATTCTGATCTCGGTGGAGGATCAGGACCAGGACCGGGCGTCCCGGCTCCGCCAGGAGCTGACCGGCGCTGTGGACTCTGTTCTCCAGTCCCAGTCCTCGGGGGCCGCCGTCCTCAGCCAGACGGTGGACGCCAGCGCAGACCTGGACCAGCAGGCCAGGGAACACCACATCTCCACCGGAAAGGCCAATCTGGTCAACCAGGCGATTGCCCAGAATGGCAGCCTGACCTTCGACGCGCTGGCCCAACTGACCGTTGAGGAGCTGAGCGACCTGATCCAGCTCGGCTCACCCGCTATGCCCATCGGCATGGAGGAGGCCTCCCGCATCGCCAGAGAGGCCGCCGGGGGCCTGGACGCGGACTCTGCATCCGTCGAGGTGGACCCGGAGCTGGACGAAGCAGTTCCCCACTATGAGGTGGAACTGAGCCAGCCGGGCCGTGACGAACAGGAGTATCTGGTGGACGCCTTCACCGGAGCGATCCTCAGCGGCGATCTCACCGTTCTCCCCCCCTCTGCCCCGGCGGAAAACCAACAGAGTGCTTCGGGAAGCGGCTCCGTCGCCGCGGGGATCGGACCGGACCAGGCCAAGAGCATTGCTCTGACCCACGCCGGAGTATCCGAAGACCAGGTCAGCGGCCTTCAGGTCCAACAGGACCAGGATGATGGCCGTCTGGAGTATGAGGTAGAGTTCCGCTCCGGTGGTATGGAATACGAGTACACCATTGACGGCGGCACCGGCCAGATCCTGGAGTACGACCGGGAGCAGGACGACTAACACAGACAGGAGGCAGAATGGATGCAGATCATAGAGCTTGACGACCTCTCCCGCCCAGAGCTGGCCCCCTTTGCCCGGCTGACCGAAGCCCAGCTGCGAAACAGGCGGGACCCGGAGCAGGGGCTGTTTATCGCGGAGAGCCCCAAGGTGATCGAAAAAGCCCTGGACGCCGGCTGCCAGCCCGTCTCCTTTCTCATGGAGCGCCGGCACATCGACGGCCAGGGGAGCGGGCTTCTGGCCCGGTGCGGAGGGGTCCCCGTCTACACCGGGGACCGGGAGCTGCTGGCCGAACTGACCGGCTTCGCCCTCACCCGGGGCATTTTATGCGCCATGCGCCGCCCCGCCCTGCCTGAGGTCTCCGCCCTGTGCGCCTCCGCCCGCCGCCTTGCGGTGCTGGACGGGATCGTGGATCCGGCCAACGTGGGAGCCATCTTCCGCTCCGCCGCCGCCTTGGGGATGGACGGCGTCCTTCTGACGCCCAGCTGCTGCGATCCCCTGTACCGCAGAGCCGCTCGGGTCAGCATGGGTGCGGTCTTTCAGATCCCCTGGTGCCGCCTGGAGCGGGAACATGCCGACTGGCCCAGTCTGCTCCGGGAGCAAGGCTTCAAGACGGCTGCTCTGGCCCTCCGGGACGACGCCCTCCCTATCGATGCTCCAGCCCTGGCCCGGGAATCCCGTCTGGCCCTCGTCCTGGGGACGGAGGGGGATGGGCTGTCCGAACCGGTCATCCAGGGCTGCGACTACACGGTGCTCATCCCCATGTCCCACGGGGTGAACTCCCTGAATGTGGCGATGGCCAGCGCGGTGGCCTTCTGGCAGTTGGGCCGCCGGTGAACCTCCGCAGAGCAAACAGAATCCCCCTCCCGGGAGCAGACGGCTCCGGGGAGGGGGATCTGTGCTTTGATTCAGTTGTGCGGCCAGGCGTCATAATAGGCCCGGATCTCCTCCGGCCCGGCCAGAGCCATCACCTGGCGCTCCACTGCCCCGGCCTCCGCGGCTGTCCAGCCAGCGATGCGGGCCCTGGTCTCCAGCAGCAGGGCCGGAGAGACGGAGAGTTCCTCCAGGCCCCAGGCCAACAGCAGGGGAAGCAGCTCTGGATCGGCCGCCGCCTCGCCGCACAGGCCCACCGGGATCCCCGCCTGCCTTCCCGCCCGGATCACATCCCGCAGTTCCCTTAAAACCGCCGGATGAAACGGGGTGTAAAGTCTTTTCGCCTCCGGGGCATTCCGGTCCGCCGCCAGGATATACTGGGTCAGATCGTTGGTGCCAATGGAGAAAAAATCGCTCTCCTGGGCCAGCAGATCCGCCGTCCGGGCGGCGGCCGGCGTCTCCACCATCACCCCAAGAGGCAGCTCCAGCCGGCAGGCCATCCCCTCCCGTTCCAGCTCCACGGCGCACTGGGCCAGCATCGCCCGGACCTTCCGCACCTCTGACACACTGGTCGCCATGGGCAGCAGCACCCGCAGCCCGGGGGCCTCCGCCCCCGCCCGCAGCAGCGCCCGCAGCTGGACCCGGAACAGCTCCGGCTGTGCGAAGGAGGCCCGGAGCCCCCGGCAGCCCAGAAAGGGGTTCCGCTCCTGGGGCAGGGCCAGCCAGGGGATCCGCTTGTCCCCGCCCGCATCCAGGGTCCGGATCACCACCTCGCCCCTGGGGAAGGGCCGCGCTGCCGCCAGATAGGCCGCCAGCTGCTCCTCCTCCGTGGGCGGTTCCGCCCGGTCCAGAAAGAGGAACTCGGTGCGCAGCAGGCCGATCCCCTCCGCCCCCTCCGCGGCGGCCCGGACAGCCTCCGCCGGATGGCCCACATTGGCATACAGGCGGAGCCGCCGCCCATCCCCATCCACCGTGGGCCGGCGGCGGTAGGGCTCCAGGCGTGCCTGCCGCCGGAGCAGTGCCGCCCGCCGGGTCCGGTACTCCTCCTGCTCCTTCCGGCCGGGACGGGGCAGGGCGGTCCCCGCGTCCCCGTCCACCAGCACCAGCTCGCCGTTCTCTACCGCCTGGAGGGCCCCCGCTGCCCCCAGCACCGCCGGGATGCCAAGGGCCCGGGTCAGGATGGCCGCATGGCTGGCAGAGCCTCCTGTCTCTGTGAGGATGGCGGCCACCCGCTCCCGGTCCAGCCCCACGGCCATGGACGGGGTCAGCTCCCGGGTCACAAGGACGCAGCCCGCAGGAAGGCGGCTCAGATCTGCCTCCCGCCGGCCCAGCAGCGCCCGCAGCAGACGGCTTTGCAGATCCCGGATGTCCGCAGCCCGCAGGCGCATCCGCTCATCCTCCAGCCCCTCAAACAGCCGGATATATCCGCCGAACACGGCGTCCACCGCCGCCTCAGCGGTCTCCCCCTCCTGGATGGCCCGGTCCAGCTGGAGCTCCAGCTCCGGGTCCCGAAGCATGGTGATCTGGCCGGTGAGGATGGCAGGCTCACTTTCCCCGGCCCGGACCCGCATCCGCTCGGCCAGGGCGGCGGTCTCCCGCTCCACCTGGCAGGACGCCGCCCGCAGGCGGGCCCGCTCGTCCTCCACCCCGGCGTACCCTCTTCCGGCGCGGTCCGGCGCCGCCGCCCGGAGACAGACCGCCGGGCCCATCCCCACGCCCCCCGAGGCTCCGATCCCCCGCAGGATCATGGTGCTCATCTCCTCTTTCGCTGTGCTTCCTACTCCCCGTTCTCCCGGGACTAGATCAGTGCCGCGGCCTCCTCCAGGGCTGCCTGCTCCTCCTCTCCGGAACAGCGGATCTCGATCTCGCTTCCCTGCCGGATGCAGGCGGACAGGACGCTCAAAATGCTTTTCCCATTGATCTGCCGCCCCTCCGTGAGAATGGTCACCTCACAGGGGTACTTTCCCATGGCGTTGACCAGGATCTGGGCCGGTCTCATGTGGAGCCCCTGGGGGTGTGCCACTGTCGCGCACCTGGATACCATGCTCACCACTCCTCTCTTGCCGCACACGGCGGCGTCTCAGGCTGGAGACCCGCTTTGCCTTTTTGCTCCAGCCGTGTTATAATGTCTATCATTGTATTGTACCATGATATGCGCCAAGAAGCGAGGTTTTTTATCCATGGAAAAATTATTTGAGCTGGACCCCTATCTCACCCACTTCACCGCCTGTGTCCAGAGCTGTGTCCAGAGCCGGAAGGGCTGGGACGTCATACTGGATCAGACGGCCTTCTATCCCGAGGGAGGCGGACAGCCCTATGACCTGGGCACCCTGGGCGGGACCTCCGTTCTGGAGGTCCACGAGCGGGAGGGCCATGTAGTCCACACCTGCGACCGCCCGCTGGAGCCCGGCTCCCAGGTTGAGGGGGACATCGACTGGCCCCGCCGCTTCGATCTGATGCAGCACCACTCCGGGGAGCACATCGTCTCCGGGATCGCCCACGCCCGCTATGGCTGTGAAAACGTGGGCTTTCACATGGGGAGCGACGTGATCACCATCGACCTCAGCGTAGAACTCACCCAGGAGCAGGTCCGGGAACTGGAGGAGGCGGCCAACCGCTACATCTGGGAGGACCACCCCATCCAGATCGCCTTCCCCTCTCCCCAGGAGCTGGAGGTCCTGACGTACCGCAGCAAGAAGGCCCTCACCGGACGGGTGCGCATCGTCTCCTTCCCCGGGGCGGACACCTGCGCCTGCTGCGGCACCCATGTGTCCTCCTCCGGACAGGTGGGCCTGGTGAAGCTGCTCTCCTGCCAGAAGTTCCGCTCCGGCGTCCGTATCGAGCTGGTATGCGGCAAGCGGGCCCTGGACCACCTGTCCCGCGTCTGGGAACAGAACCATCAAATCTCCAACCTCCTCTCCGCCAAGGCCGGGGAGACTGCCGGCGCCGTGGCCCGCCTGCTGGAGGAGAACCAGACGCTGACGGGCCGCCTGGCCGCCCTGGAGGATACCCGCTTTGCCGCCCTGGCAGAGCAGTACCGGGACGCCGGGGACCTGCTCCTCTTTGAGGAGGGCCTGTCCCCCGACAGCCTGCGCCGGCTGGCCGCGGCGGTGCTGGAGACCTGCGGCGGGCGGTGCGCCTGCTTCTCCGGCCAGGACGGCTCGGGCTACCGCTATGCCATCGGCCAGGCGGGCGGCGACCTGCGGGAGCTGACCCACACCCTGAACCAGGCCCTGTCCGGGCGGGGCGGCGGCAAGCCCAACTTCGTCCAGGGCTCCGTCCAGGCGGAGCAGTCCGCCATCCGGGACTTTTTCGCCGCCCTCTGATCCCCTCCCTCCCCCGTCTGGAAAGGAAGTTTTATGGACTACACGCTGTACCAGCTGCTTTGGTTCTTTTTGATCTACGCCTTCCTGGGCTGGCTGATGGAGACCGCCCTGGCCGCCGTCCGCAAGCGCCGGCTGCTCAACCGCGGCTTTCTCAACGCCCCCTTCTCCCCGGTCTATGGACTGGCCGCCGTCCTCTTTGCCATTTTCCTGCCGGAACTGCGCTCCGCCCCCTTCTTTTTGTTCCTGGGCGGCATGATCCTGGCCACCGGCCTGGAGCTGTCCACCGGCCTGCTGCTGGAACGCATCTCCCATCAGAAGTGGTGGGACTATTCTGATGAGCCTTGGAACTTCAACGGGCACATCTGTCTCAAGTACTCTCTGGTCTGGGGCCTGCTGGCCCTGCTGTGTGTCTTTTTCCTCAATCCCCTGCTGGTCACCCTCACTGGCCTCCTGCCCCGTTCTGTGGGTAAATGGATCCTGCTCGCCGTCCTCATCCTGCTGGGGCTGGACTTTCTCAGCTCCTGGGCCGCCCTGCTCCAGCTGAAGGGCAGCCTGGGGGAGCCGGGCCAGGTGTCCCGCCGCTGGAAGCGTCTGTCCGACGCCCTGGACAACGCGGTGACCCGTTACATCCAGCGCCGCATGGCCCGGGCCTACCCCAGCCTGGAGCGGGAACAGCTCCGCCGGGGGCAGCGGGTCGCCCGGGCCGCCCAGGAAGAGCGCCCCCACGTCTTTGCTGCCGGGTGCGGGTTCTATAAGCTGGCCTGTCTCTTTTTCCTGGGCTCCTTCCTGGGGGATGTGACCGAGACCATCTTCTGCCGCCTGACCACCGGCGTCTGGATGAGCCGCAGCAGCGTGGTCTACGGCCCTTTCTCCCTGGTCTGGGGCTTCGGCGCGGTGCTGCTCACCGCCATCCTCTACCAGTACCGTTCCCGCAGCGACGGCTTCATCTTTCTCTTCGGGACCGTGCTGGGCGGCGCATACGAATACGTCTGTTCTGTGTTCACCGAGCTGGTGTTCGGCACCGTCTTTTGGGATTACAGCCACCTGCCCTTCAATCTGGGCGGGCGCATCAACCTGCTGTTCTGCTTTTTCTGGGGCATCGCCGCAGTGCTGTGGCTCAAGCTGGCTTACCCCGCCCTGTCCCGGCTCATTGAGCGTCTCCCCATGCGGGCCGGGAAGCTGCTGACCTGGGGCATGATCGTCTTTATGGTCCTGAACGCCGGGATCTCCAGCCTGGCCATGACCCGGTACACCCAGCGCAGCGCTGGCATCCCCGCCGAAACGGCCCTGGATCAGCGGCTGGACGAGCGCTTCCCAGACGCGCGGATGGAGCGCATTTACCCCAACGCCATCCTGGTGGACTGATTCATCCCCCGAAGCACAGCCGGACCGCCCAGGCGGCGGCCAGAAATCCGGTGAGGTCGGCGCACAGGGCGGCGGGCAGGGCATAGCGGGTTCGGGTCACCCCCACCGCGCCGAAGTAGACCGCGATGGTATAAAAGGTGGTCTCCGTAGAGCCCAGCATCACCGCCGCCACCCGCCCCAGATAGGAATCCGGCCCATAGGTCCCGATCAGCTCCGCCCCCACACCCAGGGCGGCGGAGCCGCTGATGGGCCGCACCAGCATCAGGGGGAGCAGCTCCGACGGCACCCCCACCCGGTCCAGAAGGGGGGCCAGCAGCCGGGCTGCCAGATCCAGCGCCCCGGAAGCCCGCAGCATGGACACTGCCGTCAGCAGCCCCACCAGGGCCGGAACGATGCGCAGCAAGGTCTCCAGCCCCTCCTCCGCCCCGTGGATCAGTGCGGAGTAGACATCCACCCGCCGCCCCACTCCATACAGCGCCACCCCGCTGATGGTCAGGGGGACCACCATGGTAAACAGAAACTCCATCTTCAATCCCTCCAGACCCGGGCAAACACCTTGCAGGCCAGGATCCCCACCCCGACAGACAGGGCGGAGGCCAGCCACACCGCCGGCAGAATGTCAAAGGGGGCGGCGCACCCCGCCGCGGAGCGCACCGTGGCCACCGTGGTGGGGATCAGCTGGATAGACGCCGTATTGCACACCACCAGCATACACATGGCGTCAGAGGCCGTCCCCGGGCTCCGCCGCCCCATTTTTCTGGCCGCCTCGATGCCCAGCGGGGTGGCCGCGTTTCCAAGCCCCAGCAGATTGGCGGACACATTGGCGGCGATGCTGTCCATGATCTCCCGGTCCCGGGCCGTCTGGGGAAAGATCAGCCCCAGCACCGGCCGGAGCAGCCGGGACAGCTTTTCCGCCAGGCCGGAGCGCCGCATGATCTCCATCACCCCCGTCCAAAGGCACATCATCCCCGCCAGGGAGATACACAGCTCGATCGCCCCCTGGGCGCCCTCCACCGCCGCAGCGGCCACCGCAGCCTCTTGGCCGGTCCACGACCCACACAGCACTGCGGCCGCCACCATCCCGGCCCAGATCCACGCCATCGTCATCCTGTCCGCCCCCTCTCGTCCCATCTATACGGCCGTTTGAAAAAAAACATTCCCCCAACTGTTTTGGAGGCTGCCCCTCTTCCCGGCAATTTTGCCCCATAGAGAGGCAAAGCCTGAAATTCCGGCGCGGCTTCGACAAAAAACAGGCTGATTTTTTATTTTTCCTGTTTCGCAGAAATATTTGTCGGTTTTTGCAATATCTTCACATAAGTAGTTGACAGAACGGGACTTTATCGATATAATTAAATTTGCCGTTTTCGGTATTCTTTTACATATTCTGTGCCGTCTCGATTGCCTTCCGGCGATCACGGATCACAAGGAAAGGATGGTCAAATTGAAATCTACCGGTATTGTGCGGAAAGTTGATGAGCTGGGCCGTATCGTGCTGCCCATCGAGCTGCGCCGCACCCTGGACATTGCGGAGAAAGATTCCCTTGAGATCTATATGGATGGTCCTTCCATTGTTCTGAGGAAGTATCAGCCCGCCTGTATCTTCTGTGATGACGCCAAAGACGTCATCATGTTCCACGGCAAGAACATCTGCCCGAAGTGCATCAAGGCGCTTCAGGAGAGCCTGACACAAGAGTAACTCTGATCAGACAGGCCGGTTTTTTCCTCACTCTGTCTTTCTGTATGCACTCCGTTTCACATTGGAAGCGGAGTGCTTTTTTCTTGACTCCGGCATCTGTGTCAAAAGGGAGCAGGCGGCCTCACGACCGCCTGCTCCCTTTGATTTGCCTATTTCCGGTCCTGTTCCAAAGCCAGGTTGTACAGCTCGTTCCGGGACAGGCCCAGCTCCTTAGCGGCCCGCTTCACAGCGTCCCGCAGGGAGAGCCCTTCCTCCCGGAGCAGGCCAACCCGCTCCAGGCCGTCCTCCGTGCTGACCTCCGGCTCCTCCGGCGGCTCCGCCCCCCGGACCACCAGGACAAACTCCCCCTTCGGCGGGTTCTGTGCATAGTAGTCTGCCGCCTCCCCCAGGGTGGTCCGCCGGATCTCCTCGTGGAGCTTGGTCAGCTCCCGGCACAGGGAGACCGGCCGCTCCCGGCCAAAAGCCTCCGCCAGGTCGGCCAGGGTGGCCGCCAGCTTATGGGGGGCCTCATAGAAGATCATGGTCCGCTCCTCTCCCCGCAGGGACTCCAGATGGCGGCGGCGGTTCTTCTTGTTCATGGCAAGGAAGCCCTCGAAGGTGAACCGGCCCGTGGGCTGGCCGGAGGCCGCCAGGGCAGTCACCAGGGCGCATGGACCCGGGATGGGCGTCACCGTCACCCCATGGGCGGCGCACAGGGCGACCAGCTCCTCCCCGGGGTCGGAGATGGCGGGCATCCCGGCGTCGGTCACCAGGGCGCAGCTCTCCCCCGCCAGCAGGCGCTCCAAAATGGCCGGGCCGCTGGTCTCTGTATTGTGGCGGTAATAGGAGACCATCTGCTTTTTCAGGCCCAGGTGGTTCAGCAGCTTCACCGACACCCTGGTGTCCTCCGCGGCAATAAAATCCGCCTGCTCCAGCGCCTCCGCCATCCGCTGTGAGATGTCCCCCAGGTTCCCGATGGGGGTGGGGACCAGATACAAAATTCCTGACATAGGCTTCTCTCCAGACATCGTATTTGCAGGGACCGCTTTTACGCCCCCTCTTCCCGGCCCCCGGGGCCTGCACGGTACAGGGCGGGCAGGACCTCCAGCCCCGGTCTGCCCTGCCGCACCGCCTCCACCAGCACCAGGGAGGGCGGCCGGTCCAGAGCGTGGGCGGCCAGCTGGAGCCGCTTGGGCTCCAGGCCGCAGACCCGCAGGGCGCACAGCAGGTCGGTCAGCCGCTCCGGCCGGTGGCACAGGGCAAACCTGCCGCCGTTCCGGGTCAGGCGGGCGGCTGTGCGGCAGAGACTCTCCAGGCCGTCCCGCCCCTCCATCCGGGCCGGGCCGCCGGAGGCCCCGCTACCCTGGGCAAAGTAGGGCGGATTGGAGACCACCAAGTCAAAGGGACCTGTCCCGCCGGGCAGTGTGTTCCAGTCCCCCGTCCAGACCGTCCCGCCCAGACCGTTCTCCATCAAATTATCCCGGGCGGCCCGGGCGGCCGTGGGATCCAGCTCCACACCATACAGATCCAATCCGGTGGCCCGGCCGGACAGCAGCAGGAGCAGGCAGCCGCTTCCGGTCCCCAGGTCGCACACCTTCCAGCTCCGGCGCACCGTGGCAAAGGCAGCCAGCCGCAGGGCGTCCTCCCCCAGAGGAAAAACCCCCGGCGGCTGACGCAGGAGAAATGGACCCAACCGCTCCGCACTCATACTCCGGCTTCCCCCAAAAGGGCGGTCAAATGCCGGGTGATTCGCCCGGTCAGCCCCCAGATGATATGACCCTTCCAGGGATAGATTGGCACATCCTCACCGCCAATCTGCCACCGATAGTCCCGCGGGATGCCGATCAGCTCATAGGGGAAATTCTCATCCGGTCTGGGGATCAGGTCATAGTGGTACTCCAGAGGCGGTTCGTTCCTCAGGTGCTCCAGTGGGACCTGGAACACCTCCGCCACCTCATCCGGATTGAGGTGCAGACCGTCCACCGCCTCCTCCTCCACCAGGGCAAGCACCGGATAGAGGATGAAGTTGGCCCGGTGGGCAATAAAGTCCAGCCGCCCCAGGATGCGGATCTTCTCCCGGGGGATCCCCAGCTCCTCCCAGGTCTCCCGCAGGGCGCATTCCTCCGGCGATTCCGCACCCTCCAGCCTTCCTCCAGGGAAGCACACCTCCCCCGGCTGGCGGCGCAGGCTTCCCGCCCGCACCTCATACAAAAGGGACAAGCCGCCCTCCCTCTCCACCAGGGGGACCAGCACGCTGTACTGGCCGGTGGCGTCCATCAAACCGGGCGTCCGGCCCAGCAGGCTCCGCTTCAGCTTTTCCAAATCCATATCACACCATCAGATTGACCAGCAGCAGGGAGAGCTGCAGCAGGACCGCCAGACACAGCGCCACAAAGTAGACGACCTCCTTCGGCCGCCACGCAAACAGCAGAGCGAACAGCCCGGTCAGGCCCAAGTTGGCCAGAATGGCCGATTCCTTGGCCACGGCGTTCACCGCCTGTCCCACCGCGGCTGCCTGCATGACCACCTGCGCCGGGAGCAGGGTCCAGCACGCCGCCGTAAGGAACAGCGTCGCCACCGCTGTTCCGTACAGGATCCAGCTGCGTTTCTTCTTCAAGGACTCCCCCCAGCGCTGGAAGAGGCCCTTCTTCTCCTGTGCCATCGTCCTTCACATTCCTTTCTGCCACTTCCCGATCCCATGGGGCACATTGGTGCGGAATCCCGCAGCGTGGCCGGGACTCTGCCAAAAAACACGCCCTGAGGCGTGTTTTTTTGGCGTTTCCTCACATCTTTTCCGGAGCCGATACGCCCAGCAGCCCCATGCCGTTGGCCAGGACCGCGCGGACGGTGTCCGCCAGCTTCAGCCGGGCGGAGAGCACCGTGGGCTCCTCCCCCTTGATTCGGCAGGCGTTGTAGAACCGGTGGAAGTCCCCTGCCAGGGCCACCAGATAACGGTTGATCCGGCTGGGATCGTAGTCCCGGGCGGCCAGATGGATCTCCTCCGGATACTGGGCCAGGGCCTTGATCAGGGCCAGCTCCTCCTCACTCACCGCCTGCTTCTCCACATGGGCGGCTTTCAGGATCTCATTCATTGGTTTTCTCTCCTTCCTTCATCGGGGGATCTTCCGCTCCCTCCGGGTCCTCGCCCAACGGCGGCTCCTCCGGGACGCCGGCCGCCTTGCCCAGCGCCCGGATGATGCTCAGGATTCGCCACAGCTCCAGGGGAACATAGTTCAGGCTGGAGTAGTATTCCTTGCCGCCCGGGATGGCCGGCAGGTCGTCCAGCGCCCGGATCTCATCCGAGCAGTAAGCGCCGATTTCCCGCATGGCTTTGAGCCAGGCGGCCTGGGCGGCGGTGTCGCCCCGCAGGAATACCTTCATCTCCCGCTTGATCCTCAGCCCTTTGGCCCGCTCCCCCGGGAGCAGCAGCTTGTAGGTGTCCTCCTGGCCCCATTGGGTATCGTAGCCCATCAGGGTGTAGGTCACATACTCGATTCCGTTCTGCTCGTTGCTCTGGTAGCTCTGCTTGCCGGCGTAGGCCAGGTGCAGGGGCACCCCGAAGAACCGGCACACATCCGCCACCCGGATCTCGCTGCTCTCCACGAACTGGGCGTCAGTGTTGTTCATGGAGATAGGCTGATACTTCAAGCCCATGTCCAGGATCGCCACCTTGAAAGCGTTGCCCGGCCCGCTGTGGATCGCTTCCCAGGACTGCCTCAGCTGCTCCTTGGGATCTATCTTCACCGTGCTGCCGTCCTCCAGCTCCACCTCGTACTCGCCGCCCAGGTCTGTCTCCGTGGTCAGGATACCGCTGGGCTGGCCTCCGTTGCGCCAGATGCTGTTCTCATACAGCTGGGCCGCCCGGGCAGTGTCCAGGGTCAGGGAGGCCCGGCGCAGACGCTGATACTTGGTGTTGGCATCCTTTCCGTAGTAGGTTTCGCGGC
>ERZ832522.2077-NODE-2077-length-25276-cov-5.285675_pt1 | contig 25276 bp, 20 predicted proteins | sample MGYA00519951_ERZ832522 | MGnify/ENA primary metagenome ERZ832522 (study PRJEB31850, sample SAMEA3708728) | human gut metagenome | biome: human gut; feature: human-associated habitat; material: faeces | place: China | collected 2014 ... | reverse complement strand
TAACTCGTTATCGTTTTGATAAAGTAAAAGAACGTGCCAAGCTAAAGTCTTCCGTCTCAAGACTTGTCTGTATCTTATTCCCTGAATTAGAAAAGCTTGTGCCAACACTTCATATGGCATCTGTTTATTCAATGCTTTCTGAATTTCCCGGTGCTAAGCACGTAGCCAGCGCACATCTTACCAGACTTACAAATCTTCTTTCGGAAGCTTCAAAAGGTCGATATAGTAAAGATACTGCCATTACTTTCAGAGAAGCTGCAAGGGCTTCTATTGGCTCAAATATGCCAGCTAAATCACTTGAACTAAAACACACCATCAAGTTGATTCAGGAACTTGATTCCGAGATTGATGAAATCGAAAATGAAATCAAAGTCATCATGGATGAAATCAACTCACCGATTCTTAGTATTCCTGGAATTAATTATCGCATGGGTGCTATGATCATTGCCGAGATTGGTGACTTCAGTCGTTTTGATTCTCCTGATAAAATCTTAGCTTATGCTGGATTCTCACCATCAACATATCAATCCGGACAACTGGATGGTGCTTACGCACATATGGAAAAACGTGGTTCCAGATACCTGCGATACGCTTTGTACAATGCCGCCAAGTATGTCTGCCACTGGGATCCAACATTTGCAGGGTATCTTGCCAAGAAACGAGCTGAAGGCAAGCACTATAACGTTGCCATATCACATGCTGTAAAAAAGCTGGTTCGAGTGATTTATCATCTTGAAAAAACAAAGCAACAATACATCAAAGTAGCTTAATCAATTTTAATTCGATACTCCTTTTTGAGCACCTGTCACGATGCTCTTTTTGTCATGCAGTTTTCAAGGTTCATGGAACTCTAACTGAGTTCAAAATATATCTAAAATACATTTCTGTATTTTATTCAAAAAATATCATTTTAAGGCTTGACTTTTAATAGTTAGTCTTCCTTGATATCAGAAACCTGGATGGATGCACCGTCTGCATCGGTGAAGGTTGTGGATGTTGTGATCTTATAGGTTGTGGTTTCGCCCTGTGGCGGCTGGCCGTTCCCCTCTGGGGCACCGCCTTTTAGTGGCTGGTTCTGGTTATCTGAGGTACTGCCCTGTGATGGCTGGTTTTTGTTGTCTGAGGTACTGCCCTGGGGTGGCTGGCCTTTTCCGTCTGGGGCACCTCCTGGCTGCTGACCATCATTGTTCTGACCTGGCTGACCATCTGGCGCCCCACTCGGTACTCCGCCAGGTCCCTGCTCAACTGTGATCTCTGTATCAGAAACCGACTTCACACGTCCCATTACCTCATTCTGGCTGTCCTGGGCGCCGCTTTCTGCTGCTGCCTCTGTAGCCTGTGCTGCCGTAGTACTCTGGCTGCTATTTCCTCCACAGGCTGACAGCAACATAGCACTGGTGATCATCATGCACATCATCACACTGCCTCTGCGCAGCCGTCTTCCAATCTCTCTTTTGGTCTTTCTGTCATTTCCCATTCTATCTCTATATCTGCTCATAATTGCATTGCCTCAACTTTCATCTTTTAAAATCATTTTCTATCTATTTTCTCTTACTGTACCCAGACACCGTCACCATTTACATAATAACCATCTGGTGTAGTTGTATTCACTAACATAGCACCGCTTTCACCACAGTAATACCATGCATCTTTATATAAGATCCAGCCAGTTTTCATGTAACCGTTTTCATCAAAACAGTACCAGAGATTGTCAATATACTGCCAGCCGTTTGTGGTATAGCTGCGGTCTGCGTTGCAGTACCACCAGCCTGTATTGTCTTTCAGCCACGCACCAGTACCGGAAGATGTCGTATTGGAAGGTGTATTTCCATTTGAAGAACCTGAAGAACTGATCTCCTGTGCTTCGCTTGAAGAAACATACCATGAGTCAGACTCTTCCCAGCTTCCCTTATTAGAAGTGTTGTACACGCCTCTTACTTTAAATGTATAATAACCGTTCTTAGTTATGTAGCTTGAAGAATCATAACTGGTGCTGGTAGTCGTCAGCACGCTGGTCACTGCACTGCTTCCCCGGTAAAGCCGTACTTCATACTTTTTTGCATCATCACTTTCTTCCCAGGAAGCCGTCCCGTCTGACTCATCCCATTCCAGCCCGCTTACATCCAGATCATGATCACTGTCATCATCATCCAGGGCATCCAGTGTTACATATACGATCAAAGTATCACTGGAGCTTCTGCTGACTGATGTAACTGTACCGTCAGAACCGCTTAAGCTGACACTGCTTTTTGAAAATCCGGAAGCAAAATAATAATCATCATCTGCATATAAAGTGATCTTTAATTTCGGTTTGTCGCCATCATCCCACTCGTCGCTTGGCTCATTGGTGATCACCACATCATCTATATCAAATTTAGAAGAGGATGTGGAAACGGTTACATCGCTATCTGTATCCCCAGCCTCGATTTCTGATTCAATAGAAAGAGGGACAGAGTTTATTTTTGTTCCAGTAGCAGCCAGAGCCGTTGTATTCGGTACAGACAGCATGCAGATCGCAGAAGTAAGTGCAGTAAGTTCTTTTATTTTACCCTTAAGTTTCATAGAATTGCTCCTTTCAACCCGTATCAAATATATACGGGCATTTAGCTTTTTTATTTTTCTCTTATCTTTTCTCTTACTTGTCTTTCATTGACTTAAACTATAACGGGATTTTTTGACCAGATTTTGGTGATTGTGTGAAAAAAATGTGAGAAAAAAAGTGCTGGGCTATGGATTAAAATCCATGCCCAGCACTTTTTTAATGGCTGTTGTTATTCCGGTTTTACGCCCGATGATATCAAAAGGAAGATTCCTCCAAGGATAAAGGCCAGCGGGAGTATGATCCCCATAATAACACTTCCCACACCGCCTTTTCGGTTTTCTTCCCTGAATTCTTCTTTTGTAAGCTCTCCTTCCCTCATACAATCGGCTGCACTGCCTGTGAATCTTAAGGTATCTCCATCCTGGATCCCGATCACAGTAACTGTGGATCCATTCCCATATTTGGAGCTTGAGTATTCGTAACGGAAATCGCCCTCCTGCGGATAACGCTTTGTCTGATCCATCGGCTGGATAAAGAAGGTCTGTGAATAGTTTCGGTCCTTTACCACACTATATCCCTGCTGGTTCAGCTTCTCCTCATCATACTGTGCACGCCCATCAAGCATGATCCGGTCCATGTACTCCTGATCCAAATGGAATCCACCCACATCTACCTTTGCAGTATAATCCTTCATTTCAGAGAGTCCTGAGCTCCACTCCAGATATTTATTATAATACCCCCTCGCCTCTATTTTTGTCTCTTTATCCGTAAGCTTCAAGGTCTGCGCCTTCCTCATAACACGCATAGTATCAAAAGAAATCCCGATCTCATCATCATATGCCGGTTCCACGATTTTCATCTCACCGCAGACAATGACTGTTTTTCCGTCATTTGCCGGATCATACGCCCCGCGCCCTACATATACAGCCTCATTCTGGGATTTTCTTCCCTTCGGCATATCGATAAAGATCATTTTGATCGTAGCGATCGCAAAAAAGCCGCCAAACACAAACAGGATTATGGCACCGATCTTTTTTATGGTACCCATAGACTCTCCCTCCTTTTACCAGTGAAATTCCCCCAAAATCTTTTTGTACCTGAAGCTCAGCCACAAAAGCAGGTGCATAAGAGACTCCGGGAGGACATCGTGCTATACGCCTGGAATTTTATGACCACGGATCTGCTGCTGCAGGGATCCGTATCCCGGCAAGAAGCTGCTGTTCCCACAAAAACCACTGTCCCGTAGATGGTTTTTTACGGAGTTTTAATGGTCTCGGACTGTCTGCGCCGCTGCAGTTTACATAAAGTGTCAGATATCCTTCCGCAAGCTGGCTTCTGCTGTATGGATTCTCTGATACAACTACACGATATGGCATTGACGGCGTATAGTTATTCTCTGGGGAAGATCCTGCAAAAAATGACCGCATCAGATATTCTTTTCCCCGGAACCGATCTTTTAGAAACTGTTTATCGATCCCATTTAACGGTCTTGGTCCCCTTAAGAAATCCAGCATCCGGACTGCATCCTCCTGATTTTCCGGAAATCTCGCCAGTGCTGCAACCGTAAGTGCCGCAACCTCTTCCGGGACAGTAAGCGCCGCCTGAGGCATTGCCGCAAGTTCCTCTACTGTTGCTGGTAAGCGTTCTAATGTGATCTCCTTCATAAGATTTCCCCCTCTTCATTCAATTAATTCCCACTCTCCAGTCAGATAATCCATACGGTATACCCCTTTAGTGGTTAATGCATAGTAGCCTTCCCGGACATACTGGCTTCCATTGTCGCTGATCAGCACATAGACTCTTCCAGGCTCTCCGTAAATCTCCTCTGATTCCTCCTCATAAATACTCATACCCTGTAAGATCTTCTCATGAATCTCCGGCACATGCGCAACGTAATCCATGTCATCTGCAGCTCCTTCATCACCGGCGCCTTCACCTGCTGCTTCATCCATTGCGCTCTGTGGTAAGTAATAGAAGGTGGCAGAATCATTGCCGGTATACGGGAAGAAAGAATCACCGCTCAGATCCTGGATGTACAAAGTATCATTCTCCGTCTGCATCCGGATCGTACCATTCCGCTCTCCATCCGGCGTATTGAGCCAGTACTCATACTCCCACGGACCGGTCTTCTCATCGGATCCATACTCAGCCGGTCCGCGTGCTACATAGGTTCCGTCCCAGTAGAAACGTATTTCCTCGCTGCCATCTACCAAAAGGCCTCCATAATACAAGATAGAAGTTGGATTTCCGGCCAGATCCGTCTGGAGTGTAACATTATAGAAAAATGGCTGTCCCTGATCATTTACATTCCCATCACAATACCAGCTTCCGTCCATGTTGTAAAGATATCCGGTATTCACAAACTCATTCATAACATTCAGCGTAACAAAATCCTCGTTTCCGAAAACTTCTCCTGCATACAGATTGTACTCCGGACACCAGCTCGCCGATCTGTTCCCATTCTGAGCTGTAAGCATCACATTCGAATGCAGATCACTTATATTACACTTTAAAAGGAAGGGAAGTCCATCCGATATACGGGCAATTTCCTCACCCTTTACATCCTCAAATGTATTCTCATTCCATGTATTCCTGTTGACCGCGATCGTCCAGTTCTCACTTGCCGGAACAATAACATACCACTCATCTCCGTCGCATTCAATCCGGTGATCCGCCGGAAGATTCTCCAGATATGGGAAAAGGATCTTAACCTGTTCCTGTCTTCCTCCACTTGTAAAATCTGCCGTATAGTCGATAAAATACACACCCGCCGCAGCAGACAACTGATTCACATATTCCCGGTCCTCAACAAGTGCACTCTTCCCTGTCTCCGTCATCCAAGTGCCACTGGAAACCGTTTTTTGGATTTCCCCATCCATTGTCTCACGGACCGGCTTACGGACCGGCTGATCGCCATCTGCAGTGATCTCTGTGTCAGACTCCGTCTCTGTCTTCTTTTTCATAAACCGGCTCATATCGTTCTCTGTTTCGTTTTCTGCCACGCCTGTTTCTTCCTCGGATACTGCATCTGGATTCACCATTCCGCCCTTATCCTTTATATCCAGGAGCGCACAGCCGGTAAACAGCAAGCACATCAGGACCGCCAGAACGATCCGGCTGACACTCAAAAATGATCTTTTCGTTTCTAACGATTTTGTCATGCTCCTCTCCCTCCTTCTATGCACTTCGCACTTTCTTCCAGGTTATCCCCATATGATCCATCACGCATCAGCCGCCATACTCTGAATAATCCTCAACCATGCGGATGGAGTGATACTGCTCCGTTCCATACATCTGAACCATCAGGTCATTTCCGTGGATCGTCGGATACATCCATGCAAATACTTCTCCTCCTGCATCCTCGATCACATAGCCATCCATCGTATTAAACAGCCGGAGATCCGTCTTTGTATACAGGAAATCTGCTTTCTGATCATATGCCTCATAATCTACACACCCTACCTCGATCCGGTCTTCCGGTCCCGTCAGAGGACGATCCGTATCACCAGAGGTATACATGCTGAAGCTCCAGTTTTCATAGAGTATCTCATCTGGATTCTGGAACATTGACTTATAACGCCCCGGTGTGATCAGGCACATTCCCAGCTGTGCCTGCCATTTTCCATCCGGTCCTACATAAAAACCATCCGGCGTCATGTGATTTTTTAAGATATTTCCATTCTCATCCAGATAGATGTAGCTTCCGTCCTCCTGTCTTACCCAGCAGGATGCATCTGTCTTTTTCTGGTAAGTACCGTTAAAGAATTTACTATAGGATGCAGATGCATCCACATAAAGCATATCCCCATTTAATGACCAGATTGCCGGAATCTCATGAACCTCCAGTGTTTCCGCCTTTGTCCGTGTCCCGTCCGTAAATTTCAGGGCATCCACAGATGGCTCACCATTCATGACAAAGGAAATATATACATAGTCCTTATCCGTGTCTGTCACTGTAACACGCTGTCCGTCAGAACGATAGTAGGTTCCGTCCCATGCCGACCGTGGCGATACGCGTGTCCATCCGTTCTCCGCAAACGCCGTGACCGGCATCGCAGCTGCCATAATAACAGCAATTCCTGCTGCAATCCATCTCTTTTTATCAAAACCTTTCATTTCCATCCTCCTCTCCGTATTGATCCTTTTAAAATTTTCCGCCGCCACCGCCATGTGTGGTTCCAGAGGAAGACCTATGGGTTGAGCTTCCGCCGCCACCACTGCTGCTGCTCTTTGTCTCCCTTTTCACCCGGTTCACATTGCTGTACAGGAACAGATCCTGTTTTCCTGTGAGATTCATGCTTCCCGGCCGTACATAATTGGCTGCTGATTTCTCTTTTCGTACACTCTTCAGCTGTGCCTTCATGCCCTGGACAACTGCGATTCCAAGAGCAGCACCAATTACGATACAGACAAGGGGTACTATCAGAGACATAGGTTTTCTTGGAACATCATCCTCGTCAAAAGGATGGCCTGCACGCGCCTGATCGATCAGATCATCACAACACGCTACATAGATGCGAAATGCCTCTGCATAATCGCCATCTGCAAGGGAATCCAGCATCTGGCCTCCCACATACTGGATACCGGCATCCGTAAATGCCGTGATTCCGTATCCACAGGTGGAGATATGCCATTCCCGTTCCTCCATGCTGACCAAGAACATCAGACCATCCCGGTCTGCGCCGTAGCCGAAATTACAATAATCATAAAGATCATCCGCACAGGCTTCAATGCTGTTGTAACCATCCAGATTATTTACGGTAGCGATCGTCACATCCATCTTCTGGCGCTCACTGAGTTCATCCAGCAGCCCGGTGATCTCATCTGCTTCCGCATCAGAAAGAATATATGCAGTATCTAAAAGCCGTTCATATTCACTTGAAAAACCGTCCGCTGCATAAACAGCAGTGCAGAAAGCGGAAGCCATGAGAAGCACGGCAGCTGCCATTCCGATCAGTTTACGTCCTGTTCTTTTCATCTTCTCCACTCCCCCTTCTATATGATCCGTGCCAGCCATAAAAGCCAGCTGACACCATAAGCTGCTATTGCAAACACTGCGGAAAGCCCTATCGTCCAGGTTTTTGCTGCCTTTTTATCTACCGGCAGATCGCCTACGAATTTTCCACTTTGTCCGTTCATAGCGAAACGGTACTGTTTTCCATTCCATGTTGTATTTAAGATCCAGACCGGATAAAGTGCGTATTTCGCACTTCCGTCATGAAGCCTTACACTGCTCTGTTCTGTTGTCACTGACGTATAGCCGGTTACTGTCGATTTGAAATTATCCTCTGTGGAGCGTTTTACGCGCTCATTCGCACGGGCAATACTCTCCTCTGCTCCAACATCATATTTATCTGCCATATAACCCGCAAGATATGCTGTCTGGAACGGGACTGCCTCTTTAAAATCAAAAGGTTCGATGGATTCCATAAGATCGTCCTCCATCTTCGTCGATCCGTCTACCGGAACCCGTGTAAAGCCAATGTTTCCACTGCGTGCTACCATGAAAAACCTTGTTTCCGTATAATTATAGTTTTTATCGCTCCAGCTTCTGACCTTTGTCGCACGATAGCGGATATCCGCATCTGCATCTGTATCAAACAGCCAGAAAGGAACGTAAATGCCCTTGATCTCATCAATATGGTTCTGATCCTTAAAGACCTTCGGAAGGAGCCGTTTTCCTCTCAGATGACGCATCAGACCAGCCTTTGCCGCCTTTTTATCAAGCTTGAACGGAATCACATAATCCGGCTTTAATGCTCCCGAAAACTGTCCGGTCACGACGATGGGGTTTCCACAATATGGACACGCAGATGCTGCCATGCTCTCATCTCCAACAATCTCGCCGCCGCAGGACTGGCACTGATAGGTGTGAAGGCCATTTGTCTCTCCCTCACCCCATTCTGTTCCTGCACTGGTGTCCCATACCATTTCATCCGGCTGCTCCTGATTCAGTGCCTCGTCATATCCCTGAAGTGCCTCCATCTCAAACTCCGTATCGCAGTACGGACATTTCATCTTCTGGATCGCACTGTCAAAGTGGATGGCACCACCACAGCACGGACACTTATATTCCTGTATATTTCCCATACTCCTGTTCTCCTTCCCTTTCTTTTCTCCAGATCCCTAAAGGGCGCTGCCTTTCTACGGCAGCGTATCCTTCAGGTCAATGGTTAGGATCCCTTTTTTCTTTCCTAACAATTGTGAAAACTCTGCTTCCAGCGTCTTTTTATCACCATCCGGCAGACTATATGCAGACTTCACTTCAATTGTTTTCCCCGGCATGATCTCAGTCAGCTGTGTTTCAGCGACCGTTCCCTTGGAGTTCCCATCCTGCAGCACAGTTGCCGTGTTAAGGCCGATCCCATCAAGAAACACCTTTTCTGACACTGCCCAGAGATAAGAGGTTGCCTCTTTGCCATTATTGGTAAAATCCAGAGTCAGGACCAGGGCTGACTGACCATCCGCATCCGGCGTAACGTCAAAACCCTTATACCAGATCTCATAATCATCCAGAACAATGTGATCGGGATCCAAAGGAACCTCCGATGCCTTCTTACAAGCTGCAAATCCAAGAGACATCACTCCAACCAGGAGCAGGAGCAGCCAGCGGTGCTGTTTTCGCTTCATATTCCACCCCCTGCTGCCTGTATTTATTTAAACCATTCTTCATCCGGCTCCGTAAATTCTGCAGCTTTGATCATGGCATCCAGGAAATCCAATGATTTCTGGAAGTATGCAGTTTCATTCTCGTTCAGAACCTTAACAGCCTCTGCCGTTGCCTTCACATCCATATTAGAATCATCTACATAGGTATATGCGAATGCACGATAATAGTTATCTCCGACCTGAAAACGGACATCGGTGCTAAGATAACCTACAAACTTTGTCTGTTTGATATGTGCAGGATAACCGGCTATGGTGTAGTCGGAATATCCTTCTGTCACTTCATAGGTTGCTTGATTAATCGTAGAGGTCATAAGGCCAACAAGTCTGACCGGAATCTCATCTGTCTCGTGGATCTCTGAACGGAGCTGATGCACACAGTAAGAATCCGCAGGCTGTGTCACTTCAGCAGTTACTCCATTGTATTCAAAGCTTTCTGGAAGAGAACATGTAGGAGTTCCCATATATTTGCGTCCGCTGCGGTCCTCCTTGCCTTCATAGTCTGTTGCCACCGTAACCGTATCAAGGAACAGATCTCTTGTCTCCTTCAGCTCTGCCACCTGGGCATAGCTGTCATCTCCGGCCCAGAATTTCACCAGCATATAAGTTTCTAATCCATCCGCATATTTACCAAAATCGATCAGATAATCCCAAGATGTAGTTCCTGTTTCAAATGTTCCCGGATAATCCCGGATCGTGATTTTTTCCTTGCCATCCATCTGCTTCTCAAGACTTTCCGGTGTCGTTGCTGTAAGCTGGATCGTCACATACACTGATTGATCCTCATTGATCTTTGCTTTATAAACATTTTTCTGCACCGGTGTAACCGGATCTCTCCCATCCCGGTTTTCTACTTCCCATTCTCCTTCCTGTTTTGGAAGATAGAACTTTGCCTGGATCTGAAGCTTCTGGTTCGTCATGGTGATCTCTTCAGCATTTTCCGGTATCTTTGCCTCTGTCTCCAAAGGCTCTGTTTCTTTTTCTGTAGTTTCTTTTGCCGCAGCTTCTGTTTCTTTCGCTGCCACAGCCGTAGTCTCCTGTGATGCCTGAACGGATCCTTTGGTTTCCGCCGGCTTCTTTTCACCGCCACATGCAGTCAGGCTAAGTATCAGCATTGCTGCCAGAGCAACCGTCATAAATCTACTTTTTTTCATTATCCGTTCCTCCTTTTCCACCGGGATGCACTCTCGCAATTCTAACAACATCATCACTTAATTAGTTCTGTCTCCACCGTCAAAAGGATCTCCGCACTGCGGACAGAATTTTGGTGGATGTGCCGGATCTGCCGGCTCCCAGCCGCATTTGTCACAGCGGTACCGGATCGCCTCCGGCTTCTGTGCGCCGCAGTTCTGGCAGAATCTTCCGGTATTTGTCATACCGCAGGAGCAGGTCCAATTTCCACCCTGTGCCATATTTCCATTCTGCATCACATTTCCGCCCTGCATCATATTTCCGTTCTGCATCACATTTCCGCCCTGCATCATATTTCCGTTCTGCATCATGTTTCCGTTCTGCATCATATTTCCATTCTGCATCATGTTTCCGCCCTGCATCATTCCGCCAGCCAGCATTCCTGCACCTGTCTGCAGGATCTTATTTACCATTCCCGGTCCGTCCATCATCTGATCTGCAAGGACACTGGCCGGCATCGGCTGATTTAATAAAACAGCAATGATCTCATCGGACATACGCTGGTATTTCCGGTAATCCGCATTATACTCCGGATGTACCATGCTCTGGCGCCTGTTGCTTGTCAGTCTTCCGACTCCACCAAAACCACCACCGGTCTGCTCATCAACGATCTCCACATCACTGGGATTTAAGCGGAAACGGATCTGGGTAAACCATGGATTTCTTACCCCGATCTCAATGTTAAAGTTATAGGAATAACAGAATCTCGGCGGATTATAACTGACCTCCTTGCCCTGTGAATCCTTCCTCATGATTTCTGTATCTTCTACATCAAGATCCAGATTACAGGAAATCACGTCAGAAAGATTGATAATATCCGGATTTGCCTTTAAAAGGTCTGAAGAAGAGGTCACTACAAAACGTTTTCCCGCTTCGTCAACCATAACTTTCATCCTCTCGCCGATGATACGCGTTGCCTGGAAGCGTTCCAGCTCTTTTCTGTTTTCTTCACGGTAAGCCAGCTGTTCCTTGATTTCCTCTACTGTAGACGATTTCCGCTCAGAAAAGAATGGTGAAAGCTTCGCCGCACAGTCTTTACAGAGATTCCCATTTTCTAATTTCCGGTTGCCAAGAAGACCTATCTTTTCTCCACACACGTCACAGTATTTTTTATCAAAAAATCCCATATAAACCTCCCTTTCTAACAGATGTACTCTCGAAGTCCTGCCTGCACCTGATCTTGTGAGAACATACAGTTCCCTTAATTTTCATGTGCCGCGGTCAGATTCCCTTTCAGGAAACAACCGCGGCCAGTATATTACTGTTCTTAATTTTTAGTTTTTGATATCTCCATCATCAAATGGGTCACCACACTCCGGACAGAACTTCGGTGGATTTTTCGGATCTTCCGGCTCCCATCCGCACTTATCACAGCGGTATAACGGTGCTCCTTGCGGTTTCTTCGCTCCGCAATTCTGACAGAACTTGCCTTTATTTACGGCTCCGCAGGAACAGGTCCAGCCTTCGCTGTCCGCCGGCTTCGGAGAACCGCATTCCGGACAGAACTTTCCGGTTACTGTTGCACCACATTTACACTTCCAGCCTCCTGCTGGCTCTATCTTCGGCTCCGGCTTCTTTGAACCACACTCCGGACAGAATTTTCCTCGCACCGTTGTTCCGCAGGAACAGGTCCATGTATCACCCTGTGGCTGTTCCGGCGCTGCCGGCTGTGGAGCTGCCTGCGGTTGCGGTGCTGCCTGCGGCTGCTGCTGTCCCATTGCAAACAGGTTCTGGGCATTCATGCCGCCCATTCCGCCAGCATTCATTGCCATTCCCATTCCCATAAACCCTGTCATTGCGCCGGCGCTGTTTCCTGCAGCTGCTTTCATCGCATCGATCTGTCCTCCAACAAGACGGGCAGCCGCTGTTGTCGGATTGGTGGTCATTGCATTTTCTTCCCACTCATTGATCTTCTTACGCTGATCTTCCGGAATACTTAAGGAATTGATATTAAAGGAAAATACCTCAATGCCTCGTTTTTCCTTCCATGTCTTTGAAAGGACTTCATTTAATGCATCAGACAGATCCTGTGTATGAGCCGGAATCTCATAATACTGGACTTTCTTTGCAGACAGTGTGGAAAGTGCCGGCTGCAGTGCTGTCATAAGCTCGCCCTTTAAACGTCCTGCGATCTCTGAGCTCTCATAATCCTGTTCCACGTTTCCACATACGTTTGTATAGAAAAGCAGCGGATCACAGATCCGGTATGTAAAGTTTCCGTTGCAACGGATATCTACAGAAAGCTTATATCCAAGCTCCTCATTTACGATCACGCGGAATGGAACCGGTGTTGCTGTACCGTAAAGGATCTCTCCCATTTCTTTTGTGTTAATGTAATAAACTCTCTGATCCTTTCCTGTATCGCCACCATATGCGAAACGCTTTCCAATAACCTGGAAGGTCTTCTTAACGCTGTCTCCCAGATTACCGCTGAAAATACTGGGCTCTGTGGAAGTATCGTAAGTAAATTCTCCAGACTCTGCACAGAACTCAACGATCTTTCCCTGTTCCACGATCAACATACACTGTCCATCCGCAACAGCGATTCCGCTGCCGTTGGAAATGATGTTGTCATTACCTTTTGTGTTAGAGGAACGACCGGAGGTTCGCTTCTGACCCTTTGTAACCAGTACATCTTTTCCCATGGAATCACAGTAGAAAAACTCTTTCCACTGATCTGCCAATGTTCCGCCCATTGCTCCAATTCCTGCTCTAATAAGTCCCATACTCATTTCTCCTTTCCATATCACCGGATTTTTCATGATCCTTTTCATGATCCAAATCTTTGATCTGGTTTGAATATATCAGATTTTTCACGAAAATATATACTCACCGTTAGTATATTCATCCCTTTTAGGGCAATTTTGGCAAAATACTCACCGTGAGTATACAAGATATAGTGTCTGTTTTAAATTATTTCATATATATAGTTTATCCTTCTATGGTCATCCGGCCATCCACAGCTGAATCCAGCCACTCATGTTCCCTGAAATACTCCATCAGGATATCCTGACAGGAGGAAGCAATGCAGCGTGGTTTCTGAAGCTGGGATATAGTTTCATAAGATATACTCAGGAACTTCTCCACATTTTGGAAATGGAAATTCTGCATTCCAACTGTAAAGACCGTATCATCACTGATTTCTCTGCCAAGTTCCTTGCCGCAATAGGTAAAGGAATCAAACTCGCCCCGCTCACGGTTATAACAGAAACGGAACTTTGATGGGATCTGGTAAAACTCTGTATGTCCTAAAAACGCCTCATCCCGGACCATGTAGAGCAGCATCTTTCGCAGCTGGCCTGCCGTCACCTTGAACATATATACACCATCATCATAAGGGAATCCTTCGATCAGGTCTGCATATGTAACAATCGGACCAAGCTTCTCACTCCGGATACTGCCGGAACCGATCAGCATGATATCCACGCCGAGACTTTCCGTAAAAATATCTGCAAACAGGTTTCCAAGCTCTGTTTCCTGCGTCCGCTCCGGATGTGTCAGTTCACGGCGGAAACGGCCAATAATGAAATTATATTTCTCATCGATCTGCTGTGTGAAACGCTCCAGCACCTGCTCTATCATCGGACTTCGCGGACAGGTATCTGCTGTGATCGGTATGCTCCGCCAGGTATATGAATCAATACAGTTTCCGTCGGTATCAACAATGATATCAAAGCGGCCGATCTGGTCCGTACCGGTACCAGCCTGCGCGATCACAACGCCGTTTTCTTCCACAGCATGCTCCAGAAATGTGTGGGAATGTCCTCCAATAATAAGATCTACACCCCAGGCCGGATCCAGCTGTCTTGCAAGATGCTTATCCTCCTCAAAGCCAATATGCGTCAGAATAACTGTAAAATCGATATCGATACTGTTGTGTGCGTTACAGATCTTTCCAATTTCAGCAGCCGCAGCAGCTGTATCCACAAACGCTCCAACTAATGATTCCGATTTCGTCTGATTGATCACATCCTGGGTAATGACACCGATGAACAGGATGTTCATACCGTCCACCCGGAAGATCTTATACGGAGTAAATAATCTGGTCGCCGTATTCTTAATGTAAAGATTCGCATTGATGATCGGAAATCTTGCACATTTCTCGATAAACAGAAGGTGGGCGATCCCGTAATCAACCTCATGATTTCCGATAGTGACTACATCAGGAGCCAGAGCATTCATGATTTCAATCGTAGAAAGCCCTTTGTATTCCGAATCGATGACTGAACCGCGGAACATATCTCCTGCGATCACATACAACGTATTCGGTTCTTCTTTACGGACACTCTCAATATAACCGGACAGCATCGAAACTCCACCAACCAGCTTTTCATCTACCTGTTCTGCAAGAAAATCCCCATGCAGGTCATTTGAATGCAGGATCGTAATTTTTTTTGTATGTTTCATGATCGCATCCCCCTTTTTTAATGTTCATCAACTGTATTTACGGTTTCCCCATCATCCATCAGACAATTTTCAAATACAATCCGTTCCATACTCAGGCTGTCTGTCTCAGCTAAAAAATCACTGTAGGTATTCTCCTTAAACTCACAATTCTTAAACAGGACTTTATATGAATTCGGAGCCGATATAAATGGAAAATACCCTGCATCAGAATGATTTCCGGAGATCAGACAGTCCTGAAGAAGTATATTATAGCAATCCTGGAAGGAAAACATATTATATTGCTTGCTGTCCCGGAATGTACATTCCTGAAATCTTGCTGCAGTTACATTGTCCAGTTCAAGAAGTCCGTAAGTACAATCAAACAGCTCTGTTCCCTCCACATACAAAGCTCTTGAGTTATGTGCCTCCACACCGTAAGTTCCGCTTCCATACAAATGACAGTCATCGATCATGACATCGCTTGTCTCACTCAAATAGATCACACTTCCGGTACAATATCCCGGCTCTACCTCATGGCCACAGGTCAGTCCACGGACCGTAATATTGTCGCAGCCTTCAAAAGCCAGTACTTTTCCATAGGGTGATGCCGTGCTGACCACGACCTTTTCACCATTTGCTGCTTCCATGCAGAAGTTATGGAGATCTTTGATCGTATATTCCGCCGGTTCATCATAATACGAAATCGCATCCAATTTAGGATTCTGGATTTCTGTATCATCAAGACTGGAAAAATTATATTCTCCCCCTTTTAGAATGACCTTCGTCCTGTCCTGGATCGCTTCCACCAGTTCCTCCACCGTTGATACAGTAACAACATCCAGATACTGATACTCACTACGTTGTTCCAGTTCCTTCGATCCTTCCCGCATATAGATTCCGTTATATGTATAATCCGATGTCATGCCATAATACTGTTCCCTGTATTGCAGCACATTGTCCTCCAAAAGAGTCACTGTACGGCGTATTTCCGATTCATCCATTTTGTTTTTTAAGCGGGCAGCCGGCTGATCCTCTGTGGTCGTTGTTTCTTCCTCAAATGCCATACCATTGATCGTTGTTGTTCCTTCATTTTGGCAATGATAATAATCTGCATATAGCTGGTCACCTTCTGAATAAATGTGGATCTTAGATTCCTCGCCTTCATCCCCTGCTAAATAATATGGAGTTCTAACCGACGTATCCCCTGCATTCTCACGTTCCCCATATTCATAACCAGCAAGTATCCATTGTCCGCAAAACCGGTTTTCTTCTGCGATTTCTTCTGACTGGGATTCCATCACAGCTTCCGTTTCTTCTGACTTCTGTATCGGTGCTGCACCAAAGGTCTGCTTTGCCGGTTCTGTCGGCTCTGTTATATTCTTTGAAGTACATGCACTCAATGCCAGCGCAAAAAGCATGCACAAAAGGATTCCTGTCTGTTTTCTGATATGTATATTTTTCATAGCACTCACCTCTTAATTATTTCCAAACTACAAATTGTTCACGATTCTCCTGAATATAATCCCAGAGAAGTGAGATGATCGCATCTTCCGCCGCCTCATATCCATCGGGAAGAGAATCCCCGGATGCCATGATCGATTCGCCTGACTGGTATTCAATGAGCAGTCTAAAGCTTTTCTCCTCTTGTTCTGATGAAGCAGGATAAGTTTCCCCATTCCATTCCGCCAGGTGGAACCTTTCTACGATCTCCTGTAATTCTTCATACGGCAGCTTCGGGACCTTTCCGTAAAAGAAATACTCCACTTCACCGATCGGTTTAAACTGGTCTATATTAACAATATCCGCATACAGGTAATCGGCTTGGGGATCATCGTTTCTTTTTTCAGATCTCCACTCAAATTTCTGCGCCTGATCCTTTGAACAGACATAAAACGAAAAACCGTTGATCCTGTTATCCTCGATCATCTTCGGATACTGCTCCTGATACCACTGCTCAACGACGGGATCGATCAGGGAATTCAACTCGGAAAAGACCTTTCTCTGATTTTTTGGAAATGCATTATTTCCGGATGCAGAAATGGATGTTCCATCTGTAAACTTAACATGAAATGAAAAACTGCTGCCATCCAGAACCATACTGTCATTTCCCCTGAATCCATTCCATTTTCCCACATCATAGGTTTCAAGAATCTTTTGCACCTGATCCATCAGAGAAGCATCCATCATCTTCTCATATTCGTACTGATATTGAAGCTCCAGTTGAACTCTGGTTCCTTCATTCTCCCGGGTCATGGTTGTGTAAGAAACTAAAGGGATCATGCTTCCGCTTTCCTGGAATGAAATCTCCTGTATATCGGTGATCGCCACCGGCGCTTCTGTTGTGATTTCTACAGGGCTTTGATCATCTGGCCACTTTTTGCACCCGGCAAGTAAAGTTGCCCATGATGAAAACGTCATAAATATGATCCACCCTTTCTTTTTGATCTTGATCATTACCACCTCACATTCACGCAAAACTTACCGCGTTGGCAAAGGCTGATCACAATAGATGCATTTGCTGGCTTTTCCCTGGATCACCATATTTTTTCCTCCGCAGCATGGACATGTAACGGTGATATAAACATTTGCTTTCACAAGACGCTGGTCTGCTGTCAGCTCCACAAACCGTTTTTCATAGTCGATATGGAGATTCTGCAGGTATCCCATTTTTAACAGCTCATCGATCAGCTTAACTGCACTTTTACTGATCTCCTTCGATAATTTGTCAAATGTAACACTGGTCTCCCGGTAATACGCAAACCAGTTGCCGATCCGTTTTGCCTTATAACACCGCCAGATTTCTCTTATAACCAGCAGGATCGGCGTAACACTGCCAAGCAGCAATGCAAATAGCACTCCGTTATCAATGGCACCTTTTTTAGTAACATAGTCCGGAACCATCGAACCGATGACGATTGTTAAAAAACCACATATCCCAAGGATCGCTCCCTGCCACGGTCTCGGTCTTGTTGTTTTTTTTGTAACATACGGATTATTCATTCTGATTTCCCCCTCTTTGTTTCATCCGGTCTATTTCTTTCTTTATACTGTATTATGTACAGAAAATATATGGTCGCAGTGAGTATTTTGGCGTTTTTACACAATATACTCATTGCGAGTATACAAGATATAGTATTTCATTCACCATTCAAATCTATATATTGTTTTATCTGCAAATACATTCTGCTTCATTGCAGTACGATCCAGACCAGAGGGATTTTTATTTCACAGGACACACTTTCCTATAAAAAGCAAAAAAAGCCCCGCAGTAATAAACTGCAGAACTTTTCTTTCATCATTTTCTGTTGTTGTAAGGGAATATTTTAAAGGAATCTTCTTATGATCTGCAGCACAGATCACTGTGCTTATCCCTTAGTCTGCTGCGCTAAAAGGAGTCATTGGCAAATATATATGTTCCGGCTCCCACGCCCAGAATTCTTCCACTGTCATATTGGTTTTCCGGGAATCCCCGATTTCCCAGCTCCCAGTGGAATTATAATAGACTGCTGCATCCGATTCATCTCCATCCAGAATCCGTAGAAAATAGAATTCCCTGCAGATCAGCGCTGTACCATCATCTGTAAACTGATAGATCCCCTTTCCATTTTCCGCTGCACTGCGGCAGCCGTTATAAAAGAAGCTGCCATCCTGCAGATATGTATAACCATCTCCTGCTTCCCCAAAGACCAGCCTGGGCGTTCCCTCTGCCAGTGTAAACAGAGAAGACAGATATGCTCCGTATTCTGGTGTAAATCCGATCGCCAGCTCCGGCACGCCATCACCATTAAGATCCTGAATTGCATATCCCATAATATCCGCCGGATCTTCTCCCAGGTCTGCCGCCATCTCTCCGGCGATCATGAGGAAATTCTGCTCCCCTGCTCCATTTGCATCCTGAAATGCATCCGGATCCATCGCCAGATCCCGGTATCTCCTGACCAGATCCTCATACGTCATTCCTGCTAAGACCGGTGTTGACCCGGATGAAAAATCACAGGCTTCAAAGGTAGCGCAGGACCAGTCTTTTGGAATTCCCATATCACGGTTGCCCCGGAAAGTACAGTTCTGAAAAGTTATATGAATAGAATCTGCGTCAAAAAGCTGACTGTTATACGCCTGCAGCAGACTGCCCTGATTTTGGGAGATTTCTGTATTCCGGATCTGGATCTGGGTGTCCCCCCATAAAAAGAACATCCCATCATTGTCATGGAAATTGCAGTGATCAAAAACTGTGTGTGAAGTTTCAGACAGATTCAAAATACCGTTGCTACATTCATAAATCTCTGTTCCGGTAACAGTAAGTACCGCTGCATCCTCTCCATAGATTCCATATGTGCCGCGTCCAAATAGACTGCAATTCTCCACGGTCACACTCTGGGAAGTAAGAAGCTTCAGGACATTGGCATCACATTCCCCTTTTTCAACCTCATGCCCCAGAACCAGCCCCTTCAAAACTGCACCATCGCAGTACGAAAGAGTCATCACATCCGCATATCCATTCTCCGTAACCAGCCGCACAGATCCGCTCTTTTCTGCCTCCAGAATCAATCCGGGAGCATTATAAACAAAAAACTCGCCTTGCTTTAGCAGATCCGGATCCACATAAGCACCAGCCCCTGCAATCTCCGCCTTCGTCAATGCTGAAAAATTGTAGGTACCGGATTTCAGAATAATGTGGGCATCCGGCGTTATGGACGATATCAATTCTGCAGTGGTAGAAACAATAAGCGCATCTGTGGCTGCCTCTGGAACCGATTCTTCCACTGCTTCTTCCATTGCCTCTTGAACTGCTTCTGCATCCGTTTCGGCCTTCGCTGTAACCGGAGCATTTTTTGTTGCCTGTTCCGTATTTTGTGCCTGATTGCAGGCTGTCAGCACCGTCAACAGCAGGACAAACAGCCAAAATGTGTTCCATTTTCTCATGGCATCCTCCTTATGTTTCTAATGTTCTCCCGGAATCTTTTTGTACCTGATTTTATGTCCGTTTTCTTTTCCTCTGCTTTATTTCTTTTCCTCTGCTTTTTTGAAATTTCATAAATCCATTTCAAAAATCTTCTTTATAAATAGTCTACATGATTTCATAAAAAAATATATACTCACCATAAGTATCTTCTGCTGTTATAAGCAAAATACTCACAGCGAGTATACTATATATAGGCGAATAATCCATTTATAAATCAATATATGGTACCATTCTGGTTTTCATAAAATTTAAACGGGAGAACACTTCTGATCAAAGCATCTCCCGTTTAAAATATGTTTTCTGTTTTTTACGATCCTTTTTCTTCCTGTTTCAGCTTTTCCGGGGATTTCTCCGTCTTTGCTGCCTGCTGCTCATCTGTTCTCTCTGTCCTTTTTTTCTCCGGACCGGTACAATATGCGATCTTCTCCATAAGATCACACCGCCGGAACATATCAATATAAAGAAGCAGCTCTTCTCTGGTTGATACTCCAAGCTTTCGATTGATATTCGAATTGTGCTTTCTTACTGTACTGAGACTGATAAACTCCTTCTCCGCAATTTCATTTACACTGAAACCGTTAATATAATACTGGAGTACCGTCCGCTCCATCGGAGTCAGTGTTTCCACCCGTCTTGCAAAATCAAAGAATAGCTCTTCCATGCCCGGAGGCATTTTACTCTCCTCGTCGGGCTTCGCCTGTCTCGCATGCATATAGGCAAGAAGCTCGTCGATTTCAATAATACCTGAATTAGATTCCTCCTGTGGTTCCTTCTGGTCTTTCAGCGCACGGATCTGCTTCTGGATCGGCAGCATAAACCGCCTTGTAAGGAACATGGCAGCAAGAAGCATCAAAACAAGAAAACCAAGACCCCCGCAAAGCCAGAATGTCCTGTTTTTCGCCACACTGCTCTGGTAACTGATCTCCGGTACAAGGGTAACAAGAGTCAGATCACTTCTTCCGTCCACTGCTTTCGGGATCACAATGTGATTTCCAAAGTATGTACGGCTGCCGTCCGAATAAGTTTTATAATGCTCCCCATTTTTGATCAGAAGCGTTCCATCCGTTGTAAAATACGTTCCGTCTGTCTTTCCGGAAATCGCACCATCCAGAAGAAGACGCTTATCAGCGATCGGCGCAACAACTGTAACCATATTCCCATAAGGGCTCTCCACTGACGGGAATACCATATTAAAAAACAGCTCCGAAAGTTCTACGCCGCAGACTCCACGTACCTTTCCCTCAAGGACTACCGGAATACTCAGAAGAACTACCTGTTCCCATGTTCCGGAAAGCGTTACACGGTTTGAAAGATAGCAGCTATCCAAAATACGTCTCCCGTCAAAGTCCATCAGGATCTCATAGCCGGGAACATTATCAATATCAAATTCCAGATTCCAGCGATTGTGCATCTGGATATTCTCTTTTCTTGCAACATCTGCGACTCCGCGGAAAAACGTGATATACTGGTTCGCCATTCCGTCCGTACCCACATTTCCGCTCCGCAGATACAGCCCCATTCTGGAGCGGTCTGCTCCCGGTGCCTCTGTATTCGTTGTTGCATCAAGGATAAAGTACGCACCACTGCAGCTTCGTGAGCGGACGATCGTCTGAAGATAGAAGCACATCCGTTCCTCGATCCTGGTGATCAGCTCCGGGTTATTATCCAGATCTTTAAAAGTCCGTTCCTCTGTTTCCAGAACATCCGATACCTCCCGCGTAATCTGCTCGGAAAGTGCAAGATTCTGCGCATTCAGTGTATCGATCAGCTTATTAAACGTCATGGTTGTGTTTTTCTGCTGGACCGAAAGCGTTCCACCAAGCTTTCCGGCATCATTGCTGAACACTCCGGCAACGATCAACACAACAAATACTGCTGCCATGACCGCAAGCACCATGATCAGCCAGTACAGAAACAATCGCCGTTCCATACTGATCCCCCGGTTTTTGGCATGTTCCTGTATGTCTTTTATCTTTCTTCGAAACATATTCAAAAACCGCCCCCCTTCCTGTATTCGGAACCATCACTGGCTAAACGTCATCTCGAACTGGTCAAGCGCCTTCCATACCGGCGGTTCCGGATCTTCAGCGATGGTTTCTAAGTATCTTTTCCGGAACATATCAAGATCTTCCCGGATATCATGCTCAAAATCGGTCTCCAGCTTCAGGTAATCCGGTCTCTGGGGCGCAGTATAGAACTCATATTCTTCCTGCGTCTTTAAAAATGCCTCATATAAAGACCGGTACATCGGATCCTGGATCCCTTCAAGTGCCTTTGGAAGGTACACATCAAAAGACTCCTGTTTTACCGGCATATAACCAAGCTGGGTCACAAATTCTACATTTTTCTGCGGATCCGTCAGCCATTTCAGGAAGACCATACATGCTTCCTCCCGCTCCGGCGTAGACTTTACAGTACAGATTCCCGCGCCTCTCTGCATAACAAGCTTCTTGCCATCCTCAAAAACCGGACACGGAAGCGCTTTGATCTCCACTTCCTCCGTTGTATTATCCGCATAAGTAACCGTTGTTGAATAATAAAGAACACTGGCCGAAGATGCAACGGAAACGATTGAATCCCCGGTCCGCAGCGGCTCCGTGGCATAGCCGCCCTGAAGCCATACGCCGCCCTTTAATGCTGCTCTCGCATAAGGTTCCCAGACCCGGCGGAATGCAGGGCCGAAACAGACTCCCTTTTCATCAAAAAACGACTCTCCCAGAGACTCTACACCAACCTGGAAATAATTAAAATGATAGTCATGGACAAAAAAGGCTTTCCCATCTCCCGGAACCTCCGGCGTCTGGGCATCCGTCCATTGATAATACTCTTTAGATAATTCAAAGAGCCCTTCCCAGGTATCAAGCTGCTCCAAAGCAGCGCCGGTATCTGCTGCGAAGCGGTCAAACAAGGTCTTATCAATAAACATGATTTCTGTAGATTTCGCCACAGGAAAAACAACCAGTCGACCGTCAATCTCTCCCTCATCCAGAAAGGCGGGAATATAGGCAGATAATTCCTCCTCGCTGAAATAATCCCTGTAGTCCACCAAAATCTCCGGATCCGGCATAGCCAAAACGGTCTTAGGATAAGAAATAAACATATCCGGAAGCCCGGTTGCTCCCGGCTCATCATTGGCTGCCCTGAGCACTGCGTCATGGATATTGTTGGTATTGGACACGACGGTGACCTGAAGCTTAATTCCCTCCTCAGCACCAACCGTTTCATTGAATTCTTCAATCAGATCATTGAGCGGTGAATCTGTTTGCCCGCCATAGACATGCCAGACGGTCAGTGTTACAGGCTCCTTCTGCCCGCCATTTACTCCGCAGGCCGTCAGCATCATGAGTCCTGCCAGCACAAGAATTCCTACTATATAATAAATCCAAGGTTTTCGTTTCCTCATCGTCTCTCCCTCCCCTTACAATGCATCGATAACCGCCGACAGATAGCTGGAAGAAATCGACCCATAGATAAAATTATCTACCAGACCATCTTTCTTTGCCTGTCGAACCTGGTCTGCCAGCTTTTTCTCGGTATTCTCATCAACTACCAGCACAATTTTGCAATCCGGATTACGTTTTCTCAACTCATCACGAATTTTCATCCGTTTCTCCAGCTTCCATGGTGCATATGCTGTAACCTCCATAATCAGGATGTTGGCCAGAACGGTATCGCACAACGACAGGGTTTTATCCGGGCCATCACTCATAACCGGATCAAAATCAGAATCAAACCTGCGAAGCGCTTCGGCTACTGCATCTGCAAACAGGACATTCTGCATATCAATCACAACTCTACGCAATATCTTCACCTCCAAAATTCCTGATTCACGTCCGGCTTTGGCTCCAGAACGTGAAATGATGCAACTATCCCATATACTCTTCCATTATACGGAAATGCCTTTTTCTTTTCCCTACCCATAAGGGTAAATTTTCGCCCTTTACAAAAAGAAAAAGCCCGGTTTCAAACCTGAAACCGGGAATATTACAAAATTCTATTATAAAACGATGGGATTTTCTTCTGAGTCGTCCTGTTCATCAAAAAGCTTCGGAATAATATAGCGTTTGCCTGTTACGGCAATGGCAAGCTGTGTCTTATTGGCATAACCTGTTTTTTGAAGAATATTACGGACATGATACTTTACATTATCCTTCGTATAATGTAGCTGCTCTGCAATCTCGCTGTATTCCAGTCCCTCACAGACTAGACGCAGAACCTTGATTTCTGTCGCTGTAAAATCATCGCTGGTGGTAACACCCAGCTTTACAGTCGGCGTTTCACCAGGCCATATCTGTCTGCCCTGCATGGTGGCATCCATGACGGTGAGCAGATCCTCCGGACTGATCTCTTTGTACCAAAAACTGTCCACCCCGGCTTCTCTGGCCCGCTTGATATAGCTCTCCTCCACCATGGAAGTAACAACAATCATTTTCAGCTTTGGAAACAGCCTGCGAAGTTCAGCAGCCGCATCGATACCGTCCTTTGTCCCATGGGTACAGACATCCATAAGCACCAGATCCACTTGACTTCTGCGGCAGACGGTTTCAGCCAGATCTGCTTTTGACAGACTACCCACAAGCTCATAGTCCCCGCCATTTTTCACTACATTCTCCATATATTCTCTGGCGATCCGCTGATCGTCGATGACAAGTACCTTTGTCATACCGGCACCTCCTGTTTCGTTTTCTGTCTGCTGACCGGTAGGGTCACCGTCAGCACAAATACAGGCCACGACTGAATCACCATCCTGCCGCCTGCTTTCCTAATCACTTTGTCGAGATCAACAAGGCCGCCTCGGGGTGTAATTTCCTCCTCAGGCTGCTTGCCGTCATTGGTCATGTGCAGGGTAACGGTATCCGGACTCTGCTCTACTGCCACATACAGCATTGTCGCATCGGCATGTCGGGCGGCATTGACACAGGCTTCCCGCATGACAGGCAAAAGTAAATTCAATGCTTTTTCTGTTTCCGGCAAATTACCTGTGATTTTTACCTGAATGCCGGATACTGCCGCGTCCCGGATAAACTCCGTCACATCATCCTGCGGATAGGCATTTTCCTCCTGCAAGACCTGAATGGCGCGGCGAAATTGCACAACAGCGGCAGCATTTTCCTCAGAAGTGGTATTCTGGCGTAGCATCTGCCGTATAGCGGCAACGCCCATGTTCATCTTATCATGCAACCGTGATTTCATGTTGAGGATTTCCTGCTCTCTGGTCGCTTCCTGCACATTCTCCGACAGAGTTTTCAGTTCCTGGTACATTTTTTTCAGTTCTCTTGACTGCCGTTTTAGTTCCTGCCGCTTTTCGTACAGTTCGGTCACATCACTGAACACCGCCTCCGTATAAACCTTGCCGTCAGCGGTTTTGACTTTCTCTGCGGAATACTGCCAGGCTCTCCCATCTGGAAAAAGAAACACATTTCCATCCCGTACAATACCGGTCGATTTATCACAACCATTCAGTGCTTCTTTCAGTTCGTCAAAACTTTGCAGATCACTCTGGGCGATTTTTCTGAAAAGATCATACA
>ERZ832522.2075-NODE-2075-length-25285-cov-56.555331_pt1 | contig 25285 bp, 22 predicted proteins | sample MGYA00519951_ERZ832522 | MGnify/ENA primary metagenome ERZ832522 (study PRJEB31850, sample SAMEA3708728) | human gut metagenome | biome: human gut; feature: human-associated habitat; material: faeces | place: China | collected 2014 ... | reverse complement strand
GGGCCTGCGTTTCGCTATCCGTGAGGGTGGCCGTACCGTTGGTTCCGGCGTTGTTATCGAGATCGACGAATAATTCGCACCAATAGAAAGGCCTGCCGCTTAGCGGCAGGTCTTTTTTACGCCCAATTCAATTTTGTGTTCCCGACAGCCTCGGGATTCTGTATTTTCAAGGGGATCAGAGGATGCTGGAACACAAAATGGATTAGGCATTTTGGCGGTTTGCTCGATATGGGCGATGATAGCGGCAATAAACTGCTGGCTGCCCGGTTGGAAGTGGGGGGTCCTGTGGAGCAGTCAGCTATCAGGAGGCATCCGTTTGCTGTGGGAAAACCAATGTGTCCTGAAATCCGTCGGTCCCGGTGCAGACCACGTCCCCCGCCACCGGGAGATCCTCACAGATGTAGAGGTTGAGCTGAACGCCGTCGGGCCGCTGGGGATAGTTGGTGACGGTGTAGGTGTAACGGGTCACCTGCTTGCCGCAGCAGGTCTCTAAGTCGAAGCCTTGGGATTTTTGCAGATCGTTGTAGGTGATGTAGTCCCCGCTGAGTTTGGGCGGCAGCAGAAATTGCAGCGTGGTCAGCGGCTCCGAGTCGATCTCCCAGCCCAGTTCCCGCAGATATGCCACCCGCTCTCCGTTGCTGGAAAGACAGGGCTGCTCTGACGCACCCACGTTACCGCCGTGCTGCCCCAGCAGCAGGATCAGCGCCGCCAGAACGGCCCCTGCGAGAATGACCGCCAGCGCGGCCTTTTTTCGTGTCAGTCGAATTGCTTGGATCATCATGGTCATCATCCCTCCTGTTTGTTTCTATTCCATTTTCCATCCAATTATGATAAAATTGAAAAAAACAGCGTGGGAGGATCAGTTATGGCGGCGCAGCGGCTTGATAAGATCATCGCCTCTACGGGGCGGTGGTCCCGCAGGGAAGTAAAGGACCTGGTTCGTCAGGGACGGGTGACGGTGGACGGCGTCCCGGCCCGGTCAGCTGAGGAAAAGGCAGACCCGGAGCAGGCTGTGATCGCGGTCAACGGAGAAAAGCTGAACTGGCGCCGGTATACTTGGGTCATGCTGAACAAGCCGGCGGGGTATCTGTCCGCCACGGAGGACGGCCGGGGGGCAACGGTGTTGGACCTGCTGTCTCAGGATTTGCAGCGGCAGGGCCTGTTTCCGGTGGGACGGCTGGATAAGGACACGGAAGGCTTGCTGCTGCTGACCAACGAGGGCGGACTGGCTCACGAACTGCTGTCTCCGAAAAAGCATGTGGATAAGGAATACTATGTCCGGGTGGCGGGACGCCTTACCGAGGCGGACAGCGCCGCTTTTGCCGCGGGTCTGCATCTGGATGACGGTTTGGTCTGCCAACCGGCGGAATTGCGGGTCATGACCTCTGGCGAGGAGAGCGAGGCCTATGTGATTTTGCGGGAGGGAAAATTTCACCAAATCAAACGGATGCTGGCGTATCTGGGAAAGCCGGTACTGTATTTGGAGCGCGTTCGCATGGGCAATTTGCTGTTGGATCCGGTTCTGGAGCGGGGCGCGTACCGTTTGCTGACCAAAGAGGAATGGCAGGCATTAGCAAAACTGACGGAGGAGACAGGAAAACCTCGAAACTTCAACAAAAAGGAAAGTGATTTTTTGTTGAAAAAAGAAAAAACATCTTGCAATCCGACAAAATAATCGCTATAATGACCTTACTGACAGATTGCACAATAGGTATGCGCGGGCAGGCCCTGCGTGATCCATAGTTTTCGTGTTGAGGAGGAACAGCCATGTCCGGAAGAATCTTTCAGAACGTAGTTCTGCAATTGAAGGAAAACACGGATCGAACCGTCGGCGTGATCGACGGTGAGGGCGTTGTCATTGCCTGCAGCGAGCTGTCTATGATCGGCCAGCGCTGGAGCGAGTATGTGGCGGCGGTAAACGGCGCTGCCGGCAGCATGGTCTGCTTTGACGGCAAAACCTTCAAGGCGCTTAGCGGCTGGGGAAACCAGTTTGATTACGCCGTTTTCGCCTTTGGCGATAATGAGATCAGCAAGACCATCTGTTCTATGGCGACGGTGGCGCTGAACGCAGCCAAGAGCTATTATGAGGAAAAGCATGACCGGGGGTCCTTCGTCAAGGATATCATCTCCGACAACATCATGCTGGGCGATATTTATATGCGGGCCAAGGAACTGCGGGTGGCCACCGACGTCAGCCGGGGCATCTTCGCCATCCGGGCCTTGCAGAAGGGGGAATCCGTTCCCACGGAGACCATTCAGGCCATGTTCCCGGACCGTCAGAATGACTTTGTCCTCAGCGTCGGCGAGGGGGATGTGGTTCTGATCCGCCAGCTGCCGGACGGCGCGGGCAGCAAGGAACTGAACAAGACTGCCGCCCAGATCGAGGAGGCCCTCCGGGTCAACGGTGAAAGCACCGTGGTGGTGGGCATGGGCACCATCGCCATGCATCTGCGGGATCTGGCCAAGAGCTATAAGGAGGCTCAGATCGCCATCGAGGTAGGCAAGGTCTTTGACACCGAAAAGTACATCATCAACTATGAAAATCTGGGTATCGGCCGCCTGATTTATCAGCTGCCTACTACCCTGTGTGAGATGTTCCTCCAGGAGGTTTTCAAGAAGAACCCCATCGACGCGCTGGATAAAGAAACTCTGTTCACCATCCATAAGTTCTTTGAGAACAACCTGAACGTTTCCGAGACCGCCCGGAAGCTGTTTGTCCACCGGAATACGCTGGTGTACCGTCTGGAGAAGATCAAAAAGCTCACAGGTCTGGATCTCCGAGAGTTTGACGATGCCATCACCTTCAAGGTGGCGCTGATGGTCAAGAAATATCTGACCAGCCGGGGCATTGATTCCTGATACTTTTACATGTGAGAAACCGGGAAGCCGTCAGGCTTCCCGGTTTGAGGCTGTCGATAAAGTGATAAATTTTCCGCGACGGTAAGGAAAGGTGTGTGCGGGAAACCCAAGAAGGGTGTCCCGTGCCATTAAAATCCTAAGTTTTCAGAACTTTTATGAAGTTCTGAAAACTTGCTCAGCGGGGAGAAAAGACTTTTTCGACACGCTGAAACCGGGAAGCCGTCAGGCTTCCCGGTTTTTTGTCGGAACGGAGACTGTTCTCAAAGCAAAAAACAGCTTTTCAAGGAGCGGGGGCGGTGGGGAACCGGAAAAATTTTCCGGGAAAAACTTTGAAAGGAATCTGCAAGGAAACGTTGCAATGTCCCGAAAAGCCGTATATAATGTGGCTATGTATAATATTATGTCGACCAGATCCCATGAGGAAAGGCCGATTGGACAAAGAATAAGGAGACTGCTTGATGATCCGCCTGAAAGACGTGGAAATGGAATATCCCAACGGGACCCGGGCTATCCGGGGCATCAGCGCTGCCATCGAGGATGGCGAATTTGTATTTTTAGTGGGCCCCTCCGGGTCCGGAAAATCTACCATTATCAAAATGCTCACCGGGGAGGAGGTCCCCACCGCAGGCCGTATCATGATCAACGGCTTTTCCGTCAGCAACATTGCGGAGCGGCAGGTTCCCATGATGCGCCGGACGCTGGGGGTTATTTTCCAGGATTTCCGCCTGATCGAGAAAAAAACGGTCTATGAAAATCTGGAATTTGTCATGCGGGCTGTGGGAATGCCGAAAAAAGAGATCAAACAGCGCATTACCTACGTTTTGCAGCTGGTGGGCCTGGAAAAGAAGGGGGACAATTATCCCAGCGAGCTTTCCGGCGGCGAGCAGCAGCGCGTGGCCATCGCCCGGGCGCTGGTGAACAACCCTGCTACCATCATTGCCGACGAGCCTACCGGCAATCTGGATCCGGAGCGCTCCATGGAGATCATGACGCTGCTGGTGAAGATCAACCAGTTAGGCACCACTGTGGTGGTGGTGACCCATGAAAAGGATCTGGTAAACAAATTCGGCAAGCGGGTCATTACCATTGACCAGGGCCGCATCATCAACGACAGCATAGGCGGCTATGTGGGAGGGCATATCCATGAGTAAACACGATTTCGGATATTTCTTCCACGAGGGTCTATCCAATATGTTCAGCCACGGCTTCATGTCCTTCGCCGCCATCGGCATTACCGTGGCGTGCCTGCTGATCATGGGCACCTTTACGCTGGTGGCCGTCAACGCGGACGCCAACTTGAAGCAGGCGGAGCGGGACAATGAGATTTTAGCATTTGTGGATGACAGCTATACGGAGGCACAGGCCAAGGCCCTGCAAAAGAAACTGGAAGCGGTGGACAATGTGGCGTCCGTCACCTTTATCTCCCGTGAGGAGGCCATGCAGTCCTTCATCAGCGAACACCCGGATGAGGAATATTTTCAGGATCTGGACCCCAACATCCTCCGGGACCGGTTCGCCATCAAGGTCAAGGAGCTGAAACTCCAGAGCCAGACGGTGGAACTCATCAAGGCCATTCCCGGCATCGGCGGCATCAACGCCTATGCGGAGCTGACCAACGGCTTCATCACAGTCCGGAATATCGCCACGGTCATCTGCCTGACGCTGATCGCAGTGCTGTTCGTTGTGTCCATGTTCATTATTTCCAACACCATCAAGCTCACCACCTTTGACCGGCGGGATGAGATCGCCATTATGAAAATGGTGGGCGCGACCAACGGCTTTATCCGCTGGCCCTTTGTGTATGAGGGCTTCATGCTGGGCCTTACCGGTGCGATCCTTGCCTTTTTGCTGCAATGGGGCTTGTATGAAGCCATTGCGCAGGGCGTTGCCGACAATGACACCTTACAGCTCCTTTCCATCGTGCCCTTCCAGCAGCTTTGGAAGCCGGTGGGCGGTGTATTTCTGGGGGCCGGTATCCTCATTGGCGTAGGCGGCAGCCTTTCCGCCATCCGGCGGTTCCTTCAGGTGTAAAGGAGGGCGGGCATGAAGAAAAGCAAGCGCTATGTCCGCATCTGCGCCGCGCTGCTCTGCGCGGTGCTGTGCCTGTCGGTGAATGTGGCCCCGGCCATGGCCGCCAAGGTCACCCAGGCGGATATCGACGCCTTGAAGGGGAACGCCGCCAGTCTGGATAAAAAGCAAAAGGAGATCCAGAGCAAGCTCAACGGTCTGAAGAACGATAAGGCGGCGGCGGTGCAGAAAAAGACCCTTTTAGACGACCAGATCGCCAACACCAACGCCAAGATCAGCAACACGGAGGCTCAGATCTCCGATTACAACGCCCTTATTTCTCAGGCGGAAACTGAACTGGCGGACGCCCAGCAGCGGGAGGAGGCTCAATACGAGCTGTTCTGCAAGCGGGTCCGGGAAATGGAGGAGCGGGGCACCATCAGCTATTGGTCGGTGCTGTTCAAGGCCAACAGCTTTTCCGACCTGCTGGGCAGTCTGGACTTTATCAACGAGGTCATGGACTATGACCGGCGGGTGATTCAGGACCTTCAGACCCTGCAGGCGGAGATTGCGGAGAAGAAAGCCGGTCTGGAAGCCAATAAGGCGGCGCTGGAAGCCGCCAAAGCAGAACTGGAGACCCAGAAAAAGCAGCTCAGCGCCCAGCGGGACGAGGCCAACAAGCTGGTCAAGGAGATCGACGACAACGCCGCCGAGTATCAGGCCACGCTGAAGGAGCTGGAGGCCGAGGAGCGCCGCATCGAGCAGCAGGTCAAGCAAATGCAGAAGAAGCTGGAAGAACAGATGGCGGCGGAGGGAAAGAAATACAACACTAACCCCGGCGGCTATATCTGGCCGGTGGACAGCCGGTATATCACCTCCACCGTAGGCGGGCGTAATTCTCCCGGCGGCGTTGGCTCCACCAACCACAAGGGCACCGACATCGGCCGGGTGGGTTACACCAGTCCGGTGTACGCCGCCAAGGCGGGCACGGTCATCATCGCCCAGCGGTCCAGTTCCTACGGCAACTATGTGGTCATTTCTCACGGTGTGGGCAACACCACCCTGTACGCTCACATGAGCAGCATCAAGGTCAGCGTGGGAACCTACGTCAAGCAGGGGCAGACCATCGGCATTACCGGCTCCACCGGACACTCCACTGGGCCCCACCTCCACTTTGAGGTGGTGGAAAACAATGTGCGGATCAATCCCCTGAGCCACGGCGCGGCGCCGAAGAAGGGGTATCTGACGGGCTACACCCTCTCCGGCACCTCAGTGGGCAAATAAAAGGAGGAAGTGCGAATGTATCTGAAAGCGATCAACGCCACGCTGGCCGCGTGGGTTGTGGGACTGTTTGCCGATGCCAATATCCGCTTAGGCGATCCGCAGGGCTTTCTGTGTCTGCGGGGACTGCTGCCTGTGCTGGCCATGGGGCTTTGTATCCTCAGCGAACTGAAAAAGAAGTAAGGAACGGCGAACCGTTCTGAATCGACCTCCTGTCCCATACCATGGGGCAGGAGGTTGATCGTTATGGTAGGAATGATGCTTTGGGAACCAAGCGGGCACTGGACCCGTCCTGTTACGTTAAAAGAGACCAGCGTGCTGCATATCCGGTTTCTCTGCGCCCGGATGGCGCAGGACCGGCGCAGGAACCCCTTAACGGAGCGGCGGAGGCTCCGTACCGCCGGAAAAAAGCTGCTGCGGCAGAGGGTGGAACAGGTGGTGCTGCCTGCCGGGGCCTCAGCGGAGGCTCTGCCGGAGGGGCTGCGCCCGGTAGAGACTCTGTCACTCCGACGGGCCATCGCCGCGGACTGGTGCGGAGAGCTGCTGCGGTTCCGGGGGGAAAACCCCGCCGGGGCGCGGGTGCTGATCACGGCGGACGCCCTCTCCGGCGAGGTGGTGCGGACGGTGACGGAGCTGGCTCTGCGGCACCGGTATCTCATATTGAAGGTCCCCTTCGGCGGGGAGGAGCTGTGCCGCCGTCTGCGGCGGGAATACGGCGTGTCCATCGTGCTGAACCCGGAGACGGAGCGGGAGCCGGCGTCTGTCCACATGGCCTTTGACCCTACGGAAGCGCAGGGAGACGGCTTTTTGCCGCTGTATGACGAATCACTGCCGCTGCCTCGGCTTCTGCTGCCGCCGGAGGTGGAGGCAAGGCTGCCGGAGGGCCTTGACCGGGGCCAGCTTCTGTCGGTCCTGTGGCGGACCGGCGCTTTGCGGCCGGGGCAGGTGTCCGTGCAGCTGGAAGAAACGGAAAACAAAGGGGCTGTTCCCGAAATCAGGGCCTTTTGCCCTTGACAATCCGGAAGATACCTATTACAATATAAAACCATGGTAAATTAGGAGTGTTATACACTTCAGGATAATGAAAGGAACAGCCGAAATGGAAAAAGAATACAAAATGAGCCAAGCTCGCAAGGACGAGCTGGAGCAGGAACTGAATTATCTGAAGACCACCCGGTCCGACGAGGTGGCGGAGCAGATCAAGATCGCCCGCGGCTTCGGCGACCTCAGCGAAAACAGCGAGTATGATGAGGCAAAGAACGAGCAGGGCAAGCTCTATTCCCGCATTGCCGAGCTGGAAGTGATCCTGCAGCACGTGGTCATCGTGGATGAGTCCGCCGCGTCTGACACCATCACCATCGGCTGCACCGTCACCGTTCAGGGCGCCGATGGCAAGGAAGCCAGCTATAAGATCGTCGGCTCTCAGGAGTCCGATCCCATGCACGGTATCATCTCCGAGGAGTCTCCCTTCGGCAAGGCCTTCCTGGGCGCCAAGGAAGGCCAGGAGGTCGTGGTGGAAGCGCCCTTCGGCAACATCCGTTACACCGTTAAGAAGATTGAACGCTAAGGAGAAAGAAGCATGGCTGAACAGAAGAATCCCCAGGCCCAGCCGGAGCTGAGCCTGTCCGAGCAGACCCGTATTCGCCGGGAGAAGCTGACGAATCTCCAGGCGGAGGGCCAGAACCCCTTTGTGATCACCCGCTTTGACTGGGATGCAACCTCCCAGCAGATCAAGGACAACTTCGACGCCATGGAGGGCAAGCCCGTCAAGGTGGCAGGCCGCCTCATGAGCAAGCGCGGCATGGGTAAGGTATCTTTCTGCGATTTGCAGGACCGGGACGGCCGCATCCAGCTCTACGCCCGTCAGGACGAGATGGACGAAGAGGTCTATAAGAAGTTCAAGAAGTTCGACATCGGCGACATCGTGGGCGTCGAGGGCGAGGCGTTCCGCACCCAGCGGGGCGAGATGAGCGTCCGGGCGCATAACATCACCCTGCTGTCCAAGTCCCTCCTGCCCCTGCCGGAGAAGTTCCACGGCCTGCAGGATAAGGAACTGCGGTTCCGTCAGCGCTATGTGGACCTGATGGTGAACCCCGAGGTGAAGAAGAATTTTGTCATTCGCTCCCAGTTCATCAAGTTCATGCGGAACTATCTGGACAACATGGGTTACATGGAAGTGGAGACCCCCGTTCTGAACACCATCGCCGGCGGCGCCGCCGCCCGGCCCTTCATCACCCATCACAACACGCTGGACATTGATATGTACATGCGCATCGCCACGGAGCTGCCGCTGAAGCGGCTCATCGTGGGCGGCATGGACCGTGTGTATGAGATCGGCCGCATTTTCCGCAACGAGGGCATGGACCCCAAGCACAACCCCGAATTCACCACCGTGGAGATGTATCAGGCTTACGCCGACTTCCACACCATGATGGACATTGCCGAGGGTATTCTGGCAGGTGCTGCCAAGGAGATCAACGGCAGCTATCAGGTGGGGTGGATGGGCGAGCAGATCGACCTGACTCCCGGCTGGCGCCGGCTGACCATGGTGGACGCCGTCAAGGAGTATGTGGGCGTGGACTTCGGCGCCATCACCGATGACGCCGAGGCCGTGGCCGCGGCTAAGGCCGTGGGCGTGGAGCTGGCGGATGCCGCCGAAAAGACCTGGGGCAACGCCCTGTACGCCTGCTTCGATCAGAAGGTGGAGGAGAAGCTGATCCAGCCCACCTTCATTACCATGTATCCTGTGGAGGTCAGCCCCCTGACCAAGCGCAGCCCTGCCGATCCCCGGCTGACGGAGCGCTTCGAGCTGTTTATCTGCCACAGCGAGCTGGCCAACGCCTATTCCGAGCTGAACGACCCCATCGACCAGCGCCAGCGCTTTGAAAAGCAGGTGGAGCAGCGGGAGCGGGGCGATGACGAGACCGAAATGCTGGACGAGGATTTCCTCACCGCCATGGAATACGGTATGCCTCCCACGGGCGGCATGGGTATGGGCATCGACCGCTGCGTCATGCTGCTCACCGGCGCGGACACCATCCGGGAGGTCATCCTGTTCCCGACAATGAAGACCCTGGACCCAAAGAAGGCTGAAAACAAAGCCGAAAAAGCAGCGGTAAATGGTTCTGCAGAGGATGCAACCGTGTCCGCGCCAAGCGTACAGATTGATCTTTCCAAGGTGAAAATCGAGCCGTTGTTTGCAGATGATGTAGACTTTGAGACATTCAGCAAGTCTGATTTCAGAGTGGTTAAGATCGAAGCCTGTGAGGCAGTGCCGAAGTCCAAGAAGCTCCTGAAATTCACACTGAATGACGGAACAGACCGGAAACGCACCATTTTAAGCGGTATTCACGAGTATTACGAGCCGGAAGAGCTGGTTGGTAAGACCTGTGTGGCAATCACAAACCTGCCGCCGAGAAAGATGATGGGTATTGATTCCGAGGGTATGCTGATTTCCGCAGTGTACGAGTATGACGGACGGGAAGGCTTAAATCTTTTGATGCTGGATGACAGTATTCCGGCAGGAGCAAAGCTGTACTAAAGAGGTCATTTACTACAAAAAATCGCGTTACTACAACTTTTCTACAACTTTTGCGCGAGACCCTACGAAACCGGATGAAGCAATATGAAAGGCGGATCTGCTTATAAAATGCAGATTCGCCTTTCTTTTTTACATCAGCTTCATGTTCACACTAATGTTTTTTGCCTTCTCCTGCATATTCTCTTGTGTGATATGGGTGTAGATGTCCATTGTAGTAGAGAAATCGGCATGCCCCATGACTTGCTGAATGAATTTAACATCGTTGGTGCTTTCGCAGAGCCGGGTACAGAAGGTGTGCCGCAAGTTGTGAACACTAAAATGAGGGAGCAGATCCGGTTCACGGTCTTCCAGTTCAGCCTGATCCATTTCCTCCATGTTGTAAGTTACGCTGATTCTCTCAATCGCCCGATTGATATTGTGGGCGCTCATGAATGAGCCGGTTCGGTTGCGGAAAACAAAACCGTGCACTCCTCCTAACACCAGTTGATCGTCTGGATACAATGCGTCGATGGTTTCAATCTGGAGGCGAAGCTGCTCGGCCACCTCTGGATAGAGGATAGGGATAATTCGTGTACCGCTCTCAGTTTTGGGAGTGGTAATGTGAAATCCGGCTTTTCCGTCAATGACCCGGTAGATTAAGTTGTGGTTGACCGAGATTGTGTTTTCGCTCAAGTTAATATCGCTTTTGGTAATGCCGGTACATTCTGCGACACGCATTCCTGTTCCAAGGAGCACAGTCATGATGGGGAGCCAATGGCTGTATGTAGGGGACTTGGCAATAAAACGCAGGAAATTCTGCTGTTGCGTTTTAGTGAGCGCGATCCGCCGTTTAGGCTTTGGAGCGCTGCCATCCGTTTTGAGCTTGCGGTAAATGCCCTTGCTGGGATTTTTGCGGATGTAATCGTCGTCCACGGCCATTTCAAGCGTAGGGTGAACAATGGTGTTGATGCTCTCCAGTGAGTTGATAGCAAAGCCGTGTTTCAGCAGTTTGGTATAAAACGCGAGAATATCACTTCTGTGGATTTGTGGCAGAGGCATGTTAGCGAAAGGCTCTTCTTTCACATAGAAGTCCCACAGGTAAAGATAATTTGCTCTGGTAGAGGGCTTCAGTTTGATGTTGTTATTCATGTAGACCTTGAACATATCATTCAGGGTAAGCTTCATGGCTTCCTGAGTACGGATGCCATCATCCTTATCTTTGTTGATCTGCTTTTCTTTGACACGAAGACTTGCGAGATCGGAGTCGTAAAGATATTTCTTTTTAGTGCCTAATTTGTAGACATACATATAGCTGCCATCTGCCCGTTGTGTTTCTCCGGGCCGAAGATTTCGTCCTTTGTTGTCTTTTCTCACTTTTGCCATTACTGGTACCTCCTGATTATAAAAGTGTAGTGCGCCTTACTGGCATGGTTATTTAGCCGGAAATATCATAAAGATATTCTTTGATACGCTGGACACTCCATAGGACACGGGTGTTCATGGTAATGCGTGCATTGGCAAGATCCCCAATCTGTACTGCAGTGTGCCTTCCACAGCACAACAGTTTGCAAAGGGTATCGGTATCAACAGCCAAGCACTGCTCCGGCGGTAGGTCATTCGGTTTTCTTTTCTCCATAATCGTCCTCCTTTTTTCGATTACAATGATCCCTTACGATTTGTAGAAGAAGGTTTTCAACAAAAACAATGAAAACGGTCTTGAGGTCAGGAGGTATTGAAATAACAAAAGAACTCTAATGGGGCCATTTCCTACGCCAGAACGGTTCTGCCGTGTATTTCAGGCTGCTGCTGTGCAGCACTTCGATTATGGGCGCGCTTCTGTGGTCATCGCACACTGTCCAGAATTCCTGTATAACTCCCCATAGAGGTTATGAATTTGTCAAGGTACTAAAAGAGCGTAGGGATCATCCGGTATTACCAAATGATCCGATACATCCTATAAATAGGCGGGGAAGAAAGAACTTCTGCAAAGAGGAAAGAAAATTTAAAGAAAATCTAAAAATCAATATATAGAATGTTTGAATTGACAAGCACTATATATTGTGTTAGAATTGCAATGTAATTGATTTTTGTGCGTTGCCCGTCAGGGTACACAGGCTTTAGGGCTTGTGTTGCGGAGTAATGACTGCATTGCACACGCTGTTAATTTTGTACTTGTGTCAGTAGTATCACTGCGCCTTTTCAGGCCGGTATATTGCTGGCTTTTTTATTTTACGGGATTTACCCACCATTGCGAGAATGACATCGGTTCATAGGCAACTATGGACGCCAGGCTTTATGCCGTCTGTCATTCTCGCTTTTTTATTGCCTGTAAGCCTGAAAGGGCTTTAAGGATAAATCAAAACTGAGAAAGGCAGGTCATGTACATGAATGTGAAGCAGAAAAGAAAGCAGAATGGTCGGCGGGTCAAGCCGGCACACTCCACGGACTGGAAGATGAAGAGACAGGCAGTATCTTCGCTCCGGCCCCGAAATGTTGCACCAATGGCGAGGGCAGTTATTTTGCCCCGAAGATCACGAAGGGGGATTTGATATGTCTGGCAGCAATAGTGCTGAACGAAAGCGGCATGAACCGCTGGTGCTGGTAGAAACGGCAGATCTTTCAGAAGAAGACTGGCTGGATTACCGGCGCCGTGGAATCGGCGGCAGCGATGTATCGGCGATCTTTGGCACTTCTCCATTCCGGACAGCCAGGGATCTGTACTACGACAAACTGAACATAGCGTCAGTGGAAGATGATGAGGGCAACTGGGTTGCCATGGAAATGGGGCATTTGCTGGAGCCTCTGGTAGCAAAGATATTCGAGCGGAAAACCGGATATCGGGTCTACCAAATCAAAAAGATGTTCCAGCACCCCCAGTATCCTTGGATGCTGGCTGATGTGGACTACTTTGTGGAACTGCCGGATGGCACCACAGCGATCCTTGAGATCAAGACCACAAACTATAATGCCAGAGATAACTGGTGGATGAATGGGAAGGAGACTGTTCCAGTCTACTATGAATCTCAGGGGCGTCATTATATGGCAGTAACGGATCTTGACCGATGTTTCTTTTGCTGCCTGTATGGTAACAACGAGGAGGAAGTTATTATCCGGGAGGTCAAGCGTGATTTCGAGTATGAGGCTGAGATGGTCTTTTTGGAGCAGTATTTCTGGGAAAACCATGTGCAGCGCCATGTGCCGCCGCCCTATACAGAAAGTGGGGCCTTGATTATTGAGAGCGCACGCAAACACTTTGGCCCGGCAGATAAAAATGCCCCGGCCGTTGCACTCGACCTGGATATGACTGCAAAACTCATGCAGTATTTGCGGCTTTTGGATGAAAAGAAAAATGCAGAGGTGTACTCCAAAGAAATCGACAAGGATATTCAGCGTCTGAAGGCACTGTTGATTGCGGAAATGGGTACCAGCTGCACTGCAGTCTGTGAGCAGGAGGGAGTGAACTATACGGTTACCTATACCCCTGTTCGCAAGTCCATCATCGACAAGGATAACCTGCTTCGGTTGAAACTGGAGCATCCGGATATTTACGAGCAGTTTGTTACAGTATCCGAATCCAGACGGTTCAGTGTTAGAGCCTCGATTATGGAGGCCGCTTAGTGAGGTGAAAAAGGATGAATTGTATTGGTACCTACGACGGGACGATTTTTTATAATCCTGCCAATAAGTTTTGTATCGTCAGTGTAAAAACCGCAGATCAGAGCGTGCCAGCCGAGGCCAGGTCAAACAGGCGATACAAAGACCATTTGATTCGCTTTACAGCTGTGGGGTATGAGATTCCACGGACAGATGCGGTAGAGTTGGAACTGGATGGTGAATGGACAAAGGGCAAGTATGGTGTCCAGCTCCAGGTGGAGCAGTGGCGTGAAATTGTGCCCAGAACAAAAAACGGCGTAGAGGGCTACCTTGCCTCCGGGCTTATCAAAGGGATTGGTCCCAAAACTGCCGCAGACATTGTGGAGCGGTTCGGTGTGGACACACTGGATATTCTGGAACACCAGCCGGAGCGGCTGTTGGAGATCCGGGGCATTACGGAAAGTAAATTGGAGGACATCAAAGCTTCTTATGCAGAAAACCGTATGCTCCAAGGAATTATGACCTTGCTGGCACCGTTTAAGATTACTCCCAAGACGGCATTGAAAATATATCAATATTTCGGCCCGACCAGCGTAGAGATTTTGGAAAAGAGCCCATTTGAGCTTTGCCAGATCTCCGGCTTTGGATTTCGGCGGGTAGATGCAATCGTACAAAAGAGCGGGGGCAATCTCCATGACTCTATGCGTATCAAAGGGGCTATCTTTTGTGCGCTGGATGAGGGCAAGAGTAAACGAGGCCATCTGTACATCAGTTCTGAAGAACTGGAGAAATCAGCGCTGAAACTGCTCAATGAGAAGATACCTGTACCGGAGCTTCGCCTGCATCAGCAGGAAGTCAGGGATATGATGCAGGAAATGATCCTGAATGGAGCAGTCGTTTCCGTGAAGGATAATATCTATCTTCCCAGAGTGTTTGCCCAAGAGGACGAAACGGCGCGCCGGATCGCCCAGCGTCTGGTCGCCCAGATGCCAGTAGAGCATATTGCGCCGGTGCTGGAACAGGTCAAGGTTGAAATGGGACTGCGCCTGTCTGCACAGCAGGAGGCTGCGGTCTATGCAGCATTTAGGCATGGCTTGTCAGTAATTACGGGTTCTCCTGGTACTGGTAAAACAACAGTGCTGCGGACGATACTTGAGGTTTACCGGCGGCTGCACCCTGATGGCAAAATTGCTCTTATGGCACCTACCGGTCGGGCAAGCCGCAGGATGTCGGAGAGTACCGGCTTTGAGGATGCCCGAACATTACACAGTGGTCTGGGACTGACCAGTGAAGAGGATGAGGGTAGCCGGAACAGAAAGTCAGAGCCACTGTCGGCCGATTTAATCATTGTGGATGAGTTTTCCATGGTGGATATGTGGCTTGCTGAGAAATTTTTTGAACGCATGAAGATAAATGCCAGAATCGTACTGGTAGGCGACCCAGATCAGCTTCCGAGCGTAGGAGCAGGAAATGTGTTTCGTGAAATCATCGAGACCAAAATCGTCCCAGTAACGGTGCTGGATCAGATTTTCCGTCAGTCGAAGGATAGTCTGATTGCCTATAATGCCAAATTTATCAACGAGGGCAATACCAAACTGTTTTATGGACCGGATTTTGTTTTCGTGTCTGGTGATAGTCAGGAAGACACCGCTGAAAAGATTACAGAACGGTATTGTTTGGAGATACAGGAGAGTGGCATTGAGAATGTGCAGATTCTTTCACCTTTCCGTTCAGAAGGTGCCGCGTCGTCGGAACAGCTGAATGAGACCATTCGTGAATTGGTCAACCCATTCCGCTCTGCGGAGGAGGAAATCAAGTTTGGCCCCAGGATATTCCGGGTCAATGACCGCATCATGCAGACCAAGAACACAGAAAAGGTATCTAATGGTGATTTGGGTTTCATCCGGTATATTAAGGACACTGACCAGGGCAAAAAGATCGGCATGGATTTTGGTGCTGGCAGGACGCTGGAATATGGCGTAGATGATTTGAGCAATGTGGATCTGGCTTATGCTACTACGATCCACAAGGCTATGGGCTCTGAGTATGAGACCGTTATTATGCCGCTGCTCAAAGCGCACACCATCATGATGTACCGTAATCTGCTCTACACCGGAATCACGCGTGCCAAAAAGCGGGTGGTGCTGATTGGGCAGAAACAGGTATTGTTTATGGCAATCCATCGTAATGAGATCGGCAAGCGGAATACGCTGCTGGGTATGCGTATTCAGATGTACTTCAAAGCCTACGCAAAGAAAGCCGGTATCCCAATTCCGGCTGCGTTGGAAGAACAATTAAAGAACGCAAGTTAAAAAAGAGAGGTCAGGTGCAGAAATGGCACTTGGCGTCTCCTATTTTTATGTCAGAAAGGAGTTTCCAACATGAACGAAAAAAGTAATCCGATGCCTATGATGTACAAAACAATTCCGGCAGTGGCAGAACTGAACAAGGTGCCGGGCTTTGACCCGCTCAAATTTCTGCGCCATAAGGTGTCCAGAAAAACCAATGAGGAAATGCTGCAGTTGGAATTGCCCTATCAGAAGCTGTGGTTTCGCCTGCGTCACCCCCAGGGCCGCATGAAACTGACTACTCTGCGGATCACGGAACAGCTTGCGATTATGGAGGCCAGAGTTTATCTGGACCGCAGTGATGCAGAGCCTATCAGTAGTTACATTTCGCAACACAGTGCAGAAGAAGGTACCGACTATGTACAGGCTGCCCAGGATGAGGCATTGAGTGCTGCGCTGTCGGATGCCGGTTTCGGTCTGCAGTTTGCCGATGTTGCTGTTGACAGTACGGGCAAGGTGTTTGGAAGCAGTATTCCGCTTTCCGGGACGGCTCCTATCCAGCAACCGATGCCAAATGCGGCGCAGAGGCCCGTAGAAGCCCCTGGAGCGGCGCTGCGGCAATCTGGCGGGGAAGTTCATGCCCGGCCGGAAAGAGCGCCTCAGAACGCCGTAGAGGGCCGTAATGCTCCTGCTCGTCCGGCGCCTATTCAGAAACCTGCGGCAAAGCCGGTTCAGAATGAACAGCCCCCGGTTTCTCCGGTACAGCCAGTTGTCCAACAGATGGTTGCAGAAGAGAAGGAGAATATGGATACACTGCCTGCCGGCAAGGTAGAGGAGAATGCTCCCAATATGGAGCTGCCGGTACCGAGCCGCGAGGTTACATTGGATAGCAGTCCAAAACAGGATGATGCGTCTGAGCAGCCGGCCGCCTCCGTATTCCAATCGGATGAACCGGAAGAACTGCCTGTGGCGCCTGTTGTCCAACAGGAAGCACCCGATCAGCCTGTGGCGCCTTCTTATACGGAGAGCACTCCGGTAGAAGACATCTTGAAGGTAATGACCTTTGAAGAAGCGCAGAATGTGGTGGTGGATAGTGGTCTGAGCAAAGGAAAGACCATGGCAACAGTTGCCAAGGAGCGTCCGGTGAGTCTGAAATTCTACCTCACCCCAGGCAACAAGAGCACCAACAATATCGTTCGTGCTGCGGCGCAGATCATGCTCGATGGTATGGCCGCACAGAAAGCCGGATGATAAGCAGCCCCATCTATGGGGTCAAGAAGGGAGGGAGAACAGATGGACTCATATCCAGGAGATTTTCCGTTCGGTATTATGGATGTAGTGGAACTTCTACATCTACGAATCAGACGCCGACAGGCAAACAGTGTATATGTGGATTGCCCGTTTTGTGGTGACCGCCGCGGCAAGATGAATGTGAATTTCGTCAAAAATGTCTGGCGGTGCAATTATTGTGATGAGCATGGCGGTATGCTTGCGCTTTATGCGCGGCTAAACAATACGACTACATCCGATGCGTATTGGGAGATAGGAGAAGCCCTGTGCAACGATTTTCACAGGGAACGGCCGAACTCTGGATATGAGATGGCAGGAAACCAGCAGGCTGGCACTGGGTCCCCGGTTTCGGGGACTCAGACCGACCTTGCCGGATATGAGAGGAGGGGCGAACTAAAAACAGTGCAGCAAGCAGAACGGGCCAGCGGACAGGAAATTCATCAAACGCTTTCGCTGCTGCTCGCTATGCTGCCTCTTCAGCCTGCCCACCGCAACCATCTGCACTCCCCAAAACGGGGACTGTCGGATGAACAGATCGACCGGATTGGGTTCAAGAGCACTCCACCCCCATTCCTTTGCCGCTCCATTACCGAGCGGCTGATGAAACAGGGATGCAAGGTGGAGGGGGTGCCCGGCTTTTATCTGGATGACAGCGGGCGCTGGACCATGAACTTCTACCGAAAAAACGCAGGGATTTTGATTCCGGCTGTGGGATACGACGGTATGATACATGGCCTGCAGATACTTTTGGATAGTCCGCTCAAGCAAAAAGATGATCCACCGGATAAGTCAGGAGCCAAATACATCTGGTTTTCGTCCTCGTCCAAAAATATGGGCGTCACATCCGGGAGCCCGGTACATTTTATCGGCCATCCATCTGCTCGAGTGGTCTATGTCATTGAGGGACTGCTGAAAGCAGACATCTCACACTGCCTGACAAACCGGACTTTTGCGGCGATTGCCGGCGCAAACAACACAAGCCAGTTGGATACGCTGTTTGCACTGTTGGCACAGAATGGCACTGAGGAGATCATTGAGGCTCATGATATGGATAAGTACAGTAACCAAATGACCTCTAATGGGGCATCTAAGATCTATCTGATGGCCCGAAAAAATGGAATGGCATGTCGTCGGCTGACCTGGAATCCGAATTATAAAGGGTTTGATGATTGGCAGCTTGCCCTTCGGGAGAAAGAACAGAAGGAAAAGGAGGTGCAGAGAATGAATTTTAAGCAGCAATATCTGTGCGGTAAGTGTGATTTTACCTATATAGATGGCTGCGTCGAGCTTTGGCACACCAGAGCGGAGAAAGATTTGGATCTGACAGAGTATCTGGGGCTGACAAAGGAAGAGTATCAGATATTTCTTGCTCAGGGCAATCGGGCGCTGAAGGATATTCTGGACAGCCAGAGAGTTTTCCGGAGATTTTGCATTTACCAGCTTTGCCTGGGTGAGACACAGACGGTACCTTTCGCGTTCAAGCAACTGGATGCACTGCGTAAAGCTGGATATGAACAGCCGCCTGCCGTCGCCTATCAGACGGTATGGAGCGCAGAGGTCTGTTGCCCAAAGGGGCAGAATGACATGGAAGTGCTGGGGCGCCTGTTCTTGGACTTTAATGAGCATTTGCCGGAAGATTACAGAGGCCGTCCGTTGGCTCCATCTGATGTGGTGGAACTGGACTGCCAAGGCAAACGCACATACTTCTATGTGAATGACTGCCGGGATTTTGCGCCGGTACGCTTCTCCCCATTCTTGTGTAAAAGACTTCCGGAGCCTGCTCAAAAACAGGAATGAAGGGATAGGGGTCAGATGCGTATTGCAGAAAAGAAGAAAAGCCAGATTACAGCACTGTATGAGCAGTGCTCCAATCTTCCGGCAGATGTCAGAAGTTGTCTGGAGAATGGCTACTTTACCGTAACGGTACCTCCACCCTGGAACATGAGCAATCAAAAGACTGCGCAGGAGGTGCAGGACAAAATCAAGGAATGGTCAAGGCAGTATACTGGCGTGGTCTGCTACTGTTTTGACAGCTTCAGCACACTTTTATATGTGCTGTGAGCAACACACAATGGCATGGAAAGGGTCATAACGGCCTACTCCATGCCATTTTTTGCGAAAGGAGATTTTACAATGGGTGTTTTTTCAGAAATAGCAATGGAGCAGCAAAACAGTATGTTCGATTCGTCTGCAGCCTTTGAGGATGATGAAGCCTTTGAGCTGGAGGAGATGGAATCTTTGCCTGTGCCGCCTGTAGGTACAGACACTGTCCCAGTATCGGCGGCTTCGGTTTCTGCCGGTGAGACTGCTTTGGCTGATGCAGAGGAGGAACCTGCGGATGAAGTAGCGCCTGCTGGGGAAGAGAAGTCTGCTGAGGAGGGGAATTCGGCACAACCGCCCGCCGCAGAAGATGAAGAAAAAAAGCGTGCGGAGCATGAGGCGGCTGAAGCCCAGCGCAAAGCGGAATTTGACGCCAAACAGCAGGCGAAGAAAGCCGCGGAGCAGGAGCAAATCGCCCGTCTGGAAGCGATGAGTGATGAAGAAGTAATCGCGGCCTCTACCCAGAGGGTGAGTACCGATGTAGAAAAACTGACACGGCGAAATATGAAGGAATGTGTGTCCGAGCATATCCAGATGCTCTGTATGGAAGATACGGCGTTTGCCCGTCTGACGATGCATCCGAAAAAGAACATGATCCGCTGTTTCCAGTACATCAACCGAAAGGCATGGGATTATGTGCAGGATGAACTAAAAGCAAGCGGAACCCGCCCTGGTCCCGGACAGCAGACATATGGCTGCGATGTGCCGGATGATATGTGCTATCAGTGGGCGGAAGATTATTTCCGTGACCCTGATGCCAAGGAAGACCATGAGGATGAGGAGAAGTTTGTTCCCAAGCCGTATGCTGGGAAGTCCTCTGCAAAGAGCAAACCCAAGAAGGCGGCAGAGAAGAAAAAGACGGAACCCAAGGCGGCACCCAAGCAGGAGGAAAAAAAGCCTTCTCAGGATGGGCAGATGTCGCTGCTGGATTTTGGGATGGCAAAGGCAGGCTGAGCCGGCAAAGGAGGAAAAATGCAGAATGATTGCTTATAAGGGTTTTCGCCCCGGGCTGATATGCCGTGGCTATCAGTTTGTGATGGGGCTCAATACGACTGAAAAAGCAAATTGCAGGGAAAATGGATTTCACTGTGCGGAAAATCCGCTCGACTGCCTTAGCTATTATTCCAGCCTGGAGCATTCGGAATATTATATTGTCAACGCCGGCGGCGACATCGATGAAGATGAGCATGACTCCAAAATCGCCTGTACGGAGTTGACTGTGATTAAGCGGCTAACCAAAGAGGAGCTGTTTTTACATGGTTTGGCCTACATGGTAGATCACCCGCGCAGGGTGTGGAGTTCCCATGTGGCAGCCAACCGGGCAATGGCGAACTGCGGTTATGCGGTGGTACGGGGGAAAGACCCCGTTGCCACCGGCAGACTGGGAGACATCCTTGCTTTTGCGAAGGAAGCGCCGGATTCGGAAAGTATCGTACAGGTTGCTGTAGGACAAATTGATGGTGTCACATTACTGCCGGATGTGTGGTATGGCGTGGATTTGACAAGAAGGACGGTGAATTGAGATGAAAAAAAGAGCCCTGATGGCACTTCCCAAGCTGACAGCGACGGATGAGATGAAGCAGATCGCGGCGTCAGACTTGCCAAGAAAAGAAAAAATCGCCTACGGATATGTTCAGGAGGTTTGTGAGTATTATGTTTACCTGAGATGCATCACGCAGGATGGGATATTGAAGGTGGCTTTCTTTTTCCCAGAGCATCTTCGCATAGACGGGAATAGCCCAGCTTACGAAGTGTATCTGGATAAAGAAAAGCGGCAATTTATTACTTATAATAGCCTGAACCAGAAATGGTGTGAGGCCAAACTGGACAGATTGGACTGGAAGCGCCGATACTGGTATATCAAAGCCTACTGGGTCAGCGAGGAAGATGAGACATCTATACAGGCATATCTGAACATCAATAAAAAAGCGGTAGAGGCAATCCGGCAGTTTCAGCGGAATGTGCGTGAGGAACAGCTCGAACAGCGGCACCGGCGGGAAACTGATCCATGGGATAAGGATATGGAACAGGTGCCGGAGCTTCCCAAGGACTGGAACCGCTGGGTGGATAAGGTTGCCATCCGGCAAAATTACATTTACTACCACTACAAAAAGGGCGGCGCCAAAACAGGTTACTGTACCTACTGCGAAAAGGAAGTGCCGATCAAGGTGCATCCCCATCACAATCAACAAGGCCGCTGTAGCTGCTGCCGACATCCGGTGGTATTCAAAGCCTATGGACGAGCGGGGTATATGCAGACAGAAAAACATTTTGCCTACCTAATCCAGCGATGCAAAGACGGTTTTGTAGTTCGTGAATTTCAGGCTGACCGGACATATGGGAAAGAAAGCCTTCCAAACTCCAAGCTTTATTGTCAGGAAATCCGGCGCACGATTTATGACCGGGAAAGAAAACCAAGAACCTACTATTGGGGTCTGTATAAACAGCGAAATATGCGCTGGATTTCCGGAAGCCCCTGTTCTTATAGTTGGTCTGGTTCACATGATGGACGGGTCTATGGAAAAACGCTGCCAACTCTGGAACAGAAGGAACTTCGATGCACAGGGCTGGTCAACTGGATTCGGAAGCAGAAAAGTGTTGACCCGGAAAAATATCTGGCAGTGCTTGAACGGATACCGCAAATGGAGCAGATCAGCAAGGTGAACCTGCCGAAGCTTACCAAGGAATGTTTCAGTTCCTGCGGAACAGTCAGTGAACTAATCAAAAACCATAGTGCCGGGAGTCTGATTAAAGCTCTGGGCCTTGACAGCAGGAGGTTTCAGCGACTTCGGCTCCATAATGGAGGCTGTGATCTGCTGCGGTGGCTGCAATATGAAAAGGGCACCGACAGGGAAATCCCAGATAATGTCCTTTTGTGGATGTGTCAGCAGAACATTAGCCCCAGGGATGTCCAGTTCATTGCTGACCGCATGAGCATGGTGCAGGTCTATAACTATGTACGGCGTCAGATGCCATCCTTCCGGAGAAACAGCCATGAGGTATTGCGTACCTGGGAGGATTATCTTTCCATGGCAAAGAAATTGCACATGGATGTATATGATGAGATCGTATATCGCACCAGAAAACTGCGGCGGCGCCACGATGATCTGGTGCTCAAATGCCAGGAGAAGGATATTGAACTGCAGGCCGAGGAGATGGAGGAGAAATTCCCCCATGTTAATGCTATCTGTCAGGAAATCAAAGCGAAATATGAGTACGCCGATGCGGATTACATGGTAGTGGTGCCAGACGGTATTCTGGACATTATTACCGAGGGGCGTGCGCTCCATCACTGTGCAGGCAGCAGTGACCGCTACTGGGACCGGATTGAGCGGCGAGAAAGCTTTGTGATGTTTCTGCGTAAAACGGCTGATCCTTTCCATGCCTATTACACGCTGGAAGTGGAGCCAGATGGAACAGTGCGGCAGAAACGGACGGAATATGACCGGCAGAAGAAGGACATTGAGCAGGCGACCGAGTTTCTGCAGAAGTGGCAGCGGGTGATTACTGCCAGGCTGACAGAAAGCGACAAGGCGCTGGCTGCGGAAAGCAGGATTCTTCGTGAGAAGGAGTTTATCCAGTTGAAGAAGGATCGGGTCATCATTCATACCGGCCATTTGGCAGGAAGGCTTTTGGCGGATGTGCTGATGGCTGACCTGATGGAAAACACGGATAGCATCCAGTCTCCGGCATTGGCTGCTGCAGCGTGACAAAATGAGAATGGCCGGGCGTCCTTGAGGGCGTCCGGTCATTGATGAAGAAGGAAGGAGCAGAGCATGAAACAAATTGGAAATCTGGCAGTGGTTTGCGCCAGGCGACAGGATGTGCTGCTGCAGGTTGGCAGTGAAAAGGTATGTGTCCATGTGGGAGCCGGGCCAGAGCGGAATACGCTTCACGCAGCGTGGGACGATGATGACGCCATTCAGCGTATTGTCCATGAATTAAATTTTGGCAGATATGCAGCCGGCAGAAATGGGCTGCATACCGCACAGCAGGATTGCCCTGTGGGGCGGGGAAAGGAGAAAATTGCATGATCAAAAACCTGAATCAGCTGCGCAGGACACTTCGGGAAGGGACGCAGTTGGAGATATTGGATCACTGTCGGCCGGAATGTATTGGGCAGATACGGAACATTACGCTGGTAAACACGCAGGGCTTTTATAGTACCGTAGCGAATCAGCCAGATGCGTCTGCCAACAGAGGCAACGGCGGCCGCGGCCCGATCCTTTGGTGGGGCAGAGCCGCCCACTGGCAGTTTGCAGACGGTGTTTGCAGTGTTTTCGACAGTGAACAGAAGCATACGGAAGAAGAACTGGTTATGTCCTTCCGGGTACTTGAAAAGGAGGCAGCATAATGGAACGGAATATTTTTGAAAAGCAGAGAGACTTGAATGACCGGCTCAACCGTTATCGGGATGAGTATTATAACCACAACGCTCCCAGTGTGTCAGATGAGGTCTATGACAGACTCTTTGACGAGTTGAAAGAGCTGGAACAGGAAACGGGAATCCAAATGGCAAATTCGCCAACCCAGACAGTAGGCTATCCTGCGGTGAGCAGGCTGGAGAAAACCAGACATGAGATCCCGCTGCTGTCTTTGGATAAGACTAAGAGCAGTATGGATCTTCTGAATTTCATGGGTGAGCAGCAGGTGATGCTGATGCTCAAACTGGATGGCTTGACTGTAAAGCTGACCTATGAGAATGGAGAACTTCTGGAGGCGGCTACCCGTGGCGATGGTGACGAAGGGGAGATCATTACCCATAACACCCGAGCCATCAGCGGTATCCCTTCCCACATCACCTACAAAGAGAGACTGGTTGTGACGGGCGAGGGCTTTATCAGACCCAGTGATTTTGAGGAACTGAAGACCAGCCTACAGGACAGCAGCGGTAAGCCCTATAAAAACGGCCGCAATCTGGCTGCCGGTTCCATCCGTCTGATGGATGCCAAGATATGCCAGGAGCGTCGGCTGGTTTTCATGCCGTTTGGTGTGCTGGAGGGCTTTCCGCACCTGACCCGGAAATCAGATAAGCTACGGGAACTGCGCGCGTTGGGGTTCCAGCCCTGTAAGTATCTGGTCACAAAGCAGAAACTGACGCTGGAAAATGTGGAAGCCGGTATCTATCAGCTGCGGCAATATGCCACTGACAAAGATATCCCCATTGACGGTATCGTGGTTTCGTTTAACGACATCGCCTATGCCCAGAGCTGCGGCCGCACCGGACATCACTATAAGGACGGTCTGGCCTATAAGTTTGAAGATGACCTGCATGAGAGCCTGCTGCAGTACATCGAATGGACGCCGGGCAGAACCGGAGAGATTGCTCCGGTAGCAGTATTTACGCCGGTGGAAATCGATGGCTGTGAGGTCAGCAGGGCCAGTCTGCACAACCTGTCCTTTATTGAGGATCTGGAACTGATGGCTGGAAACCGGATTCTGGTAAGCAAACGAAACATGATCATCCCCCACGTGGAGGAAAATCTGGACAGAGGCGGCTTCTCTATGGTGGATACGATTCCCCATGTTTGTCCCTGCTGTGGACAGCCTACCCGCATCCATGAATCAAGTGGAAAGGGCGAAAATGGCGAGGATCGCATCATCAAGACGCTGTACTGTGATAACCCTGACTGCGAGACACGTCGGCTGAAAAAGTTCGTCCATTTTGTCAGCCAGAAGGCAATGGACATTGAAGGGCTGTCGGAGGCTACATTGGAAAAATTCATCGGTCAGGGATTTATCCATAGTTATCTGGATATTTACCGTCTGGATCGTTACCGGGCTGAAATCGTCCGCATGGATGGGTTTGGTGAAAAGTCCTGGCAGCGCCTTTGGGACGCTATCCAGCAGAGCCGAAACACCACCTTTGAGCGGTATCTGATTTCTATGGACATTCCTATGATCGGCAATACTGCCAGCAAGGTATTGGGTCGTGTGTTCCACTATGATTTGGATGAGTTTCGGGATGCGGTCTATGGCGGCTATGATTTCCGGCAGCTTCCGGATTTCGGGGAGACATTGCATAACAATATCCACGACTGGTTCTGCGTGGAAGATAATTTTTGTATTTGGGAGGAGTTACAGACTATGATGAGTATTCAAAAGCCTGCTGTGGCAGAACACAGCGAAGACAGGGTGCAGGATAATCCCTTTGTAGGAAAGACTATCGTAGTTACCGGCAAGGTGGAACCCTACACCCGGGACGGAATCAATGACCTGATCGAATCACTGGGAGCCCATGCCGGCAGCTCGGTGTCCAAGAAGACGGATTATCTGGTCTGCGGCGAAAATGCCGGCAGCAAGTTGTCCAAGGCCAGGGATTTGGGCGTTACGGTACTGTCACCTG
>ERZ832522.2069-NODE-2069-length-25332-cov-13.140839_pt1 | contig 25332 bp, 20 predicted proteins | sample MGYA00519951_ERZ832522 | MGnify/ENA primary metagenome ERZ832522 (study PRJEB31850, sample SAMEA3708728) | human gut metagenome | biome: human gut; feature: human-associated habitat; material: faeces | place: China | collected 2014 ... | reverse complement strand
TCTGTGAGAGCTGGGATGGGACCTACATTACCACCATTGATGGCAACACCGGCGGCGCCAGCGAGGACAACGGCGGGGCGGTGATGCGCCGCAGGCGGCATAAGAAATACATCGTGGGGGCATATCGCCCAGACTATGAGGAGGAAGAGAGCGTGACCTACGAGCAGTGGCTGGAGTACCTGGAGAGATACCGCAGGGAGGCGGCCGCCAAGAAGGCGTCCATGCCGGAGCTGTTGGAGGAGGCTGTGGAGCTGGGCCTGACGGACGGCAGCCGCCCCCGGGATCTTATGACCCGGGAGGAGGGCGCGATCATGGCCCGGGCAGCGGCGAAGGCCAGATAAAGCAGAGGAGCCGCCCCGATATGGGCGGCTCCTGACATCAAATTTGACATGATTTTATATGGGTAATTTTGATGCTGAATAATCATCCAATTAGAAAAAGAAAAATTAGAAAAGCCTTACAGCTCAAGGGGGGAGGTGAAGTTGACAAACAGTTTCGAAGACGCACCTCAAGTCTGCGCCCCAACCCAAATCGCGACCCAGCGTAAGCGGTTGCGATCTGGAAAGGAGGAGCAAGGGAGCGGGCGGATGACGCTTTTTTGTGCGTGAGCATAAAAAAGCGCCGGAGCAAAGCGGACTTTGCTCCGGCGTGGTGACCCAGCGGAGATTCGAACTCCGGACACCCTGCTTAAAAGGCAGGTGCTCTGCCGACTGAGCTAGCGGGTCGGATGGCTGGGGTGGCAGGATTCGAACCTACGAATGACGGAGTCAAAGTCCGCTGTGTTACCGCTTCACCACACCCCAGTGTTGGTGGCGCAGCAAACTTGCCTATAAAAAGAAAAAATGGGGTGAGTGAAGGGACTCGAACCCTCGGTCTTCAGAGCCACAATCTGACGCGTTAACCAACTACGCTACACCCACCATATTCATTTTTCTTCGCAGGAAAGCCCCGCTTTGGCACGCCAGGAGGGACTCGAACCCCCGACCTACTGCTTAGAAGGCAGTTGCTCTATCCAGCTGAGCTACTGGCGTATAGAGTGGAGCGGGTGACGGGAATCGAACCCGCGTCCCCAGCTTGGAAGGCTGGTGCCCTGGCCGTTGTGCTACACCCGCAGGCGCACTGACATAATCAGCCTAAAAATAATAACATGCAGACCCCATTCTGTCAAGTGTCTTTTCCATTTTTCCCGGAGAAATCTTTTTGGCAGGACGCGCGGGGACTCTGGCCGAACTGCTTGCGGTAGGCGCGGGAAAACGCGGAATAGTCGCCGAAGCCGCTTTTGCACGCCGCCTCCATCATCGGAACGCCGCTTGCGATCTTCTCGCGCGCCAGCATCAGCCGCTTGCCGGTCAGGTACGCGTGGATCGTGTAGCCCGTCTGGGCGCGGAAGCGGCGCATCATGTGGTACTTGCTGATGTAAAATTTCGCGGCTAAGTCGTCAATGGACACGGGCTCTGTCAGATGACAGGCCAGATATTGCAAGATCGCCGCGATCTTCTCGTCGGCCGCGCTCGCACTCGCAAAGGGCAGCGCCTGCTCCTGCATGCCGCGTGTGAGGCTGATGAGGACCTGCGCCACCAGCGCCTGTTCGAGCATTGTCTGGCCGAAGCCGGGCTTTGCAAGCGTCCGCTCCAACGCGAAAAGCGGCTCAAGAAGCGTCCCATTGCGCCTGCCCGTGCGGATAACAAAGTGAAACTCCTCTGCCGCCTGTAAAAAGCACGTTTCAAGCGCTGTTTCCTCCGTGCTGATGCTGCGAAGATATTCGGGCGACAGATACAGCAGCATCCGGTCATACGCAGCCCCCGGCAGAGCCTCCGGACGGTGGACGCAGCCCTGCGGCACAAGGATCATGTCCCCCGGCTCGAGCGCGTAGCTGCGGCCCTCAATGCCGTAGCGGATGGCGTCTCCGCCAAGATAGACGCAGAGCTTGTGGAATGCGTGGTAGTGCCAGCCGACCGTTTCCGTCATGGAGGCTGACAGATGGAACAGACGAAAATCCTCACGAAGGTACCCGCGCTTTTCATATCCCGGCTGCTCCATAGCTGTTCCCTCCCCGTTCGTTTCGCCCATTTTACCACACGGAGCCCCGCTTGACAACCGCACCCGCCCAAAAACTGCGGCTTGACTTATTCACCGTCCTTCGATTATGATAGAATACAAAATATTAGAAATGAGGTTTTATTTTGTGTAAACTCTGCCGCTCGCTGGGGCTCAATTGGAAAGATTCCTTGATTTCCGTTCTGGGAAGTGCCTTTCTCGCCTTTGGACTCTACAACGTACATGCGCTCTCCGGGGTCACGGAAGGAGGCGTTCTTGGCCTGACGCTGCTGCTCGACCGCTGGTTCTCGATCTCCCCGTCTGTCTCGGGCGCGATTTTAAACGTGCTGTGCTACGGGCTTGGCTGGAAACTGCTCGGAAAGCGCTTTCTGGCCTACTCGTTTCTCTCGACAGTGAGCTTTTCTCTGAGCTATAAACTCTACGAGCAGTTTCCCCCGCTCTGGCCGGAAATCGCGAATTACCCGCTGCTTGCGGCGTTCGTCGGCGCGATCTTCGTCGGCGTGGGCGCGGGCGTGTGCGTGCGGGCAGGCGGCGCGCCGGGCGGAGACGACGCTTTGGCCATGAGCGTATCACACCTCACGGGCTGGAGTATTGAGCGGGTGTATCTTCTGTCCGACCTCATCGTACTCCTCCTATCGCTCAGCTACATCCCCGTGCGGCGCATCGGATTTTCGCTGCTCACGGTCATTCTCTCCGGCCAGATCATCGGCCTCATTCAGAAAATCCCCGGCAAAAAAACGGCTGAACGGGACGCGGGACCTACTTGACATTTGCCGCTTCTGCCTTTATAATCCCCTTGTTTGTCGGAGGGCGGACTGTACGTAAGAGACGGTCACCGGATAAGACGCAGGCTGAGACGCCTGTTTCTTGTCCGGTGTTTTTTTGCGTTACTTCAATATTCAACGGGGGGATACTACGATGGATTTGTTGACCGGCAATGTCCGGAGGCTGTACTTCAAATTTCTGTCCGCCGCGTTTGGCAGCGCACTCATTTCCAGCATCTACGGCATGGTGGATATGGCGATGGTCGGGCAGTATCAGGGGCCCGACGGAGCGGCAGCGCTGGCCGTTGTCGCGCCGGCGTGGAACGTCATCTATTCTCTTGGCCTTCTGACCGGCATCGGCGGAAGCGTTCTGTTCAGCGCGCGCCGAGGAGGCGGGCAGTCTGACAACGAGGCAAACGAGTATTTCACCGCCGCCGTCATCGGCTCCGGCATGCTGGGCCTTCTTGCGTGGGCGTGGATCCTTCTTTTTGAGCGGGAGGTGCTGCTGTTCTTCGGTGCGGACGAGACGCTTCTGCCGCTCGCGCAGCGCTATCTGAAGCCCGTCTCCTGCGTGTTCCCGGTGTTTTTGCTGAGCCAGCTCGTCTCGAGCTTTCTCCGGAACGACAACCGTCCCGGCCTTGCCACGGCGGCAGTGCTCACCGGCGGCATTTTCAACGTCTTCGGCGACTGGTTCTGCGTGTTCGCGCTGGACCTTGGCGTATTCGGCGCGGGCCTTGCCACAGCGATCGGCGCAGTCGTGTCCATGCTCGTCATGTGCACGCACTTTTTAAGCAAAAAATGTACGCTGCGGCTCGTCCCGGTGCAAAATCTTTTCAAAAAGCTCGGAGAAATTGCCGTTACCGGCTTTTCGAGCTTCTTTGTCGACGTTGCCATGGGCATTCTCACGGTGCTCTTTAACCGCCAGATCATGAAATATCTCGGCTCCGACGCGCTCGCGGTCTACGCGACCGTCATCAACATCTCGACCTTTGTCCAGTGCTGCGCCTACAGCGTCGGGCAGGCCGCGCAGCCGATCCTCTCGACAAACTATGGAGCAGGCAACGCGGCCCGCATCCGGAAGACGCTCTATCTTGCGCTCGGTACGTCCATGGCCTTCGCCGCTTTCTGGACGGGACTGAGCGAGCTCGCGCCGGGGCTCTACATCCGCATCTTCATGCGCCCGACAGACGCGATCCTCGCCATCGCCCCCTCGATCATCCGGCGCTACGGCGTGTCGTTCATTCTCTTGCCCGTGAACATTTTCTCGACGTATTACTTCCAGTCCATCCTCCGCCCGAAGGACTCGTTCATCGTCTCCATTGCGCGCGGCCTCGTCGTGAGCGGGCTTCTCATCTTCGCGCTTCCGGCCGTTTTCGCGCCCGAAAGCATCTGGTGGGCGATGCCGCTGACGGAGCTTGTGACGTTCGCCTACGCCGGTTTTGCCATGCGCCGCGATACCCGCGCGCTGTCTCAAAATTGATACTTGCGCGTTTGGAAATTTGTGATAAACTAGGTCATAGACTATACAGGAGGCATTCTTTATGGCTGCCAACACGAATCCGCAATTACAAACGCAGATCATTTACTCCATTTACGTCCGGAACCACACGCCGGAGGGCACCTTCCGCGCCGTTATCCCGGATTTAGACCGCATCCGCGCGCTGGGCACGGATATCATCTGGTTTCTGCCCATCCATCCCATCGGCGTGGAGGGCAAAAAGGGAACGCTCGGCTGCCCGTACGCGAACCGCGACTACCGAAGCGTCAACCCCGCCTATGGCACGATGGACGACTTCAAAGCGCTCGTGCAGGAGATTCACGCCCGGGGCATGAAATGCATGATCGACGTTGTGTATAACCATACATCCCCGGACTCGACGCTTTACCGCGAGCATCCCGACTTTTTCTATCACGGCGCAGACGGAAAGCCCGGCAACAAAATGGGCGACTGGTCGGACGTCATTGACCTCGACTATCATAACCCCGACCTCTGGGCATACCAGATCGAGAGCCTCAAATTCTGGGCCGGTATCGTCGACGGCTTCCGGTGCGATGTCGCGTCCTTCGTGCCGCTGGCGTTCTGGAAGGCTGCGCGCAAGGCGGTCAGTGCGGTCAATCCCGAGGCAATCTGGCTGGCCGAGACCGTCCACCAGAGCTTCGGCTGCCTCGCGCGGTACAAGGGCGTTCGCTCCGAGCTCGACTACGATATGTATGAGGCATTCGACATGGAATATGAATACGACATCCGCGAAGCCTTTGACAAGTATCTGCAAGGAAAAATCGTCCTCAGCCATTATCTCGACATGCTGAACTTCCAGGAGGCCATCTATCCCGCGAACTACAATAAGCTGCGCTTTCTCGAGAACCACGACCAGCCGCGCATCTGCTCGTATGTAACGGACGAACAGGCGCTCCGGAACTACACGGCGATGCTGTATTTCCTCAAGGGCACGACGCTTCTTTACGCCGGGCAGGAATTTGAAAACGACCATCTTCCGAGCCTCTTTGAAAAAGAGCCGATCGACCGGCATACCGGCAAGGACCTCACGCCGCTTCTGAAAGCGCTCGCGAGCATCAAGCGCGCGCTCGGCGTTCCGGGCTATTTCCGCGCGGAGGCAGATGACGCGAATGACATTGCCGTCATGCAGCGCGCAGGCGATACCGGCCATTTTATCGGCGTATTCAGCCTCAAGGGCGTGAGCGCCGAAGTCCCCGTTCCGGCCATGGATGGCGTGTATGAAAACCTGCTGGACGGAACCTCCGTCACCGTCGCAGACGGAACGCTCTCCTGTGCGGGCGAGCCTGTGATCTTCCGCGCACCCGAACGCAATTGACAGCCTTCTGCATAAATTCCGTCAAATTTTCTTGTATATTCTAACGAAAATCTTAACACAATACCCATTGTCACACCGATTATTTTGTGCTAAAATATGGCCGTCCAAGCGAGTGGTGGAGTCTGTCATAGGGCGCTGCGCGTCCTATTCGTTTGGAAGCCGGAGCATTCCGGCCGGTGCGCGCGCATCCGGGACAGAGCCAGCTTGGTTCTGTCCCTTTTTTCAGGCAGACTCCGCGTTTTACTGGGCGCATTTTCCGTTTGTCTGAAAAGGAGGCGAGTGTCATGCCAGTACTGCTTTTGCTGATTGATATCTTTGCGCGGCTTCTGCGTCTGAACCGCGCATGCTGAATACGGAAGGAAACAGAACATGAGAAAAACAAAAATCATCGCGACCATCGGACCGGCCAGCAGTGACCCCGGCGTATTTTCCGCCATGTGCAGGGCGGGTGTCAATGTTGCCCGCCTCAATTTTTCCCACGGCACGCACGAAGAGCAGCTTGCCAAGATCCGCATGATTCAGAAGGTACGCGAGGAGCTTGACCTCCCCATCGCCATCATGCTCGACACCAAGGGCCCCGAATACCGCACAGGCACGTTCAAAACCGGCAAGGTGCATATCAACGACGGCGACCTTTTCACCTTTACAACAAGGGATGTTGAAGGCGACGGCACGATCGTCTCCGTGAGCTACAAGAACCTCGCCAAGGAGCTTCAGCCCGGCGATACGATTCTTGTCAACAACGGCCTTGTGAGCTTCCGCGTGCTGGCAATCGAAGGGCAAGATATCCGCTGTCAGGCCATCATCGGCGGCGATCTGTCTGACCACAAGAGCATGAGCTTTCCCAACAAGGTCCTCAAGCAGACCTACTTAAGCGAGCAGGACAAGAAGGATCTGCTGCTCGGCATTGAAAATCACGTTGATTTCATCGCCGCGTCCTTTGTCTCCTGCAAGCAGGATATTCTGGACCTCAAGGCGTTTTTAAGCGCGCACGGCGGCGGTTCGATCGACATCATCGCGAAAATCGAGAACCGCGCGGGCGTTGACAACATTGAAGACATCTGCGGCGTGTGCGAGGGCATCATGGTCGCGCGCGGCGACCTCGGCGTGGAGGTTCCGTTCACAGAGCTGCCCGCCATCCAGAAGCAGCTCATCACGACCTGCCGCCTGCTCGGCACACGCGTCATCACTGCGACCGAGATGCTCGAGTCCATGATTCAGAACCCCCGCCCCACACGCGCGGAAATTTCCGACGTGGCAAACGCGGTCTACGACGGCACGAGCGCCATCATGCTCTCCGGCGAGACGGCGGCTGGCAAATACCCCGTGCAGGCCGTCGAGACCATGGCGGCCATCGCCGAAGAGACTGAGCAGCATATCCACTATGAGACCCGCTTCCGCAACAATAAGTTCCAGATCCGGAGCCTTCTCGACGCAATTTCCCACGCCACGTGCGGCATGGCCATTGACATCGGCGCCAAGGCCATCGTCGTCAGTTCCATCTCCGGCCGGACGGTTCGCATGGTCTCGCGCTTCCGTGTTCCGACCGACATTGTCGGCATGGCGACGAGCAAGGCCGTGTGGTACAAGCTCGCGCTCTCGTGGGGCGTGCAGCCGGTTCTTTGCGAGCACTTTGAGTCGACCGACGTTCTGTTCTACCACGCGAGAAAGGCCGCCAAGCAGGCGCTGCATCTGGCCCCCGGCGACCGCATCGTCCTCACCGGCGGCACCGTCAACGGCACGTCCGGCAATACGAATTTAATCCGTGTAGACACCATCCAATAAACGCTTCAACACGCCCCGCGTCGGCAATCCTCGTAGGGGCGGATGCCTCTGTCCGCCCGCAGAAAAAGGCCGTTTTTACGGAAATCTCCGGCGAATTCGCGACTTTCCATGGGCGGACAGGGTCGTCCGCCCTTACAACATAAGGTTTTACACATTTAAAAACGCATGCAATCCAAATCGGACTGCATGCGTTTTTTTGTTATTTACGCCTTCATAAGCTCGTTTGCGGTTTGCTTCATCGTTTCGATGACGCTGTCGGCCTCCTCGCGCGTCTTGCCGACGGCGGAGAGATAGACCTTGATCTTGGGCTCCGTGCCGGACGGGCGGACGATGAGCTTCGCCTTGCCCTCCAGCCGATACTCGAGCACCTGCGCCTTGGGAAGGCCCGTGTCGTCGTTCTCATAGTCGACCGAGGAAAGAACCTTCCGGCCTGCCAGCTCTTCCGGCTTTTCCGCGCGCAGCCGCTCCATGAGATTTTTCATCGTCTGCATACCGGACACGCCCTCGAACGTGAAGCTGCAAAGATCGTTCCGGTAGTAGCCGTACTCCTTATACAGACTGTCGATCGCGTCGCCGAGGTTCATACCCTTCTGCGCGTAATAGGCGGCAGCCTCCATGATGAGAAGCGACGCGTTGACTGCGTCCTTGTCGCGTACATGTGTGCCGGAAAGGTAGCCGTAGCTCTCCTCGAAGCCGAAAATATACCGGGCTTCTTCTCCAGCCGCCTCAAGATTCCCGATCTGCTCGCCGATGAACTTAAAGCCCGTGAGCACACGCCGGAGCTCCACACCGTAGCGCTCGGCCACCGCGTCCACCATATCCGTCGAAACGATCGTCGTCACGGCTACGGGCTTTTCGGGCATGTGACCGTTCGCGATGCGGCTCTTGCAGATATAATCGAGCAGGATCACGCCCATTTCGTTGCCGGAAATGAGCCGGTAGCCGCCCTTGTGGTCGGGAACGGCCGTGCCGCAGCGGTCGCAGTCCGGATCGGTGCCAAGTAACAGGTCTGGCTTTACCTTCTCGCAGAGCTCCAGACCCTTCTGCATCGCCTGCCGGATCTCGGGGTTCGGATACGGGCAGGTCGGGAAATTGCCGTCGGGCTGCTCCTGCTCGGGAACGACTGTCATGTTCTTGACGCCGAGCTTCTTTGCCAGCATCCGGATGCACTCGAGGCCCGCGCCATTGAGCGGCGTATAGACAAGCTTGAGGTTTTCAATGCCCTCGCCTCCGCCCACTCTCTGGGCATAGACCGCGTCCACAAACGCCTCCAGGCAGCTGTCGGGAATTTCGATGATCTTGCCTTCCCGTTTTGCTTCCTCGAAGTCCGCATACTTGGGAGACGTGAAGTAGTCGAGCTGTTCAATGATCGCCAGCACCGCGTCCGCCGTCTCTGGGCCGATCTGGCAGCCGTCCGCGCCGTAAACCTTGTAGCCGTTATACTGCGCGGGGTTGTGGCTCGCGGTGACGTTGATGCCCGCGCCGCAGCCATAGTACCGCACGGCAAAGCTCAGAGCCGGTGTCGGCTCGAGTCTCGGGTAGAGATAGACCGTGATGCCGTTTGCCGCCAGAACACGCGCCGCCGTCTGCGAAAACAGAACGCTGTTGATGCGGCTGTCACAGGCGATTGCAACTTTCTGGGGAAGCTCGCTTCCGGCGAGCCATGTGGCCAAACCCTGTGTGGCTCTTGCCACGGTGTAGATATTCATGCGGTTTGTGCCCGCGCCGAGCACACCACGCAGTCCCGCCGTACCGAAGGCAAGGTCGCAGCCGAAGCTGTCCGTAATTTTTTCCGCATCGCCCTCCATCGCGAGAAGCTCGTTTGCGAGCGTCCCGTCAAGGTCGGGTTGCCGGCGCCACGCCTCGTAGCGCTGCATTGCAAGATTCATGCAAATACCTCCTGTCTGTCCGTTTCATATCCGAATTATAAGGAAGATACAACGTGCCCGTCAAGTCAGATTTCCGGGCATTTTTTGTGAAAATTTCGCTTTTTACAGAACGCCGAGTCCCCGCGCCAGGATCGTGATGAAGTCCTGCACGTTCGTGACGATCGTCGTCGCAGCCAAGCTCCCCCGGTCGAGCAGCTTATTGACCACAAACTCGTCTGCGTCCACGCTATATAAATACACGGGCCGAATGGTTCCATCCGGGAGCACCCGGAACGACGGGGTCATATTCCCGGCGGCAATCGTGTGGAGCATGGTGGCAAGGCAAATGATCGTTGTGCATTTTTTGACGAGCTTGCGCATTTCGCCCTGGCCCTTGTATGCGTCCCCGATGACCTCGGGAAGCGGCCCATCGTCGCGGATAGAGCCGGTGAGGACAAACGGGACGTGATTTTTGACCGCACTGTACATAATGCCGTTGTCAATCTTGTAGTCGTTGATAAACTGCGGAATCGAGCCACTGGCGCGCACTTTGTTGATCACGTCCAGATGGTTGTAGTGTCCGTTCGGGTGCGATTTCTGCGTGTAGATATCCTGCCCGAGCGCGGTGTGCAGCAGCGCGCCCTCCAAATCGTGCGTCGCGAGCGCGTTTCCGGCAAGAAGTCCGTGCGCATAGCCGTTTTCGATCAGTTTCTGCATTGCCCGGCGCGCGTCATAGTCAAAGGCAAATGCGGGCCCCATGACCCAGAGAATGTTTCCGTGCTCCTTTTCGTAGCGCAGAAGCTCCATGAGATGGTCGTAATCTCTTGCATAAGACGTTTCGCGGCTCCTGCCCTGCCGGAAGACGAACTGATCGTCATGCGACTCTTCGGAATTTTCAAACCCCTTTGTGTGGAGATAAATCCCGTCTGTGCCCTTCTCTGTCCGGCCCAAGATGACGCGGTCGCCCTGCTTGAGGTTCCGGTTTTCTACCACATCGAGCCTGCCGTCCTCCCGCCAGACGACGCTTGCGTCCATGCGGCTCTCAGTGGCCAGGCGCCATACGCCCTCCAGCTTAAAATATTCCGGGTACATGGACGTGCTGTGGAAGCCCTCGGGGGCCACGCCATCCTTTGGCGCGCAAGCCCAACGAGCGTCCGGCGCGTTTTTGAGCTCCAGCGCATCAAAATCGGGTTTGCGGTAAATGGGAAGTGAAAAAGCCATGGAAAGCTCCTTTCTCGTGCGCTTATTTTAATGTAGCGTACATGACGGCCTTGATGGTGTGCATGCGGTTCTCGGCCTCGTCGAAGACGACCGACTGCGGGCCCGCGAACACTTCGTCTGTGACCTCCATCTCGGTGATGCCGAACTTGTCGGCAATTTCCTTGCCGATCGTCGTGTTCGTGTCATGGAACGACGGCAGGCAGTGCATGAAAATGGCGTCCGGCTTTGCCATGGCCATCTTTTCCGCGTTCACCTGATACTTTTTCAGAAGCCGGATGCGCTCTGCCCACACGCAGTCGGGCTCGCCCATCGAGACCCAGATGTCGGTATACAGAACGTCTGCGCCCTTCGCGCCCTCTTCAATGGATTCCGTGAGCGTCACGGAGCCGCCGCTTTGCGCCGCATACTCTTTTGCAAGCGCCACCAGCTCCTCCGCCGGGAAGAGCTCCTTCGGCGCGCAGGCCGTGAAGTGAAGACCCATCTTCGCGCAGGCGATCATGAGGGAGTTTCCCATATTGTTGCGCGCATCGCCGAAATAGGTAAATTTAAGCCCCTTGAGCGAGCCCTTCTTCTCTTCGATGGTAAGAAGGTCGGCAAGCATCTGCGTCGGGTGGAACTCATCGGTCAGACCGTTCCACACCGGAACGCCCGCATTCTCGGCCAGCTCCTCGACGATTTTCTGGCTGAAGCCGCGGTACTCAATGCCGTCATACATCCGGCCCAGAACCTTCGCGGTGTCCGCGATGGACTCCTTCTTTCCCATCTGGCTGCTACCCGGGTCGAGATAGGTCACGCCCATACCAAGGTCCCGGCCGGCAACTTCAAACGCGCAGCGCGTGCGAGTGGACGTTTTTTCAAACAGCAGCACCACGTTCTTGCCCTCTAAGTAACGGTGGGGCGTGCCGGTGCGCTTGAGATTTTTAAAATCACGCGACAGATCGAGCAGGTACCGGATTTCCGCCGGCGTGTAGTCGATGAGCTTCAAAAAATGTCTTCCTCTGATGTTGACGGGCATAAAATCTATCTCCTTTGATAAATGGAATTGCAACAATAAACTTACGGATTCTTCCTGACAAGCGGCATGCTCATACAGCGAGGGCCGCCTCTTCCGCGCGAAAGCTCGGAGCTTGGCATTTCGAGCGTCTCGATGCCGCAGTCGTTTAAAATCCGGTTCGTGACATAATTGCGGTCGTAGACCAGCACCACGCCGGGGCGGATGCAGAGGGTATTAGAGCCGTCGCTCCACTGCTCGCGCGCAGCGGCGATCGGGCTTTCACCTCCGCAGCGGATAAGCTGCACCGAATCCAAATGCAGATAGTGCTTTAAAATATCCTCCAGCGGCGCTTCAAGCTTTCGGGTTTTCAGCGTCCTCTCGCCCTTCCCCGTCAGCTCATACACGCTGAGCGCGCCGAGAATGCCGGGATGGACGGTGAATTTATCGTGATCCACCTGCGTAAACACCGTGTCCAGATGCATGAACGCGCGCGTCCTTGGAATCTCGAAGGCGAGAACCGTTGTGATGTGGCTCTCTTCATCGGCAAAAATGTTCTTTGCCAGCTGCTCGATGGCCTCGGGCTGCGTCCGCTGGGACATGCCGACGGCAAGGACGCATTCGCTCAGGTTCAGAATGTCGCCGCCCTCAATCGAAAAGTGCTCCTGCGGCGTATAGTAAAGTGGGATTTGCCCGGCGAAGTCCGGGTGGTACCTTAAAATATAGCCGCCGTAGATCGTCTCGCGGTTCCGGGTCGCGGAGTACATGTGGTTGAGGCTCACGCCGCGGCCGATGCAGGCAAACGGGTCGCGCGTAAAATAGAGGTTCGGAATGGGCGGCATGAGAAATCTGGTCTTCTCGCGCACCAGCCCCGAGAGCCCCGCCGCATGGTCCCGGAAGACCTCCTCATAGGTAATGCCCGCCATCGTCTTGCGCACAAGCTTTTCCGCGTCTTCGATGGACAGAAGATACTCCGTCAGCGCCTCTCGGTACCCCCGCGCGCTGCCGCCCGCTTTCTCGATCACATCAGAAACAAACGGCTCACGGAGCGCAGGCTCCTTTTCAAGGACCTCAGCTATGAGGCTATCTAAATACGAAACCTCCGCGCCACTTTCGCGCAGAAGTTCCGCGAACCGGTCGTGCTCGGCCTGCGCGCGATGCAGATACGGAATGTCATCAAACAGAAGCTGCTCCATCGTCTCCGGGCTCAGGTGCTCAAGCTCCCGGCCCGGGCGCTTGAGAAGCACCCGTTTCAACTGCCCGATCTCGCTGGTCACATGAATCGCCATAGCGCGCCCTCCCATATACTTTTTTCCAGTGTATCAGATTTTCCCGCCCTTTGCAATCATCGGAAGTCATAAAATAGCATGCCCGCTTGGCCAGGTTTTCTGCATATCCTGCGCCCCCTGTGCTACTTTTAAAAATCACGTCATATACTCCCAGTAGCAGATGCACATACACAGCCTTGGAGGTGCCCTACATGAGAGATGATCTGGAAAGGCGAGCAAGGGAGCTTGCTGTGTACCTCATCGAGCGCCGCACAACCATCCGCGACGCAGCCAAGCATTTTTCCGTCTCCAAATCGACGGTTCACAAAGACCTGTCGGAGCGATTAAAGGAAATTGACCGCTCGCTTTACGTGCAGGTGAAGGAAATTTTAGAGCAGAACAAGGCCGAGCGCCACCTGCGCGGCGGCGACGCGACGAAGCGAAAATATCAGAAGCAGAGAGCCAAATAACGCCTACCGTCCGCACGGACTGTTTGTCCGGGGCGGACAATTTTTTAGGCATTCTAAAAAATTATTAGTTTCGCAAAATATTTTTTAGAAAACGGTTGATTATTTTGTGCAGACAGTATATACTTGGCATAGCGGGCAATTTTCACAAATGCTTACATATTAAGGAGGCTCATATTATGAAATATGGTCGTACGTTTAACTTCTCTGCCGGTCCTGCCATGATGCCGGAACCCGTTCTGGAAGAGATCCGCGATGAGATGATGAACTACCGCGGCAGCGGCATGTGCGTCATGGAAATGTCCCACCGCTCCCCCGTGTTCCAGCAGATCATTGACGAAGCCGAGCAGGATCTGCGCGACCTGATGGGTATTCCCGACAATTATAAAGTGCTCTTCATTCAGGGCGGCGCAACGCTCCAGTTCTCCATGATCCCGATGAACCTTATGAAGAACGGCAAGGCCGTCTACGTCGAGACCGGCGCTTGGTCCAAGAAGGCCATTGCCGAGGCCAAGAAGGTCGGCGAGGTCATCGTTGCCGCTTCCTCCAAGGATAAGAACTACACCTATGTTCCCGACTGCTCCGACCTCGATATCCCCGAGGATACCGACTACGTCTACATCTGCGAGAACGAGACGATCCACGGCGTGACCTGGAACAAGCTGCCCAACACCAAGGGCCATGTTCTGGTTTCCGACCAGTCCTCCATGTTCCTCTCCAAGCCCTGCAACGTCTCCGATTACGGCATGATCTACGCTGGCGTGCAGAAGAACGTCGGCCCCGCCGGTATGGTCGTGTGCATCATCCGCGAGGATCTCATCCGTGACGATCTGACCGATCTTCCCATCTACCTGCAGTACAGCACCCACTCGGGCGCAGGCTCGATGTACAACACCCCGAACTGCTGGGCGATCTACTGCTGCGGCAAAGTCTTCAAGTACCTGAAGAGCATCGGCGGCCTCGAGGAAATGCACAAGCGCAACCTCGACAAGGCAAAGGTCTTCTATGACTTCCTGGATTCCTCCAAGATGTTCAAGGGCACCGTCGAGCCTGAGTTCCGCTCCCTCATGAACGTCCCGTTCGTGACCGAGTCCAAGGAGCTCGATGCAGAGGTCGTCAAGGCAACGAAGGCTGCCGGCTACGACAACCTCAAGGGTCACAAGTCCGTCGGCGGTCTGCGCGCGTCCATCTATAACGCCATGCCCAAGGAGGGCGTGGAAGCGCTCGTCGAGTTCCTCAAGAACTTCGAAGCAAATTACGGTAAATAAAAAACCTCACAAGGCGCGGCAGATGTTTGTCGCGCCTTGTCTTAAACCAAAAATCCCAAACTACATTAAAAATAAGGAGATTGTATCATGCGAATTCTTGTTACCGATGGAATGGACAAGACCGCTATGGCGCAGCTGCGCGAGGCAGGTCACGAAGTCGTTGAGCAGTTTTATGAGCCGGATCAGCTGGGCGCTGCCCTTCGCGAATTCGATGCGGTCGTCGTCCGCTCCAAGACCAAGGTGCGCGCAAACCACATCGACGAAGCCAAGGGCGGCAAGCTCAAGCTCATCATCCGCGGCGGCGTTGGCGTAGACAACATCGATGTGAAGTACGCTGAGGAAAACGGCATCACCGTTAAGAACACCCCGAGAGCCTCCTCTGAGTCTGTCGCGGAGCTCGCCATGGCCCATATGTTCGCCTGCGCCCGCTATATCTCCATCGCCGGTCACACCATGCGCGAGGACAAATGGGAAAAGAAGGCCTACGGCAAGGGCATCGAGCTCAAGGGCAAGACGCTCGGCATCGTCGGCTTCGGCCGCATCGGCCAGCATCTTGGCGTCATGGCCAAGGCCATCGGCATGGACGTTATCGCTTTTGATATCTTCCACATCCCCGGCATCGAAGAGCAGCTCGGCATTCCGTACGTCGAGATGGACGAGCTTCTGGCAAAGGCCGACTTCATCTCCGTCCACGCTCCGGCAGTCGACGGCGGCGCTCTCATTAACGCCGACCGCATCTCCAAGATGAAAGACGGCGTTGTCATCATCAATACCTCCCGCGGTACCAACGTCGACGAGGACGCGCTTCTGGCCGCTCTGGAGTCCGGCAAGGTCCGTTCCGCCGGTCTCGATGTCTACGCCGAGGAGCCCGCAAAGAACCACGCGCTGTACTGCCATCCGATGGTTTCCTGCACGCCGCACATCGGCGCTGCCACCGTTGAGGCACAGAAGCGCATTGGTGCGGAGATTGTTGACATTATCACCAATTTCAAGGCCTGATTTTCGTCCTTTTTTCGGAACGCCGCGCTTGTATTTTGAAAAAAAATGCGGTAATATATTTCTGGTCAAACTGCATAATCCATTAACTTGAAGACACACTTTTTGAGGAGGATTTACCAAAATGAATGCTTACGTAGCAAGTGTCATCGATTATGTCAAAACTACCCACGGCAATGAACCTGAATTCGTTCAGACCGTTGAGGAAGTTCTGTCTTCCATCTCCCCGATCATGGACGCACATCCCGAGTACGAGAAGGTCGACCTGCTGAAGAGAATGGTTGAGCCCGAGCGTATGTTTACCTTCCGCGTCTGCTGGATGGACGACAAGGGCGAATATCACACCAACCGCGGCTGGCGCTGCCAGTTCAACGGCGCCATCGGCCCGTACAAGGGCGGCCTGCGCTTCCAGAAGAACGTCTACGAAGGCGTTATCAAGTTCCTCGGCTTCGAGCAGACCTTCAAGAACAGCCTGACCGGCCTTCCCATGGGCGGCGCAAAGGGCGGCTCCGACTTCGACCCCGCCGGCAAATCTGCTGCAGAAGTCCAGAGATTCTGCCAGAGCTTCATGACGGCTCTGTACCGTTACATTGGACCGGACATCGACGTTCCCGCTGGTGACATGGGTGTTGGCGGCCGCGAGATCGGCTACCTGTACGGCCAGTATCGCCGCCTGAAGGGCGTCTGGGAGAACGGCGTTCTCACCGGCAAGGGCATGAGCTACGGCGGCTCCCTGATTCGTCCGGAAGCTACCGGCTACGGCGCTGTCTATTATCTCCAGGAAGTCCTGAAGCACGAGAACGACACTATTGAGGGCAAGCGCATCGCCATTTCCGGCTACGGCAACGTGGGCTGGGGCATCATGAAGAAGGCTGCCATGCTCGGCGCAAAGGTCACCTACTTCGCGGGTCCCGACGGCTACGTCCATGATCCGGACGGCGTCGTCACCGACGAAAAGCTGAACTTCATCCTTGAGATGCGTGCCAAGGACCCGATGCACTGCAAGCCGTATGCTGACAAGTTCGGCGTCGAGTTCGTTCCCGGCGAAAAGTGCTGGGGCGTCAAGGACGTTGACGTTTACATGCCCGCTGCGATGCAGAACGACGTCAAGATGGAGTCCGCAGAGAAGATCGCAGCTTCCGGCGTGAAGTACTACATCGAAGTTGCCAACATGCCCACCACGAACGACGCTCTGAACTTCCTGCGTGAGCAGAAGCACATGATCGTGGCTCCCTCCAAGGCTGTCAACGCTGGCGGTGTCGGCGTCTCCGGTCTTGAGATGGCACAGAACTCCGAGCGTCTGGTCTGGACGGCGGAAGAAGTTGACGCACAGCTTCACAAGATGATGAAGAACATCCACAAGGTCTCCGCAGAGGCTGCTGAGGAATATGGTCTGGGCTACGATCTGGTTGCAGGCGCGAACATCGCCGGCTTCAAGAAGGTCGCGCAGGCCATGTACGAGCAGGGTGTGTTCTAATCCGAACGCTTCCAACTGACATAACAACCGAAATCCCGCTGGCTTTCGCCAGCGGGATTTTTCCGCAAAACGCGTGCCCCGGTGCAATGTCGGAGCACGCAGCTTTTTATTCTTGAAGCGCCGGAAGAATGACGCTCCAGCTCTCTAATAGCCGCGGAACACTGTAGGCCGCGTTTGCGGGGCTGGTCGAGGGAAGGAGCGTCGCCGGAAGGCCGGTCTCCTGCTCCTGATAGCGCCCGTAGAGCCGGAAGGCCGTCTGGCCGTTGCAGAAGACAGCCCGAATGGGCGCGTGCGCCAGAAGAACTGAAAGGTCGGTCGGAACTGCGTCCCGGATCGAGCTGTCGCTTGAGCCTTCAATGCGGCACGACGCGATCACATCCCAGAGCGCAATATGATGGGCAAGCAGCATCGCACGCTTTTCCTCGATCGTCCGCGGGCAATCGCACCCCAGAACGCCGCTTACCACCTTCCAGAACCGGTTCTGCGGATGACCGTAGAAAAACGCCGCCTCGCGCGATTTGACCGACGGAAACGAGCCGAGAATCAAAATCCGGGAGCTTTTGTCGAATACCGGCGCAATCGGGTGCGTTACCTGCTCCATCACAGGCTCGCGATCAGCTCGTCGACGCTCTCTTCCTTTGTTGCCCACGAGCAGACAAAGCGCATCGCCTCGTGCTCGTCATCCACGTGGCCAAACGCCTCAAACGCGAAATTCTGTTCGAGCTCTGCAATCTTTTCGTGGCTCAAGACGATGAAAACCTGATTTGTCGGCGACTTGGCGTAGAGCGTGTAGCCCTTTTCCTCGGCAGCCTTCGCGATTCTCTGCGCCTGCGAGACCGCGTGACGCGCCATTTCCAGCCAGAGGCCGTCTTTGAAGTACGCGCCGAACTGCACGCCGAACAAAAAGCCCTTGGCGAACATGCCGCCGCGCTGCTTGATCATGTTGCGGAAGTGCGGCTTGAGGTCGTTGTTCGTGATCACGACAGCCTCGCCGAACAAAAGACCGTTTTTCGTGCCGCCGATGTAATATGCGTCGCAGTATTTTCCGAAATCCGTGATATCAAGGTCGTTTCCTTCGGCAACCAGCGCCGCAGGCATTCTCGCGCCGTCCAGGAAGAGATAGAGCCCGAATTCGCGGCACACGTCGTGGAGCGCGGCGAGCTCCGCTTTTGTGTAGATCGTGCCGAGCTCGGTTGCGTCCGAAATATAGACCATACGCGGCAGCACCATGTGCTCGTCCTTGCCGTCGCAGTGAATCCGCATGACCTCGCGTACGAGCGCGGGCGTGAGCTTGCCGTCCGGCGCTTCGATCGAGCAGACCTTGTGCCCCGAGGACTCAATTGCGCCGGTCTCGTGGACATTGATATGTCCCGTCGTCGCGGCGATCACGCCCTCCCACGGGCGAAGGGCAGCAGAAATGACAATGGTATTGGCGAGCGTGCCGCCTACGATGAAGTGCACGTCCGCGTCCGGGCAGGCCGTAAGAGCACGGACGGTGGCCGCCGCTTGCTGACAAAACGGGTCCATGCTGTAGCCGCAGGTCGTTTCAAAATTGTGTTTGCTGATGGCCTCCAGAACGGACGGATGCGCGCCCTCGGAATAATCATTGCGGAACGAAATCATGACGATCTCTCCTTTTTCAGTCGTTTTTGCAGGTATATTTTAAAAGTTCCCCCTTCAAAAGTCAACCCTACAGCCGAAGGCTCCGCCGCAGCCAGCGCTGGTCTTCTGCCGGGACGGTGTCCGTGAGTTCAAGAAACAGCGAAAACACCGAGCCGAACAGCCCCGCCCGCAGAACCATCGCCGGAAGCAGCCCTCTGTCCGGTAAGCAGCAGCACGCGCCGAGTCCCGCCAGTGCGCAGAAGGCCGACCGCAAGAGAAATCGCCCGTCCGCCGGATAGCCCGTCACGCGCAGAAGCCGCCGGATGCTGAGCCAGAAATTGATCGCGTGCGTGAGATAAAACGTCAGCACGTACGCGGCTAAACCGAAGCGCGGCAGCAGAAGATATAAAAGTGCGACATCCAGAAACGACGTGAGCGTGTTGTACCGCACGCAGGCCGTCTGCTCGCCGAAGCCCTTGAGCATACCGTCTACCATCGCATCTAAGTAGAGCATCAAAACCGCCGGTGCAAACACGAGAAGGTACCGACCGCAGTCCGCGCTCTTGTAGACGATTTGTCCAAGTCCATCGGAGAGAGCGCCCATGAGGCAGGCCGTACTGAGGGCGAACAGGCATCCCATGCGAAGGCACGTGCCCGTCAGGTGGTGCATGCGCTCTGTGTTTTTTGCCGCGCGGCACCGCGCCAGCTCCGGCACCAGGAGGTCTGCCACCGTGTATAAAATGGCTGCTGGGAACATGAGAATCGGGAAACCCATCGCATGAATCGTCCCGTAGGCCGCCATGGAAGCAGCCTGAGAGCCGCCCGCGCGCGCAAGCCCCCACGGGATGAGAAACTGCTCGAGCGTCACGAGTCCAGACCGGAGGTACGCGCTGAGCGCCAGCGGCACACAGAGCCGCACCATTCTGCGTCCCATGTTTCCCCCGCCGCCCGATTTTTCGCAGCCGGAAAACGTCCGGCGAAGAAGCTGCAGCTGATAGAGTGTGCTTCCAAGGCAGGCAATCGAGCTTCCAAGCACCATCGCACAGCAAACCTTCCCCGCGTCCTGCCCCGCGTAAAGGCGCAGAAGCGCCGCCGTAAGCGCAAGCCCCGCCAGCCGCTCAACGGTCTCGACCTTCGCAAGCTCGCGCACCCGGTCGCAGGCTGTAAAAAAGCCGGACAAAATCGCGCACAGGCAGTTGACCGGCAGAAAAACCGCCAGCAGCCGCAGCGCCCACGCCGCGCGCGCGTCCCCGATCCAGGTCTTTGCCGCGTAATCGCTCAGGAAAAACAGGATGAGACCGGCAATTGCAGAGATGATCGTCCCGGTTTTCAGGCAGCACCGGATGGCGCACTGCATCCCGCTGAGACTCCCCTTCCCGTATTCCTCCGCGCAGAGATACATCGCCGTCACGCGGAGGCCTGCCAGCCCCAGCGTCATCGCAAAGCCGCCGACAGTTAAGACAAGCTGCAGGAGCCCCAGCCCAGCCGCGCCGATTTTCGCGACGAGCACGCGCTGAAAGAGCATCGTCACCCCGCGCAGCAGCAGCTCGACGAACGTCAGCAGCAGCGCGTTATGGAGCATGGAATGATTTGGCCGCAAAAAAATCACCTTCCCGTCCAGCGTATGGACAAGAAGGTGAAATTAGAACAAGCGGAATTATTTGAGCTGGAACGTGTAATACACCGCGCCGATGAGCTCGATAGCGATGGCCGCGAACATGCAGTAGTAGGCGAACAGCGCCGAGCCGAGAACCAGACACGCGACGAGGCAGCACCCAAGCACCGTGCACGCAACGTAAAGCGCCGTCGCGCTGAACTTCGCCGGGAAGACCTTGACGGTTTTGCCGAACAGCTTCACGCTGCCCTTTTCCTTTGCCGCGCGATTGGCCAGCAGCGCAACCGCCGCCAGAACCAGCGCCGTGACGACGGCGATGATTGCCGTTCTCGCGTTCATGCCGAGGCCCTTGGAATAAAAATAGAAGCTGAAGCCCGCGAACACAGCCGCCAGCGAGAAGCAGAAAAATTCGCTCCGGTACAGGCAGAAGATGATGTACAGACAGTAGACCGCCGCGTGAAGCATGTAAAGCGCCGTGGCGTGCTCGGTCCAGAAGTAGCGCAGGTCGAGCGCCGTTACACCGGCCAGAAGCGAAAGCACGAAGACATACGGGAACACCTTCCGGATGCTCTTTTTGCGCAGGACGATATAGGCCGCGACCGACGCCGCGCACAGAATCACGCAGAGCGTCCAGACCGTCTGGCTCGCGCGGTAGACAACGTCAAACGTGCTGCCCGTTGCGTAGACGTTCAGAATCCGCCCCAGCGCCAACAGCGCCAGAACCAGCAGCGCAAACGCCGCGCCAACCTTGTAGACCGTCAGGTCGTTTGTATTCTGATTGACAGTGGACTTCTTATTCTTTCCCATGACTTCCATCCTTTTCATCTGCACTCCGGTCAAGCGCGCCCGATGCGTATAAAACAGCGGTGAGCGCACAAAGCGGCGCTGTCTCGCAGCGCAAGATCCGCGGTCCGAGTGAGCAAATCTTCATATTGTTCTCTGCGGCCAGCGCGACCTCCTCTTCGGAAAAGCCACCCTCCGGCCCTGTCATGATGCTGACGCTCCGGTAGCCGCACGAATTCAGGCAATCACGAAGCGAAAGCGTCTTCTCATTTTCATACGGAAAAAGCGCCAGATCGCATCCAGATGCCTCCAAGACCGCTTCTCGGAACGAACGAAGCGCCCGTACCTGCGGGATCCTTCCGCGCCCGGACTGCTCGGCGGCCGAGGCCGCGATCTTCTGCCAGCGCTCAAGCTTTTTCGAAAGCGCCTTATCATCGGGCTTGGCTACACATCTGCTCGACGGAAACGCGACGATCTCGCCCGCGCCAAGCTCCGTCGCCTTCTGGATGACGTGCTCGAGCTTTTCGGCTTTCGCAAACGCCATATAGACGCTGCAAAAAACCACCGGTTCCGCGCGGGACGGCTCCTCGCACTGCACGACCAGCGAAATCTGCCCGGGGGCGACATCACTCACCGTACACTGAAAATCCGTGCCCTTTGCGTCGCAGACCGTAACGCGCTCGCCGGGCTTCAGGCGGAGCACCTTGGCATGCGCGGCGTTTTCACCGGTCAGAACCAGAAACCTCGCGCCCGGCGCGGCCTCAGGAACAAAAAACTTGGGCATCGCGCCTTCCTGCCTTTCCCATAGACGATCATTTTGTATTATAGCAGAATCTTACCCGATGCGCAAGAGAAAATGTCATCCAGAATAAAAAGTTTGAAAATTCTTGTTGACAAATTGCCCTTTCGAGGTTATAATAACTGAGCATTGAAGATGCAATGCGAGAGTGCTGGAATAGGTAGACAGGCACGTTTGAGGTGCGTGTGGCAACAGTCGTGTGAGTTCAAGTCTCATCTCTCGCACCATGATTGCCGAACACTATAGATGAAATGGCGAAAAAGCCAGTCGTCTCAAGGTGTTCGGCAATTTTTTATTCTCAAAATTCTTTGGTAACTCCATAGATGAAATCGCGGATGGCAGGGGCTTTGAACCTCTGCTTTTCCATATTCAAGGAATTTTTGCTGTCAGCGCCCTTTTTCAGAGGGCTGCGGCGGCTGTTTTTCGAGAAAATCGAGGAAAAATCTTTCACAAAGTTATGGGCGCTGGATTGTTGGTTTTCACGAACCAATGACCAGCGCTTTTTCTGCGCTCAAAAAGGGCGCTGAGATTGGAGGTATTGGATGAACGAAGAACTCACACCACAGAAGGAAAGATTTCTGCGAGAGGTAGAACAGAAGCTCCTGCACAGGGAGCTGGCCGCAAGGCTGCTGGACGACGGTCAGATCCACATCAGATGGAATGAGAAACCGCTCTGCTCGGTTGACAGAGATGGCATCGTCCGGTTCAGACCGGCAGATATCACAGGGCCGGAAGTAGATCGGCAGCTTCGGACGGTAATACAAGTGGCTGCACAGGTCAAAGAGTATATGCAAATCTTTGATCGCGCACCCGCGCTGAAGGCTGTCGGTCTGGAAGATACCTACAAGGTACTTGCGGATTTTGGTGACGCGGTGCTGGCTGGGCAGCTCGGCAAAAAGGGCGCTAAATTTGTGACGTGGGAATGGGACTTCGACCGACAGAGTGTTCATGCCGGGCATTATTTCATGGAAAACTATGCGGCAGCGAAAAAGGACTTCGCCGTCCGCGCCGGTCTTGTGGAAAGCCAGCGCCTTTTTTCGGATGAGCAGATTGCTGTGATTAAAAATGCCTGCGAGTTTGCGCTGGAGGATGACGCGACGCTCTCGTATGCCGAAGAAAAGCAGCTCCAAAGTGTGCAGGAGCAGATCGAGCGGCTTCTACCGCAGCAGGAACAGGGGCAGCACCTCACAATGGGGCAGACAATGTAATATTCAAGGAAAGCCGGGATTTCTTTTCAGAAGTCCTGGCTTTTCTGCGTTCTGGAGGTGAACGATCATTGTAGATAAATCAAAGCACTGGAATCTGCACATCAGCCGGTGTGCGCCGGACTGCCCGCGTGACCCACCGGAGCCGCTGGTGTGCAGCGACTATGAACGCTGTCAGCACTGCAATTACATGGCGCACGGTTTTCAGTGTGACCACGGAAATGGCAGCTGCGTGCTGACAGACATGGAAGAAATCAATGAAAGGAGGAAAATCATTGTTTGATGCGATGCTGAAAAAAGATAACGACCCGCTATCGGCTGCCGAGATAACCTGAACGCCAAAGCCACGCTCTGGCTCTGGCAGCTTCGGGACTTGGCCGTCATCGGCATTGGACTGCTCATCGCGGTGCTTGCGCTGACGCAGCTTGGACTATTCCTGCCTATGGTGCTGGTGGCGGCGTATGCATTTTTGTCCATCCATCTGGACGGACTCAGTGTGCTGGATTTTCTCTCATTTGTGGTCAGCTTCTATCTGACCGAACAACAGCTTTTTGAATGGGAGGACCCGACATGAAAAAGCAGAAGAAAGACAAGCGGCGGCAGTCCACCCAGCAGCTCATGGGCATTCAGAAAATCACGGACTACTGCATTTCTACCGACGCGGGCGATCTTGTTTTTTACATCATCAAGCCCACAAACATCAGCGTCCTCCCCGCAGGCGCAGTCAGCGCGAAGATCCGTGCGCTCCAGAACACACTCAGCGCACAGGCTGGCGTGGAGCTGCTGGCAATGAACTCCCGCGAGAGCTTCAACGCGACGTGCCTCTTTTACCACGACCGAATGCAGGAGGAAAAGAACCCTGCAATCCGAGAGCTGCTAGAACAGGATCGCGCATTTCTGGACGAAAAGCAGGTGCAGATGACGCTGGCGCGGGAATTTTATCTCGCCGTGCGCCTGAAAAACGAGAAGCCCGACACGGCGTACACCTTACTTTCTACCATTGAAACGAAATTCCGCGACAACGGCTTCACCACGCGCCGTGCGGGGAAAGAAGACCTCAAGCGCCTGCTTGCCATCTATTTCGAGCAGAACACCACGACGGAGCGCTTCGAGGACTACGACGGTCAGCGATTCATGGAGGCGACGGGATGAGTATTTTCAGAAGAAAAAAGCAGACCGACGCGGAAACAGAATCTTTGAAATCCTTCCTCGACATGATCGCGCCCAGCATCGTAAAATTTGAAACCGGCTATTACATCTGCGGCAACACGTTCCGCTGCATTTGGGCGCTGCGCGAGTATCCAACATCGACCGACGATCTTGCCATCCTGCGGCACCTCGGTGAAAAGCACGGCGTAACGCTGCACATCTATACGCGCCTTGTCTCGCCGCTCGAAGAACGAAAGATCGTCCACAATGCTGAGATCCGCAACCGCATGAAGCGCGGCAGCTCCCAGAATATGCAGCAGGCAGTCGAAGCGGAGAGCAACTTGCAGGACGTTGCGAACCTCATCAGATCGCTCCACCGGAACAAAGAGCCGCTTCTTCACTGCGCGGTCTATATCGAGATGATCGCGGGAACGATGCAGGCGCTTGAAATTTTGCAGACGAATGTGGAGGTCGAGCTGATGCGCTCGAAGCTGAACGTGGACAAGCTGAAGCTCCGGCAGCAGGCAGGCTTCTGCGCGGTCAGTCCGGTCGGGTACAACGCCTTCGGCACGGAATATGAGCGCGTCCTGCCCGCAAGCTCGGTCGCAAATCTCTTTCCGTTTAACTATTCCGGCAAGACAGACCGCAAGGGCTTTTACATCGGCAAGGACAAATACGGCAGCAATCTGGTCGTGGATTTTGACCAGCGCGACGAGGATAAGACCTCGGCAAACATTCTCATTCTCGGCAACTCCGGTCAGGGCAAGAGCTACCTCATGAAATTATTGCTTCTCAATTTCTTAGAAGCTGGGAAGTCGGTCATCACGCTGGATGTCGAGCATGAGCAGTGGGAGCTGTGTCGGGCGGTGGGCGGCTGCTTTGCGAATGTGGTGGACGGATCGTGCAAGATCAACATTTTAGAGCCGCGCTGCTGGGATACGGAGGCAGACCCGGACGATGCGGAAGCACCTATGGCGTTTCGGCAATCTACCAGACTCGCGCAGCACACCTCGTTCCTCAAGGATGTCTTCCGCACCTACAAGGACTTTACAACTGCGCAGATCGACACAATTGAAATTATGTTAACTAGGCTTTACACCGAATGGGGCATCACGGAGGAAACGGACTTTTCGCAGATGCGGCCGGAGGACTACCCCATTCTCTCAGAATTGTATGATTTTA
>ERZ832522.2047-NODE-2047-length-25546-cov-12.734338_pt1 | contig 25546 bp, 21 predicted proteins | sample MGYA00519951_ERZ832522 | MGnify/ENA primary metagenome ERZ832522 (study PRJEB31850, sample SAMEA3708728) | human gut metagenome | biome: human gut; feature: human-associated habitat; material: faeces | place: China | collected 2014 ... | reverse complement strand
GATTGGCAGTCCATTATTAAGTTTTTTATTATGTTCCCTTTGTACACCGTTGCAACACCAAGACCAATATTTTTTATTGAAATCCTTCGATCGATAACGGTACTGTTCTCTGCGTTGCTGTTCGAAATAGTAAGCCCTATGCACTCAACAAAATCCCGTATATCATCATGTACTATGATTTCAAAATACGGCATCATTTGGAGCCGTTCATTTTCTGCAAACTGACGTTTCGATTCTTCGAGCTGTTCTTTAGTTGCTTCAGCAGATTTGATATTTGCCCGGCAAATTTCGATAGTTGCGACCACATAAATGAAGGTAATCAACACCATAAGGGAATTGCTGTATTGTTCTATCCAGTCATGAAAGAACCAAAGAATTAGGGCCATTATGAAAAGAAAAGCCAGCAGTAAAAGATAGTATTTTATTTTGTCTTTCACTTATCACAGTCTCCCCTCAAAAGCATCTTTCAAAATACTCTGCCGCATGGCTTCCGCCTGCTGCAAAGCTGTATCCACTGTCTGCTCGATGCTGTCGCAGACGGACAGACGGGATTCGATATATGTCAGCAATCGCTTTTGTATTTCCACAGGTGGCATTGGCACGATTGCATTTCCTACATCCGTCTGATTAATGCTTGCCTGATTAACTGCTTGCTTTGCACTCTTAGTTAATTCTTTTCTCCCGGTGGACGACGATAGATAATACGTTAGAAAATCACCGTTCACCTTTTCGTTGTCCAACTTTATGCGCATCATATTACTTTCAAATACAGTTGTCTCTCCTAGGAAACGAACCAAAGCACATTTTCCCAGATAAGGCATGGAGTTCACACGATTGACAATTAAATCTCCTATTTCCAATGAATAGCGTGTAATCTCATCCACAGTAAGGTTAACGCGCTTATAGTAATAGTCTTTTACTATGAAGCCATCATAGAAACCATCTATTCTTAAAATTGGAGTTCCATTATCACTGTAATCGCTTTTCGGTTTATATAAACCATTCTGTGGCGACCCAAGAATGGCTGTATTGAGTGTTTGATAATACTGATCTTCAATTGAATCAAACGCCTCTTTCAGCACGGCCTGCCGATACACCGCAAGCTGTGCTTTTGTTTTTTTCAGCGTTTCCACCCCGGCGTCGAGTTGTGAAAACAGCTCCTCAATACGGGAAACGATGCGTTCCTGTTCTGGGAGAGGAGGAACACTGACTCTAATCTTCGAATACTGCTGTATCCAATACCGCTTATGGGTGCTATGGTCGAAATTGATGATCTGCATCCGATAATAAATATACTTTGGCAAAACCAGCTCGGTTACAGGGGTCAATATCTTCATCGCAGACGATTTGACTTTGAATTTTAAATTAACATACTGGCTTGCCGTAGTAAAATCATCAAATATGATGACAGGAAGTTGATCGTATATTCCTTCTTTTTCGTCAGTATATCCGAGAATAAAAGATTTCCCAGCAGTCAACACAGGGGTTTCATAAGCATCGTTATAATCGGTCGATTCAACGATATATGGGGTGGGCTGTTCATAATAGAGCAATTCACCAAACTCATATTCTTTATACTCCATAATGAGATGCCCTCCTTACGCCACCAGTTCCACGTTCATTTCCTGCAAAATCACCTCATAGCTGTCTCCGAACACATCGTAAAACCTGCCCAGACCGCCCTTGCGATCAAAGGGACTGAGGTCCAGATCCTCCGGCTCAATACTGAGGGAAACAGCGATGTGATCCTTGATGAGGCGCAGCCATTCCATCTGCTCGTCTGTAAAGTGCACAGCACCTGCGTTCCGGCGCAGCGTCCACTGCATGAAGTTATAATTCACCTTGTCCGCGAACGGGGCGAGATGATTGGCATAGCCCATCTCAAAGCGGATGATGGAGATCAGGTCCGTAAGCTGCGCCACGGTGCCGCGCCGTACCTTTTCCGGCTTCCTGATGGCATAGCATTCCCACAGGCGCTCGATGGTGATGTTCTGCGCCTTCAGCTTTTCATACAGGGCTTTGAGCTTTGTAATCGCCATGGGACGGTCCTTATACCGCTGATCGTAAATGATCCGCAGGGCAAGGATCTCATCCTTGTTTTCCTCGATAAACGCATGGAAGGTCTTGAGGATGCGGTCTGCATTCGCCTGCTTGTCGGTATCATACCCGGCAAAGAGCACCGTGTCGATATTCACGGAATCGATGACCTGCTCATGGCTGCGGCGCACATTCTCGATGTAATCGCGAATATCCGGATTATAGAAGGGCTGCACGGCCTGTTGGATCAGCGCCTTCTTTGCCTCATCCATGCGGTGCTGCTCGTCCTCAGTCGGCTCATGATCGTCGGACAAATCGACACCGGCTTTCGCGGATACGACATCTGGGTCGAAAGCATCCAACAGCCGCTGGGCGATGTTCCCTGCGCTGCTGCCGACGGTGCTGCTGAATTCGGCGCGCTCCCGGTCGGTCATCTGGCTGTTGAGCCGGATCACACGGTTTGCAAGGGATGTGAGGGTGTCTTCATCCTTTGCACCCATGGCCACAGTCAGCATCAGTTCCTTCATGCTGACGGAGGGCTTGCGCTCCAGCGTGCGGGTCTCGGTCTTTTTGGATTTCGTGACGCCTACGGCGTCCACGATCACAAAATGATCCTTGTTTTCCGTGGCGGACGGTGTGACCTTCTGCAGGTCGTCCTTGCCGAGGGTGCGGGTGCCTCGACCCTTCATCTGCTCAAAATAATTCTTGCTGCGAACATCGCGCATAAAGATCAGGCACTCGATGGGCTTCACGTCCGTCCCGGTGGCGATCATGTCAACGGTAACGGCAATACGGGGATTATAATCGTTGCGGAAGGCGCTGAGAACAGTCTCCGGACGGTCCGCTTGACAGGTGATCTTCTGGCAGAATTCATTGCCCTCGCCAAACTCCTCCCGGACGATCTGAATGATATCATCCGCATGGCTGTCGGTCTTGGCAAAGATCAGCGTCTTGGGTACTTCGCGGCGATGCGGGAAAAGCTGCGTGAACAGGTTGTCCCGGAACGCTCGGATCACGGTGCGGATCTGGCTGGGATTCACAACGTCCCGATCCAGCTTTGCCGTGGTATAGATCAGGTCCTCGTCCATCTGTTTCCAGCGCTTGGCGCGAGTCAGGCGGTCCCGGTACTCGATCTGCTGCTTCAGGATCATCGCGCCGTTTTTCGTCACGTCGGTTTCAATGAGGAAAATGTCCTCGCCCACATTCACGCCGTCGATGATGGCCTGCTCACGGGAATACTCGCTGACCACGTTCTGGTTGAAAAAGGCAAAGGTGCGTTTGTCCGGCGTGGCGGTCAGGCCGATGATGAAAGCGTCGAAATACTCCAGCACCTGATTCCACACGTTGTAGATCGACCGATGGCATTCATCGACAATGATGCAGTCGAAAAATTCCGGGGGATATTTCTCGTTGTAGACGACCTCTTTCGTCGCCTGCGCGTCGGCCCCGGCCTGCTCAAAGAAGGATTCTTCCTCTGCGGATTCGTCCATTTCCTCACCCTTCAGGATGGAATACATCCGCTGAATGGTGCTGATGCAGATCTGAATGTCATTGGGGATATAGGAGCTGTTCAGGCGGCGAACACCGTAAAGCTGGGCAAAGGAGCGGTTATCATCATTCGGGGTATAGGCGAGAAATTCGCGCTCCGCCTGTTCGCCCAGCGATTTGGTGTCTACAAGGAACAGGATGCGCTTCATCTTGCCGAACTTCAGCAAGCGGTATGCCGCCGTGATCGCCGTAAAGGTCTTGCCTGCTCCAGTGGCCATCTGCACCAGCGCCTTGGGACGGTTATCCGCAAAGGAGGCGTCCAGATTCTGGATTGCCGTGGCCTGACATTTGCGGAATCCGGTGGTGTCGAAAGCCGGGAAGCGCTTCATGTTGTTGCGGATCGTATCGTCCTTTGCAAGCAGGGCCAGCAGCGTTTCCGGCCTGTGGAAGGAAAATACACGCCGGGAGCGATACTTGACATCAGCATAATCCGTGAAACGGGTAAGCTGCCCGGTGGCTTCATAGGCAAAGCGGATCTTATACTCGGTGGTTATGTATTTGAAGGTGCTGTTGGCATAGCGCCCGGACTGGCCCTCGACGACCGTGATGTTCTCGCCCAGCTCGTCCTTCTTCGCTTCAATCACGCCTACGGGCTTCCCATCAACAAAAAGAGCATAGTCAACTGGCCCGGTACTGGTGGGATATTCCCGAACAGCAACACCGAGAGAAGCCATGGGATTCACTTTTTTCAGGTCCTGAACGACCCATCCGGATTGCGCAAGACGGGCGTCAATCAGCTGTCTGGCTCTTTCTTCAGGGGTCATGTTGGTCGCCTCCCAGCACAACAAAAAACAAATCACACTTATATTTTGACATAATATTATATCACGATCCAGCTGGATAATCTACTGCTTCCGCAGCTTTTGCGGAGGCAGTTTTTACGTTTTCTAATCCTTTTTTGAAAAGTGGTTAAGTTTTCCTCTTTCCCGTGGCCGGGAAGATCAACCTGATCGCAAAGCACCTGACGGAGCAGGGCAGTCCGTAAATCCAAAGGGCGGCACCATAACAGCCTGAGTCCATTCTCGGCAAAGATCGTCTGCGGTGATTGCGGGGAATACTATGGTCCCAAGGTATGGCACAGCACTGACAAGTACCGCCGCGTGATCTGGCAATGCAACGGGAAGTCCTGATGGAAACCTGCCAGATGTTGCTGGATGAATACCTGAACACGGAGTCCCTCGATGCAGAGAGTGCCGCATTGGAGACCGAGATGGGGACCGATTGATTCTCATCACGGGCTTTCCGGGCAAAAAGAAACGGACCAAACATCAACACATTGTATCAATGTTTGGTCCAATTATGGTACGGGTAGTGGGGGTCGAACCCACACGAATCACTTCACAGGAACCTAAATCCTGCGCGTCTGCCAATTCCGCCATACCCGCGAATATGAGCGGCAGAACTACCTGCCGCTATTTTATTCTCCTCTGATTTTTACACGGCGAGGAACCGAGGCGGAGCGTAACGCTTGACCCGCAGTTATAAAAACAGGCGTGCCTGCTTTTACCGAAGAATGTCCGCGGCGAGGATGGCGCAAAAACCTTTCACCAAGGTGACATTACCTAAATCTCGCATGTCTACCAATTCCATCATGCCCGCAGATATGAGCGGCAGGGTCACCTGTCGCTATTTTATTCTCCTCTGATTTTTACACGGCGAGGAACCGAGGCGGAGCATAACGCTTGACCCACATCTATAAAAACAGGCCACGCCTGCTTTTATTCAAAATAAAAAAGAAGAATTTGAGAAGTGCGAAATCGCGGATTTGTATCTGCGCATAAATTGCCTTGCCGTATGGAAAGCCTTGGACAAGAAGCTGCTGGTCAAATCCTACGCGAAAAACCTACACTGAGGTGACATCACCTAAATCCATCGTGTCTGCCAATTCCACCACGGGCGCATATACAGGCGAGCTGCGGCGTAAGCGTCCGTCGGTCGCCTGATTTTTACTTCAAAAACCGATCTGGGTCAAATGTATAGACGTCGTCCTCTCCGCAATAGCCGCACACGCCCATGCGCGGAGAATTAACGATTGGAAGCGCAGAATCGTGCGGATGGCTTTCCATGCAGTCTTCGCAGAAATACGGATACTGATCCTCCCATTCGCATTCGCAGCATATCCAATCGGCTTCCTTTCCGCATTTCCCGCACAGGAAGCGGATCGGCTCATTTCTCCCGAGCAGACGAACGGATCTGCGCTGCTTCGGGCGCAGCAGTGTTCCCACCACCGTGATCGTCAGCTCCGTTGTAGAGCCGAAATCATACTCATAATGGAGCTTGAGCCCATCGCGCAGCATCCCGACCATGGTGTTTTTCGAGAGCTGCTCATAGTTCCCCACAAAAAATGCGCTTTCGTGCCCACAGCATTCCAGCCAGATATCCCGCAGAAACCGATCGAGCGTTTTTAGCGTGGCGCTCACCGACATATCCAGATACAGCCAATACGCCTTTTCGTCTGCGCCCTCCACCTTCAGCAGCTTGCACGTCTGCGCATCGCCGACAGCATCATTGTGCTTTTCCAGCAGATGCTTCTTAAACGCTGTTTTGGAAATCGTTCTCCCACAAAGATAGCAGTTTCCTTTTGATGCCGCTTGCGCCATAAGCGTCTCCCTCCAAGTGCTTGTCAACGACGGTACACAAATCCCGCGTCAACGAACAGCAAAATCCTTCACCAAGGTGACATCACCTAAATCCATCGTGTCTGCCAATTCCACCACGGGCGCAGATATAAGCGGCAGGGATACCTGTCGCTATTTTGCGGTCCTCTGATTTTGACTCGGTGAGGAAACCGAGGCGGAGCGTAACGCTTGACCCGCGTTTATAAAAACAGGCGAGCCTGCTTTTAACGGATTTACACAGGGGCGCGGCTGGAATTATCCAAATGCCTTCCAAAACGCGTCCGGCGGCTGCGCCTGCGGAAGACGGCTCTGCACGAGCTTCGAAAAAGCAGCGTTGCAGACGATGACCCACGCCCAGCCGTCAAATAGAATCAGCTCGAGCCTTGTCAGGGGCGTCTGGAAGCGGTAGTCCGGCGCGCAGAAATCCACATCCCAGACGGGCTCATACAAGTTCACGTCTTCCTCGCGCGTCCCGAGCGGAACCGCCGACAGCACCGCGCCATCCAGAAACCAGACGTATCCCGCACTGAGGTGCTCCGTGAGCTCCCGGCCGGACATCAGAAGCCCGGTCCACTGCCAGCGTTTACAAACCGCTTCCGGACAATTTTTTCCGTACCACATACTGTGATTGGTAATGACCCAATCATACTGCGCCTGCAGATTGCCGAGCGCAGAGAAAATATCCAGAAGATCGTTTGGAAGGATCTTTCGGTTCAGCATCCAAACGTCCATATGATCTTCTCCCATCGCCGCGTATCTTTTTGGATTTTACCACACGGCGGTTTTGTTTGTCAATCGCGCACGCGGTTTTTCTTTACGGGCGTACAATTGCTTTTCCGGGCGGAACGTGTTAAGATATACTATCAGATTACAGGAAAAATAGGAGTCTTGCTATGAAAATTGTGATTGTCGGCGACGGCAAGATCGGAAGCACGCTCGCCGAGCAGCTCTCGCGTGAGGGGCATGAGATAACGATCATTGACCGCAGCGGCGAGCCCTTGCAGCAGACGAGCGAGGACTTGGATATTCTGTGCGTCGAGGGAAACGGCGCGACATATGCCACGCAGATGGAAGCAGGCGTGGATTCTGCCGACCTTCTCATCGCGGTGACGATGTCGGACGAGCTGAACCTTCTTTGCTGCCTCGTCGCAAAGAAAATCGGCGCGCGGCACACAATCGCCCGCGTCCGGAACCCGGAGTATAGCGGCGAACTCTCGCTCATCTCGGACGATCTGGGGCTGAGCCTTTCTGTGAACCCCGAGCTTCTGTGCGCAACAGAGATCGCTCGGACGCTTCGTATCCCGTCGGCTATCAAAACAGATACGTTTGCCAACGGGCATGTGGAACTTTTAAAGGTGCAGATCCCGCAGGACTCCCTTATCGCGGGCAAGACGCTCATGGAGCTTCCGAGCCTCGTGAAGGCCAAGATTCTGATCTGCGCGGTCGAGCGCGGGGAGCAAGAGGTCTATATTCCCTCGGGCTCGTTCCGGCTGGAGGCGGGCGACCGCATCTCGTTCGTTGCGTCCATCCGCGACGCGCAGGCGTTTTTCCACCAGATCAAGCTTGCCTCGTCGCGCGTGCGGACGGTCCTGATCGTCGGCGGCGGGCACATCGCGTATTATCTTGCCAAGCAGTTGACGGACCTCGGCGTGGGCGTCAAAATCACGGAGGTCAACTATGAGCGGTGCTTGCAGCTCTCGTCGCTTCTTCCCAAGGCCGAGATTCTGCATGGCGACGGCACAAACGAAGGCTTCCTGCGCGAGTGCGGTGTTGCCCAGACGGACGCGTTTGCCGCGCTGACGGGCATTGACGAAGAAAACGTCCTGATGGGGCTTTACGTGCGCAAAACCTTCCCGAAGGTCAAGGTCATCACAAAGATCAACCGCTATTCCTTCCAGTCGATCATCGAGACGATGGACCTTGGAAGCGTCTTTAATCCCCGGTTCAGCACGTCGAACGTCATCTGCCGGTACGCAAGGTCCATGCAGAACTCGCTGGGCTCGAATGTCGAGACGCTCTATAAGCTCGTCGGCGGCAAGGCGGAAGCCCTGGAGTTCCGTGTGGCCGAAGGCTCTGCCGTCTGCGGGATCCCGCTGCAAACGCTCCGGCTCCGGCAGAACCTTCTCATCGGCTGCATCAACCGCGCCGGAAAAATCCTCATCCCCAGCGGCCAGGATACGATCGAGCCGGGGGACACGGTCGTCGTTGTGACGAGCGTCACGGGACTCAACGAGCTCGACGACATTCTCGAAAAGCGCAGAGGGTAAGCCATGAACAAACGGATGATTCTTTACATTCAGGGCGCCATTCTGCTCATAGAATCGGCCATCATGGTGCTTCCCATCGCGGCGGCGCTCATCTACCGGGAGACTTCTGGCGTCTGGTTTTTCTACACGGCGCTGGCGGCGGCGATCTGCGGCTTTGCGGCCATGAAGCTATCTAAGCCGCGGACGAAGACGATCTACGCAAAAGAGGGCCTCATTACTGTGGCGCTGGGCTGGATCGTGCTGTCCTTAGTTGGTGCGCTGCCGTTTACGCTCTCGGGCGAGATTCCGTTTTACCTGGACGCGGTGTTCGAGATGATCTCCGGCTTTACAACGACGGGCTCGAGCATCCTGCCGAATGTGGAGGCGCTCAGCCGCTGCATGCTCCTCTGGCGGAGCTTTTCGCACTGGCTGGGCGGCATGGGCATTCTGGTATTCATGCTGGCCATCGTCAAAATGGAAGGCGGGCAGGGCATTCACTTGCTTCGCGCCGAGAGTCCGGGGCCGACGGTCGGCAAGATGGTCCCGAGAATGGTCGACTCGTCGAAAATCCTGTATACGATCTACTTTGCGCTCACGCTCGTACAGGTGGTATTTTACCTGGCTGGCGGCATGCCGCTTTTTGACTCGCTCTGCAACGCGTTTGCAACGGCCGGCACGGGCGGCTTTTCCATCAAGGCAGACTCGTTCGCAAGCTACAGCATGTATGCCCAGACGGTCACGACGGTCTTCATGGCGCTGTTCGGCGTGAACTTCTCGATCTACTTCTTCCTGCTGCAAAAGAAGTTTGACCTCGCGTTCAAGAATACCGAGCTCCGCTGGTACGTGGGTATTATCCTTTTCTCCATCGCGATGATCACGGCGAACATTCTGCCGATGTACCCGGACTTCCACGCGGCCATCCATCACGCGGCGTTCTCCGTCTCGTCCGTCATCACGACGACCGGCTTCGGCACGGAAAACTTTGACCTCTGGCCAGAGTTTTCGCGCGTGATTCTGGTGTTCCTCATGATCGTAGGCGCGTCGGCAGGCTCGACAGGCGGTGGCCTGAAGGTCTCGCGGCTGGTGATTCTCGTTCGCGCGGCGCAGGTGGAGGTGCGCAGACTCATCCGCCCGCGCACGGTCAAGGTCATGCGCATCGACGGCAAGCCCGTAGGGCAGGATACGGTGCGCGCGGTGAGCGGGTACCTCATCTTGTATGTGCTCATCTGCATGGTGTCCGTGCTTCTGGTCTCGCTCGACGGCTTCGACGGCTCGACGACGGTGACGGCCGTTCTCGCAACGTTCAATAACATCGGCCCGGGCCTCGGCCTCGTTTGCCCTGCGGGGAACTTTGCGATGTTCAGTCCGCTGGCAAAGGTCGTTCTGTGCCTCGATATGCTCTTCGGGCGGCTCGAGATTTATCCGATGCTCGTTCTGCTGCTGCCGAGCACATGGTCCAAAAAGAACTGACGGGCGTGCCGCGCATTGTACCGATAAAATCACAAAAGCTACCGAGGGCAGGAAACGTCGTTTCCTGCCCTTTGCGTTGTGCCGGAATCCCGAATTTCAGGAAGCCTGACAGATTTGCCGTAGGGGTCGATGCCCACATCGACCCATTGGGAACCATCGAATTCGCCGGGGATTTCCGTAAAAAACGTTATGTACCGCTGGGGCGATGTAGGTATCGCCCCCTACGCGTGAGTCGGAGGATTCAACCGTCTTGTCAAGTGGTGCTGGGAATGCTATAATATAGGTTCAACGCCGGAGAACCGGCGAACTGCGGAAAGGAACGGTTTTTCATGGAGCTGCACGCAAAACTGGTTCGCGCCCAGCTGAATTTTTTCAAGCCCTTCGTGGCCAATTGCTCTTTAGATGTCACCCGCAAGGGGCAGGACAAGCTCGGCGAGCTGATGACGGCTATTCACAAGCGGGAGGTCTATGTCCGCGAGCATGATTTCGGCGGCTTTCAGGGCGCATGGCTCACGCCGAAGGATAAGCGGCGCACAGGCGTTGTGCTGTATCTGCATGGCGGCGGCTACACGTGCGGCAATCTGGACTATGCCAAGGGCTTTGCCGCGACGCTGGCGGATGAGTGCGGCGTGCGCGTGTTCTGCGCGGCCTATCGATTGGCACCCGAGGATCCGTTTCCGGCAGCGCTGGACGACGCGGTGGTAAGCTATCAGTACCTGCTCTCGAAGGGGTATGGCCCGAACCAGATCCTGCTTTGCGGCGAATCGGCGGGCGGGGGACTTTGCTACGCGCTGTGCTTAAGGCTCAAGCAGCTGAAGCTGCCGCTCCCGTGCGGGATCATCGCCATTTCGCCGTGGACGGATCTGACGCAGTCGGGCGCGACATTCGACGAGAACCGCGACAACGACCCGTCGCTCTCGAAAGAGCTTCTGGACTTTTATTCGGCCTGCTATACGCAGAACCCCAAAGATCCGCTCTGCTCGCCGCTTTTTGGCGACCTCAAGGACCTGCCGCCGTCGCTTCTTTTCGCGGGCGGGGATGAAATTCTTCTGGACGACGCGCAGCGGCTGCACCAGAAGCTGCTGGACGCAGGCTGCAAGAGCAAACTCTACATTGCGCCCGAGCGCTGGCACGCGTACGTGCTCTACTGCCTGGCGGAAAACATGCAGGACGATTTCCAGTCCATCAATCACTTTTTAGACAAGACGCTTTCGCCCGCCAAGAGCCTTCGCTGGATGAAGCTCGACAACGCGGCGAAAATCTACCCGGCGGCCAAGCGGCGCACATGGACCAATTACTTCCGGCTCTCGGCGACGCTCACCGAACCCATCGACCTTCCGACACTGCGCGCGGCGCTCGACGTGACGGTGCGCAGGTTCCCATCCATTGCGGTCCGTCTGCGCCGGGGCGCGTTCTGGTACTATTTGGAGCAAATTCCGAAGGCACCGGACATTCAGGAGGAGAAAAGCTGCCCGCTGCAGCATGTGCCGTTTGACAGCGTCAGAAAATGCGCGTTCCGCGTGCTGGTATATAAAAACCGGATGGCCGTCGAGTTTTTCCACGCCGTCACCGACGGCACGGGCGGCCTCATCTTTTTAAAGACACTGCTGGCCGAATATTTAAGCGAAAAATATGGGCTCAACGTTCCGGCGGAGCACGGCGTTCTCGGAAGGCTTGAGGAGCCCGATGAGGAGGAGCTGGAAGACAGCTTCCTTCGCTACGCGGGCGATGTGAAGGCCAGCCGCAAGGAGGCGACCGCCTGGCATTTAAGCGGCACGCCGGAGCCCGACGGGTATGTGAACCTCGTCACGATGATGCTCCGCGTCCCCGAGGTCAAGGCCTGCGCGAAGGAGCACGGGGTCACGGTGACGGAGCTTTTGTGCGCGGCGATGATGCAGGCGATCGACTATTTGCAGGCGGAAAAGGTTCCCGTTCGAAGCCGTAGAAAGCCCGTGAAGGTGACGGTTCCGGTCAACCTGCGGGGACTGTTTCCGAGCCACACGCTGCGAAACTTCGCGTCCTACGTGAACACGGAAATTGACCCGCGCCTCGGCGCTTATACGTTCGACGAGATTTGTCAGCTCGTGCACCACACGATGGGACTTGGCAACGACGCGAAGACGATGCGCGCGAAAATCGCGACGAATGTGGCAAGCGAAAAATCGCCCGTGCTGCGCGTAATGCCGCTGTTCGTCAAGAACATCGCCATGAAGGCGGCCTTCAACGCGGTGGGCGAGTGCAAGGCGTGCCTGTGCCTGTCAAACCTTGGCGTGGTGCAGGTGCCGGAGGTTATGCGCCCGTATATTGAGCGCTTTGACTTTGTCATCGGTCCGCAGGCCAACGCGCCGCACAACTGCGGCGTTGCGACCTGGGGGGACACGGTATATGTCAGCTGCGTGCGCAACATCAAAGAGCCGGAGCTGGAGCTGCATTTTTACCGCGTGCTCCACAGCCTCGGCCTGCATGTAACGGTTGAGAGCAACGCCCGGTAACGCGGCGCAAGCAAGATAGAAAGGAAACGGGATTATGTATTGTGTCAATTGCGGCGTGGAGCTTGCGGACAGCGAGACGGTCTGCCCGCTGTGCGGGACGCGGGTGTTCCACCCCGATCTTTCAAGACCGCAGGCGGACGCGCCTTATCCGCCTGATCATCATGTGAAGCCGGAGGACGTGAACCGCTCGGGGATTTTGTTTGTGATGACGATGCTGGCGCTTTTGCCAGCAGTCATCTGCCTGCTGTGCGACTGGCGCATCAACGGCAGGCTCGTCTGGTCCGGCTTTGCGGCGGGCGCAATCGGACTTTTGTATGTGCTGATCGTGCTGCCGATGTGGTTCAAGCGGCCAAATCCGGTGATTTTTGTGCCGGTCGACTTCGCGGCCATCGGGCTGTATCTTCTGTATATCGATCTGGCGGTGAAGGGTGGCTGGTTCTTGTCGTTTGCGTTCCCGGTCACGGCGGCCATCGGCCTTCTTCTGACGGCGGTCGTGGCGCTGGTGCGCTATGTCCGCGGGGGGTATCTGTATATTTTCGGCGGCGCGCTGATCCTTGCAGGCGGCCTTGCGGTGCTCATTGAGTTTTTGATCAACGTGACGTTCGGTATCCATAAGGCGCTTTTGTGGTCGATCTACCCGCTGGCAGCCGGCGTGATCCTGGGCGGCATGCTGCTGGTCATCGCCATCTGTAAGCCCCTTCGGAAGTCTTTGCACCGGAAGTTTTTCTTCTAAGATGCTGTGGATTTTGAACAAACTTCTCAAATGTCCGTAGGGGCGGACGCCTCTGTCCGCCCGCAGAAAAATGCGGTTTTTATGTAGAATTACGGCGAATTCGAGACTTCCTTTGGGCGGGCAGAGTCGCCCGCCCCTACGAACCGCCCGGGAGGTTTCCCAAATCCCTTCAACAAAGTAAAAACGAACTGCGTTCCAAAATCGGAACGCAGTTCGTTTTTTGATACAGAATTTATTCCTTGATTTTAAGCGGATGGCAGGAGCCCTCGCCGAGCACCTGCTCGACGCCCTCTTTGAAGCGCTCGAAGCGGTCGTTGGGGACGAAGGCAAGCGCCGTGCCGGCAAAGCCGCCGCCATGGACGCGGACCGCGCCCTCACCGTCGAGCAGCTTTTTGCACAGCGCGAGCGTAAAGGCCATGTCCTGATGCTCGGCCGCACCCAGCGGCGTGATGTTCTGGAGCTTGAGCCACGACGAGCGGCCGGAGTCGTTGACGTAGGTCAAAAACGCTCCAAAATTGTCGTTTCGCAGCGCACGCACCTGGAGCCGGACGCGCTGATTCTCTTCAAAATAGTGCATCGCGCGCAGAACGGCGCGGTCACCGCAGCTTGCGCGAAGGGCAGGAAGGGAAGCGTAGAACGTGCTCTCGTCCACCTCGTTGAGAACTTCCTTTCCGAAGAAGGCCGCGACCTTTTTCATCTCCACCGGGATGGCCGCGTATTCATCCGTCAGATCCGCGTGGCTTGCGTGGGAGTCGATGATGCAGAGCGTATGGCCGCAGTGGGCAAAGTCAAAGTCGACCTTTTCGACGACGGGCTTTTTGGGGTCCGCAAAGTCGATGAACACGAGCCCGCCGACAGAAGACGCCATCTGGTCCATGAGGCCCGAGGGCTTTCCAAAATAGACGTTCTCGGCGTACTGGCCGATCTGTGCAATCTCGATGGCCGAGAGCTTGTTTTCAAAAAACAGGCCGTTTAAAATCCTGCCGACGAGTACCTCGAAGGCCGCCGAGCTCGATAAACCGGAGCCGGGGAGCACGGTGGACGAAATTTTCGCGTCGAAGCCCTGAAGCTTGCAGCCGCGCGCCTGAAATGCCGCCGCAACGCCGCGCACGAGAGAAGCGGTCGTGTTCTTTTCGTCTTCATGGACAGACAGATCGTCAAGGTCGACCGTGACCGGCGCGAAGCCCTCAGAGTCGATCAAAATGAGGTGCGTGCCGTTGAGCCGGACCTCAGCGTCCGTCTGCATATCGACCGCGGCAGCCAGAACGCAGCCGTGCTGATGGTCGGTATGGTTGCCGCTGATCTCGGTGCGGCCGGGCGCGGAAAAGTGATAGAGCTGTTCCATCGTAATACCTCCATTCGCCCGGTGCGGCAAACGCGCGCGGGCAAAGCATAATGTCTCTCTGCAATTATAATACGCGGCTGGCAGCATGGCAAGTTTTCCGGGAAGGAAAGGTTTGTATTGTGTGGAATTTCGGAGAATTCAACAAAATAATCCCGGGGAATAGTCGCCGGAATATACAAAAACACGCCTGCAGGCCGTGCGCCTCAGGCTTTTTTCTGTGTTTGGGTTCTGTGTTTTGGTGGGATTACTTTGCCGCGGGCGGGATATCGCCGACGCCGTTTAACACCAGCTGCGGGCGGTACGGGAACTTCTTGATATCTGCCCGGTCGGTTACGCCAGAGAGAACCAGCGTTGTGTAAAGGCCCGTTTCAATGCCTGCTACCATGTCGGTATCCATGCGGTCGCCGATCATGACTGCGTCCTCCGAGTGAACGCCGAGGATCCGAAGACCCGTGCGCATCATGAGGGGATTGGGCTTGCCCACAAAGTAGGCCGTTTGTCCGGTCGCCATCTCGATCGGTGCGATCATCGCCCGGCAGGCCGGAATAATGCCGTCTTCAGCGGGCCCTGTGAGGTCGCTGTTCGTGCCAATGAGCTTCGCGCCCTTGAGCACCAGCCGCACGGCCTTGAGAATGTTCTCGTAGTTATAGGAGTTTCCCTCGCCGATGATGACATAGTCGGGATCGACATCGTTCATTGTGATGCCCTCGTCGTGAAGCGCCATGATAAGCCCTGCGCCGCCAATGACATACGCGCTGCATCCGGGCGCCTGCGAGCTGATGAACCGCGCCGTGGCCAGTGCGCTAGTGTAGAAGTGGCTCTCGTCCACATCCAGACCCATGCGGCCCAGCTTCTGCTGCAATTCCTTCGGCGAGCGCTCCGACGAGTTCGTCAGGAACAAGAAGTGCTTGTTCTCCCGATAGAGCCAGTCGACAAATTCCTTGACGCCCGGCAAAAGCCGGTTCCCATGATAGATCACGCCGTCCATGTCGCAGATGAAGCCGTCTTTCGCGCGCAGCGTCTCAAGCTTCTGCTGTAATGCTTCCTTGTTTTCCAAATTGATGTTATCCATATCATTCCTCCTTCAAATTTTGTTTTCGATTTGTTTTTCTTTCTCTTTACAGTTTGCATGATACCAGAGATTTGTAAAACAGGGAAGCGTAAAATCGTAAAATCTATGTAAAATCGCAAAAAACCGCGAACTGCAAATTTTACAGCTCGCGGGATTGCTTTGGCGGCTCAATGCTCCTTGGGAAGCGTGACGCGGATCTCGGTGCCGCGGCCGGGTTCACTCTCGAGGGCAACCTTGCCGCCGTGGTACATGGCGGCATGCTTGACGATGGACAGACCGAGTCCCGTGCCGCCGGAGGCCTTGGAGTGGCTCTTATCGACGCGGTAGAAGCGCTCAAAGATCCGGCTCTGGTGCTCGGGTGCAATGCCGATGCCGGTATCAAGAACCGAGATGGCGGCTTCCTGCTCGCGGTTTTCTACGTGGATGCGGATGCTTCCGCCGGGACGGTTATATTTGATGGCATTGTCGCAGAGATTGTAAAGCATCTCATATAAAAGCCTTCGCACACCGAAGACGATGCTGCTCTGGCCGTCGGTCGTGATGGTGACGGAGGCCTTGTCTGCCGCCGCGCGAAGATCCTCGGCGACCTCGCCCGCAAGCGACAGAAGCTCCACATTTTCCTTCGGCATCTCCACGCCCTCGTCTAACTGCGAAAGGCGGATGATGTCGGCGATCAGTGCAACCAAACGCTGGGCTTCTGTACGGATGTGGCCGATGAAGCGCGGCATATCCTCGGGCTTGACCATGCCGTTTTCAATGAGCTCGGCGCTTCCGATGATGCCCTGCAGCGGCGTTTTGAGCTCGTGCGACACGTTCGCGGTAAACTCGCGGCGCGCCTGCTCGGCGGTCTCGCGCTCGGTAATGTCGAAGCAAAGAAGAACGGCTCCGATTTTTTCGCCCGCAGATTCGATGCGGCTGATATCGAACTGATAGATGCGCCCGGAGAGCTCGACGCGGGTCTCGCTGTGACCCGTTTCGCGCGCGCGGTCGATGGCTTGAGAAACGTCGGTGCTCCGGTCGAGCGTCAGGAAATTCTGCCCGACGCAGCCTGCTTGCGCGCTGAAAAGCTTACTTGCCGAAGGGTTGATGCTCAGAATGACGTTTTTATTGTCGAGCAGCACGAGGCCCTCGGGCATGCTCTGCGTGATGTGGGTGAACTCGTCGGTCTTGCGCTGGAGCTCGCGGAGCTGATCGTCGATCTGCTCGTGTTGGCGGTTGATCCGGCCGAGCAGCGGCGCGATTTCGTCGTAGGCCTTCGCCTCGAGCGGATGATCCAAATCAATGGCGTTGAGCGGCTCGACAATGCGGTGGGAGAGCCGCTTGGCAAGAAGCGCGCTGAAAATCACGGCGGCGAGCAAAATGACCAGCACCGGCTGAAGCATGCCAAGCAGCAGCACGGCCAGCGTCTGCCGCGAGACGCAGATACGGAGCACGCTCCCGTCGTCCATACGCCTTGCGACGTAGATCGTCTTTTCAAGAAGCGTCTGCGAATACCGGCTGCTTTCGCCCTCGCCGGCGGCCAGCGCCTGCTGTACTTCCTCGCGCGAGGCATGGTTCTCCATCGTGCTTGCGTCTGCCTGCGTATCGTAAAGCACCGTGCCGTCCGGCGCGATCCACGTCAGGCGGTAGCGGTTCGAGTCGATCGTATCAAGATATGTTTCGCCGCCTTGCGATACGCCGGAGGCCGCTAAGGTCAGCTCATCGCGCAGCGCCTGGGACTGGAGACCTGCAAAGTAATCGTACAGGCAGCCCATGATCAGCACGAGACTTGCCAGCAGCGCGCACACGGCGACAAGCAGCGTTGAGCGGAAAATTTTCTTTGTCATTTCGAGCCCTCCCATCGATAGCCCACACCGCGCACGGTGGCAATGTGCTCGCCACAGGGGCCAAGCTTTTGCCGCAGCGTCCGGATGTGCATGTCGATCGTACGCGTTTCGCCGTAGTAATCCGTGCCCCAGACCTTTTCCATGAGCTGGTCGCGCGTGAAGGCCATGCCGGGATGCTGCAAAAACAGGCGCAGCAGCTCAAATTCCTTGAAGGTCAGCTCCACACGCTGCCCATTTGCCGTGACGGTGTGCGCGTCGAGGTCGACCAAAATGCCGCCGCTCTGCAAAAGATGCGCAGGTGCTTGCATCTGGCAGCGGCGAAGGACCGCCTTCACGCAGGAGACAAGCTCCATGACCCCGAAGGGCTTTGTGAGATAGTAGTCCGCGCCCAAATCCAGACCCTGAATTTTATCGTATTCCGCGCCCTTGGCCGTCGCCATGACGACGGGGATAGAAGAGAGGGCAGGGGAGGACTTCATCCGGCGCAGAAGCGTAATGCCGTCGAGTCCCGGGAGCATCACGTCGAGCACGACAAGCTCGGGCATTTCCTCCTGCAAGGCGTTCCAGAATTCCTGCCCGTCCTCAAAGCCCTTGGCTTCAAAGCCGGTCGATTGCAGGGCGTAGACCTCAATGTCGCGGATGCTGGCGTCATCTTCCACACACCAGATCATGTTTCTCCCTCCTTGTGTACGCCGGTCACCGAGAAGACCACCCACTGGGCGATGTTCACCGCGTGGTCGGCGATGCGTTCAAAGTATTTGGCGATCATCAGACAGTCAAGGAAATACGCCCCATCCTCCGGATGTTTGGAAATCTTTTCAATCAGAGATTGCTTGACCTCGTCAAAATACTGGTCGACAGTATCGTCCGCGCGCTCGACCCATTCGGCAAGGCGCGTATCGCGCTTGACAAACGCGTCGACGCTGTTTGTGACCATCGTGATGGCCGCGCGCGCCATCTGCTGGAGAAGGCCGTCGTGTTCGCTCTGCCGTCCGTTCAGAAACAGGACGATCTCCGCGATGTCCTCGGCCTGATCGCCGATGCGCTCCATGTCCGTGACCATTTTCAGAGCTGCCGAAATCTGGCGCAGATCGCGCGCGACGGGCTGCTGCTGAAGTAAAAGCCGGAGGCAGAGCGTTTCAATCGAGCGCTCCTTTTCGTCGATCTCCGCGTCAAGCGGCGCAACCTTTTTCGCGAGCGACGCGTCGCCGTCTCCAAGCGCCTTGGCGGCCAGCGCGATGACCTCCTCGCACAGCGCGCCCATGCGGATCATTTCGCTGTTGAGTACGTTCAGCTGTTCATCAAACCGGTTTCTCATCATCCAAACCTCCCCGTGATGTAATCCTCGGTGCGCTTGTCCTGCGGCTGGGAGAATATTTTCTCCGTCTGGCCGTATTCCACGAGCTCGCCGAGCAGGAAAAACGCCGTGCAGTCCGAAATACGGACGGCCTGCTGCATGTTGTGGGTCACGATGACGATCGTGTACTGCTCGCGCAGCTGCGTGGCCAGGTCTTCAATCTTGGAGGTGGAGATGGGGTCGAGCGCACTTGTCGGCTCGTCCATCAGAAGCACCTTCGGCTCGACGGCAAGCGCCCGCGCGATACAGAGCCTTTGCTGCTGGCCGCCGGAGAGGCCAAGCGCGTTTTTCTTGAGCCGGTCTTTGACCTCGTCCCAGATGGCCGCGCCGCGCAGGGATTTTTCCACGATGTCATCGAGCTTTGCTTTGTTGCGGATGCCGTGCGTTCTCGGACCGTAGGCGATGTTGTCGTAGATGCTCATGGGGAAGGGGTTCGGCTTCTGGAAGACCATGCCGATGCTCTTGCGGAGCTCGTTCACGTCCACGGAAGGATCGTAAATGTTTTCCCCCTCGTAGGTGACCTCGCCCGTGATTTTCACGCCGCCCACGAGGTCGTTCATCCGGTTGAGCGTCTTTAAAAACGTAGACTTGCCGCAGCCGGAGGGTCCGATGAGCGCGGTGATGCTTTTTTCGGGGATGTCGATGCTGATATTATGCAGCGCCTGATGCGCTCCGTACCAGAGGTTCAGATCATGCGCAGATAAGATAGCTGGCATATTGCGTTCCTTTCTCCTATTATGTCAAAAATCTGCCGCCATAGCAAGAGCGGCGGAATATATTTCGGAATTTACAGTGCTTTTTTCTTCTGGAAGTGCCGGGCAACAAACTCGGCGGCGAGGTTGATGGCGAGCGTCAGGAGCATCAGAATGGCCGCGATGGCGAAGGCCACCTCAAACTCGCCCTCTTCTTTTGCGTAGACATAGAGGGCAACGGTGAGCGTTGCGCCGGGACTCGATAAGCCGTCAAAAATTCCATGCAGCGCGTGAGCAAAGCCGGCAGTAAAGAGCAGTGCGGCGGATTCTCCCAGAATGCGGCCGACGCTCAGGATGCAGCCCGTAATTACGCCGTCGATGCAGCCGGGGAGCACCACCGTGCGCACCACGCGCCACTTGCCCGCGCCAAGTCCGAACGCACCTTCGCGGTAGCTCTGGGGAACGGTCTTGAGGCTCTCCTGCGTCGTGCGAAGGATCGTCGGCAGGTTCATGACGGCAAGCGTCAGAGCGCCCGCGAGAAGCGACGTTCCCATGCCGAGCACCTCGCAGAAGATCAGCATACCGGCAAGGCCGTAGATGATCGAGGGGATGCCGGAGAGCGTTTCGGCGGCATATTCGATGACGGCGACGAGCTTTTTGTTTTTTGCGTACTCCGTGAGATAAATGGCCGCGCCCACGCCCAGGGGAAGAACGATGATGATCGTCGCAAGCACAATATAAATGGTATTCATGAGATCCGGCAGAATGCCGATGCGCTCTGTGAGATAGCTCGGCGACGTAGAAAGAAGCTCCCATGTGATGTTGGGAAGACCCTTTACGAGCACGTAGCTGACCAGAAACAAAACCAGTGCGCCCGTCAGCCCTGCGCAGAGGTACATGAGCGCCTTCATGCAGCCGACGTAGGTTTTTCGGGAGGAAGAGAGTGTTGTATGTTTCATCTTATGCCTCCTTGCCGCGCTTTAAGAAGAAGTTGAGCGTCGCGTTGATCAGCAGAATAAACAGGAACAGCACCAGCGCGATGGAAAACAGCGCCTGCTGCTGAAGACCCGAGGAGTAGGACATTTCACTTGCAACGGCGGTGGTCAAAAAGCGTACGCTTTCAAAAAGAGATGTGGGAAGATTCGGCGCATTGCCCGAGACCATCATGACGGCCATGGCCTCACCGATGGCTCTGCCGACGCCGAGAACGACCGCCGCCGCAATGCCGCTTCTGGCTGCCGGGACCGAGACGCGCAGATACGTCTCTACCGGCGTTGCCCCGAGCGCCAAAGACGCGTCCTCATACTCTTTGGGCACAGCCTCGAGCGCAGTGACGGAAACCTTGATGATGGACGGCAGGATCATGATGGCAAGCACGATGATGGCCGCAAGCAGGCTCGCGCCGTCCGGGATCTGAAAGAGCTTGCGGATACCGGGAACCAAAACCAGCATGCCGACAAGGCCGTAGACGACCGACGGAATGCCGGAAAGCAAGCTCACAGCCGACGACAGGATGCTCTTGAGCCGCGGAGGGGCGAGCTTTGCGAGATAGACAGCGGTAAAAAATCCGATCGGAACGCCCAGCACGATCGCGCCCGCCGTGCCGTAGACACTCGTCAGAATGAACGGCAGAATGCCGTATTGCGGGTTCGTTTTCGAGGTGGAAGCCCAGACCTTTCCGAACAGGAAGGGGACAAGGCCGATTTTCCGGATGGCGGGGATGCCGGAGACAATCAGATAGATCGTGATGAGCAGCACGCAGCCGACGGTCACGAGCCCCAGCAGCAGAAACACGCCGTGGATGACACGCTCGAGCGCCTGCTTTTTTTGATATTGTTTCATAAATTACTTGTCCTCTTTTAAACCGGCAAAGAAGCGGCCAGTTTCCCGGCCGCCTGTTTGCGTTTGTCTTAGTTCGCCGCGACAGCACCGGCAGCCGCGATGATGGGAGCGGCCTCGCTCGAAAGCGCGTAGTCGAAGAACTTCTGGGCCGCGTCGGAGAGTTTCGTGCCGTCCTTGGTGACGAGAACGAACGGTCTCTGGATGACGTAACTGCCGTCCTTTACGGTGTCCTCGGTGGGAGCAACGCCGCCGACCGTGAGCGCCTTGACCGTGTCCTTGACAGAGGAGAGGGAAGCGTAGCCGATCGCGTCGGGGTTCTGGGAGACGGTGGTGATGACGTCGCCGGTGGAGGTCAGCTCCTGACGGTACTGGCAGGCGTCGGTTGTGCCGGTAATGGACTCAAAGCCGTCTCTGGTGCCGGAACCGGCCTCGCGGCCGATCAGAACGATCTCCGCGTCGTTGCCGCCGACATCCTTCCAGTTGGTGATCTCACCGGTGTAGATCGAAGCGATCTGCTCAACAGACAAATCGGAAACGGGGTTCTCGGGGTTTACGATGATGGCGATGCCGTCGAGCGCGACGGTCGTTCCGACGAGGCCGGAAGCGGTCTCTTCATCCTTCAGCGCGCGGCTGGAAAGACCGATGTCACAGCGGCCTTCCTGCACGGCCTTGATGCCCGAGCCGGAGCCGGTGGGGTTGTAGGTGAAGGTAACGCCGGAGTTTGCGGACATGAACGACTCGCCGAGCGCGCCGATGACCTTTTCCATCGAGGTCGAGCCGTCGGTCGCGACCTGACCGGAAACCTGCTTGGCGCAGCCGGTGAACAGGGCCGCGACGCACAATACGCTGAGTGCAATGCTGATCAACTTTTTCATGATTTGAAATCTCCTTACATTTCATGTTTTTATTTCTTTGGATATCTTGTCCTTACGCCAAACAGGATACCGCCCGCGCGTAAAATAGAAAAGCGAGGTTTTGTAAAATCAATGTAAAACTGTAAAATGGGCAGAAAAACGCCGGACACAGGGAGCCCTGCATCCGGCGCTTGCGGAAAACGGTTTTACTTTTTGAAAATCGAGAACAATCCGCCCTTTTTTTCGTATGGCTGGCAGGCATAGCCGAGCAGCTTATAGCCCGTGGGGTCGAGCGCTGCCTTGAGTGCTGCCTCCGAAATTTCTGTTTCGCTTACGACGACGGCCTCGCCCTTTGCATGGGATGCGGAGACTTTTTTGACCTGAAACTGGTTGCGGATGGTGTCGCAGACATGGCTTTCACACATGGAGCAGGCCATGCCGTCAATTTTAAGTGTGATCTGATACATATAATAACCTCCTGTGCGTTCGCGGCGAACCGATGGTTAGACAAGACTAACCATCGGAGCAAAAAGACAGCTCCACCGGGACTTTCTCTGCCGATATCATACCGCGAGGGTAGGCAAAAGTCAAGCGGGGAACACGGGATGGAAAAAACGAGGAAAAAACGCGGAAAAAGGACTTGACAACAGAGGTTAGAGGTGCTAAACTATGGGCTGGTTAGGGGAGCTTAACCTGTGGCTTTCCATGGGCAGAGACCCGGATCGTTTTTTTAGAACAGTGGTTAGGTATGGCTAACCGGGACAGCGAGGTGTTGGATATGCTGCCGTTGACACTGGCAAATATCGGAGAAGAACAGATGATTCACAAGGTCGGAGGCTCACCGGAGGTGAAAAAGCACCTCGAGGATCTGGGCTTTGTGGCCGGGGGTACGGTCACTGTCGTCTCTTCCCTGAATGGCAACGTCATCGTCAAGGTCAAAGAGGCGCGCGTCGCGATCAGCGAGGAAATGGCGCACAGGATCATGGTGTAATCGATCAAGCGCCCACACGGGCGGTAGAAAAGGAGACAGAGGTATGAAAACATTGAAAGACGCCAAAATCGGCGAAACCGTCAAGGTTGTGAAACTGACGGGCGAAGGACCTGTCAAGCGCCGCATCATGGACATGGGCATCACGAAGGGTACGGAAGTGTTCGTCCGTAAGGTCGCGCCTCTCGGAGACCCCATGGAGGTCACCGTCCGCGGCTACGAGCTGAGCCTGCGCAAGGCCGATACCGAAATGATCGTGGTCGAGTGAATTTTTGGCGGCAATGCCCAAGCCTCTGCGCGCTGCCTGCTTGCAGCTTTTCCGCCATGCTGCGTAAAAATCCTCGCCAATCCGAAAGGATTGCCTGCGGCTTTTACTTGCCTGACGAAAAATCTGACGGCGCATGCAACACACAGATTCTTGTGCAATTCCGCCGGTTTTGTGAAATTAATTTTTTTTGAATGCTTGTTTGATGGCTCTAATTTTAATTAGAGCGCTGAAACAAGGAGGAGAAGTGACATGGAAAAGCAAATTAAAATTGCCCTTGCGGGCAACCCGAACTGCGGTAAAACAACGCTGTTCAACGCGCTGACGGGTTCGAACCAGTTCGTCGGCAACTGGCCGGGCGTCACGGTCGAAAAGAAGGAAGGCAGGCTGAAGGATCAAAAGGACGTCATGATCACCGATCTGCCGGGGATTTATTCCCTCTTTTCCGCCGGAGCGGAAGAAGCCTGCGCGCGGGATTTTCTGGCTTTTGGTGATGCGGACGCTGTGGCAGTGGTGGTGGATGCATCCGCTTTGGAACGTCATCTGCCTTTGGCTTTGCAGGCCATGGAATTGATGCCCCGCTGTGTGCTGTGCCTGAATCTGGCAGACGAAGCGGAGAAAAAAGGCATTCAGATTGATGATAAAAAGCTGTCAGCTTTGACAGGTGTTCCCGTGGTGAAAACTGCCGCCAGAACGGGAAGAGGATTGTCAGATTTGACAGCAGCTTTGGAGAAAGTCATGGAACAGGAACCACATGTGCGCCATACGCCTTTTCATAAGGCTTTGCCAGCGGACTTTGGGAAGCTGTTGGCAGAAGGAGAAAAACTGCTGCCGGAAAGCGAAAACAGACCGCTCCTTCTGGATTTCCTTTGGCAAAATGAGGAGGACGTTTTATCAGAAGAAGTTGGCGAAGAACTGCGCCAATGGAGAACCAGATGCAATGGGTATTTTGCGGGGGAGGAAGAAGCCCTTGCTGTTTATCGAAAAGAACGTTCCCTTTGTTTTCAGAAACGGGCAGAAACCCTGACAGCTGACGTCTGTAAAAAGGATAAAGCAAAAGCGGATACGACAGCACGGATGGATAAACTGTTTCTGCGGAAACGGACAGGGGTGCCGTTGATGTTGCTTTTGCTGGCGCTGGTGTTCTGGATTACGGCAGTGGGAGCCAATGTGCCTTCTCAATGGCTCATGTCCGTCTTTACCCAGTTGGGGACAGCATGCCGCAGTGCGTTGGTGTCTTGGGGGAGCCCTGTCTGGCTGGAAAGCCTGCTCATGGATGGGGTGTTCTTGACGGTAAGCTGGGTGGTTTCTGTGATGCTGCCGCCAATGGCTATCTTCTTTCCTATGTTTACCCTGCTGGAGGACTGTGGTCTGCTGCCAAGGATTGCTTTTCAGTTGGATGGGCTGTTTCGTCGGGCAGGAGCGCACGGAAAACAGGCGCTAACACTTTGTATGGGCTTTGGCTGCAATGCCGCAGGGGTTACGGCATGTCGTATCATTGATTCCCCCAGAGAAAGGCTCATTGCCATACTGACCAATAATTTTGTGCCTTGCAATGGGCGGTTTCCAACAATTTTGCTGCTGACGGCAGTGTTCTTGTCAGCAGGAAGGCCGTGGATGTCTGGGATTACTCTTTTTGTGGTCATTGGGCTTTCGGTGGGTATGACATTGCTGGTTTCTTTCTTCCTGAGCCGAACGGTGCTGCGGGGGATGCCTTCTGCCTTTGTGCTGGAATTGCCGCCTTTTCGCCGTCCCCAGATTGGGCAGGTGCTTGTCAGAAGCTTGCTGGACAGAACCATTTTTGTGTTGGGGCGTGCCATGACTGCGGCGGCACCGGCAGGGGCAATCATCTGGCTGCTCCAGCGGATTCCTGTGGGAGATGGTACGCTGTTGACACAGATTGCCATGTTTCTGGAACCCTTGGGAGGGCTCATGGGGCTTTCGGGCCCTATCTTGATGGCCTTTCTGTTAGGGCTGCCTGCCAATGAGATTGTACTGCCCATTCTGCTGATGTTTTACAGTCAAAGCGGCATGTTGGTGGAAGGGGGCAGCCAGACAGGGGCAATGCTGGCGGCAAACGGCTGGACTTGGACGACGGCTGTCTGTGCCATCTTGTTTTCACTGAATCATTTTCCCTGTGCTACTACGCTGCTGACTATCC
>ERZ832522.2040-NODE-2040-length-25590-cov-17.215156_pt1 | contig 25590 bp, 25 predicted proteins | sample MGYA00519951_ERZ832522 | MGnify/ENA primary metagenome ERZ832522 (study PRJEB31850, sample SAMEA3708728) | human gut metagenome | biome: human gut; feature: human-associated habitat; material: faeces | place: China | collected 2014 ... | reverse complement strand
GCGGTTCAGAGAAAAACTCTCTCTTTCAGCTTCTCCCCAAAGAGATGCAGACATCCATCCGAGAGCAAAAGCACGAAAATGCGGCGGCAAGCAGGGAATTAGAGACGAATAAAGGCGATTATTGCGGCTCGGTCAGGGTGTTTTCAGATTGTTCGGAGCGGATGAGTGTGCAACCGCCTGGAAAATAAAAAATATTTTCGCAGGGGGGGGGTGACAGCTGCTGTCACCCTAAAACGGGCTTTTTCAGCCTGAATCGCATAATGAAGAAACACAAAATGCAGAATCTGCGAAGAAAAGTCCATAAATTCACCGATTAGACGAAAACGAACGAAAGTTATGCAATTATTCCTGCAAAACAGGGTGACAGCAGATGTCCTGTTCATTTGAGCGACGCTCCGCTATCATAATACCCGTGAGGTGGCCACCCACGAAATCAGGAACACGGTAACGCAAGGGAAAGGGATCGACCGACAGGTGCGGCGGACGCGCGGGAAGTTCCCCGTATCCGTTATGCCTGAGGTCTGCCTGCCCATGACCGCACCAGGTCTGCGCAGTTCGTTGCCGTTTCGAGATGGAGAGGGAGGTCATCTTTATGTTAATGAGCAACGAACAGGGAAGCAAGAGAGCGGCGCACTCACCCGCTCCGGCAGGCGGCGTACCTTGTGAGGTAGGAGCGAACAGTTCGCATAAGTCCTTCACCTCGCCCCGGGCGTTCAGGATTCGGAATTGTTCGAACAACTTGCGTTGCAAGGCCGCCGACCGTCGCTTGCGTTCTTGCTTCAGTTGCTCGATCTCCTGCTCAAGCCGATCCACCTTAGCTTGATCCTCCTCCAGTATAGACCGCAATGATTTCTTGGTTAGCTTGTGAGCGGCTTTCATGTGTTGGCTCTCTTTAATAAGAAGTGCGGTCTCTTCTTCCGTGAGAGGGAATTGCCGAAGTCGGTCGCGCTCCTCTTTCCTCTTTTTCATCAAGTCTTTTGCGGCCTGTAATACGAAATCGCAGTATTCGATCGTGCTTTGTAACCTCGACCGTGCGTCTTCGAGAGCTGGAGAGGCTTGCTGGGTTCGGATACGGGCATTGATCTCATTGATCTGCTCCTCCTCTTGCCGGAAGAAACCATCCGGTTGTAATAGGTCATAGATCGGGGGGACGAAGAAAGGATGTACATTCTTCCCCGCTAGGTTACCGGAGAACGCAGCCAGATAGCCGACCTCTCCGGCGGGAGTACGAACCACCAATACGCCGAACATTTTTCCGGTTTGTAACTCTTCCCGCCATTCGGTTCGTTCTTTCAGGTATGCCTGCGTCTCCTCAGCCGCTATTACGCATAGAGGATGCGGTGTATAGTGAAAAGGATACGTGAATCGTTCCGGTAAGGGGATCGATTGTATCGGTTGGGCAAACGTGTGAAACTTAGATTCCATCATTCATTTTTTAATAGACAATAAGCGTAAACGGCCGGTGCCGTAGGATCTCCCTCTTGATACAATCCCGGACGGGAGATACGATCCCATTGGATCAACGACCGGGTCTCTTTCGCGGAGAGAGCTTCGCCGACGATCTCGTTCCATGCTTGTCCGTCCTTACTCCAGTAGAACGTGCTATGCGTACCGTCGGTCACTTTCATCTGTAGATATAAAGGCGAGGCGGGAAGAGGAAGATCGGCCAATTGATGTTCTTTCCCCTCTAAGATATATTTCAATATCAAACGGTCTCCTGCGCATCCGCAGGTGATTAGGTTATTTGCGTCTCCGTACATCGTGATTCCTTTCCAACTGTCATTCCGGTTTACGATCGCTGTTTCCAACGTGTAATTCGGGGAGGTTGGGCGTAAACAAAGTGCCGCTCCGGTCTTTACGCCGGGTTTCGGTGTTCCGGATAGAGATAGTTTACCGTTCTTGATCTCGGTCTTGACATCCGTGTAAGGATAGTTCCAACTCCATTCGGGACGCAAGGTCGCACCGGTGAAATCATCCGAGAAATCGAATACCGGCACTTGTGCGGACTCGGCAAATGGCATGGGTTGCGTGCGGCTCGCGTATTCCCCGGTTACGAAGTGAGGCCAATGATCCTCACCCATTCTCACCTCTTGCAGGTAAGGTTGGCGACCTTGGTAGAAGCCGCTTCCCGGCTGGTAAGCGTGGCATAGGTAATACATGCGTCCGTCCGGTGTAGTCGTAATCGTTCCGTGACCGATGGAGAGAACCTCCTTGCTTCCGTGCAAGATCGGGTTTCCTAGGTATTTCTCGTAAGGACCTTCCAGCTTCTTCGAGCGAGCCACGGATACGGCGTAATCGCTCTGCGGGCCGCAACAGTCTCTCACGGAGTAGATGATATAGTAATATCCGTCTTTCTTGAACCAATGCTGACCTTCCATACCTTGACGCTCATCGTCACGCAGCAGGCTGAAAGGCTTTCCGTCTAGGCGAAGCCCATCGTCCGTCAACTTACAGGCCAATAACTCTATGGGTTGGTTATCCAATCCATAAGCCTTCCAACTGATGTAAAGTTTGCCTTTGTCCTCCAAGATAAATGCGTCTATCGCTTCCTTCCCAAACTCTACCACCGGGCCGTAATCCTTGAACTTGCCCGTAGGTGAATCCGCCACGGCGACACCGATGCACGAGATGTTATCCGATTGCTTCCGGGCCGTATAATAGACATATACCTTCCCTTTATGCTGATACCATTCCGGAGCCCAGAATGAGGATTTAGTCCATTCCGGTTTCTCGTCGAATACATGTCCGGTTTGCTGCCAGTTCACCAAATCGGTAGAGGTGAAAACCGGATAATAGGGGGCCCATTCCGAGGAGGTGCCGGTGATATAGTAAGTCTGATCGATCCGAATAATGGAAGGATCAGCTACGTCACCGTGGATCACGGGATTGGTAAAATAGGATTCTTGTTGCGCTAGTCCTGTGGCCAAGGAGGCGGCACAGAAGAGTAGTGTGAAAATCTTTCTCATGTTTTATCGTATTTTATTTAAGATGTTCTTACGTACGGTTCGCAAAGAGATTTGTAGTAAATCGGGTTCCGCCAGATCGAGTAGTGTCTTATACTCCTGTAATAGCTCTGGAATGGGACGGCATAACTCATATCCCAGTTTCATGCAAAGCGTTTGCACACCGGGTAATTCCTTCGCTGAAAGCATCCGGTCTAGGCAGAAGTTCAGGAAATCCACCCGTGGGGGATTCGCTTGAGGCTGTCGTAAAAGCAAATTCAATAGAAGACGTCGTTTACCGGGATGCTTGCAGACCAGAATCTCGTTTATCAATTCATCTTGTTTATCGTATAGCCATTTATTCTCATCTGCGGAAAAATGGCTACAGGCCCATAACGCTTGATAACCGATGGTCTCGTCCGGATCGAAGATCAAACCGTATAGTTCCGATTTCCGTTTCTGGCTTCCTTGCACATATCGCAATATCTCATGGATATCCTCTATGTGGATGCGGTCAGATAATCTCTCTCTTAAATCCATTTACAACATTGAATCTTATATCTTTCGATCTTTTATGCCGTAAAGTTATAGTCTTTTTAGCAAACTTTCTCTAATTCTCTTACTTTTGTTCCCATTCGTTTCATCGGCGTATACTTCATCCCATGCGTCACTTGTTCCTCACAGACAGGCTCGAATCCGAGCTTTCTGTAGATGGGGATTGCGTAAGAAGAGGAGTTAACCGTCATTTCTGATCCGGGCTGATTTAAGATCGCGGTCTTGAACAATTGTTTACCGATTCCTCTTCTATGATAAGACGGTTTGATAAAGAATAAGGAGATATGTTTTCCCTCGTTTTTTGTCGCGATTACGCCAATTAAAGACTCTCCATCGAAGGCTCCGTAGAAGGTTAATTCATTTACTAGTTGCTTATTATAAATGAAATTCTTGAAAGTTTCCAGCCCCTCTTCATCGAAATCCTTTCTTCCGCATTCGATGAAAACGTCCAGAGATAAGTCTAATGCCTTATCGTATTCATTTGCCGGTAATTGTCGAATTTCCATAGATATGTTATTCTTTTTGATTCTCTTCTAGTTTCTTATCTGCTACCAATTCAAAATGATGCGCATCAATGAATTGTCCGTTTTTGTAACAAGCCTTTCTGAAAATGCCGGTCTTCCTGAATCCAGCTTTTTCTAATACTCGCATGGAGGCCGGATTATATTCGTAGACCGTGGCGAATATACGAATAACCTCCGTATGCGCGAAATAATACTGGATGGCCTCGGTTAACGCATCCGAAACAATTCCTTGATTCCAGTATTTCTCACTAATCCAATAACCCACTTCCGCATTGAAACGCTCTACGTCCGTACCTCTCACAAAACCAATGTTACCAATAGCCTCGCCACCAACCGTAATACAAAAATCCGATATATCTGTTTTCTCCTGCGCTTGTTTGATGAAGAAGCGGGCATTCCCTTTTGTATAAGGATAAGGTAATCCATCCCGGCAGTTATCCCAGATTTTCTTATTGTTCAAATGGAAGGCTAGGGATTCGGTGTCTTGATCTTCCCAGCTCTTGAGCGTATATAAATCCTTTATTACTACAATCATAAGATGTTGTTTTTACGGGATAAGGACGGATTCTCAAGATAATAGCACAGGTGGTCATATATTTGCCCATTATACATTAACTCCGCTTGGTGAAGCAGCCCTTCGTATATAAATCCATTTTTCTGTAATACACGTTGTGAACGTTGATTATGAGGATAGCAATTGGCCGTGATCAAATGTAAACCCATTTGGGTGAATCCGTAATTCAATACGCTCTTCACTGCCTCGCTCATGAAGCCTTGTCCCCAGTATTTCTCATCCAGCCAATATCCCAGCATGCGGGCATGCGGATTCTCCCGCTTTGGATCGGGAATGATGCCAATGGAGCCAATGACTTGTTTTGTCTCTTTTGATACGATAGCCCAAACCCCTTCTTTCCCGATAAAAATGGCATTTAGAACATCGATTGTCTCCTCGATCGTTTCATGAGGTTTCCATCCGGCGTTATTGCCTAGGTTTGGATTCTTACAGCTCTCAAAAACATCAGGAGCATCGCTTTCGCTGAAAGGACGGAGCACAAGACGGTTGGTTTCTATGTTCGATGTTTGTGTCATATACGGATGTTTATTTAGTCGAGATAGATCATTTTCTTGGTCATCCCACCGTCAATCGTAATATTCTCGCCATTAATGAAATCGTTTTCCTCTTGACAGAGAAATAAGCACATACGGGCGATATCCTCCGGCTTTCCCACCCTTCCGGACGGATGTTGAGCATGATCCTCCGGACGAAGCTGGTCGTAATTGTTATTCTGTATCCAACCGGGAGCGATAGAGTTTACCGTGATATGCCATTCCGAGAGCGATAAGGCCAACGCATGTGTCAAAGAATAGATACCTCCTTTAGAGGCGGCATATCCCTCGCTACCGGGTTCACTCATCAAGTAACGGGTAGAGCAGATATTGATGATCCTTCCGTATGGGTTCTGTGCATCAAGGGATTGCCGATGGAGCGCTAATTGGCGGGAGGTGATAAACGCCGGGCGTAAGTTTATGGATAGTATCTTGTCGAAATCCTCTACGCTTGTTTCCGTGATGGGAGAGAACTGACTGACACCTGCGTTGTTGATAATGATATCAATATCTCCCCACTCCTCGATGATCTTTCGCAGGCAATCTTCTAGTGCGGTTTTATCACTAACGTCCACGAGATGGAATTGTGTCCCGGTTTGTAGGGCAGTCTCTTTTCCTAAGGTCTCGTTCTTGTCGCAGAAGGCCACACGATGTCCGGCTCCTCTGAAAGCCCTTACAATCGCTTTCCCGATCCCCTCGGCTCCACCGGTGATGAAGACTCTTCTTGTTTTATGAAGTGTCTTCGTTGTATGCCCCGTTCTAGTGCCGGAAGTCTTCCGGGCTTGGTATTCTGCGTACTTATTTTCCAGATAATTGTCTGCCATGATTCAGTCACTATTAAATGAGGACAAATATAGTTGTTTTCTGTCGAACCGATTTCTTTTAGTCGATATTCTGTTTGGGATACTAAAATAGAACCGGAAATTGCCATCTAAATTGCTTGTGGATTTGTTTTAATAGAAAAGTATTGATTATGAGAATAGCGATCAGCGGGGCAAGCGGATATATCGGTCAGCATCTTTCATCTTTTTTGGAGGGAAAAGGATATGATGTTATCCCTTTAGGGCGGGATTTGTTTAAGGAAGATTGTTTTGATGAATTATGCCGATGCGTGGAATCCTGTGAAGTCGTCATTAATTTGGCGGGCGCTTCCATTAATAAACGTTGGACGGAGGCTTACAAACAAGAGTTGTATGATAGCCGTATTTGCGTGACCAGACAGTTGGTGCATGCCATAAACACGAGAAGCGTGAAACTTGAGTTGTTTATTTCGGCCTCCGCCGTAGGTTATTATCCGGCTTTCGGGGAATATGACGAGTATCATGATTGCCGGGGAATGGATTTTTTGGCCCGGTTGTGTGGGGCGTGGGAGGAGGAAGCGTCCGCATGCTCATCGGATGTGAGGCTTGTCATTACCCGTTTTGGTGTCGTATTGTCTGAGGATGGAGGGGCCTTGAAAGAGATGCTTCGTTTGCAACGCTTCTCACGGGTAAGTGTCGTGATCGGTAACGGGCAACAGCGTTTTCCATGGATCAGCCTGTTTGATCTATGCCGCTCTTTTGGGTATATCATACGGAATAGGCAGATGAGGGGTGTGGTAAATTTGGTTTCTCCAGACCTTATCACCCAAAAGCAGTTGGCTCATACGTTAGCGAGAGCGGATAAGATCCGTAGGATCATCCCTTTGCCTGAGTTCTTTTTTCGGCTGAAGTTTGGCGAGGGAGCGTCGTTCGTGACAAAAGGGCAAACCGTCCATCCCTCTAAATTACAGGAATCTGGGTTTACATACATTTATCCAACAATAGAGAAACTTATGAATATAACAGATCATCATACCGTACCGGAACTGGATGTTAAACGGTATATGGGGCGATGGTATGAAATCGCCCGTTATGAGAATCATTTTGAGAGAGGCATGACGGATGTGACGGCCACGTATACGTTGCTTCCGGACGGAAAGATCCGTGTGGAGAACGAAGGATATAAAGGCGGCGTTCACAAGAAAGCCACCGGTCGTGCGAAACAACCGGACCCTAAAAATAATCCCGGAAAATTGAAAGTGGCTTTCTTCTTATGGTTCTATGCGGATTATTATATCTTAGAACTTGATGCGGATTATCAATATGCGGTGATAGGAAGCAGCACGGATAAATACCTCTGGATCTTGAGCCGTGAGAGGAACTTACCGGAGGCGGTTCGGGAAGATTTACTGGGGAAGATAACGGAACGTGGGTATGATATCTCTAAATTGATTTCATGAGCTGATGTATAAAGGGGTAAAGCCGTAGTGATTACGCCTTTGCCCCTTTTATTACTCATATTGGAAAACAATCTTAACAGAGGCGATCTGAGAGAGTTCCTTTTGCTCACATGATAGGCTTTACGATTTCAATTTTAAGGCCAAGCGCATCAATAATACGGAAAAATAAACCAACTCCCGGTTCTATGATTCCTTTTTCAATTCTTGATATATAGGTCTTATTAGTTCCTACTTTTTCGGCCAACTCGGATTGTGTCATTTTCTCTTGCTTCCGTGCGTCACTAATAATTTGCCCCACACAATAAGAGTATGCTTCTTTGCGAAACTCCTCTCTTTCTGGTGAGCCAACCTTGCCGTATAATTTATCTAATACGGCGTCCATACTCCCGATCTTAGGATTTGCTTGCATAATATTCATTTTTTTTCCATAGTGCAAATATAAATTAAGTTTACATATATAACAACTTTAGATAGACTTTTCTTTTATGTTTTCAGTTGCTTTCCATCAGCAAAGGCATTTCCTACCTTTTCGCCCACTCTCAAATAGTCGTTGTTGAATGGATCAAAGATGATGGGAGCGGCTTTAGCTACATTCACCTTGCCGTTCTCATCAAGTACACGCTCGTCAACACTGACATTTACGATCTCGCCACGGAGTATGCAAGTATCCGGATCGTAATCTTTCAATTTACATTCGATAGCCACGGCCAATTCGTCGATCAACGGAGCATCTACGAAGTCTGATTTTGTAGCGTGAAATCCTGCTTTGGCAAACTTGTCGGTAACTTTATTGCCCGACACGATACCTACATAATCACAAGCCACGACATGATCGGCATCTGCCATGCTTACCGTGAAAGCTCTACGCTTCAGGATATTCTTAACTGTCTTGTGACCGGCGCTAAGACACATGCTGATCTCATTCATCTCACTGATACCGCCCCAAGCGGCGTTCATCGCATCGGGAGTTCCATCTTCTCCATACGTGGCGATAATAAATACGGGTTGCGGATAGCTCAAAGGCTTCGCACCAAAATTCTTTCTCATAATCATTTATTTTTTAGTCCAATTCTTGATATCTTCTTCTGTCGCTCCGTTCATCAACTTCCCTTTTTGCCAGTTCACATCCGGATAGGCTTTCCGCAATTCACTCTCTGCGTTCGAGATATTGCTGCTGCCTGATGTGGCGAATGGGATAACGGTTTTGCCCGAGAGATCGTATTTCTCCAAAAAGGTGTTGATGAGTCTTGGAGCTTGATTCCACCAGATGGGAAATCCTAGGTAAACGGTGTCATACTCCGCTAGGTTCTTCAAATCATCGATAATGGCCGGTCGTGATGTCGGATCGTCCATCTCTACGCTGCTGCGTGAGGATTTATCCCGCCAGTTCAGATCGGCGGAGGTATAGCTTTTCTCAGGTTGGATCTTGTGAAGATCACCACTGACAATAGACGCGACTTGTTGGGCCGCTTTTTCAGTATTTCCCGTTGCCGAGAAGTAAGCCACTAAAACTTTTGTCCCTTCGGCAGCCTTTTGCGCATAAGAGGCGATACATACCATTGAGACCATGACCATGAATAATACGATTCGTTTCATACTTCTTGAATTTTTGTTGTTTTTATATTCATTACGAGAATGCTATGTATTTATGGCGATAAAGATAGGAGAGAAAAATGAAACAGTTTGTACCCAAATTACTGATATATCTGATATTTTTGGCGATACGATCCTTATCTTTGTAAGGCGATTAACTAAAAGAAGAAAATATCATGCTAGCGTACACTTATATTGAACAAGGGAAATTTGAATTGCGGGAGAAACCGATGCCGGAAATAAAGGATTCACGGGACGCTATCGTACGAGTGACTTTGGGTAGCATTTGTTCTAGCGATCTTCATATTAAACACGGTAGCGTACCACGTGCGGTACCCGGAATAACCGTTGGGCATGAGATGGTTGGTGTAGTGGAAAAGGTGGGTGCCGATGTTACTGCAGTCAAGCCGGGTGACAGGGTGACCGTGAATGTCGAGACCTTTTGCGGAGAGTGTTTCTTCTGCCGGCGTGGATATGTCAATAATTGTACCGATCCCAATGGCGGTTGGGCGTTGGGCTGTCGTATCGATGGGGGGCAGGCGGAGTATGTCCGGGTTCCTTATGCGGATCGAGGCTTGAATCCTATCCCAGATACGGTCAGTGATGAGCAGGCTTTGCTGGTCGGTGATGTGTTAGCGACAGGTTTTTGGGCTGCCCGCATCTCGGAGGTCTCAGAGGAGGATACGGTTCTCATTATTGGCGCTGGTCCTACGGGGATCTGTACTTTGTTGTGCGTGTTGTTGAAGAAGCCACGACGTATTATTGTTTGCGAGAAGTCTCCGGAAAGGGCCCGGTTCGTTCGTCAGCGTTATCCAGAAGTCTTGGTGACAGATCCCAAAAACTGTAAGGAATTTGTTCTTCGTAACAGCGATCATGGCGGTGCGGATGTCGTATTGGAGGTCGCGGGGAGTGAGGATACCTTCCGCTTGGCATGGGATTGTGCCCGTCCGAACGCCATTGTCACCATCGTAGCCCTCTATGATAAACCTCAGCTTCTTCCTTTGCCAGACATGTATGGCAAGAACTTGACGTTCAAGACTGGTGGGGTGGATGGCTGCGATTGCGCCGAGATTCTTAACCTAATAGAAGAAGGTAAGATAGACACGACGCCTCTTATTACCCATAAGTTTCCATTGAACGAGATTGAGGAGGCTTACCGTATCTTCGAAAACAGGTTGGATGGGGTTATAAAGGTGGCGATTGAGGGGAATCTCATCAAACCTGTCTTTGTTTTGCCGCATACACTTTGATTCTCTCCTCGCAACATTGTCGTGTGATATCCCGGAGCAGTTCTACTTTGGGGATAAGCGCCTCGATATCTTCTTTAGTGACGCGGAAGTGTAAATTATAACGAGCCTGAACGTATGCGTCCTGCAGCAAATCGAAAAGTCGTTTTTCTTCTTCCGTATCCCGGGGAAAGGCTTCGGATGACTCTAGGGAATGCGTTTTGGCTCTGCCGGATAACGTTATTAGGCTATGCTCTTTGGGACTATACAATGTAAAAGTCAAGATTATGCTGTTGTAATAATTCTCACAAGCTTGATGCAAATGAAAAGAACATATTTTATATCTCTCGTCGTTTTTGTCATACATTGCATTTCGTAAAAAATCATTCGCACGTTCAAACCTGTCGTTGTAATACTCCTCCGCCAACTCTTTTATCTCCCGATAGTTCAGTTTACGACGGCGGGCCAACTTATAACGGCCGCTGTTGTAAAGCATGATACCTTCTCGCTTGATATCGGTATAGAAATATCGGTTTTTATCGATGGCTTTATTCAAGTCGTCGATGCTTTCGTCTATAAATTGTACGGTGGTGGATGCGTATCTGTTCTTCCCTTTGTAGTAATTATCGGTGGCCTTGCTCAAGATGTGATTGATAATATATCTTTGGAAACGGGTACTGGTAACTACCAAAATATCATAATCGCTCATAAAACAGGTGCGAATACCATATTCAATACGTTGGTCGTAGTCAACGTATGTATTCCGGGCATAACTTCCGTAGAGAATGATCATCTCACAATCGGGAAGTACTTCTAGTACGCACTCTACAATTCTTCTGAGGTCATCCCGTTTCTGTTCGGGAAGGTAATTGATGGATGTTTTCATTCTTCGTTTATCTATGCAAATTGTTTGTAATCACTTTTTACTTGCCATTATGAATTAAAAATAGCCAGTCCCTTTATCGTCAACAGATACTTTTGTCGAGGATGTTTGGGGCTATCCGGGTAGAGAGGGGTAACAAGGCCGCTTTGAATAGCAGGTGTCAAATAGTTGGCAACAAAAGTGGGACGATGCTTTAATTCTATCTTCTCCATTATCACTTTCAATGAACATTGTTCTATTCCGATAGCCTTTACGATAGCAAAAAGCGGTACGCCGAGCTGTTCGGCTAGCTTGTTCGGTGCTTGTTCGGTACTTGTTCGGTTGGCTGTTGTGGGGTATTGATGATGAATGTTACCCTCACTACCACGGATGTATGATGCGAAATCTATGTCCATATGTATCCAATCATGATTATAAACAGGCAATAAAGATATAAAATATCCTGCTATGTGATAGTGAAAAGATGAAGAAGTTGTATTGGCTCGTTCTTTTACGTATTATGAGTTTCCTGTAACATTGAATTTATAAAAACATCTACAATATCTACCACTCTGTTGTGTACTCTCTGTAAATAAGAATATTACCTATAGGTTGTAGATCTCCAAACATCTACAATTATTATTCAATATCTACCATTTATTATTGATTTTCATACAATTTTCTTTTCGCATGAAGGAAAAAAGTGTTATATTTGAAGAATACTGAAAATCTAAAAGATATGATAGAAAAACTCGATTACGCTATGGTGCCGACAGGCTTTGTACATTGTTTTAACGGAAATTGTAAGAACGCCAACCGCTGTTTGCGGCATCAAATCATCCGTTTTATCCCCGATACGCTTTGGGCGGTGAGTGTCGTGAATCCCGCACGTACCAGTCCTACCGGAAAGTGTGCGGCTTTCATGGCGGATACTCCCGTGCAATACGCTGTCGGCATGGATCACCTATTAGACCAGATACCTTATCTGGAGGCGAAACGCATCAAGCAACGTCTGTTGATGACATACGGTAAGAATAGGTTTTATCAGTTTAAGCGCAAGGAAAGAACCTTCTCGCCCGAAGACCAACAGTATATCCGTCAGGTCTTTCGGGCGTACGGAGTAGAGGATGAACCAGTCTTTGATGCTTGGCAGAGTGGCTACCGATGGACGAAGGGATAAGAGCTGATAAGAGTTTCCCTTAGGAGAACAAAGAGTTTCTCTTAGAGGAAACAAAAGTTTCTTTAGGAAGAAACAAAAGTTTTATTAGGGGAAAACTTTTGTTTTTCTATAGAAAAAACTGTAAGCATAAGTTATTCAACTTCTTAAATAATATATTAGACATGAAAATAACCAAGCAAACAGCCTATCGACATACCGTCGCGCAACGGGCGATGCGTATGGAGGAGATCGTGGCATGGGTAAAGGATGAGCGGACGAGGGATAAGCTTGCGCTCTTTCGAGAGAAATTAAGGCGGGCTTATCCCGACAAACGGTATCCGTTTACCCGGAAATTACCTCAGTTGCTCTTTGTCGGAACTTTTCGAAAAGGCGAGTTGAAGGAGTATAATGGCTGGATTTTGCTGGAGATCAATCGATTGAAGAGCATAGAAGAGGCTTTGTCCTTGAAACAAAAAATAGTGGAATATCCGCAGACACTGTTCGCTATGATCGGCTCTAGCGGACGGAGCGTGAAGTTCGTGGTGGCTTATACCTATCCCGACGGGTCGCTTCCCCGTTCGTGTACGGATGCCGAGGTTTTTCATGCGCACGCTTACCGACATGCGCTCAAGACGTATGAGCCTCGCCTTTCTTATCCCATCGAGCTGAAACGTCCGGGCTGGAGATGGGTTGCCGCCTCAGTTATGATGCCGATGTGTATTACAATCCGGACGCTCTTTCCATTCATCTGGAGCAGCCTGTGGCTATGCCCGACGAAAGCGCCTACCAGGAACGGTTCGAAAAACGGGTGCCGGTACCGGTAGAGAGTGCCGGGCAGACGCTTTATGACCAATACCGTTACGTTGCCATCCAATATGAATTCGCTTTGCAGCGGGCTTTGGAGGAACATGGAAGTTTGAGCATAAAGGTGGACTTCAAACCTTTGTTGGTCACTCTTGGAAGACTTTGTTTCGCGGCGGGGGTAGAAGAGGAGGATTGTGTGAAGTGGACGATGCTCTATCTGGGGAATCTGATCTCGGAAGTGGAGATCCGGGAGACCTTGAGGCAGTCTTACCGCTTAGCTTCCGATTCTGATTTTGGCAGTACGTTCCTTTACAAGCCGGAGCAGCCACAGAGCTTGAAAATGGAGGAGTTTATGAACCGTCGTTACGATTTCCGGTACAATCTGATGTCCGGCGGACCGGAATATCGGGAGAAAAACACGTTCTGTTTTGACTATCGCCCCGTGACGGATCGTGTACTGAACAGTATCGCCCTAAATGCCCAGAAAGAAGGATTGCAGCTATGGGACAGGGATGTACGGCGTTTTGTCTTTTCAGATCGCATCCCGGACTATGCGCCTATCGAGGACTATTTGACCCGCTTGCCCGTGTGGGATGGCAAGGATCGCATCCGTCCGCTGGCCGCACGCATCCCTTGCGACAACGTACGGTGGGAACAGTTGTTTTACACTTGGTTCCTGTCGATGGTAGCGCACTGGCAGGGACGTGACAAACAGCATGGCAACAGCCTTTCCCCGCTCTTGGTGGGCGGGCAGGGGTGCGGAAAGTCCACGTTCTGCTTCAACCTGTTGCCACCGGACTTGAATAAGTATTACACGGACAGCATCGATTTCAGCAAGAAGCGGGATGCCGAGCTGTATCTTACCCGTTTCGGATTGATCAATATTGATGAGTTCGACCAAGTGAGCGCGAGGCATCAAGGCTTCTTGAAGCATCTGTTGCAGAAGCCGGTCGTAAATGTGCGCAAGCCTCATGCCACGCAGGTGGAATCGGTGAAACGTTATGCTTCCTTTATCGCTACGAGCAACCATACGGATTTGCTGGGCGATCCTTCCGGCAGCCGCCGTTTCATTTGTATCGAGGTGAAAGGGATGATAGACAATGCCCAGCCTATCGATTATCTCCAGCTCTATGCGCAAGCGGTTGCCGCCTTGAATAATAACGAGCGTTATTGGCTGACGCATGAGGAAGAGGTTTCGCAGATGCAAGCGAACGAGGCGTTTCAACAACGTCCTTTGTTCGAGGATCTGTTTTTTCAATATTATCGTCCCGCTTCGCATAAGGAGGAAGGTTTGAAGATCTCTGCCGGAGAGATCTACCTATCGCTGCAAAAAAAGAGCGGCGTAAAACTTCCGATGAGCAATGTCTCCGTCTTTGGTCGCTTCTTGAAAAAGATAGGACTAATGACACAGTTGGCGAGTAGGGGACGGTTGTATTTAGTGGTTGAAAAGTAGTAAATGGTGGTAGATGTAAGTTGTTGGTGGTAGATGTTTTATTATCTACCACCATTAGATAAGTGGTTTATAGCTAGGGACTTTTAAGGGTAATGGTAGATGTGGTAGATGATTTCGTATTATTTAAATTCATACACATCTTATGGGATACATCCCCGGCTTTCAGCTATAAACCGCGATAATAATTTATCCCACTTCTGGATCTTCCCAAACACCTGTTTTGTTCATTCGATAGCTTCTCTCTATCTTTTGGGAAGAGTCTGCCTCCAGCGCATAGAGTATTTCACGACAGAACTCCAGAGTGGCAAATCCGTTGGCGGTTACAATGTTTCCGGCTCTGACAGCCAGTTCATCCATATAAAGATTTTCACCTGTATAATTAACCCCCGCAAATTGTTTGAGGTAATCCAATCCGTTGCTGGTATGATTTACATGGTTCAAGAAACCGTGCCTGCCAAGAAAGACGGAGGCGTTACAAATTCCGGCCACCAGCCTCTTCTTCTCTATGGCCTCTTTAACCAGAGGGACAATGGTTTCGGCTTCCGGAGTGAACCAGCTCATGCCACCTATTAATACGATTCCTGCATAATCGGCCGGAATGTCATGGATCCCATAGTCGGGCAGCACCTTGAACCCTCCGATCGATACAACTGGCTCTTTCCTGACAGATACGGTTTTAACTATATATTTGCTTTCACTTCCGGGCTCAACACCTAAATTGAGGTTGGGAGCGATATAAGCCCCTTCCCAATCGGCAAAGTCTTTTAACAAGACGAATAGAATTTCTTTTTTCATTATTTATTGTATTTATCGAAGTTATACTTCTTTCTAATCTCGTTTTGCTCGTCAGGCGAAAGAGATTTGCGATCGATACTTATTTATCCTTTACGATCTCATGGAGTATAGCCACCTTTTCTTGCTCGGCCTTTAACAATCGCTCGTAAAGCTCAACTATTTTATCAACGGGATTGAATGTCAGATGGAGAGACTATAATTCTCTATTTAGGGTTTAATTATTCCAATGAACTCTCCGATAACTTTAAATTCATTACAGTCCACATTATCGATTGAAATAGATTTATAGTCCTTGTTTTTGGGCTCAAGAACTATTTTTTCGTGTTCCCATTCTCCAGTTTCAGAATATTTCTTTAGGCTGGTATAAGTTTTAATAGAATAATTACCTACGTTATCGCCATCATAGAAGTTTATGTGCTGGGTTAAAACTATTTTTCCTTGTCTACTACCAACAGGGTTTGCTCTGAACACGCAATAATCTCCATCATGAATTGTTGGTTCCATTGAATTACCTTTGGCTTGTACAACAAACATATTTTTGTCTAATTTTCCCAGATTTGATACTTTTATCCATCCTAATTTATTTACTTCATCACCCTCTCCAAAATAGCCACATGCTGCTTGAATTGTATATAATGGAAGATATTCGGAAAATTGGTCTTCTGGTATAATATCTTCACAGATCTCGATTGTTTTAACTTTTTCTGTAAATAATAGCTTCTCTGTATTATGCTTAATAACAGGAAAAAACTGTTTTAAATAATTCCTTAAGGAGTCATTACATACGTAAATATATGTACCTTCCAGACCTCTTTCTAAGATAGTTGTATAGATGTTCTTTATGTAAGCAAGTAGAATGGAATCATTCTCTATTCCCATTTTTCCCTTGTTGTCTTTATATCTCTTTTTATAAATAAAAATACGATTCTTTTCATTATCATAATCAATTTCTGGTCCTAGAATAATACCTGCATAATTAAGATCGAATCCTTGAGTTGTATGGATACAGCCAATTTCATTGATTGAGTTTGGGGAATTGATCCAATCTGTATCTGTTCTGTTCCATATATATTTATAACCATTAATCTCTATGTCAAATAGATTCTCTTTTATTATTGAGCTTAATGATTTTCCTTTTGTTTTCCAATCCCAAGCATATCCTGCTATATTTCTGCAAAGTCCGACTTCCTTATTTTTCTTTTTTATCTCAGATATCATGTCGTCAACATCTTCATATAATTTCAGATCATATTCTTTAAAAGCAATTTTTAACTTTTGTTTGCAATTTAAAATATTCTGGATATATTGAATATAATCATTTCCTCCTTTACAACGAAGTTGAGAAGTCAGTTTATACTTGTAATTATGTTTATTTTGAAGTAGAAGAAAAAATCTTTCAGGATCAACATCTGTTGGTTTGATGGATTGTCCTGAATCATAGAAGAAAAATTGATATTTGCTCTTTTTTAAGATCCAATCAAGCTCCGTCCCTTTCTTCCCTAATCCTAAAATCTCATTCTTATGATCAAAAGCTTTATAGTCTCCGGGGCTAGCTAAACCATATCGTTGTCTTAATCTATGAGATTCATCAATAATCAGAATATCATATTTGTCTTGTGAATTAGCGACATCTGCGGGACTAAGAACCATATTGGGACTTAATCCTTTAATACCTTTGAATACCTTTTTTAATGTCTTACGAAAATTTTGCATAGGGACAACATATCCCATTTTTAAATTATAATTGAGCCCATTTGCGATTAAGTTAAGGTCTTCTTCCAAATTATTTTCCTCTATAGCCCAATTAGTCTCATTTTGAGCATCTACTAAAAGTTTTAATAAAAAGATACCTAAAATGGACTTTCCTGTTCCTGCTCCACCATCAATAATGGATATTCGGGGAATACCATTGGATAGGTCTGTTTTCAATCTTTCGATTATTTGGTATGTTATCTTATATTGTTCTTCTGTTAATGTCTTATATGGAGAATATTTAAACAAATCACTATTTTCAATGATTCTAATATCTTGAGTAACTATATTGTGTTTTTTTAAAATTTGCCAAATGTACTTGAATTCTTTTTGGTATTCCTCTCGTTGATAGTAATGGTGAAAATGTTGACCTCCATTTCCATTTTGTAACTGATATTTACCATCAGAGGCAATATATTTGATAAGAAAAGCTTCAAGATCTAAAATTACGGATTTATTAAAAGCAGGATTGTGGATAATATGAATGCTTTTAAGTTTTTTTCGTTTTGGATTATTCCAATGCTGATTTATGCGATTACATATATTAGTTGTTTCTCCAATATATGCCAACCTTTTTCCTTTATCTTCTATTATATATACAACAGGCCATTTGTCTCCGAATGTTGATTCTTTCAATTCGGAAAAAGTCTTTTTATTAAAAATGTAATCTGTTATTGTTGTGTGATAATTTCTAATCATAATTCGCTATATTTCTTTGCACAGCCTTTTGCTTTGTCTATAGGATACTTTTCTGCGTTTCTTTTTAGTTTAGTTAAGACGATGTCTTTAATGTCTAAATTATATTTATAAGCAATTAAGAAAGCATAGTTAATGATGTCTGCTAGTTCCTCTTTTATTTTATCTATTTTAACATCTTCTGCGCTTTTCCATAAAAATGCTTCGTTTAGCTCAGAGGCTTCAATAGAAAGAGCAAGAGCTAAATCTTTGCCATTATGGAACTGATCCCAATCTCTATCTTCTGAGAATTGAACGATTTGTTCCATGATCTCGTTTATGTCAGATTCTTTGCTTTGCATACTTTATCCTTTTGGGTTCAATAATGACAAAGTTAGAAAAACTATTGAAATAATAAAAAAGGAAATCTTAAATAGTTTTAGATGTGATGTGGAGAAGTTTATATTATAATTAATAGATTTCTTCTGTATTTTATTTGCCGATGCAGCATATTTACATCACTGATTATCAGTGACCATTCATTTTAATCGGTACAACCACAGTTTTGACAAATGCACAGAATGTAGGGACAAATGCAAACCGCTGTATTTCATAGCTTTGCATATACGTGTTGTACCGCCTCTTTTCAGCCTTTTTGTGGAATGTCCGCTATCAGATACAAGATGTTGAGTGATAGGGCATTTCCGTAGGTGTGTTACAGAACGCTTGTTGAATACAAAGGTAGTGGTTTTCTTGGGATTTCTGTGGTTTGCGTGGACTTTTTCTTCCAAAGAGGTTGATTTACAGTAGAAAAACGGTTATAGAGCCAGAAAACTTTTGTAGATATACACTCGATTCGCTTGAAAAAGTGTAGAGAAATGGGTTATATTCGTTTGAAAAAGTGTAATGAAGTTGAATTATTCGCTTGAAAAAATGTAATTGCTTCCGTTTGCCCACAATGGAAAATGTTTGTATGTCCCAACAGAAACACTTATATGCTTGTAACAACTATTATATCCTATCGGGTATAATTCTGCTTATTGTATCAATATTATACCCGAAATGGTATAATTAATATATTTGACAGAACTCCATAATGTCGAGCATCTAATATTGGATACATAGTTTGAACACCAACAGATTAAAGTCTCATGAATATCACCGGAAACAATTATTGTCTTAGTTTCGGGAAAAGATAGTGAGAATATGCCGTTATGGTTCATCTTATGTTCCTGTTAATAGTGTTTATAGATAGAATTAATCCTTACCATACCCCTCCTTCTCTTTCCATATCTTGATTTCTTTATCAAAATCCGAAAGAAACTCCTTGTCTTGTATAAAGCGAAATTTATCATATTCAGCGTATGCCTTTTCTTTCGCTTGTTCGGCAGAAATGGTGCCAGCCTCATTGTATTTGTCATACTCATATAGAGTCAGGAAATCATCCAATTGCTTTTTCCAATCTGCCATTGTGGAGATGATTTGCCGTTCGGCACGAAGTTCGGCCAAATCAAGGAATGCGGTTGATAGACGATTGAAAGCTGAGACTTCTTTGTCGGACAAGTAATTCTGGGCGATAATTGTATCCGACTTTTGGACTCTGCCGTCAGGAGCGTTTTTCCACGTGGTAAGTCCCATGTGGGGCTTTTGGGCATCTGCTCTTGAATAGATGATTTCGGTTGCCGTTTGATGGGAAGTAGCCCAATACATCATATCTTGCACCCTCTTGAAGAATTGTAGGGTGGTCTCAGCCTTAGGATCATAATCGGCACTACATTCGGCATAGACATCGGTGATTTTCTGATAATACCGACGTTCTGAAACTCGTATTTCTCGGATACGTTCTAATAGGTCGTCAAAATAATCTTTGCCAAAATGTTTGCCCTGTTTCAAGCGTTCATCATCCAATACAAATCCTTTTATGATCATTTCTTTTAGAACCGATGTAGCCCACATCCGGAATTGGCCCGCTTGATAACTGCCCACACGAAACCCAACAGCAATAACCGCATCCAAATTGTAGAACAATGTATCATCGTTCTTGCCATCAAGTTCAGTTGTTCGAATTTTTCGAATAACTGAACTCTCCTCCAATTCTCCGCTTTTGAATATCTCTTTCAGATGGTTATTGATCGTATTCGTTTCAACACCAAACAAATCGGCCATTCGCTTTTGCGACATCCAAAATGTTTCATTATTGAAGATGACCTCTATACGGCTTTCTCCTTGTTTCGTCTTGTATAGCAATATGTTGGAAGATAGACTGTTGTCTATTAATTCAGGAGTTGATATTTCTTGTTTGAAATATTCTTTTGCTATCTGTACTTGTGGCTTCTTACTATCGGCATTTTCAGCAATCATCAAACAAGCGATTCGTGATAGATGTATATTCTCCACCTTACGAAAGGAGCCGGAATTTAGTTTGACCATCTCAAACGTAGCATTAAAATGCTCGGTAGTGTTACAACCTTTCTTATTGGCTATGGCGATAGCTTTGTTTAGAGTACGATTGAATTTTTGGTATGTGCCATAGCCTAATGCGGTGCACAACTCACGAGAAGTCCAATACTCTAAACCTTTATTATCTTGCTTTTTAATCCGTTCAAAGTCGGGTTGAATAGAGGGTATATTGTTCTCGTCTATCATTATTTCATGTTATTGGAGTTATACACCGCCAATCCTTTAATCGTCAACATGTATTTCTGACGAGGATGACGGGGCTTGTCTGGGTAGAGCATAGAAACAAATCCCTCTTTTATGGCTGGATTGAGAGAGTATTCCATGAAATTTTCACGGTTCTTTAAACCTACGGCTGCCATCATCTCTTTGACTGATAATCTATTGTTTGCAAGTACCTCTATTAAACGGTTGATATTTTCATTATCTATCTGTAATGGATTATCTAAGCTTGTCGGGGTACTTGTCGGGGTACTTGTCGGGGCGGAGATACCCATGTCTTCGGGGGCATTAACCACCATGAAACGATTCCTCAATTCATTGTTTTCTCCTATCAATAGATTTCGGAAGAATCGTTCTAAATACACAGGCTCTCTTTTGATGCCTTTTTGTATGTTTTGATAATTGGCTCTAACCAAAGCATTACGGAAATACCAAGAATGATTGGCAAAAAGGTCGTTCTCGACATTGAATCCCATCGAGCGTAAATACTGGATGGTGAACACTGCTGTTGTTCGGGTATTGCCTTCTCCAAACGGATGAATCTGCCACAACCCGGATACGAATTGGGTAATATGAGTGACAATTTGGTCTATATATAATCCTGTATAATCAAACGCCTTTTCTTGTTCAAGATCATACTCTATGGCTCTGCGAATGTCGGGAGCAGATACATAAAATACCGTATCGCCACGAAGCACCCATTCTTTTTTGGTGATATTGTAATCTCTGATTTGTCCGGCAAACTTGAATACTCCATCAAATATACGCCGATGAATGGCGGTCAATCCGGCTACGGTAAAAGCAAATGAACGCTCATTCAATAGTTTGGTTATATTGGCAGAAACTTTATCCGCTTCTTCTGTTTCGTTATCCTTTTCAGTACGAATGTCTTTTGAATCGTAGTAACTCTTGATAAGTTGTTGTACTTCATCAATGGTTATGTCTCCCTCAATATGCTTGCGAGCAGTTTCAATAAGATAATCCGAGGGCTTCAAGCCATCTACCGCTTGAAGTCCTATTGCCGTTTGCCAAGCATAGCCTCTTTCACGCTTTTGCGGTTCGCCTTGCTGGATGTATTCATCGAAATTGACCATCGTAATATCATTTCGCATGTTTTCGTATAGCAGATACTATGCTTTCTGTATTCCAATGAACAATTTCGTCGGCTCTATCATTTACAATAGCAGAAATTCGCTCTTGTCCTCTTGGGATTACCCCAATAATTGGAACTCCTTTTTCTATAGCTTTGTCAAGCTCCCATTTCATCCAATCACTATATGAAGCATAGATTCCAGCGATACCTAAAACAATATCCGAAGCCGCTATTCTTTCTGAGATTCGCTGTCTTATGTAATATGTATTCATTGAATTTATAGAATCTGTTGGTGGAAATTCTGTAAATTCAACATTAAAGTACCCTCTTGATTCGAGAAGGTTTCTTAACGATTTTAAGTCATTTACATGTGACCAAGAATGACTAATGAAAATTTTATATGTTTTAGCCATGTTTTTATTTCTTTAAAATTGATTTTGTTTTCTCGAAACTATCTATTTGCCATTGTAAGGGTTGCTGGTCGTGAAATAGTCTCTCATACTTTTCAGCTTCAGCATGGTTGCCTAATGCAAGATAGGCATTAGATAAAGAAGCATATTTCCAAAGCAACTCTTCGGCTTCTGGGTCTTCAAGAGATTTCAGAATTATATCAATAATCTCAGCATATGTGAGTTTGGCTTCAACTATAGAATGTGTCTTTAGTTCTTCTGATATCTCATGCAATGATTTTATATACATACAAGTTGCATAGTTTTCACCTGTATAATAATCTTTATATTGATTCCATCCTTTTTTATATGAATCTATGGCTGAGTTAAGATAACTTTTATCGGATGTTATTTCCCATAATCTTTTATTTATTGCTCCTAAAATTCCAAGAGTTTCTGTATCTGTTTGGTTTCCTATTTTCGCCATTATTAGCATAGCATCGGTCAACGCTCTTTGTGTAGATGGTACTTCACTTTTGTAACGGCACAACGCTCGTTGTTGAATATAGTATTTTTCATTTTCTGTTTTAGAACACAATTTCTCCCACAATTGTTCTGCTTTAACAAAATCACCTTTTGCCATATTATCTTTCGCCATCTCAGTCAAAGCATAAATAGAATCTTCATTATTTTTCAATTCTCCAATGATACTGGAGATTTCTTCTTCTGAAATTTCCGGTTTTTTTATTTGATGAATGTAAGAATAAAGTGGGCTATCCGTTTTAGGCTCATTGATGACACTTTGAATTAAAGTTCGAAGCTGCGGAATACATTTCTTTGCTTCTGCTTCTGAAATTTCATTTCCTAAATGTTTGTAACTTATTATTCTATCGTGTCCAATATCAAACGGTATTTTCCCTTCATCTTCTTTAATGATTATTGTAGAATATGGACGTAATGCATGACGTACTCCTAATTCGTATATTGCATTAGGGTTAAAAGTTGATATGTCTGCAATAACAATGTCAGCGTAATATAAGAGTGCATACATACTTCTATCAATTATTCCAGATTCTACAATCTCGTCAGCGCGTATGCATTTGCATCCAGCGGATTCTACGGCAGGACGGATTATTTTTTTATACGTAGCATCTAAATCAATAGTACGGTTAGTATCTGGATCCTTTTTCTTGCCGAATCCCATTACTATAAAACATAAATTCCTTTCCATTATTTATAAATTCATTTAGGTCTAACAATTACTTCACTTGCTATAGGATGATTACGCTTATTGAATGCTTGTTCAATATAAGCGTTAGGATTACATTTGAAGTCATCCCATTTAACTAAGATGCAAAATCGATCATCTTCATCATATGCACATTTTCCGTGATTATTTAAGTAATAATTTTTACTAAATTCTTTAATAGTAGTCGCATCGTTAATAGCTACAGTATTATGACTTTTACCACAGATAGAGCATATATGTTGTCCTTTGTATATTGAATCATACATTGAAGGTAATACAACTCCTAAAATTCCGTTTCGAGTATTACCTTCGCTATTATACAATGACGCTTGTAGCTCTCTCTTTATAAATTTCTGTTCTTTCCACCCCAAAGTCTCTGCACTCTGTGCCCCAATCAAGAAGATTGTAACCGTTGAATCAGACAAATAATCTTCTCTGATTTTTCGCATAATATAGTCTTCGTCTTCAGAATTAATAGGGGTATTTAGCGACTTGTCTATCATGTCAACTTTTTCATTGGCACTCCATTTTTGTATTTCTCGTTTATACCAACTATCTTCTGTTTTAAAAGAAATATAACATTTATGTCCCATATGCTTATGTTTTTGCGTACAAAAATACAAAAAAGACCCGAATTATCGAATATAATTCACTACATTTGCACTATAAAATCATATTAAAGAATGAAACTGAATAGAATAAAGACTGTTTTATCCGAAAAAGGTATTTCTCAAACGTGGTTAGCTAAACAGCTCAACAAGAGTTTTAGTATGGTCAATGCCTATGCCTGTAATAGAATTCAGCCTAATTTGGAAACCTTGCAACAGATTGCGGAGATATTACAAGTTGATTTGAAAGATTTGATAACCGATAAAAAGGAAAGGTTACAATAGTATTTAATTAGGTTGGGAGGATCGGAGACCTTTTGCAGTTTATTGCAGATGTATCTATGAACTTCCGATAATATACAATATTAAGAACATGACTCCTGAAGAAAAAGCAAGAATAAAGATAGACCAGTGGTTTACTGATGCAGGTTGGGAAGTTGTCAATAGGGATGCTTATGAACCTACTTGTACGGCTGTAGCTATAAGAGAAGGTTTATTGAAAGGAAATCTTGAAGCAGATTATTTCCTTTTTATTAATGGGAAAGCAGTGGGCGTGCTTGAGGCTAAACGTGAAGAAACGGATGCTTTTGCTTCAAAAGTATGCGAGCAAGCGGCCTTATACGCAAGAAGTGTTCCGAATATCTATCAGACATACCAAAAGCCATTGCCTTTTATCTTTACCTCGAATGGCAAGGAACTATATTTCTGCGATTTTCGTGAACCGGATTCTTATTTCAAGCCGATAATGGCTATCCCTACGCCACATGAATTGGTTAAGAAACTGGGGATTGAGGATACATTTGCCGGACTTCCAACATTGAAAAAGAAAGGGCTTCGTGATTGTCAATATGAAGCGGTAACAGAACTTGAAAAGAGTTTCCGTGCTGGGCAAAATCGAGCGTTGATGGTTCTTGCCACCGGTGCGGGTAAAACATATACGGCTTGTCTTGCTGCCTACCGAATGCTTTCTTATACACCAATGCGTAGAGTGTTGTTTCTTGTTGATCGAAATAATCTTGGAAAACAAGCAGAGGGAGAATTTGGGACTTTCCGTCTGACAGAGAACGGGGATGCTTTCAATACTATCTTTACGGTCAATCGCCTTCGTTCGTCTTCTATTCCTTCTGATAGCAATGTCGTTATTTCTACTATACAACGCCTATTCTCATTTTTGAAAGGAGAAACTATTGAGGATAACGATGACGATGATGAGAACGAACCTGTAGAGGAAGTAATCTTGCCTCCCAATCCCAAGTTACCGCACGATTACTTTGATATGATTATCATAGACGAATGCCATCGCTCCATTTATGGGAACTGGCGCAAGGTGTTGGAGTATTTCGATACGGCTCGACTTGTCGGTTTGACAGCAACCCCGATTGAAGAGACAAAGAAATTCTTTAACTATAATATCATTGTCAATTATACCTTAGAAAAGAGTATCGTTGATGGTGTGAATGTGGATTGTAGGGTGTATCGAATAAAAACGCAAGTTACGGAAACTGGGGGAGCTATATTAGAGGGTGAGAGAGTAAAGGAAGAAACGAGATATACAGGTGAGGTTAAGACTGTGAGTAACAAGGAAACCAAAACCTACACCAATAAAGAACTTAATCGGAGTGTCATTAATCCGGCACAGATAAAGTTAATCCTTTCAACCTATCGGGATGTGGTTTATACAGAATTGTTTAATGACCCACAACGTGAGCCGAATATGGACTATTTGCCTAAAACCTTGATATTTGCGCTCAATGAAGCTCACGCCACAAATATCGTACAGATAGCTAAAGAGGTGTTCGGACGGACTGACGACCGCTTTGTTCAGAAAATTACCTATTCGGCAGGCGACAGTAACGAACTGATAC
>ERZ832522.2039-NODE-2039-length-25594-cov-5.338815_pt1 | contig 25594 bp, 19 predicted proteins | sample MGYA00519951_ERZ832522 | MGnify/ENA primary metagenome ERZ832522 (study PRJEB31850, sample SAMEA3708728) | human gut metagenome | biome: human gut; feature: human-associated habitat; material: faeces | place: China | collected 2014 ... | reverse complement strand
GTATATAAAACATACTAACTCTATATAATATATACTATAATAGTTCAAAAAAGCCTTTATTTTTACATAAAGGCTGAATGTTTTTGTATATTCGCACAAAGTTCACGCAAAATCAGCAAGAAGATTTGTTTCTTCTGACAATTCAAGCTTGCCGCAGGATATATCCGTAAGCTGTTTTTTCAGCTTGTCTGAAAATTCAGACTTCACAAGAAACGCAAGATTTACAGAGTCTGCAAAGTCCTCTTTTTCCATTATCACGCCATATTCAGGCAGCGCATAGCTGACCTTGCCATAAAGTGTATAGTCGCAGGAAAAAGATATTCTTGAACACTCACACATTTTCATTTTTCTTGCAGCGTTCACCGCCATTGAACAACCCTGAGAATAGGCTCTTGTAAGACCGCTTGCCCCCAAAAGTATTCCACCGAAATATCGTGTCACCACCACACAAACATCTGTAAGCCCAGATTTGTTTATTACATCAAGCACAGGCACTCCGCCTGTACCCTGTGGCTCGCCGTCGTCGCTGTATCGTGAAACGTTACCCTCTCTCAACACATAGGCATATACGTTGTGCCTAGCCTTGCGGTTTTCGGCTTTTATCCTGTTTATAAATGCGACAGCCTCATCAGCGGTGCTGACAGGTGCGATATGCCCGATAAATTCGGACTTTTTCTCCGTAAAGCTCGCCTGAGCTTCCTCATAGATTGTTGTATATCCCATTTGGTTTCCTCATATAAAAGAAAAAAGGAACGGAATTATCCGTTCCTTTTGGAAATTAGTCAAGATTAAATCTCTTCTTGAATCTGTCAACACGTCCGCCTGTATCTACGAGCTTCTGCTTACCTGTGTAGAATGGGTGGCACTTAGAACAAATTTCAACCTTGATATCCTTCTTTGTAGAACGAGTATGGATAACATTACCGCATGCGCAAGTAATTGTTGTTTCCTCATACTTTGGGTGAATTCCTTCTCTCATTTGACTTCCTCCTTCCAAACTAAAATTATGACTCATAGAAGCCCATCATTTCAGTTTAGACAGTAGTTCTATGTAGTATTTATCAATATGCTGAACAAATCAGCTTTATTATTATACCATTATATACGTCACTTGTCAAGCACTTAACACTTTTTTTACATTTATCCTGCTCATTTCGACAAAACAAAAAGGCAACCCATTGGCTGCCCTTTGCTTGTGTAAAAATTTTGGAGAGGATGAAACGAGCTAAGAGTTTGATCTTAGTGTTTACATTCTTTTTCTTTCTCTGTTCTACATTACATATTATAGCCTTTAAGGGCTGTAACTTCAAGAACAGACAAGTTACATTTCACTACAATACTGTTACAAATTATTTCAATTTGTAACTTTAAAATAACCTTAAATTTTTCTCAAAGCAGGCTTATTATTCGTGGTCAACTCCGTATGCTGCACGGTATTCCAGCATTTTGTCAAGATACTCTTTGCCCTCAACAACACCATCCTGAATAGCCTTGATAATATCGTTGATGTTTACGATAGAATATACCTTTACGCCGAAGTCCTTATAAGCCTGTTCAACAGCTGAAAGGTCGGTGTCAAGAGCCTTTTCCATTCTGTCAACTGTTATCACCATGCCTGTTACGTTTACGTCTGCGGCACTTTTGAGCTTTGGCATTGACTCTCTGAGAGCCTTGCCTGATGTCATAACATCGTCGATGATTATTACCTTTTCTCCGTCTGCAAGCTTCTTTCCAACGAACATTCCGCCCTCGCCGTGATCCTTAGCTTCCTTTCTGTCAAAGCAGTAAGAAACGTCAATGCCATACTTTGTTGCAAGCGCGATAACGGCTGAAACAGCAAGAGGGATACCCTTATATGCAGGCCCGAAAAGTGTTTCAACAGGTATCTTGTTGTCGGCTATGCAGTCAGCGTAAAAGCCGCCCAGCTTTGCGAGCTGTTCACCTGTTTTATAGTTTCCGCAGTTGATGAAATACGGAGCTTTTCTGCCGCTTTTAAGAGTGAAGTCGCCAAATGTGAGAACTCCGCTGTCTACCATAAATTTTATAAATTCTTCCTTGTAGGTCATATTGAACTTCCTTTCAATTATGTTATTTTGATTATACCACATTTTTCACGGCTTTGCAAGGCTTTTTTGCCTTCCGAACATAAGTCCGTGAGAGCCTGTGGCAAGGCAGAAAACGCCGTGTTCACGCATATCTCCGCATATTGAGTGTATAACGCCGTATTGCTGTCTATCGGTATTTATACGTGCGAAGCTTTCGCCCAGATCATCAGAAATATAAAAGCCGTATTCGCCACTGATATTTCCTGTGACATACATTGCAGGAGTTTCTTCAAGTCCTTTTCCAAAGCCTATACAGTTTATCCTGTCCTCAGGGAGAATATCGCTTATCTGCACGCTGTCGTTCTTTATCTCAAAGCGGTAAAGTCCCTTTATGCCATTTGCAAGCCAGAATACTCCGCTTTTATCTGGCTGTCTTGAAAGCTGATAGTGAGCGTATCGTGGACACTTTATGTCCGTTTTTATGGACACTTCTCTGAAAGTTGCACCTTTGTCACGGCTGATGTAAAGCCCCAGATTTTCTCTTTCTGCTATGGCGAAGAAAAGATCGCTGTTGTAATAGTCTGAGAAAATTTTTACGTTGTGTTCATCTGCTGAGTTTCCACTGCTGTCCGTAAAAATGGACTTTTGCCATGTTTTTCCCTCATCGTCGGTATAGCAGACAGCCTTGTTAGAAAAGCCTCTGCCGCCTGCAACAGCCCACATTATGCGTTTGCCGTCGGCAGATATCGCTGTCCAACCTGAGTCTACATTAGGCTTTTCGATGTTGTCAAGCTTTTTGTCTATAAACTCCGAAAGCCCACGGGGCATGGGAAGTCTTTCCCACGTTGAACCGCAATCTTTGGATAAGATCAGACCACCTTTTGTTTTGCCCGTCCAGTTGCCACGGGGAGTTGCGACGATGTATTCTGGGTCGCTGAGGGTGAGATCAGCATTAAGGCAGGTGATGTAGCGGTCGCCATTTTCGTTTGCAAAGGAATTTTCGCACTCACTGTCATAATCTTCAAAGGCAAAGCCACCAAGGTCGCCAATGATATCTATAATGCGATTCCTGCCATGGGGAGTGGTGTATACATTAAGGTGAACAGTTTCCTCGATGCCTTCGCAGAATGGTTTGACAAGCACATCTCCGCTTGCAAGACCTGTTATCATGAACAGACCTGTTCCTGTGTTGAACAAGGCTGTGTCGCTGTCAAAAGGTGAAAGCTTTATGTCGCTTATCCAGTGGACACAGTTTCCGCCGCCGTTGTATTGTGGCTTCATGTATGGGATATTCCAATCGAATCGGCTATATTCAAGCCTATTCATTATTATCTTCCAGCTTTTACCACTGTCGGTGCTTGTATAGATCATATCTCCGCCATTTTTTCGGCAGACAGTTGATAGCAAAAGCATTTTGCCATTGGAACATATTCCGCTGTAGCCGCATGGGATATGGTCCTCGGGGGTGATGTCTTTGTCAAAAACAGTCACTCCATTTTCGATGCGGTATCTGTATACCTTGCCGCCTGAAAGCGAGCCTGTGTCGCAAGCATAAGCACCCATGCCACCGTAGAATACTTCTCCGCTTGAGGCAAAGGTGATGTATATATATCTGCTGTCGCTGGTGATACGCTGTGGCACGAAGCCGTAATATGACGAATTTTCGTATTTCACAGGGTCGGGGGCGGTGAGGGGAACGAAGCTTTTCAAACCGTCTGTGGAGCAATACAGAGTGTGACCTCTTGTTACACCGTCAGGGGAGTTTGCTTCACCTGAACAGCCTGCGATAAAAAGTTTGCCCTCACTGTTTGTCCATATAAGCGAGATGTTTTTCTCGCCAAACAGGTCTACGCTTTGCCAGCTTTCGCCCATATCCTCAGAGTATATTATCCCTGCGGTCTGAGAGCCGAAATACAGTCTGCCGTTTTTGTAAATAAGTCTGTCACCTGTGGCTCTGCCAACTTCGTTTCCGTGAACGCTGCATGGCAGTGTCTTTTGTATTATATTTTCTCCCATGTCATCAGATATGCAGAGATAATTTGAGCGTTTATCTCCGCAGGTGAAAAACAGCTTATTGGGGTCGTTTTCGTCAAGGGCTATTGCAAGGGGATAGGTCTGAGCAGGGTCGTCTGCGGTAACTTTGTCTGCCAGATAGGCCCAAGTTTGTTTATCAAAGTCATAGCGATAAACGCCACCGATGTCGGTGCGTATATAAAGCGTTTTGCTGTCGGTGGGGTGGAAAGTGATACCTGTCACAAAGCCGCCTCCGCCTATTTTCAGATTGCCATATTCGTATTTGATAGGTGAAAGAATTTTCATATATTTCTCCGTTACCATTCGATAGTAGAAACGTCAACAGGGTCTTTGTTTATCTCAACTTTGTCTACCTTGCTGTTTTTGACGGTTATAACTCTGTCAGCCATTGGTGCGATTGCGGAGTTGTGGGTTATGACTATAACTGTCACACCGTCATTTCGGCAGGTATCCTGCAAAAGTCTGAGGATATTTTTACCTGTGTTGTAATCAAGAGCGCCCGTTGGTTCGTCGCAAAGAAGAAGCTTAGGATTTTTCGCCAATGCTCGTGCGATAGAAACACGCTGCTGCTCGCCGCCTGAAAGCTGGGAGGGGAAGTTGTTCATTCTGTCCTCAAGTCCCACTTTTTTCAGCACTTCTTCAGGTTTTGAGGCATGTGCGCATATCTGTGTGGCAAGCTCTACATTTTCCTTAGCAGTAAGATTATTCACAAGGTTATAGAATTGAAAAACAAAGCCTATGTCATATCTGCGATATGTTGTGAGCTGCTTTTTATTAAAAGTGGCAATGTCCTTGCCGTCAACAAGGATCTTGCCCTCGTCGCAGGTATCCATGCCGCCGAGCATATTAAGTATAGTAGTTTTTCCTGCACCGCTTGCACCCACGATAACGGCAAATTCGCCTTTTTCTATCTCAAATGAAACACCGTCTGCGGCATTTATGGTTATCTCGCCCATTTTGTATCTTTTATAAACGTTCTCGAATTTTACAAAGCTCATAGTCTGCACCCCCATATTGTCTTTACGTTATTGTATCACAATAATATGAACATTTCAAGGGCTTTTGCTACTTGAAATGGTGGAAGTGATATGTTATAATTGTATCTGAAACAGGCGTGAGCCTCACATTTTGACAAGGAGAGATATAAATGGAATTTCAGAAGCTTATTGAAAGCAGAAGAAGCATAAGAAAATATGACGGCAGTAAAAAGGTAACAAAAGAGCAGATAGAAACGCTCATATCTGCCGCAACAGAAGCACCATCGTGGAAAAACTCTGAAACTGCAAGGTATTACTGCGTTCTCAGCGACGAGATGACAAAGAGGGTAAGAGAGGAGTGCTTGCCTGGATTTAACAGAGAAAGGTCTGAAAATGCGGCGCTTCTTGTAACGACTTTTGTACATACAAGAGCAGGTTTTGACAAAGAGGGTGACCCTGATAATGAAGTCGGCAATGGCTGGGGCTTTTACGATCTTGGTCTGCACAATGAGATACTTCTTCTCAAAGCGGCTGAGCTTGGCTTAGGTTCGCTTGTAATGGGCATCAGGGACGGAGAAAAGCTCCGTGAGGTGCTTGAAATACCTGAAAGCGAGATCGTAGTATCGGTTATAGCTGTTGGCTATCCTGCAGAAGCCCCTGCCAGACCTAAAAGGAGAGCTGTTGAGGATATTGCAAAGTTCTTTTAATATGGGAGTGATGCAGCTTTTAGCTTGTATTTGTGATATTGACCTTCCTGCGCTTTAGTTTGGTCGTCAAACCTTTCTTACAGCATGGGGAGGTCTTTTTGTGCATAAAAATAAGGCGTTAGAACAAAATCTAACGCCTTACTGATATTCTTTTGAACACGAAGTCTTATCGTTGTTCACATTACAAGACTTGTGAAGTGGCTTAAAGCCTTACTTCATAGCCTCTTCAACTGCAACTGCGCAAGCAACTGTAGCACCAACCATAGGGTTGTTGCCCATGCCTATTGCTTGAATTTTATCGTATCTAATCATATTTAATTATATCCCACAAACCACCATTCTATGCGGTTTAAAGCGATTGGTCTACATATATTGTATCTAATTGTATTTTATTATATCCAGTCGTATTTGCAAATTCCGTGGACAAAATGTGGACAACCATTTTTGTAGCGAGGTCATTTTTTATATCAGCGTTTTATTAGTAAGAGGTCAGCCCGTGTAAGAAAATGGGTTTAAATATATTGATGACTTGTTAATATCTTTATGTACGCAACAAATTATTTTCGACATTTTTGAGGTCGATTTCGGTACTATATAAAGTAGTATATTCATCAAGACATTAGGAAACGTTTTGTATTATTGCACAAATTTAACTTATTGTCTTTATTACATTTGCATATAACTATTTTATAAGACTTTCTCTTATAATTTTCTAATAAAATCTTTATTTCATAGAAACCTATTCTTCCACTATCTCGTTAGTCCTTAACAATATTTTCTTTTTAACCTTTTCGCTTTAGGTAATATTATTATATCTAATTATTTATATTTCGTCAAACGTAAAAAATAGGGTACTAGAAGTTAATCTAGCACCCTAAATTTTTTATATTTACCTTATTGTGAAGTCAAAGTAATTAATGGATATATCCCAAATTCTACATTGCAAGGTCTGCTTGTAACAACTTTGCCTTTTCCTCTACCAGAAAACTCTGGCAGTGTATAACAACTATAATAATTATTATAGTCATACGAAGCTAACCACATATCCGATGAAAGGTAGATATCCTTATTTTCTGCACTATCCTTATTCATATAAAGGCTATAATGCGGAGAATTTAATGCGAAATATGGAAATTGTACGTCCATACCAGTGTTATCAAAAACGCCTGAAATTATCCTATGCCCAAAAAGTTCGATCTCACTTGGCAAACGCATACTGAATGTTACAGGATTATTCCCATAGTTTTCTTTACTCCTACCGCCTTGTCTAGTAGAGGCAAAACTTTGTATGCTAGTGTCAATTTCGTATGGCAGTGGTTCAGACAATGTTGCAACATGATACTTAAAAATGTTCTTAAAGTGTTCTTCATATACGGGCATTACCTTTGTTTGTAAAAATGTTTTTGAATATGCCGGCATATCATTAAGGCTAGTAGCAGGATCAATAATGTTTTCACCTATTGGAGACCCTGTGGCTAGGAATGTATATGTACGCTTAGCTTCGTCTGAAGGTTTAACAAAGTCAACACCAACGCAAATGAATGTCGTTTTATAGGTTACGGTTTTTGTAGTTTCCGCTCCATTTTTATAACATGGAACATTTTCTATTGTACCCTCTATATAAAATCTGTCTATTTTTTGATTATTTACCATTCTTGTCTTAACCCAATCAACAACATCGCCATTGTCGTATTTTGTCCACATGGCGTCATCTCCATCTTCGGTCTTATTAAGACAAACTTGATTTATTTTTCTCAATATATCACGTTACATCGTACTTACTTTTTGCGTATTTGTGCTAACCTGAGTGTTTAAATCAGAAGATTGCTTTTCTAAAGATTCGATACGATTTGTTAAATTTGTAGCCTCGTCTGTGATGCATTCGACCATATTTGCCAATGGAGTTAATTCATTGGTGGGTTTTGTAAATTTATTTACACTCATCTTATCCCTCTATCCTTCTTGTTCATACAAGCCAATCTCTATAGTAAACTCTTTTCTTTCTCCATCAACATCAGTTTCATCTGTGCAAACCCATAGCGAACCATTTATAGGATTATCTTTATAACTTGTTGGAATTATTCTGAAATATTTATCATTTATAGTTTCTCTACTCAATACATGATTATCACCATCAGCTATAGCATCTTCATTATATGCAATATACCAATTACCTAAAGCATTAGTGCCACAACGACTACCATCTATACCAAAAGGACTATAGTTAAAATCTCTACTGAAAGAAGAAGTGTAAACCTTATTAATACCTAATCTACCATAGCCTGTCCATGTATTATTGCAAGTAATTTTATAACATTTACGAGTATTGAATTTTATAAGACCTGTTAAACTGTACCACTCCACACCTTTTGATGTATCATGAAAAGTAATATATACCTTATCATCTTTCTTTACAGTTGTAGCAAATTCAGAGTCAAAGAAATTAACGTCTAGTAACATATTATGGGAGGAAAATGTAGACACTTCGTCTATATGATCCTTGGTAAAAACAAGATTATTGCTTACATTAATAAGCTTATTTTCATTTTTGTTATAAATATTTGTGCTCATTTTATTTTATACCACCTCATTTTATATATTGCTAACAAACACAAGGCTCGCAAACCACGCATCTACGCACTTTCCGAGCCTGTATTTTTTTATCAAATGGGGATTTTATTTACTTGTTATTTTGAGAATTTTCATACTTCATCCCCGTAATTTTCTCATACTCCTCAGCCGTGATCCACTTGCCGATAAAAGTAACATTAGTTTATTATAGCCCTCTTTAGTTAATTAGTTCTGCCAACAGTTAATCTGGTTGCAAACTTCTAACCCCATTTTTTCATAACCATCTTTTGTTGGATGAACATTGTCACGAATGTCTGTATTTGGGTTAAGGATTAGATGGTTGTACGATACTCTAACTTTACTTTTTGAATATAATTCCTTTGTTTTTGTGATGGCATAGTCACAGTATCTTATTACCCTATTTCTATATAGAGGTTCAAATACAGAATGTTTAGACCAGTCTGCATTAGGCGTAGTCGGTAGATTCAATAATACTTTAGTCGATTGATTATGTGAAAGAATACTGCTAATCATAGCATTTACATTCTCCCAAGTTGGGATAATCTTTGTGTCATCAAAATTGTAAAGGTCATTTATGCCTAACTGAATCACAACGAAGTCAACAGAAGTATAACCTTGATTATTCATGTAATAGGAAAAATCAAATGTTTGTGATGATGGATTGTAAAATGGGTTGACTACTCCATTGTATTGTTTATCAGTAAAGTAATCAGATGTTGTCCACCCAGCTCTACCTTCATTATTATTTCCAGTTCCTTGTCCATCACCAAGAGTTCCTAAAAGTGTTACTGTTTTACCATTTTCTTCAAAGAAAGATTTGATTTTGGCAGTCATTACATCGTGGTCAACAGTACTATCTCCAATACATAAAAGGCTACAATTTTGTAAATTTAATGCCTTGCAATTTCTTGCATACCCATAGCCTGTATTTGCTTCCATTTTTACAAGATTAAGGAATGAATCATACAAATTCCATAAATATGCGTTGCTTCCATAATATGTTCTATTGTTTTTGAAAGAATATTTATCTATATATCTATCAGCCTCTGAACCACTATACATATTCACACAGAATCCTTTTGGTGTTACAAAACTTTCAGAAAACCAATTCTCTGTAATTCCAACTGTCATAAAGTATTCATCTTTAGGCAATGAACAACCGATATTCTCTGTCAATGAAGATAATGTGAATTTTTTGTTATCAACATAATCTTTTGTAGCAAGATTACTTTTTTCAATTATTTCATATGTTAATTTTTTTGACTCCTCAAAATATGGTTCATATGAAGTAGGAACACCAGTTTCTGTAAGTTCTATCATTGAATCCACATCATAGAAATAGGACTTGTTAAGAGTTATTCTGACAAAAGCAACTCCATCATCAACTGTGTAATTTGTTTTGTTGTAATCTCCACCACTTTTTACATTTTTATTTTTATCAAAGAGACATATAGAAGCATATCCGCTTTGTACAAAATCGCCAGTAGATGCTGAAAAATGAGAAAGTGTTACTATTTTACCCGTTTCTACTGGAATAAAATCAGTAACAAAGTTATTCCCATATGTTTCTGTAGTACCATTTGGATTGATATAATTATATGGTGACATTGTTACATTCGATTTATCAAGAAGATTTTTAGATTTTTCATCTGTCAATAACTTAACTAAATCTTCCTTTAGCTGACTAACATTACTATTAGTATTATTAATTTCTGTTTTAGTAGCAAATGTACTATCAGCTAATTCTTTAGTATAATAATCTGCTAAATCAGGATTTGAAGTTCCTATCTTAACCCAATTACTATCTTGATAAGTATACATTTCATAAACACCATCAGTAGATGTAGTACCAGTAGATTTTAAATAAATAATATCTGTACTTATATCAGAAGTAGGAAATTCATTAACTACTGAATATTTAGGCTTAGTTGTACTACTAATTAAGCTATTAGTAGCTTCTTTAGTATAATAATTAGAAGTTAAATTATTATATTCAGTATTTAACTTTGTAGCAGTATTAGATATTTCTGTATACTTTTTATCAATATCTGTTTTAGTTTCATCAATGGCTATTTTTTCTTGCTTGACAGAATTAGCATTTTCTGAAATTGTTTGTACAGTTTCATTAATATATGTTTTAGTATTAGCTATTTCTGATTTCATAGAAACTATATCAGCTTTATCAGCAGCTACGCTTGTTTTGTCTGTGGCGACCTGTGCGGCTATCTTTTCCATTTCCGCTTTATCGTATAAAATCACCGTTTCATCATCGGTGATATATACGATTGTTCCGTCTTTTATAGTGGATTTATCAACAGCTTCCCACTCGGCTTTTGTACCAATCCACTTTTCACTTTCAATCTTGTTGCCTAATTCAGTGACAGATTTTTTAGCATTAGCCGCCATACCTCTGGCAATAATATCTGTAGCCATAAATCCACCTCCTTAATATGTTATAGTTCCCCAAATTTTGTTTACACCCTTGACATTTTTAACAGTTACACTATAGTAACCACTAACATCTCCTGCGTAAACATTTTCCGTTGTAATCGTATCAACTGTTGAGAAGTCGCTCAGATCAACCATCATAAGCACTTCCTCTGCGCCATTCTGAGTCAGTTTTCCTACAACCTGAAAACTACCAGTTCCCGAAGCCTGTACTTTAAAATCAGCACCAATGCCAACTTTCAGCTCAAAAGCTTTTCCGTTTTCATACAGGTTTCCGTTTGTAGCACAATACGCCATAGTTCATCTTCCTTTCGTATAAATAAAATATAACAAGGGCGAAGCTGTGTTACCTCGCCCTTTAAAAACAAAACAATTAGTATTACTTAATAGCACTTGCAAGCTTCTTGATAAACTTCTCACCTGCAATGCTAGTCTGCTTATAACCCCACTTTTTCAGTAAAGCATTAACAGCCTTTTCAGTGCCGTCACCAAAAATACCGTTCTCGTCAAGTGTAACGTTGTGAAGTTTTCTTGCCTTAGCTATGATGAGCATTTCTTTCAAAGCAAGAACACCACTGGTCTTATTACCCTTTTTATAACCAGACTTTTCGAGTGTTGGAAGTTCATTAGTTTTTTGCTTTTTAAAACCATTAAGACCCTTTTTCTTTATAATTGCGGTAAAATCTTTATAGGCATAATTGCAATCACAGTTTCCATTTACACCTGAAACCGAGCCTTTACTTGTGTACTGCCACATACCATAGCTACCACCGTATGAAGGCTTTGACTTGTCAAATTCGGCAAGCCATACACAATATTTGTTTTTACAATCACTAGGAACTTTACTGTTAAGAAAAGCAGTATAGCTATAAAGCATTACATAATAATTTTTCTTTTCACAATAACCGCAAAAAGCATTAATTATACTACCTATAGTAGAAGCCGATAAATCGCACTGTGTACAATCTTCTATATCAAAAGCAATAGGCATTTCAAAAGTTTTACCCTTGATTGCCTCAAGAAACACCTTGGCTTCTAATTCGGCTTCTGCCTTTGTTAGAGCATATGAATACCAATAAGCACCAACTTTAAGTCCTGCTGATTTTGCCTTTTTGTAATTGGTTTCAAAACATTCGTCTTTCTGATCGATATGTTTGCCGTAGCCTGCGTTTATCATAACAAAGTCATATCCTGCCTTTTTTACTTTGTTAAAATCTACATTAGTACCCTGCCAATGGGAAACATCTATACCTTTTATTGTTGTTGCCATATGTATACTTCCTTTCCAATTAATCTTCCTTTACAGGCAGTTTATTTAATTCGTCTACACAGTTATGCACAAAACTATTGCCACCAATAGATGAATAGCTTTCGTATAGCCTTGCGAGATTTTCTTTTTCATATAGCGAGATACTATTTTCTTTCATTCTTGAATTATAAATCGCTAAAATAGAATTTCTCAGCGTAGCCTGCAAAGCCAAACTTTGTTTTTGCAACTGAGTTTCCATGCTTTGGTTCTGTTCTACCTGTCTTTCCACTAATGCTGTTAATTTATCTATTTTTTTATTTAGATTATCTTTGCCACTTGTTTTTGAAATCCACCCTACAAATCTATTCCTGATTGGTTTAACAATAATTGTTATCAGTGCCAAAATGGTTGTAATACTTCCACAATAGGTAGCAATTTCCTTAACTGTGTTCATAATTACTCACCGCCATTCTTAACCTCGTCAATAAAATCTGTGAGTGATTTATAGTTCATATCCTTAACAGCACTTTCAAGCAAGATAACAAGCTCTACATCGGAAATCTTAATGCCCTTTTCTTCAAGCAGGGCAAGCATGGTTTCTTTAGCCTTTTCAAGCTTTTCTGTACCGTGAACGTCTTTATAAATCTGTTCTATGTATTTAACTGTTGTAGCCGCCACATCTTTCTTAATGCTGTCATTTGCGATTTTTGTATACTTCGATTTTACAAAACCGACAATAGCCGTCATAACCGCTGTTAAAATTACAGGTAAATACTCTGTAATCATCTGAGTAATAATCTCTTTCATAACTTTTCCTCCAATAATAAAAGAGGGTTGTTAGCCCTCTTTCTATTTCAGTATTATTTTTATATGTGTTTCATCAATACGTTTGATAACCCTATAACCACTATCTGACTTGGTTGCCACGCCATTCGCACTAGCCGTACAATATCCGTTGATTTTGCACGTTCCGTCATCTTGAACTACCAACTGTCCTAATAAACCAACTTTGCTATACTCTTTTCTTGCCCCACGAGGAACATATTCAAGCGTATCGTTATAGTTTTCACTGACTATAGGATTGTGTGACTCATCATAAATCAACCGTCCATAAACATCTGTTTTATACTTATCATGCCAATCTAATTCAGCAGAGTTGCCAACAATAGATGGATTGGCTGATATGACGCCGAGTATATAATCGTCTTTATTTGCAAGCTTGATTTTATCACCGTCAAGCGTAACGAATAATCCGATCCTATCTTGATTGTCAACATTTCCGTCAAGCCATTCAAAATATTCGGCATAGTCAGCACCAATAGTTTTGTACGCACCGCCAGCATAAACATTGCCTGAAAAGTCCACTTGCATTGCAGAATTTTCAAGTGCAGAACCATTTCCTATATTAAATAGTATATCAGCGTTTTCCGAGCTTTTATAAGTTTGTTTTGCATTGACACCTATAACAGTTTGGTTATCCGCTGTGGCACGATTATGTGAACCTGCAACGAAACAATTATCATAATTTATAATTTCGTTATTATATCCAAACACGGCATTATATTTTGCCATTTGGTCTTTAGCTTTATCGCCCTTAACAGTATTCAATGTGCCAACTACAATACTATCAGCTACACCCTCTAGCATATTATTCATACCATTAACATATGTATCACGAGAATTGAAAACAGTATTTTTTGCACCGCTACAATCAACCGCCACGCTATATTCAGATGTATTCCACATACCGCTGACGTGATTAGAAAATCCACCAACGCTAGTATTATTAAAGCCTGTTAAGGAATTTAAACTGCTATTTCCACGAGTATAGAGTAACATATGTAACATACTGTTAGTTTTCATTTCTGAAAAATCAATATAATTATTGCTGTCATAACTATATTCGTAACAATGGTTTGCTTGACCTTCAAGATGGTTGTAATTGCCATGAGCAATATTTTCAAGACGAATAGTAATCTGTTCTGTTCCATCAGGGGCTATAGTATAAAAATAAGAATCGCCATAATAATTAAACTTTTCTGAGATGTGTCTACTACCACTACTATCAACGTATTCAACAAATCGTCCTACACTAGAATTTTGACTTCCTAGAGGTACAGGTTTACCATTCCTGATAGCAATGTAGCCAGCGTTTATACCGCCACCACGGAAATAGATCCACACACTATCTCCCATGCTTAAAATCTCACCTGATTTATTCAAGAAAGATTTTTCAGCACCATTATACTCTAATAGCGAAACAACAGCCGTGCAGTTTGTAGAGTCATAGCTTTTAACTGTTCCATAGGTGTAACCAAGTGTTTTTTTATTATCTTGACTTTCCTTAATCAGCTTATTCATTTTAGACATTCTGTACACCGCCTTTACGAATAATCAGCTAAAACCATTTTGCAGTTACCCACATAATTAACACCATTCATTGTAAATTTTACAACAGTTCCGTCAGCAGGAAATATATTACTTTGCCCCATATAAACATAGAATATTCCGTCAGTTTTAGCAGCGTACTGACCCTCAATTGTACTGTTCAATGGTATATTAAAATCAACTTGTGGTACAAGGTTCGTACCGCCATTGTGTAAACTTTGACTAAACATATTATACAAGCTTGCCATTTTGCTTCCTTGATGACCTGAGTTTGACGTTGGTGTAAAGAAACCTGTAATTTCTGTATTGTCAGATAACTTTCTCATTTTTGCAATAGCCCCACCTAATACATAGTCATTATCTCCACTTTTAAACAAAATCAACATTCCCCGACTTGTAGTATATAACATGACACTATCAAACTTGCTATAGGTAAAGCTGACATAATCAGCATATGGTGACGTTTGGGAAGAGTCATATTCACCACACCCAGCCCAATAACGTGACTTTGCAGGATCAAACATTATTCTAAAGTACGTTGTATTATCAATCCAAAATGTCAAAGTGTTATAATCGGTGGACTCACTATCAGGATAATTTGTTTCAATTTTACTCCAAGTCCACTTATCTTCAAAAAATGTTTTAAGGTCTGCAAACACGGTTTCTGATGAAGTTTGATTTGGTATGCAAGTATAAGTATTTATCATTAATTATCACCGTCCAATTCTGCATTACCGCTTATTCCAATAGCTCCACGAGCGTTAGTATTTGTTTCGTTCATATCGACATAATTGATGTTATGTTCTACACAGTATTTTACAATAGGCAAACAATTTGCGTTTGTAGTATCTGTTATACCATTTCCATATGTGAAAATAGTTCCGACTTGTACGTTATCAAGGGTACTAAAATCGGTCATAGTTAAATTATTATATTTCCCAGTTTCTATGTTGAAAGAAGTATGGAAAATAATTTGACCTACGCTTTGACATTTGATTGAGTCGTTAGCTAAAATGCAATCATTTGGAATGGAAATGCTGCTTGCAAAAGCAACCTGAATGGCATTGCTCATGATTTCCGTTGTACCATTTGCTACTACAATATCTGACCTACTCATTGGAACACGGCAGAGTTTATTCCCTTGGTAGAGGTTATTCTCAACGACTCTGAAAGTAGTATTAGAACTATCCACAGTAAACTTGTTTAATTTAGGACAATTATTAAACCCTGTAAAGCTAGTCAAAGAAGCTCCAATAGCAACCGTTGTTAATGCAGAGCAATTATTCACGCCCGATACAGATAAAGCCGTATTTGGAATATAAAATGTTGTAATAGCGTTATTGTTTAACCCACCAATCTCTTTTACTTTTCCGTCACTCATGAATGACAAACTTTTCAATTTAGGGCAGTTATTAAACCCATTTACCTTCTCACAAGAACTTTCAATTCTTAATTTTGTCAGATTGGGCATATCGTTACAACCCTCAACGTCAACCACATAGCCTGTAGTCGCTGAAGTTAATGAGACTAAATTATTCATACAGTTCTCAGGTATAACTTTTAAGCTTGTACTATTTGTCATTGGCAATTTTGTCATATTAGGCATATTGCAGAACGATCCGCTTTCAAGCGTAATACCATTGCTGTCGGTCACATTACCATAAATCACAACATTAATCGTGTTACCACTATAGCCATTAAAAGCGTTTTTAGGTATTTTGGTAGTACAATTACCCGATTGCAAGTCTAAACTCAGATTTATATTTGCCGATGTATTACTTGCGAAACCGTCTGTATCGTTAATATTGGTAGATCGCCCAATTTGTATACTTTGAAGTCCAGATAAATCTCCATCAATACCTTTGTTCATAAGATAGAATCTTCCCTGCACTGTCGCAGGATAAATAACTAAACTTGTTGTTTCTTTGTTTACATACACTACGCATTTATTTGTAGTTGCCGCTTTGATGTTTAAGTTTCCAACAACATGACTTCCTTTTAGTATCTCATTTCGCTTTATTTCTTCGACACCTGTTTGCCCATCAACTGAAACCATTGGAACGAAAGTCAAGGTGTAAGGCAGTTCCAAACCATTAACAAATGTGCTATTAGCAAGAAACGATTCGGGGTGTGAAATATCACAATATACTGTAGGAAATGCAATATTGGCAAGTTCTTTACAGCCTGACAACACACCCTCACTGGTCGAAATGTTTGCAAGATTAGCAGGGAAAACAAAGGCTGTTATATTCTCAAATCCGTTTCCCATAGGTGAAGTGAGGTAGGTAGCTTTTACTTTGGAACAATCTATCTTTGTAGTTGTTTCTTTATCAAAAGCATTATCAAAGTTAGTTAAATCATCACTCTCAGACACAACGGTTGTATCGTGCATACCTGAAGAATAATTCTTTTTAAATGTTGAAATTGCGTTTGTATTACGTCTAACTACTTCATTGTCATCATAACGTATTAAACAACGTGACGGTGACATAGATTGAAATTCTACCGTGCTATCTGTCGGCAATGTATTGGTAACTGTAACTTCATTTCCTGTTATCCATTGAGCCGTCAATGTTGTGTTGTTATTTGGTATAGTATACACGTCGCCATAATTGTATTTGTTGCCTAGACTATCCGTCCATGCGAACAATTTATTCTCGTTATACATATCCCCACCTTGTAAAACGATTTGTTTATTAGGGGCTTGGTTAATGCTCTTATAAGTGATAGTATTGCCACCTTTGTCCTTGCCACCATTCGTGTCATAAGATATTGCCACTGTATTGTTTAAAGTTTCACAGTAAATCGAAATACAGTCCGTGTCAAATGGTAGCCATTGCAGATTAGTGGCTTCAATAGTCATCTCCCCATTGCTAAGAGGAATGGTTAATGATTGAATAAGAAAAAGTTGCTTTTTAAATTTGTAATATTCGTTTGTAAGTTCAATTGTGTTGTCAACATCAAGATGAGGGAGACTTGGATAATTAAAACTTACCGAAGTTCCCATACAGGTATTTTGCAACAGCATATACTCCGCCTGCATTCTACATTTTTCTTCACCACTATCCAGCGTTGTATCGCCAAGACTTATATAATAAGTACCGCCGTCCAATCCCTTATATCCCACCGAGGTTATACAAACTGGGGACTGTGGGTTTTCATTTTTTGCTGTATAGGAATATATCTCGCCGTTAGTGTTATCTGTAGTAACTGTCACAATGTTTACACCGTCATAATTATATTGAACATCAATGTCGGTTTCAGCTATATCGACTTCACCCAGATTACTTTGTGGCGATAGATGCCTATACCAAGAGGGAAGATTATAGTTAAATACCCTTTCCATTCTAAGCCTGCCGTTGACATCGTAATAAATGTTAGCACCATACATTTCAGCCAACTTATCGAATATTTCACCAAGGTACCCACCCTCGTCAACCACGATATCGTCATATAATTCTGCATCATAAAAGATTGGATCAATTAAAGGTTCAACGGGGTCAAGCGGAATGTTATTGCCTAAATCTAACATCAAAGTATCTCGAATAAGGTCGGCAATTTTTGTTCCTTTTTTAGAATTTGTAACACTAGCTTGATATTCTACCAAACACATTCTTGCATTTAATTCGCCATTTAGAAAACCATATTTATCAATACCTTCGATTGCTAATGCTTTGCCATGCGCTGTTGCCGATTTTGTAATGAATACGCCTTGTGGAAACCAATATATATCATTTGAAACAACTACGCCTATAAAAAGTTTAAACTTCCTATTGTACCAAAACCAACTGTCTACCTGGGGTAAATACTTCTCATCGCGGTCTATGATAGTAAAAGAGCAAGACCTGCGACAGCCTTGCTCCTTATTAATTGATATTGAACCAACCTCGGCAGAGGAAAGGTCGTTTGTAATTTGCCCGATCGCACCCTCATAGTGTGATAGAATTTCTACCTTGAATTTTAATTTACGCATTGGATTCTGTAATTCGGTCAAATACGCTTCATCTATTTTATTATAGTAATCCATCGTATCAACCTCCTTATCTTGTTATTATAACGTCATTTATATCTTCAACTTCAACCCAATTATATTTAATTGTAGTTAAGTCATACACCGAGCTTTCATCATACGATCTCGACGGATTGTCTGAAATATTCACAATCCATACATCACCCTTATCAGACTTTAGCATGAAATCATTTTTGCCTGTAATGAATTTTGTCCAAGATTTAACGCTATCAATTGTATCAACTATTTCGTCCTCGGGGCATGCCAATGTTAAGTGGTTTGCCGTAAATTCGCCGCTTTCATAGTTTGTTACAGTTCGTGTAGTCTTGGGTTTTACGCCCGTACCCGTATGAACAGTAAGTCCAATATTTGATATTATATCATTGTTGTTAATGCCCGCAATAAAATGCCAAGTCTCATTAATTGAATAGAGCTTTTTATTATAACAATCACCAGCGGCCTTTAACGAGTAAATCGACCATCCAATCCAATCAGTAGACACCTCTGGCGTAATATATGCCTCATAGTTTGCATAACAAATATAATAAATATATGATTGCTGATTGCCCACTGTTACATCAAAAAATGAATTGCCAGTAGCAGTTCCGATGAAAACATATTCGTCATCGTTGACATTTTGTCTAAAGATTTTTGCTACTCCGAGTGATTTTGTAGTTTTCCACGTCAGCATAGCTGTGTGGTTATCAAAGATTTTAAAATCAAATTCTGAAACTATCCCGTCTATACTTTCAGCAGGGAAGTCTTTCTGTTGAGTATATCTGTACATTTTATCATCGAGAGTCATGATTTCACTTACAGCCCTAAAAGAGCTTCCAAAGCAATTTGCATAAAATGAGTATTTGAGTTCAAAATCATATATCTCGTCGCTCTCGTCAATAAGTCGTTCATTACCATTGTAAATAGTATATCGTGAACCTTTTATCAAATCACGAGCCGAATAATTAAGACCAGCTACACCCGTATCAATATCGTATGATACGATTAATGCACTTGTTCCATTGTAAACATGCCCAGTGCCTTCCGAGGGCGAGCTTTCAATCATTATGTATTTGCCCACTATTTTATCAGCAATACCTGACTCGATAGTCACATAGTTGTATGCCGACGTTTCGAGAATTTTGCCGTCATGAATTGCGCCAGTCGTTCCCATAAGTTGATAAAGGTAATACTTGTAATACTTTAGCCCGACATGGTTTGGATGTATATAACTTGTCTTACACTCAATTGGATTTGCTGTTTTAGAAGAGATTGATACAGTAAAATCGCACTGTGGATCTTCGCGGCATTTAACATAATGCGGCTTATCCATAAAGTAATTTGTAAAAATCCTAAACACAGTTCCTCTTGCGGGGGCTGTCGTAAAACCAGACTTTAATCTTACGTTACCAGTTTTATAATCGTAGGTTTCTATCAGTCGTCTTTCTTCTCCAATCTCGATATAGGCGCCGCCGACTAAATACACTGAGCCGTCGGAACGCTCATAATAGTACGCACTCTTGAGATTTGCAATTTCCTTGTTAATCATAAAACTTGATGTAGTACCCGAAGATTGGATTTTACCACGGCAGAAGTACATATCATACAATCCAACACCGTCACCATACTGTGTGTCGTCGGCAATAGTCGTTGGGTCTGTTTGAAACAGCGTATACTGATACATATAATCGTGACCATTCTTTGCTATGTCATTAAAAACCAATTCATTTACATCAACTTTATCGCCATTGTAAAATGTATTGATATCGCCGCCTTTAGGAAAATAAGAATAGTTCTGTTCCCCAGTTCTTATGTTTGTATAGGTACACAACGCCCAACGCATTGCAGAACCCGCCGTGCAATTAAACTGGTAGCTAAAACGTGGCGCACGGTCATATTCACCGTCCTCGCCCTTGTGTTTATCTATTTTTACGACCTCGTCATCTGGAAAAACCAGTGTAGGTGTCATTATCATTCATTTCACCACCCTTTATAATAAATAAGAGCCGCCAAGGTCTGACGGCTCGTTTTGTATTATCTGTTTCTACCTATCATGCGGTCACGGTCTGCTTGCTTCAAATAGTCATTCATTTGCTGTAAGAATGTTGTGCCGTCGGTAGTATGAATTTCGCCAATTCTAAATGTAATTGTGGTATCACCATTAGTGGTATCATTTGTTGTGAACATTGATCCAGCCGCCTGCGTACCACTTACAAGATTGTCACCTATAGTCTTACCAACAACGCTTGCAACATTGCGAGTATTGTGTACAATGTCATAGAGTTTCTTGGCGTCTGAAGAATTAAAGATTACCTCAGACTTATATGGTGTTCCGTGTAGCATAGCCGTTCCCGTGTAGCTATTAACTCCACCCGTGGCATACTGCTTTACCTTGAATTTTGAGCGTATCTCCTTTTGTAGTTCCGCAAGCTTGGTTACACTGATATTACTCAAGCCACCGAGCATTGAAACCTTTTCGCTTATCATTTGTCCCGCAAACTTATACATGGCTTTGTCGGCTTCCTTTTTGGTGGTGTATGCACCAAGAATTGCGTTATCTTTTTCGACAGCATATACGCCACTACCAGACAGGGCTTTCTTTATAGAGGTACCCTCATATTGTGCCAGGTCATCTGATAGCTGAATATAATCGGCTTTAAATTCACGCAAAGCATCAAGTCGCTCTTGGTATGTACTCTTTTCATTAAGTGTTTTGAGTTTGAGTTCTTCAAAGTATTTAACGTCTTGGTCAGATAAATCGGAAACGAATGTATCAAATTGTTTGAGATACTTCTCCCACTCATCTGCTTCTTTTGCATATTGGTCAATGCGGTTTTGAATAATCTCTTTCTCTTTTTGAACATTATCTTTGAGTTTAGTTTGATAACTGCTATAATCAGTTTGATATTTGTTAAGAATACCGATATCCTGATTGTGAAGCTTGCCCTGCCAATCTATACCTAAAATTTGTTGCGCAATCATTTCGTTCTGATTGTTGGTATAGGCACTCATAGCATCGCTCCATGCTTGCTTATACTTTTCAAATGCCTCAATTTGGTCGGTATAAGGTTGCATAGCAGCCTCTTTCTCTTTTTCAAGATTGTCAATAGCTATTTCGTTTTGTAGTGAATCAAGTTCCTGCTGTGCCTTTTCAACCTCGTCGGAGTTGGTTTCTAAATGCCAGCCACTTGCTTCGCTATAGATAGCAACCTTTTTCTTCTTTGCATTAGCTAAAGCATCCTGCTTTTCCTGCAACTCAATAGCCCTATCACGCTCGTCGTTTTCCTCTTTGAGCTTATCAATGAGGTCGTCGTAATATGACTCTACATCGTCACGAGAATCCTCAAGACTACTGATTTCTTTTTCAATATAATCAATAGCAGTATCACCAGCGGTCTGATACTTGTCAATGATATCATTTAAAGTATCTTCCTCTTCTTGAAGCGTATCGAGGTATTCCTGCTCTTTGTCTTTCTTATCATTTATCTTGTCAATGATTGCTTGTACTTGGTTCTTCTCGGCAGTCAGCAATCCATCCGAAGTAAGATTGGAAAGGCTGACGTCTTTCATTTTGTAGAGAACTTTGATAAGATTATTCACAGATTTTTGGTCGGCATCACTCAAGCCTTTAAGTTGAGAAAGCTGCTTAATCAGGTCGTTAGGAGCAATGCCCATTGCCTCTTTGATTTTCTTACCGAGTTCTTCAAAGCCGCCATTTGTATCGTCAAGGTACGGGAGAAATTCCTCATAACCTTTAACGAGTTCCCAGCCGCTACTACCAACTTCAAAAGTGCCGTCTTGAATTTCCTTATACGCAGAAGCAAGTGCGGTAATTTTGCTTTGAACGTTGTCAACATCCTCGGAGTAGTCAGCAAGGCTAAATGTGGTTTTTGTATTTAAGAGGTTGAGAACATCTTGCCATGAATTTATTTTGTCAAGGTTGGTATCCATTAAAGTGTCAATGTTATCTGGGGTAAGATTTTTAAGCAAGCCTTCAATAATTGCTTGACCATTTTGGTTGCCAGCCAACGACGGTATGCGATCCACAACACGAGTGGCAATATTCTCAATCTTGTTTGTAAGCCCATCCTCTATCTCGTTATCGTTTGTCTCAAATGAAAAACCAAGCATGACTTTGATATCGTCAATTGAAAGCCCTTGGTTTTTAGCAAAGTCCGAATTAGCAATATTTTTTAGAGCAGTTTCCATTTGCTTTTTATATTCTGAAACGGTTTGTGTTGTATCCAAATTTGTCAGTATATCTAAAGAAACAGAAAGCGGTACTCCATTATTATCTACCCCATTTTTTAAATTAGCATAGAATGAATTAATCTTTTGCACTTCGTCGGCATATTGCTCGTCAAAGTCTTTGGTATTACTTTCTACATCTAATTCAAAGTTTGACACTAATGAGGAAAGAATGTTCTGCTCGCCACTTGTAAGTTCATCGTATCCGTCCAAAGTAGTAAGATACGCCTGTAAATATGTATCATACGTTTTTGTATAACTTTGCATCTCACTGTCAATTTGCTTGTAGAGGTTGACATTATCTGTATTGTTTAATGCTTTTTGCAATTGGTCGTAAGAATCTGACAACTCTTTTTGATACTGCTCAAGTGATTTTGACAAGCTTCCATCATCGGTTTTATAGCTAAGTAGCTTTTGTACAAGGTTATGAACTTCATCTTGATTTTCATAGTAGGTTTTAAATTTATATTTATCACCGACTTTGTTATAATTATCAAAGGTCCCTAATATCTCATTATATTCGTTATCAAAATTGTCACCCAAACCATCAGTTATTTTATCAAAATTGTCAATTGCACTTTTTATATTATCTGAATATTTGTTGAAATTAGTTGCCAAATTGTGCATTTTTTCTCTTGTATCGGAAATCTTGGCGTCTAATCCGTCAGATACGGCCTCTATGTTATCTTCTGATAACATTTTTAGCGTATCTAATTTTCGCTGTTCTTTTAGCAAGTTAATAGTATCTCTTATGGCATTATTTTTGTTTATGATAGCATTACCTTCGTCGTCGTACCCTTTTATTAGACTAGGATTGATTTTTGCGATGTCGTTTGATAGGTCTTTGTAACGATCGTATTCGTCATTGGTTAATGAGAGATTGTTTCCGAAATTATCAACGCCTTTAGCAAGCTTGTTAAATTCTTTTTCATACCCAGATACCTGTGACAAACTGTCATTGTAGCTGCTTAATGAATTATTTAATTCTTCGCTAAGTTCGTCAGTTTTTTCTTTTGCACGTTCGGCTTTATTAATAAAATAATCAATGGCAACCCCAATGCCAGTAACGATTAATGTTGGTAAGGCTTTGAGAGCCATAGAACCTATGTCTTTAAAAATGAGTGAGGCAATACCACCCTTGGTATTCATTTTATCAAATTGACTCGTCAGTTCTTTTCCGTAACGAGTAAAGCCCTCTACGCTCATAGAGGCTTCATCTACTTCACGCACATAACCCTTTAAAATTGTTTTTCCACTATTGACTGGATTATTGAAATAATCTTTAACGCTCATGCCGCCAACTTTGACTTTATCAATAAAATCGTTCAATTGCTGTTCAGCTTCTTCTGTGGTAAACAGCGACAATTGTGATTTTAACCCAGAAAGATTATCCTTAATATCACTTGGAATAGACTTTATTTTTTTGAGTATCGGTGTAAATCTATTGACAAGTGGTAAAATTTGTGATATAATCTTAATATAAAAACAGACAGTTGGAGGAGACGATGCTGATGAAGAATACAAAGTCACGAAAGATAAAAGTGGTTTTGCTGTTAATAGTAGGCCTAATAATTTTACTGATTATTGCTTTTATGGTGCTAAAAAAACAAATAGCGGGTTATATCTTGAATGATAACGAAAAGTTTATAATTAACTGCGTAGCCACAGTTAAGGAAGAAACTGATAAAGATATATCTATTCAAGATATTAAATGTCTTGAAACAAAATCCGAAGAATCAAATGATGACTTGTCGGACTCTCGAACATATTTGTATATCATTACAGATGACGGATTAGAAATTTCTTTCATACGACACGCGAGTATTTCTGAATCACAGGCCATAGAAGATATTTATAATGGTGGTTTTTATCTTTATGTCAGTCATTTTTATTGGGGCTCTCAAGATATCATAGAACAGTATGATTTACCAAACAAGAAAGATATGAACGGTGATGAAGTTGAATATGCCCAAGTTGACAATATTGATGGACATATAAAAAGCAGCGTCAAACGTCGTCTTGATGATGATTGTGAAGAAATAACAGATTTCTCCCTTTGGAAAATAAAGTTATTCTCCTAGTCGGGTATAATTAACCTGTAAAAACTTATATAGAATCAGGGGAGACAAACATGAAAGCGAAACTATTAAAGCATAAAAAGGTTCTAATTGTTATCGGTATCGTCATTGTAATTTTTGTACTATTTAATATTTTCAAACCACAGATAGCTAAAGTTGTATTAAACGATGATGAACAGCATGTGCTTGCTCTTGTGCAAAAAGTTAAGAAGTGTGCCAAAGGCAGCCAGATTGGCGATGATTTCAGTGCATATAAGAAAATAGACCCCTGCGAAAATGATAGGTTTATATGTTATTCAGTAGTATATGAAATTGATGACGGCCTTATGGTCTGCTGTTCCATAGAACATATAAGTTCGGAGAAATTGTCAGAGACCCAGGGGCGTATTGTCTGTAGCTTCAATGGCACTCATAAGATGTTAAAGAAGTATGATTTATTGAAATATAAGATTGTTGAGTTAAACGAAACTGAGTTAGATAAAACGCAGGAATGGTCGAGAAACAGTTATAACAAGCGTGTTGACACCTCTGCAAACGCCTATGAATGTAAAAATGAAGTAGTTGATAGAAAACTTAAAAATCTCAACGATTTATTTATCAAAGATGATTACGAAGAGTTTGATATATCACTTTGGAAAATAAAACTCTTTGCATAATAAAAACTCCGAGTTTCCTCGGAGCTTTTTTATTTGTTATGCCGATAATTTAATCTTTATCATTTTCGTGCTTGATATTACTATAAGTTCTTTCCCTCTGTGGTTTTAATTTAGTTGGAAAATTATAACCAACTATATACCCCTCTTTGTCAAAAATATAATCGTC
>ERZ832522.2034-NODE-2034-length-25617-cov-6.730616_pt1 | contig 25617 bp, 24 predicted proteins | sample MGYA00519951_ERZ832522 | MGnify/ENA primary metagenome ERZ832522 (study PRJEB31850, sample SAMEA3708728) | human gut metagenome | biome: human gut; feature: human-associated habitat; material: faeces | place: China | collected 2014 ... | reverse complement strand
AGCGGTCCGCTCCGTGTGCCGTGGGGTCACTGTTCTTGAGCCGGCTGTCCAGGTAACGGGCATATTTCACGCTTCAAAGGCCGGTGTGCGGTCTTACTCCGCGTCGAAGCAAACTCCATATCATTCGTACTGCCGCAAGCGGCAGTCCTCACTCATTTCGTTGCTTCTCCTTTTCCAAAGGACACCCGCTCCGCTGGGCTGTCCTTTGGGGGCCGATTACGGCCCTCTTTTTCCTGCAAACTCCATATTATTCCTACTGCCGCAAGCGGCAGTCCTCATCCATTCTGTGGTTTTTGTTTTTAAATTGGCTCCGCCCCAAACGGCGGGGCTGTTTTTCTCCGTGAGGTGATTTGATGTACCAGGCCCTATACCGAAAGTGGCGGCCCCGCACCTTTGAGGATGTGGTAGGCCAATCCCACATCACCGAGACTCTGCGCCAACAGGTGGCAGGTGGCAGGCTGTCCCACGCCTATCTGTTCACTGGCACCCGAGGCACCGGCAAGACAACCTGTGCCAAGATTCTGGCTCGGGCGGTCAACTGTGAAAACCCTCAGAACGGTGACCCCTGCAACCAGTGCCCCGCCTGCCTGGGCATTGAAAACGGCTCCATTCTGGATGTACTGGAACTGGACGCCGCCTCCAACAACGGCGTGGACCAGGTCCGCGCCCTGCGGGACGAGGCGGTGTACACCCCCGCCGCCGTGCGGAAGCGGGTGTACATCGTGGACGAGGTCCATATGCTGTCCACCCCTGCCTTCAACGCCCTGCTGAAGATCCTGGAGGAGCCCCCCGCCCACCTGATGTTCATTTTGGCCACCACCGAGCTGCACAAGGTCCCGGCCACCATCAAATCCCGGTGCCAGCAGTTTTCCTTCAAGCGGATCCTCCCTGGACAGATCGCCCAGCGCCTGGGCTATGTGGCCCAGCAGGAGGGGATCGACCTGACCCGTGAGGGCGCCGCCCTGCTGGCCCGCCTGGCCGACGGCGGCCTGCGGGACGCCCTCTCCCTTCTGGACCAGTGCGCCGGGGGAGGCAAGCGGGTGGATGAGCAGGACATTCTGGACATGCTGGGCCTGGCCGGCAATTTGGAGACCGCCAAGCTGATGGGTCTGATCGCCGGGCACGACACGGCGGGGGCCCTGGATACCCTGGCCCGCCTGTACGGGAACGGCAAGGATGTGGGCGCGGTGCTGGAGGAGTTATCCTCCCTGGCCCGGGACCTGCTGCTCCGCAAGACCGCGCCCCAGGGCGGGGCCGCCCTGCTCACCGGCGGCTATGACGAGGCGACCATGCGGACTCTGGGGGAACAGCTCACCGCCCCCCGGCTCCTCCAGATGCTGAAGCTCCTCCAAAACGCCCTCCCTGATCTGGCCCGGAGCACCAACCGCCGCACCGACGCGGAGCTGTGCCTGATCCGCCTCAGCGATGAGCGTCTGGACGATTCCTTTGCCGGGCTGGCCGCCCGGGTCGCCCGGCTGGAGGAACAGCTGGCCGGAGGCGCGCCCGTTCCAGCCCCCGTCCCGGCCCAAACCGCACCAGCCCCGGCGGCTCCCGCGCCCCAGGCCGTCTCTGTGTCTGACGCCCCGCCCTGGGAAGAGGAGCGTCCCCCCCTGCCCCCTGAGCCGGAGGAGGAACCCTCCTGGACAGCCCCGCAGCCGGAGCGCCCCGCGCCTCCGCCTGCCCCGGCCGCTCCGGAGGCGGCGGCGGAAAACTCCGCCTTCTGGCCCTCCTTCGTGGCCGGGCTGCGTGGAAAGGTGCCCCCCTCTGTCCTCCCCTATCTGAACAACTCCGCCAAGGTGGCGGGGGTGTGGAAGAACGGAGCCCTCACCCTCTGGGTGGACACGGAGTTCACCCGGGCTATGCTCAACAAGCCCGCTATCCTCCAGGCGCTGTCCCAGGCGGCCTCCACCTGTTTCGGCGTGCCGGAGGCCCGCGTGTCCGTAGTAGTGGGGCAGCCCCCTGCCTCCCAGAGCACTGCCCAGGAACCTGCGGCCCAGCCTCAGGCTGGCGTGAAGGATGCGCTGGACGAGCTGCTGGCCTTTGGCGCGCAGTTTGACAACATTAAAATTCAATAAGATCCCCCAAGGATCGGAAGGAGAATCGACTATGGCAAAAGGATTCGGAAGCCGCGGTATGGGCGGCATGGGCGGCGGCATGAATATGAACATGATCAAGCAGGCCCAGAAAATGCAGCAGGACATGATGCGGATGCAGCAGGAGCTGGAGGAAAAGACCTATGAGGCCAGTGCCGGCGGCGGCGTGGTCACCGCCACAGTCTCCGGCAAGCGGGAACTGAAGTCCCTGAAGATCGACCCCGACGCAGTGGACCCTGACGATGTGGAGATGCTGGAGGATCTCATCGTGGCCGCTGTCAACGAGGCCATGCGCGCCGCCGAGGGCGACGCCGCCTCCACCATGCAGAAGCTCACCGGCGGCCTTGGTCTCCCCTTCTGACCTACTTTTTCTTGAAAGAAAAAGTAGGCAAAAAGAACTTTATATTGCTGGTTCCGAAGGCCGCGGCGCTCGCATGGCCTTCTGCAGCTCCGGAACTTTTCTGCCGCCCAGGGCCCTCATCCTTGGGCGGCTTTTTCTCGCGCCCCAGGCAAAAGAACTTGACGCCGCCGGTTTCGGAAGCTGCGGTGGTCACATAGCCATCTCCGGTCCCGGAACTTTTCCGCCGCTCTGGTATTCTCTGATACCGGGGCGGATTTTTCTGTCTGATGCGGAACACAAACATTAAGAAATGATAAAAATTTTGGTTCTGTTTTGACTTTTGTCACAAAGCAAGGTACAATTAAACATACTCCAGCTGGCAGGGCTTCTCTGGCTTCTGTCAGCTCGGTCCATCATCATCTGTGTTCATAAAAGGAGGAGATTTTAATATGAAATCAGGCTTGCGGCGCTCGCTCGCGCTGGCCCTCGGCTTGTGTACCCTGACGGTCGGAGCTTCCGCCGCCTCTGTCACCTTCCGGGATGTCCCTTCAAGCTACTGGGGATATTCCCACATCACCAAGGCCGCCTCCAACGGGCTGGTCTCCGGCCTGGGAGACGGGCGGTACGGCCCTGAGTAAAAGCTGTCCAACGCCCACTTTGTCACCATGATCTGCGGGATGTTCTATGAGGACGAGGTATCCGCCCAGGGCAGCTCTTCGGACTGGTGGCGGCCCTATCTCAACGCGGCCTATTCCGCCGGCATCCTGAAGGGCACTCAGGCCTCCCAGCAGCGGGCTTCCGCCGGAGATTGGAGCGCCTCCGTTGCCGAGGCCCAGATCAGCCGCTATGATATGGCCCAGATCATGTATCATGTGGCTGTGGACCAGGGCTTTGAGGATCCCTCCGCCGCATCCCTGGCTTACGCCAGCGCCCGGATCCAGGATTTCTCCTCCATTCCCTCCAATTACCAGTATGCGGTGCTCTACTCCTATGCCAAGGGCTTCCTCAGCGGCGGCCAGAACGGCCGCTTCAACGGCGGAAACAGCACCACCCGGGCGGAGGCCGCGGTGGTCCTCTGCTCCCTGTTCGAGGAGCAGGAGTCTCTCCTGTCCCCCACCTACAACAACTCCAACCGCCTGACGGACAACTCCGCCGTCACGGAGGAGAACGTCTCCGATCTGCTGCGGGAGCTGGAGGCCGAATACCCCTCCTTTGACCAGTGGAACACCGACCGGGTCTATACCTCCAAGGTCCTGGGCCGCGGCTCCGGTGAGGCAGGCTTCGCCTATATGCTCAGCGACCGGGTATTCGGTGCCATCTCCTCCTATGAGCTGGACGACCCCGAGGACCTGCGGGTGGGCGACCTGATCTACGATGACTATGAGGAGAAGTATGGCCTGATCCTGTCTGTGGACACCCGGAATGAGACGGTGGACTATGCCACGGTAGACGATGACAACGAGATTGACTGGGATGGCTGGTGTGACTTTGATGACCTCTCTGATATGACCACCCGCTACCCCGATGAGGACGAGGATAACGACCAGGGGGATGAAGAGCTGACCAACGGCAAGCCCACTACAGAGCGCAACGTCTCCAATCTGCTGGACGACCTCATAGAGGACTACGAGCAGGGCGACTCCTGGGACGAGGATGACAAGTACACCTCCGACGTCCTGGGCTCCGGCTATGGGGACGAGGCCTTTGCCTACTTTATCAGCGACGAGATCTTCGGCGATCTGGAGGACTCCTCCGTCCGGGAGCCTGAGGACCTGAAGACGGGCGACGTGGTCTATGACGACAATATGGAGCGCTATGGCGTAGTCCTTCAGGTCGATACCAGCGACGACACTGTGCAGTACGCCACCGTGGAGGACGAGGAGATCAACTGGAGCTATTGGTGCGACTTTGACGATCTCTCTGACATGACCACCCGCTACCCCTGATGGGAACACAGATAAGGGCCGGGCAGACCGCAAAATGCGGTCCGCCCGGCCCTTATCTTATTTTACAGGAACAGCGCGATCAGAGAGGTGAAGATCCCGCACACGCAGATGGCGATGGAGCTCATGGCGCCCTGGAGCTCACCGATCTCCAGGGCCTTAGTGGTCCCCAGGGCGTGACTGCACGCGCCGATGGCCAGCCCCTCCGCCACCGGGTCGGTGATGTGGAACCACTTGGCAAACAGGGGAGCGCATACCGCGCCGGTGATACCGGCCACTGCCACAGCGGCGGCGGCGATCCCCTGGACGCCGCCGCGGCTCTCCGCGATGCCCACCGCGATGGCGGTGGTGACGCTTTTGGGCAGCAGGGAGGCGGTCAGCAGGTCCTCCATTTGGAACACCTGGCACAAGGCCAGCACGCTGAACAGGCTGACCGCGCTCCCTGCCAGGCAGCCCGCCAGCACAGGAAGAAAATGCTCCCGCAGGATCTCCCTCTGGCGGTAGATATTCAGGGCCAGCACTGCCGTTACCGGGCCCAGCATCAGCTTGATCATGTCTCCCCCGATGTTATACTGCTCCAACGGAATGTGAAAGGCCGCCAGGAAGGCGATGATCAGCAGTCCGGCAATCAGCAGCGGGTTGCACAGCACCCATCCGGTTTTTTTCTGGACCCACAGGCCGGCACACCAGGCTGCCGCCGAGAGACCCAGCCCGAAAAACGGGGAATTCAGCAGCCCCTCTGTCAGTTCAGCCATGATTCTCCTCCCCTTTTCTCCGGAACAGCCGCAGCATCAGCTGCACCGTCCAGCTGGTGGCCAGATAGACCACCGGCGTGGTCAGACCCACAATGACCAGCAGGGGCACCACCTGGCTTTTTAACATCGCCCCGTGCTCCATGGTGCCCACCAGGGATGGGATAAAGAAGAACGCCATATTGGCGATCAGGAAGTGTGAGACCGACTGGATCTGCCACTCCTTGACCGCTCCGGTCAACAGCAGGACCATCAGCAGGATCATACTGATCACACTGGCCGGAAAAGACACCGGGAGCAGCGCCGCCACGCCCTCTCCCACCAAGCTGATCCCAAAGATCAGGGCCAGCTCTCCCATAACATTAACATTCATTGATCCGCTTCCCTTCCTGTCAAATCGCCCAGTCCCTCTGACTCCCAGATCGCTGTGGCGAAATAGTCTTCCGGCGTTGCCCGGAAATGGACCCGTCCATTCCCGGGGACCCGTTTTTTCATTGCTCGGCGGAACTGAATTCCGCCTCCGCCAAGGTTTTGCCTCTGGCAAAACGCTTGTACGGCGCTTACGCGCCGCTCCATCTGCGATGGGGCCCCCGCCGAAACGCCGGGGAACTGCCTGCTCAGACTGCCCTGGTCCCTCTTACTCCCAAATCGCCGTGGCGAAGTAATCCTCTGGCGTTTCGGCGCGCCGGATCAGGCGGGCGGAGCCGTCCCCCTGGAGCAGCACCTCCGCCGAGCGCAGGCGGCCGTTGTACTGATAGCCCATGGCGTGGCCGTGGGCCCCGGTGTCGTGAATGACCAGCAGATCGCCGATCTCCACCTCCGGGAGCATCCGGTCGATGGCAAACTTGTCGCTGTTCTCACACAGGGAGCCGGTCACATCGTACTTGTGGTCGCAGGGGACGTCCTCCTTCCCCATGACCGTAATGTGGTGATAGGCCCCATAGATGGCCGGCCGCATCAGGTTGGAGGCGCAGGCATCCACCCCCACATACTCCTTGTAGGTGTGCTTCTGGTGGAGCACCCGGGTCACCAAGTGCCCGTATGGGGCCAGCATGAAGCGCCCCAGCTCGGTACACAGAGACACGTCCCCCATGCCCGCGGGGACCAGGATCTCCTCGTAGGCCTTCCGCACCCCCGCCCCGATGGCGGCGATGTCGTTGGCCGGCTGCTCCGGGCGGTAGGGCACCCCCACGCCGCCGGACAGGTTGATGAATGCGATATGCACGCCGGTCTCCTTCTGCACGTCAACCGCCAGCTGGAACAGGATGCGTGCCAGTGCCGGATAGTACTCATTGGCAACCGTGTTGGAGGCGAGGAATGCGTGAATGCCGAAATGCTTAACACCCTTTTGCTTCATGTACTTGAACGCTTCGACCAGCTGCTCGCGGGTCACGCCGTACTTGGCCTCCTGCGGGGTATCCATGATGGAGTTGTTCAGCACGAAGTCGCCGCCCGGATTGAAGCGGCAGGACATGGTCTCCTTCCAGTCGCCTACTACCTTGTCGTAGAAATCGAGGTGGGTAATATCATCGAAGTTGATGATGGCGTTCAGGTCGGACGCGAGCTTGTAGTCCTCTGCCGGAGTAACGTTGGAGGAGAACATGATGTCATGCTCCTTTACGCCGCAAACATCGCTGATCTGCAGCTCGGGCAGGCTGGAGCAGTCACAGCCAAAACCTTCCTCATGCAGAATCTGGATGAGACGCGGGTTCGGCGTCGCCTTAACAGCGAAGTATTCCTTGTAGCCCGGATTCCACGCAAATGCTTTCTTTACCTTGCGGGCGTTCTCACGGATCGCCTTCTCATCGTAAATGTGGAACGGAGTCGGATAGGTTTTGGTGATCTCCTGCACTTGCTGGAGCGTCAAAAAGGGTTTCTTTTCCATTGGTGTGTTCGCCTTTCCTTTACTGGGGTATTCAATCGGTATTCTTACCGAGAATTCGCTCAAATCGACGGCGCATATCGTTTTCCATGCGCTGGGTCTCGATCTCGTCGATATCAACGATACGGCCGTCCTTGATGATGACCACCATGCCCTCGCACAGCATTGCCGGTGCATCGGCACGGTCGAAATTCACCATTTCGCCGTTTACTTCAACGACTACGGAATCGCCTTCAAAGCAATCTACAATTCCGGTCTGCTTTGTCATAGCAGTCTCCTCCTCGCCTCATTGATTCTGGGCGGTACCACATTGGGTATTCCCTTTTACTTACATTACTTACTCTTAAATTCTGCTTTTGCAGATTACTCTACGCAGTGATGGTAGGAATCGAACTCATCGGTCACTGCCTTGGTCGGTGCCGGTGTCAGCAGGCTGACAACAACGATGGCAAGCAGACCGAACACAAAGCCCGGCACGATCTCATACAGATCGAAGATGCCGCCGGACAGCTGCGCCCATACCAGATCGACCACGCCGCCAACGATAATGCCGGCATACGCGCCCTGCTTGTTCGTGCGTCTCCAGAACAGCGAACACAGAACCAGCGGACCGAAGGCAGAGCCGAAACCGCCCCATGCGTAGGATACCAGACCAAGGATGGTGCTGTTCTGGTTGGTTGCGATCAGAACAGCGATAATTGCTACCGCCATAACGCAGCCGCGGGAGACCCACATCAGCTCCTTCTCGCTTGCGTTCTTGCGGATCTTGTTGTGGTAAAAGTCCTCCGTGATAGCGGATGCGGTAACCAGCAGCTGGCTGTCCGCAGTGGACATGATGGCTGCCAGAATAGCCGACAGGAAGATACCGGCGATGAATACCGGGAAGATCTTCGCGACCATGTTAATGTAGATGGTTTCCTGATTGCCGTCATTGAGCAGCAGTCCGTCGCCGAGGAACATACGGCCGGAAACGCCAATCATGATAGCTGCGGTCAGCGAGATAAGCACCCATACCGTAGCAATGCGGCGGGATTTCTTGATCGCCTGCGGAGACGAAATGCCCATGAAGCGCACGAGGATATGCGGCTGACCGAAGTAGCCGAGACCCCATGCAAGCAGCGAGATGATGCCCATTGCAGTATACGGCACGCCGGTCGCACCGTCAACGAGCATATTCAGGAAATTCGGATTGAACGCTTCCACCTGCGAGAAGAACTCGGTCGGACCGCCCATCGAGAAGATAGCGATGGTCGGAACCGCGAGCACGCAGAAGAACATCAGGATGCCCTGGAAGAAGTCGGTCCAGCAAACAGCGAAAAAGCCGCCTGCAAACGTGTACGAAATAACGACTACTGCACCGACCAGCAGCGACACCATGTACGGAATGCCGAATACGGACGAGAACAGCTTCGCGCAGGATACAAAGCCGGACGCGGTGTAGAACAGGAAAAACACCAGAATAAACACCGCTGCAACAACCGAAATCCAGCCGCTTTCATCGTGGAAACGGTTTTTGAAGAACTGCGGCAGCGTAATCGCATCACCTGCGGTTTTGGTGTACTGGCGCAGACGCTTTGCAACGAGCAGCCAGTTAAGGTAAGTGCCGATAGCCAGGCCAATGGCGATCCAGCCTGCGGAAATACCGGACAGGTACGCCGCACCCGGCAGACCCATCAGCAGCCAGCCGGACATATCGGATGCCTGTGCACTCATGGAGGTTACCCACGAGCCAAGCTGTCGGCCGCCCAGAAAATACTCATTTGTCGTGCGGTTTTTGCCGACGAAATACATGCCTATGCAGAGCATAAAGATCAGGTAACAGCAGAATGCCGCTATTGTGATTATGCTGTCGAAAGTCATATGTTTTACCCTCCTAAAATTTCATTTTAATTATACACGGAAACATGCAATTTTGCAAGATTTCACGAAGGAAATTGCATCTTTAGCGAAAAATATACACTTTGCACAATTTTCCGCCAAGGAAAATGACAGCAGTTATCACAAACGCACCCAACATATCCTCATTCTGCAATATCAGACGGGCTCTCCTGCACGAGAAGGCGTCCGGCGGTACGGTCGATGCCAATGGCGCCGAGCGGCGCGGTAATCAGGATGGCGAGCACCGCCACCGAAAGCACCAGCTGTCCGCACGGCAGACCCATTGACAGCGGCACCGAGCCGATGGCCGCCTGCACGGTTGCCTTCGGCAAATAGGCAATAACACAGAACAGGCGCTCCTTTCGGTTCAGCCCGGTACCGAGCATACAGATGCTCACGCCGACCGCGCGGAACACGAGCGCCAGCGCGATCATGAGCACAGCGGCGGCACCGGCCTGTACTGCGCAGCGGATATCCACAGCCGCGCCGACCAGCACGAAAAGAATCGCTTCGGCAGCGATCCACAGCTTGCCGAACTTGGCGGACAGACGTTTGGTGACTTTCTCCGGACTTTTGATCTTGAGGACGCACGCCATGCTCATAACGGCCAGCAGTCCGGACACGGAAACGATGCCTTTGAGCCATGTCTCTACCGCCATCAGCAGGAACGACAGGCCGAGAATCAGAATAACCTTCGTGCTGTTGCGGACATAGCAGCCGTGCCGATAAGCAGTCTCAAGGAACAGGTGCAGCAGCAGACCGACAGCCGCACCGAGCGCCACGCCGAGCACAATGGAAACCGGGATGTTTACGAAATCCATCATGTTGGCACTGCCGCCCTGTGCCATGCCGACAAAGGTCGAGAACAGCACGATCACATAAATATCGTCGCAGGACGCGCCCGCCAGTATCATCTGCGGAATGCCCTGCCCTGTTCCCCGCTTTTCTTCCATCAGCTGTACCATTCTCGGCACAACCACCGCCGGAGATACCGCACCGAGCACGGCACCCATGACGGCCGCTTCTATCCGGTTGATGCCCAGAATGTGCGGCGCAAGCAGGAAGAACGCCAGAATCTCACAGCTTGCAGGCACGCACGCCATCATGACCGCCGGTCGTCCGACTTTTTTCAGGTCGGACAGGTTGAGCGACAGACCGGCCTTGATCAAGATGATGATAAGCGCCATCTGACGCAGCTCGGACGAGATGGACAAAATGGAATCGTCCAGCCAGTTCAGCACATACGGCCCTATCAGAATGCCCGTGAGCAGCATGCCGATGATGCGCGGCAGACCAATCCGGCTGCACAATGCTGCCGCAGCCAGACCGAGCAGAAATACGAGCGCGAGCGATGTTAACATGTTTTTTCCTCCCGAAAACGCAGAAAAGCCGATGGCATCTGCGTAAATTTAACGCAGAAGTCATCAGCTTTAAGTCTAAAAAAGTCTGAAAAGCGGTTTAGGGTATTACCCAAGGGAGAACCTCATTCCCCTGTTGCAGTTCCCATTATACTGTATAGGAGCCGTCTTGTAAAGCGAAATTTACAGCGCCATCGCTCTCGCCAGCTTGCTGGTCGGCTCAACCACGAGGTCAAGCTGCTGCGCCAGCTCTGCGGCAAGCGCGTGGAAGGTATCCTCGCTGCCTGCGACATACTCCAGTTCGATCTCGCACAGCGGCGCCGATTTGCCGTTATGACGCAGTTCGCCTTCGTCAAGCGCCATTTCGCACACGGTATCGCCCTCCTGCAGCAGAACCGCACACCGGCGGAACGAAACCGTGCAGATTTCCTGCAGGTCGGCTGCCAGCGCCCGCTCGCACAGGTCGTTCGGTGCACCAAGTTCGGGCAGTCGGCGCAGACCGTCAAGCAGAGAGACCGCCTCGCACTGGTACTCCTCGTGGGCGCGCATGCCGTCCGGCGTATCCGTGTTGCGCAGCTTCATGCAGCACACGCTGCGGTCGTTCTCGCGGCGCAGACGCAGTGCCGCCTGATGTTCCTTCAGCAGTCCGTCCGCCGTATCAAAATAGCTGGATTCCATGTTGATGGTTCGGCTCTGGCTGCCAATCCGCGAGGAAGCCCACAGCAGCGCCTGACCGAGCAGCTTTTCGTCGGCACGCCACTTGTATTCCTTCTCCATCGTTTTATCCATTATCGCACCTGTCCGTTTCCGTAAATGATATACTTGGTGGTGGTGAGCGCGGTCAGACCCATCGGACCGCGTGCGTGCAGCTTCTGGGTCGAAATGCCGATTTCAGCGCCGAAGCCGAACTCAAAGCCGTCGGTGAACCTGGTGGAGGCGTTCACATAGACAGCCGCTGCGTCCACCTCGTTTAAGAACCTCTGGGCATGTTCGTAATCTCTTGTAATAATGGCCTCCGAGTGTCCGGTATTATAGGTATTAATATGGTCAATGGCCTCATCCAGGGAATCCACCAACTTCAGAGAGAGAATGTAATCCAGATACTCGGTTCCCCAGTCCTCCTCTGACGCCTCCTGAAACTGCGGCACAATAGCCCTGGCCCTTTCATCCGCCCTGATCTCCACGTTTTTTTCGTCCAGCCGCTCTTTCAGTTTTGGAAGCAGCAGGGGCGCCGAATTTTTGTGGACCAGCAGGGATTCGCAGGCATTGCAGACTCCGATCCGCTGGGTTTTCGCATTGAAAATAATCTCCACAGCCATATCCAGATCCGCGCCCTCATCCACATAAATATGACAGTTTCCCGTCCCTGTCTCAATCACCGGAATGGTGCTGTTCTCCACCACAGTTCTTATGAGTCCGGCTCCTCCTCTCGGAATCAGCACATCCACATACTCGTTAAGGCGCATAAACTGTCTTGTGGTCTCCCGGTCCGTATCGGTGATCAGGCAGACGGCATCCTCTAAAAGACCTGCGTCTGAAAGGCCCTTTCTCAGGCATGATACGATGGCTTCATTGGATCGCAGGGCGTCCTTTCCTCCCTTTAAAATGACGGCATTGCCTGATTTAAAGCAGAGACCAAAGGCATCGGCGGTTACGTTCGGCCTGGCCTCGTAGATGATTCCAACCACGCCTAAGGGAACTCTCTTCTGACCGATTAAAAGGCCGTTTGGACGGGGCTTCATGGAAATCACCTCTCCCACCGGATCCTCTAAAGCCGCGATCTGCAAAAGCCCCTCTGCCATGGCCTGAATTCTGTCCGGATTTAATTCCAGGCGGTCAATAAGGCCCTGGCTCATACCGTTTTCCGCGGCAAAAATCACATCGTCCTGGTTGGCCGCCAGGATCCCGGCCTCTCCGTCAAGCAGAGCCTTGGCCGCTGCCCGCAGTCCCCGGTTCTTCTCCTCAGAGCCCAGGCTGTTAAGCTTTCTGGCCGCTTTTTTTGCTCTCTCTCCAATTTCTCTAAGCATATTCGTTCTCCTCTCTTGCCAGGCATCTGTCCGGTGTGGCAATCACATCCATTTTTACATCAAAATCCTCTGACGGAAGCGCTGTTTCCATCTGAAATTCATAGCATATCCCTATCTTCCGGTGATCCGGCTCCCGCTCAAAAAAGCGGTCGTAATAACCGCCTCCGTAGCCAAGCCTGGAAAAATCCTGCCCAAAGGCCACTCCCGGCACAATGACAGGCGCGCCCGGCTCTGCGGCCTTTCTGCATCCTTCTCTCGGCTCCGGGATTCCCATGGCTCCAGGTTCCAGATCCTCCATTTTGGAAATATAGTAAAAATCCATCTCTTTCCCCTGGACTCTCGGAACAGCCACCTGAATCTTCCTGTTCCAGAGCTCCTGAATGAGCGCTTTGGTCCCCGCCTCGTTTCTGACGCTTATGTAGCAGTAAACACAGTCTCCCGGCTTCCATCTGCCCAGAAAAAGAATCTGTTCTGCCAGCTTTCGGTCCCAGAAAAGGCGTTCCTTCTCCGTCAGCTGTCTCCGCAGTCTCTTTACTTTCTGTCTCAGCTCTTCCTTCTCCTCTGCCGGCCTTCCAGCTTTTTCTTTCATATCCGCCTCCCTGCGCCTTCCTGACGGTTCAAGCGCCCTAATGTCTGCGGGTTCCCACGTTTCCGTACTTCTGTCCCAGATCCGTAATGCTTCCGTCCTTTTCTTTAATCCGGATGCTGTTTAAAGTTCCCCGCATATTCTGGCGGATGGACTCAATATATTCCTTTCTTAAAGCAGCCTGCTCCTCTTTCTCCGCCTCTGTCAGCCCTACGGCCTGGCTTTTATGGTAAAGCTCGTTAATTCTGTCTATCTTTTCCTGTTTCACAGTATCTGTCCTCCTGATTTTCTCTGTTTTCTAATTTTTCTCTATTTTCTGTTTTTTCTCTATTTTCCTGTCTGCGGCTTTTCCAGGTAGTCGCTCAGATGGAACTGTTCATCACGGTTCTCTACAAATAAGGTACCTTTTTCTTCTCCGTTTAGAATCTCATAGATCACGTCTAAGTCAGCAGCATTGGCGATAACCATATCGGATCCGCTTCCCGTGGCAATCTGGGCTGCCACCAGCTTGGCCGACATGCCTCCCGTTCCCACGCTGCTGCCTGTGTCCTTGCCCATGGCTAAAAGCTCCGGCGTCAGCTCCCGCACCAGAGGAATCATCTCGGCGTCTGGATTTTTATTTGGATCATCCGTATACATACCGTCAATGTCAGACATCAGCATCAGCACGTCCGCGCCGATGAGAGCGGCTACCAGGGCCGACAGGCGGTCATTGTCTCCGAACTGGATCTCATAGGTGGACACCGTGTCGTTTTCATTGACAATAGGCACCGTTCCCAGCTTTAAAAGCTCGTCAAAGGTATTTCTGGCATTAAATCTTGACTCCTTGTTGATCATGGTGTTCTTGGTCATAAGAATCTGAGCCGCCGTCTGATTATATTCGGCAAACAGCTTCTGGTACACCATCATCAGCCTGGCCTGGCCTACAGCCGCAAAGGCCTGCTTCTGGGCAATCTCCTTTGGCCGTTCCGTAAAGCCCAGCGCCTGACGGCCTGCCGCAATCGCGCCTGAGGATACCAGAACCACTTCCCGTCCCTCTCCCCGCAGATCGCTGATAATGCGGACCAGCTTCTCGATCTTTCTCATGTTCAGATCCCCCGTCTCCGGATGGGTTAAGGATGAGGAACCTATCTTGATGACGATTCGTTTCTTATTTTTTAATGCTTCTCTCTCTTTTACCATATCTGCGCTTCCTCTCTCTGCTTTCCCCTCTCTGCTTCTCCTCGTCTGCTTACTCCCTGTAAGACGGCTGAAACCGTTTTGCGATGGCCTCTGCGATCTTAATTCCGTCCATGGCGGCGGAGGTGATTCCCCCTGCGTACCCGGCTCCCTCTCCGCATGGATAGAGTCCCTTCACGCTGCTCTCCATGGTTTCTCCCCTGCCAATGCGAAGAGGCGAGGAGGTACGGCTCTCCACCCCTGCCAGAATGGCGTCGCGGCGGTCAAAGCCCCGGATCATGCCTCCGAAAGCCTCAATTCCCTCTTTCAGTGAGAGACAGAGAGCTTCCGGAAGCACCTGGTTTAAGTCGGCAAAGGCCGTCTTCCCGCAGAAAGCCGGTTCCACGTCCCCAAACTGCCGGCTTATTTCTCCGGCTTTGAAATCTCCGTACAGCTGGACGGGAATCCTGCCGGCTCCCGCCCGGTAAGCCGCCTCCTCCAGACGTCTCTGGAAGGTAATGCCTCCCATGGCTGTCATTTCCGGAAAATCCTCCGGCGTCACCGTTACAATTAAGGCGCTGTTGGCGTTTATTCCCTCTCTGGCGTGGTTGCTCATACCGTTTACTGCCAGACGTCCCGGCTCCGAGGAGGCGTTGACCACATAGCCGCCGGGACACATACAGAAGGAGTAGACGCCTCTGCCGTTGGACGTCTGCCGGGTCACCTTGTAGGGAGCGGCCCCAAGCGTTCCTGGATCCTCCATCCCGTACTGGGACAGGTTGATCTGCTTCTGGGGATGCTGGATTCGAAGGCCCACTGCAAAGGCCTTGGCTTCCATGGAAATCCCCTTCTCAAACAGAGTTTGGAAGGTGTCCCTGGCGCTGTGCCCCACAGCCAGAACCACAGCCCTCGCGGGAATCATCTCCTCCCCCCGCTCCGGGTGTCCTGTCTTCACAGCCGTTACCGCTCCGTCCTGAACAATCAGATCTGCTGCCCTGGTGAGAAAGCGCACTTCTCCTCCCAGAGAAATGATCTCCTCTCTCAGGCGCTTAACGACGCGGCTTAAAACGTCCGTCCCCACGTGGGGCTTGCTGGAATAGAGAATGGACTCGTCGGCCCCCGCCTCTGTAAGGATTCTCAGCACCTCTGTATTTCTGCCGGAAACGTCCTTGACCAGAGTATTGAGCTTTCCGTCGGAAAAGGTTCCGGCTCCTCCTTCCCCAAACTGGACGTTGGATTCAGGATTTAAAGTTCCCTCCTCCCAGAACCGTTTCACCTCTTTTGTTCTCGTGTCCACATCTGCGCCCCGCTCTAAAATGACAGGCCGAAAGCCTGCCCTCGCAAGCATCAGGCCGCAGAAAAGTCCCGCAGGACCAAAGCCTATGATCACAGGCCTGTCAGAAAGGCGCTCTGCACCGGCCTCAGGTCCGGGAAACTGGTATTTCTTTTCCTGCACGGTGAGAATATTGGGGCTTTTCGCCCGTTTTGCCACAGAAGCCTCGCTTCCGTCTATCTGAACGTCCACCGCATATATGTACAGCAGCTCTCCCTTTTTTCTGGCGTCTATGGACTGGCGCCTGATGGTCAGCTTCCTGATTCTCTCCTGGGGAATTTTTAAAAGCTTCGCCGCTTTTTTCAATAAATCCTGCTTCCCGTGATCCACAGGAAGCTTCAGCTGGTTGATTCGTATCATGCTCTATCTTCCTCCATGAATGCCTGCCAGGGCTCCAGTGCTCCAGGCCCACTGCAGGTTGTAGCCTCCGCAGATGCCGTCCACATCCAACAGCTCTCCAGCCAGATAAAGGCCCTTTCTCTTTTTTGATTCCATTGTGTGAGGATTCACCTCTCTCACATCCACGCCGCCGCAGCAGATCTGGGCGTTCGCAAACGGATTTGTCTCCGCAATTTCCGTCTCAAACTGCTTGATCCGCCTGCCCAGCTCAGACAGCTGTGTCTCCGTCAGGCTGGATACGTTCCTGTCCGGAGAGATTCCCGCCAGGCGGAGGAACAAAAGAGCCAGTTTCTTATTAAACCATCCGGTTAAAAAGCTGTCTGCGTTCCGATCTCCAAGCAGCTGTCTGCGCTCCCTGAGGAAACGTCCCAGCTCCTTCCGGTCAAGCTCTGGGTAAAAATCAATCTCAGCCTTCACCTGCGCTCCACGGCAAAACGGCTCACCTGAAACACAGGAATGCCGGAAATGCCGTAGTCCGTCAGCTGCAGCTCTCCCTGATCGTAAGCCAGCCTCTCCCCATCTGCCCAGATGCTGACACAGGCGTCTGCCCTGACGCCGGAAATCTGCTTAAAAAACTTTTCCCGGCACCGCAGCTGCACCAGAGCGGGAAGGGGACGGATAATCCTGTGTCCCAGCCTTTTCGCCAAATCGTAGCCGCTTCCATCGGAGCCTGTGGAAGGGGCGGCCTTGGAACCTGCTGCCAGGATCAGAGCGTCCGAGCAAAAACGCCCTTTTTTGCACAGAACCGTCCACTCCTGATTTCCCCCTTTTCCAGAGCCAGGCGCAGCCACCTCTGCTTCGCCGCATTCTGTCACTATATTGACGCCCAGCCGGGATAATTCCTCACGAAGCGCGTCCAGAACTGAGGACGCCTGGCCGGAAGCCGGGTAAAGATAACCATTCCTGTCTTTTAGAACAATCCCCAGTTCCTCAAAAAAGGCCTCTGTCTCCGGCTCTCCAAACCGTCCTAAGACCTCCATGGGAAACTCCGGCGCGCTGCTTCGGTAGCACGATGCGTCCATACGCCGGTTCGTCAGATTGCACTTTCCATTGCCTGTGGATAAAATTTTCTTTCCCACCCGATCCATATGCTCCAAAAGCGTCACCGCAGCGCCCTGTCTGGCTGCAAAGATTGCCGCCGTCATGCCGGAAGCTCCGCCTCCTATCACAATCACACGTTTTGACATGTAAATTCTCCTGTCTGTATCCAGCTTTTTACGCTGTAATTCTCTCTGCCGGCGCAGCCTTCGCGCCGGCATATCACTGACGCTAGTATACATGAACAGAAAAAAAAGTGCAATTTAAAATTTAGCTGGTGTAGGACTCCAGATAGTGAAATACCTCCATCATGGAAGAAAACCACACGCCGTCCAGGAGCCGTTCCTGCTCTGCAAGAGGAAATTCCGCCAGCGGCATGTGGGTGTCCAGGCAGATAGAGCTTCTGTCCTTTGCAAAGACGAGCAAAAAGCCATTTTCCGATACAAGGCAGTAGCTCTCCTCCTGGGCCTCCACCTGCTCTCCTGGAATTCCAGCCGGAAGCTCCTCTTTCTGATTCCCTTTTCCATCTATTTCCCGTCCTGTCCCTCCACCGCTTTCTTCAGGAACGTCTTCTCTGTCCGCCTTCTGCCCTTTTAGACTCTCTGCCAGGTTCTCTTTCTTTTCGCTCTCCGCCTGGGAACCTTCCTGTGAAAAGGGCTTCTCCCTGTTTCCGATTCCTGAAAATATCAGAACCAACGCCGCTATGCCTGCAAGAAAAACAGATGCGCCTGCAAAAAACCAAAGCGTTTTGCTCCTGTTGTTATATTGTCCCATGAAAAAATTCCCTCCTTACCGGTAGTATCCGTCAGGAGGGAACTTTTTAAACACATTTCTAAAAAAGATGGAATTTTCGTCCAAGGGCAATGACCTTTGTGCCGCCCGGCATGGAGCGAAGCTCTGACTGATCCACGCCGCCAAGCTTTAAAAGCAGGCAGCCGTAGACAGCCCCTCCAACGCACACTGCCAGAATCGTGGCTGCCGCGCTGTTTTTAAGGAGCAGAAGCAGGCCCTGGTAGCTTCCGTAGGCTGCCGCTCCCATCACTGCCGCCGCCAGAGCAGGGATCAGGAAGGTTCTCTTTATCTCCTGTCTGTATCGCAGATGCTTTCGAATCGCCAGCCCATTTAACAGGCAGATAATGGCTGCAAACAGAATATTGGCGTACAGCACGCTGTAAATTCCCCAGTGAAGTCCCATGAGCATCACGTACAGAGCCGCCACATGAAGAATCAGGGCTGCGGCCGCGTTCCGCACCGGAATATTCATATGGCTCAGGCCCTGTAAAATCGCGTTCGTCACTGTGGACAGAGATAAAAACACAATGGCTGAGGAGCCGCAGACCATCATCTGGACTGCCGACGCCGTATCCCCGCTGTGGAAGAGAAGACGAGTCACCGGTTCCGCCAGAACCGTCAGTCCCACAGCGGCCGGAATGGCAATTACCATGGAAAACCGGATCGCCATCCCTGTTTTTCTTTTTGCCTCCTGCCTCTCCTTTTTCGCCACAGCCGCCGCCAAGGACGGAATCAGAGAGGAGGACAGGGCGTTGGCCATGGCTAACGGCACATGAACCAGAAGCAGATATTTATTGTTGTAAATGCCCCAGAGCGCCAGGAATTCCTCTCCCTGGCCCAGAGCGCCCATTCCATAAGCCATAATGCTGTTGTCCAGAACTGCGTTGATGTTATAGACGGCAGAGCTTAAAATAACCGGCAGAACCGTCAGGGCGAAGGATCTGGAAATATGGCTGTAGGACTCTTTCCTTCCCTTTCTGTCCTTTCTGGCGCGCTTTCTCATCACAGGACGGTAGACGGCAAATAAAAACAGCATGAAGAGGAGAGCGGTCAGAGCGCCTGCTCCTGTTCCGATGGTGCCGCCGGCTGCTCCGAAGGCCTCCGGATATCCTGTGGTCTCGAAAACGCGGTTGGAATCCAGTCCCACCTTAAACAAAAGACCTGCCGCTGTCACGCTGATTACCGCGTTCACTACCTGCTCAAAAATCTGGGAAAAGGCGGTGGGAACCATCGTTCCATGGCCCTGGAAATAGCCCCTCAGCACGCCCAGATAGGCCATCACCCAGATGGTGGGGGCTAATGTCTTTAAGGCGTATACGCAGAACGGAGTCATAAACACCTTGTCCGCAAAAAAATCGCCGAAATGCCAGACCAGAGCGCAGGCCAGCCCTCCGGCTATGGTAGCGTACACTAAAGCCGCCCAGAGCACCCGGGAGGCGTTTCTGAACTCTCCTCTGGCCAGTCTTGCCGAAACCATCTTGGAGACGGCCAGAGGCAGGCTGTAGGAAGAGAGAATCAGGACAATGTTGTACACATTAAAGGCAGTGGAATAGTATCCCATGCCCTCGTCCCCGATGATATTTGTCATGGGGATCCGGTACATCAGCCCAATCAGACGCACAATAATGCCGGCCACGGCAAGGATCGTTCCCTGAATCACAAAATTCCCGGTCTTTTTCCGTTTGGTTTTTGCCGGTTCCTGTACCGTCTGCCTTTTAGGCTTCCTTTGTTCCGGCCTCTTCCCGGCAGAAGCCTCCTGCCGCCTGTCTTCTTTTCTGGCCGGCGCCGCAGATACAGTCCGCTCTCTCTTTGGTTCTCCCCGTCTGTCCGGCTGATGTCCGGAAGTCTTAAAAGGAGGCGCAGACGGACGTTCCGATGGAGGAGCGGTGTCAAATGCATCCTGAAGATCCGCAAGAGTAATCACTCTCCGCTCCGGCTGCCGTCTTCCCGTCCCTCTTCGTCTCATTCTTCCATTCATAGAGAACCGCCTATCTGGTGTAGCCTTTAAGGCTTAAAATTTCTTCCTGCTTCTTCTCCATCACCAGACGCTCGTCCTCTTCCATGTGGTCATATCCACATAAGTGGAGCATACTGTGAGCTGTCAAAAATGCCAGCTCTCTGGCCTGGGAATGGCCGTATTTTTCTGCCTGTTCCTCCACCTTGTCCACAGAAATAACAATGTCTCCCAGCAGAAGCTCTCCTGTCTCCAGATTAAAATAATCCTCCGCCACCTCCTCCAGACGCTCAAAATCAGAAGGCGTCTCATAGTCTCCCATAGGAAATGAGAGCACGTCCGTGGCACGGTCGATGCCGCGGAATTCCTGGTTGATCCGGTGGATCTCCTGATCGTCTGTGAGAAGCACATTTACTTCCGCCTCATAGGGACATTTCTCGTAATCCAGAGCGGCCGTCACAACCTCTCTGATGATCTCCTCATAGGGAAGATCCAGCTTTTTCTCTGCCTCGTATTCAATATTAATCGTCATGTCTGTTCCTCTTTTTCGTCTGTATTTGCTTCTGCGTCTGAGCGCTCTTCTTCTCGTAATCCTCGTAGGCCTCCACAATCTTCTGTACCAACGGGTGGCGCACCACGTCCGAGCTGGTCAGATAGCAGAAGCTGATATCGTCAAGCTTTTTCAAAACCCGGATGGCCGTGTCAAGTCCTGACGCCGCTCCTGCCGGCAGATCCTTCTGGGACTGGTCTCCCGTAACGATCACCTTGGAACCGAAGCCGATTCGCGTCAGGAACATCTTCATCTGAGCCGGCGTCGTATTCTGGGCCTCATCCAGAATAATAAAAGCGTTGTCCAGGGTGCGCCCTCTCATGTAGGCCAGAGGCGCCACCTCGATCAGGCCCTTCTCGGAGTTGTGCAGATAGCTCTCCGCCCCCATAATCTGGTACAGCGCGTCGTACAGAGGTCTTAAATAGGGGTCGATTTTGCTCTGCAGATCTCCCGGAAGAAAGCCCAGCCGCTCTCCCGCCTCAATGGCAGGGCGGGTCAGGATAATTCTGCCCACCTCCCCGTTTTTAAAGGCCTGAATGGCCATGGCCATAGCCAGGTAGGTCTTTCCCGTTCCGGCCGGGCCGATGCCGAATACGATCATCTTCTTTCTGATGGCATCCACATACTGCTTCTGTCCCAGAGTTTTGGGCTTCACCGGCTTTCCGGTTACTGTGCGGCAGATAATGTCTTTGTCTATCTCCAGAATTTTATCGTCATTTTCTGTAAAGGACAGGGAAATTGCATAGTCCACATTCTGTTCTGTGATGGTATTCCCCCGTTTGGAAAGCTCAATCAGGTTGTTAAATACGCTTTTCGCCTGCCGGATAGCGTGCTCCGGACCAATGATTTTAAGCGCCCCGTCTCTGGCAATCATCGTCACGTGGAGCGTGCGCTCGATTTTTTTCAGGTACGCGTCAAACTGTCCGCAGACGTTCCTCTCGTGCTCCATCGGTATGTCGATTATAGTCTCTATTACGCTCATCTTTGCTGTTAGTCTCCTTCCCCCTCTGGACGCTTCCTTTCCTCCACAGGAACCAGGCGGCCAAAGGGCTCCTCCACCGTCATCTCCAGCTGAAACTGGCAGGCAGAATCATTATCTAGTATTGTAACATTATTTTCTATAATTTGTACCCCCTTTTCTATTAATTTTGCCTCGGTCTGTCTTCTGTATTCCTCTGCCATGGCGGAAAGCTCGTTTTCTGTATAATTCATAAAACAGGACACATATTCCTCCGCTCTGACCGTCCCATAGAAAAAAGGCAGGCAGAAGGTCTCTGTAATATGAGCCTGTCTCGTCTCTGCCGCATAAATCCATTCCCTCCCCCTAAAATCCGGCGGCAGCAGGACAAAGGTTTTTCCAAATATCTGAAAGAAAATTCCTTTCCGCTCTCTGCCTGTTGGAATCTTTTCCTCATGCCACAGGGGAACCTTCGTTTTTTCCACCTTTCTGTGTCTTCCCACAATATCTGCGTCTGCTCTGACTGTGTACTCCGATACGACCGTTCCTCCGTCGTCCGTAATGGGAATCGTCCCACTGACTAACACCTGCCCCTTTTCCACCGTATCCCCCGGACGCACCGTAGGGATACCGCTTCTGACGACCATGGAAACAATCGTTCCGTTCTCAGCTGCCGCCAGATCAGCAGGCGTTTGATCCTTTTCAGGAACCGTCAGCACCACGTCATTTTCCTTAATGTGGACGTACAGCCTGGTTCCCGTCACTCTGGCCGAAACCCAGGTAACGTCCGGATACCGGCTTCGGATCCTGCCTTCCAGCTCTTCACAGTCAATCCCGCCCTTTCGTACTCCGCAGGAAATCTCCTCTGTCTTCAGAAAATTTAAAAGTTCCTGGTCCGAGTGGCGCAGATTCCCCTGAAATTCGATATCCCAGATAAACAGCGAGCAGAGATACAGAATCATGAAAAAAGAAAAAAAGCCGGCAGCCCACAGCTTCCGCTTTCTGTTTCTGTAAAAAAAGAAGGGCAGCCCCCTCTTTTTCAGCAGCTTCAGGCGAATTCCAGCTTTTTTTGCCAGAGGGCGGCAGGCGAAAAAGCCCTGAACCGTCATGCAGCATTCATATTCATGATCTGCACAGGAAATATTCCATATTTCAACGTCTCCCTGGCCGCAGAGGTTAAAAAAACGTTCCGGCGAACAGCCCGTAAGCCTTACCTTCACCATTCCCGTAAGCGCATGTCTGAACCGGTTCATGTTCTCCTCCTTAAAGCGGCTCGAATACTGCAGAGCGGATCAGCCCTGACAGAAAAAGCTGTTCCTTGTCATAATAGCGGATCGTCAGACATGTTCCCTCTATCGTTAAACGGCCGTTTTTTCCCTGAAGCCGCAGCACTGTATCTGTGTAGAGAATAATATTCCTGTAATTTTCTATCAGAACGCCTCTGTTTCCCGTAAAGCTCAGAAACATATCCCCCAGCATTACGTCTTCCGGAAGATTGAGGGCCGACACAACCGCTCTTTTCTGTCTGTCGAACAAGCAAGCGCCGCCTCTCCCCATTCTCATACTCAATATATGAAAAAAGCCAGGCAGCTTATGCCTGGACCGTAAAAAGCATCTGTTAAAAATGAACGAGGGAAAAATTTTCTTGTTCCAGCAAAGTCACCGAAAATTTTTCCTCGTTCATAGGACAAAAATCATCAAAAAGAAGACAAAAGCCGTTAAAAAGTTTTTCTTGTTCGCAAACTGGTGGAGACTGGCGCACCACAAAAAATCCCTGGCTTTTAAAGCCAGGGATTTTGTCTTGATTAATTGTATTTGCGTTTTCTAGCAGCTTCAGATTTCTTCTTACGTCTAACGCTTGGTTTCTCGTAATGCTCTCTCTTGCGAATCTCCTGCTGAATACCAGCCTTTGCACAGTTTCTTTTGAATCTGCGTAAAGCGCTGTCTAAACTTTCGTTATCTTTAACGATTACATTTGACATAGCTCACACCTAACCTCCCTTCAGTTGTGTAATAAGTGCATATTAATACAACTGTTTGGGCATTTTTTTAGCACTGTTATGATTATACCACAAATCCCATATTCGTCAACAGGATTTTTATGTTTTTTGAATTTTTTTTATTTTTTTCGTCGGTCTTCTGTTCCAAACCGTTTACTGAATCTGGGAAGCGATGACCTCTTCTGCCTTCTTCAGAGCTTCCTCCACTCCCGCCGGATTCTTTCCGCCGGCCTGGGCCATGTTTGGACGTCCGCCGCCGCCGCCGCCAACTAAGGAAGCAATCGCCTTGATCAGGTTTCCTGCATGGGCGCCTTTCTTCTGAGCCTCGTCTGTTGCGGAAGCCATCAGGTTTACCTTGCCGTCCTGTACAGAGGCAATGAGAACTACGCCCTCTCCCAGCTTCTCTTTTAACTGATCGCCCAGATTTCTCAGACCGTTCATATCCACGCCGTCTACCTTAGCGGCCAGGAATTTCACGCCGTTTACTTCTTTTACCTGGTTCATTACGTCGCCCAGAGAATCGTTGGCCAGCTTGCTCTTTAACTTCTCGTTCTCAGAATGAAGCGCCTTGATCTCGTCCAGCATAGCCTGAAGCTTATCGTGCAGGGCAGCCGGAGTTGTCTTCACAAGCTTGGCAGCCTCGTGGAGCTCCTCCTCCATCTCGTGGTAGTAGTTCATGAGACCTGTGCTGGTAAGAGCCTCGATACGTCTCACGCCTGCTGCAATTCCGGCCTCGGAAATGATCTTGAAGGAAGAAATCGTGCTGGTATTCGGAACATGGGTTCCGCCGCAGAGCTCTGTGGAGAAATCTCCCATCTTTACTACGCGGACACTGTCGCCGTACTTCTCGCCAAAGAGCGCCATAGCTCCTGTCTTCCTGGCCTCTTCCAGACTCATAATGTCTGTCACAACCGGAAGAGACGCAGCGATCTCATCGTTTACCATCTTCTCTACCTTTGCAATCTCCTCTGGAGTCATGGCAGAGAAATGGGTAAAGTCAAAGCGGAGTCTGTCGCTTGTCACAAGGGAACCAGCCTGCTCTACATGCGTTCCCAGAACCGTGCGCAGAGCTTTGTGAAGCAGGTGGGTAGCAGAGTGGTTTCTGCCTGTCAGCTCGCGGTTTTCCTTATTTACCTCGAGAGTCACCTGATCTCCGACCTTGAACATGCCCTTTGTGACAGTTCCCACATGGCCTACCTTGCCGCCCTGAAGCTTAATGGTATCCTTTACCTGGAACTCGCCGCCCTCTGTGCGGATCACGCCGATATCTGCCTGCTGGCCGCCCATGGTAGCGTAGAAAGGAGTTTCCTTTACGATAATCGTTCCGTTCTGGCCGTCTGTGAGGGCCTCTGCCAGCTCGTCCTCTGTAGTGAGAACCGTAATCTCAGACTGGTGAGTCAGTCTGTCGTAGCCTACGAACTCTGTGGTGACAGACGGATCGATGGACTGGTAAACGGTCACATCGGATCCCATGTAGTTGGTCGTCTTTCTGGCCGCTCTGGCTGTCTCTTTCTGCTTTTTCATGCAGGCGGCGAAACCGTCCTCGTCTACAGAAAGATTCTTCTCCTCCAAGATCTCCTTGGTCAGGTCAACCGGGAAGCCGTAAGTATCGTAGAGCATAAACGCATTCTCGCCGGAGAGCACCTTCTCGCCCTTCTCTGCCATCTCGGCCTCCATCTCGCCCAGGATGGAAAGTCCCTGGTCAATGGCCTTGTTGAACTTGTCCTCTTCCTCTGTGAGAACCTTGAAAATCATGGACTTCTTCTCGTCTAACTCCGGATATCCGTCCTTGGAAAGCTCGATGACAGTCTTGCAGAGCTCTGCCAGGAACTTGCCCTCGATACCCAGCTTTCTGCCGTGGCGGGCAGCACGTCTTAACAGTCTTCTGAGCACGTATCCCCGTCCCTCGTTGGAAGGCATGATGCCGTCGGAGATCATGAAAGTACAGGACTTGATGTGATCTGTCACGATACGAAGAGATACGTCTGTGTCGTGATCCTTTTGGTATTCCTTTCCTGCCAGAGCGCATACACGGTCAAGAAGAGCCTTGTTCGTGTCAATTGTGAAAAGAGAATCCACATCCTGCACAATAACAGCCAGACGCTCCAGGCCCATGCCCGTATCGATATTTTTGTGTTCCAGCTCTGTGTAATTTCCGTGTCCGTCGTTATTAAACTGGGAGAACACGTTGTTCCACACCTCGATGTAGCGGTCGCACTCGCAGCCTACTGTACATCCCGGCTTTCCGCAGCCATATTTCTCGCCGCGGTCATAGTAAATCTCAGAACAGGGACCGCAGGGGCCTGCGCCGTGCTCCCAGAAGTTATCCTCTCTTCCGAAACGGAAAATACGCTCTGCCGGAATTCCCATCTCCTTGTTCCAGATCTCGAACGCCTCGTCGTCGTCCTGGAAAATAGACGGATAGAGACGATCCGGATCCAGACCCACTACCTCTGTTAAGAACTCCCAGGACCAGTGGATCGCTTCTGTTTTGAAATAATCTCCAAAGGAGAAGTTTCCAAGCATCTCAAAAAATGTGCCGTGGCGGGCTGTCTTTCCGATATTTTCAATATCAC
>ERZ832522.2030-NODE-2030-length-25631-cov-3.420590_pt1 | contig 25631 bp, 17 predicted proteins | sample MGYA00519951_ERZ832522 | MGnify/ENA primary metagenome ERZ832522 (study PRJEB31850, sample SAMEA3708728) | human gut metagenome | biome: human gut; feature: human-associated habitat; material: faeces | place: China | collected 2014 ... | reverse complement strand
GAGGAGGCGGAGGATATCGTGCAGGATGTTTTTATTTATTTGTGGACTAATCGGGATAAGATCGCTTACACGGGTTCCGTGTATGCTTACCTGTGTCGTGCCGTGAAAAATTCATGTATCGATTATAAGTTGCACGAGAAAGTTGAGGAGCGTTACCGGAGGGAGATGGCGGTGCTTGCCCCGGAAGACGCGGGAGAGGAAGATGATTTCGAGGAATTGTATGCCCGTTTACAGGCGGTCATGGAAACCTTACCCCCGAAATGTCGGGAAATATTTGTTCTGGGATGCGTGGAGAGCATGAGTTATAAAGAAATTGCGGAACAATTGAATATTTCCGTGAACACGGTGAAAACACAGATGAAATCCGCTTACAAGAAAATAAAAGGAGAATTTGGAAATAAAAATGAAAAATTCATGATGATACTTTGCTATCCTCACTTTGTGGAGGACGAGTAGTTTGAATCATCCATCCGCTCTTTTTCTTGTTCTTTTTCCGTTGATTTATTTTCTTCTGTATTCATATGTGAAGCCCAGAAATCGATAAAATCCCAGCGCCATGCATATTTTTCGAATTCATTCTCCATTACATCAATATATTCCATAGACCATGAAATTAAAAATGATTGACCCGTTATATTTTTGAGTAAAAGTAAACGAAATCGAAATGACCGGACACGCGAAAGGTATAATTTATCCGGCACATCGTACAAAAATAAAAAATCCGACGCTGCTATATTTTCAAAGGGAGGCTTGTAAAGCGGGCTTGTAGATGGATTTGTCCTGTCTTAGATGGGGAAGTGCCTATAAGCGAGAAAAATGTAGCCCGTTTTTTGATATATTTGCAGTGGTTATGGGTATACATAAGGTCATATTGCTTTTTACATATTTGTTTCCGGTCATATCCGCTCTTACTTGTTGCTTGTTGATGCTGTTTACATACAGGGATAGCGTGCGGCACGAGGAGCGTTACCTGAGACGGCTGGCTTTTTACTATTATCTTTCAACACTTATCGGTTGGTTTTGTGTGATTGTTTTTGTTTGGTCGCCATCTTTTTTCACTCGTATAAATCCGTTGTGCTGTTTTTCTTTGTTGATGTCATCCGTGATTTTTTATCATTTGGTTTTTCGGTTGACACGTGTCGATGGGGATGGATGTTTTTCGAGTAAACATTATCTGTTGCCGGTACTTGTTCCTTCCCTGTTGCTCGTATGGAGTATGTTTGTACCCTCCGACGTGCGGCTGGTTATCGTGGAGGGGCACGATCGGGAGCCAACGGGGTATGTTTGGTATGCTTATTTTTATGTTCCCCAATTATTTATGGCAATGCTTTTTTGTCTTGCCTATACGCTTTTGGGTATCTGCCGTTATTATCGTTGTTGGTCGATTTGGCAGCGGGAGGGCACGAGGGAGAGCCATTTTCCTCTGCGTTGGTTGGGTATTTTATTATTGCTCTTTCTTTTTCAATTATGTATGCCTTTATTTGAGTCGTATTTTGTCAGAAGTAATTGGTTGGACTTTGTCCCGATTTTGGTACTTTTAGTACAATATACATTGCTGGCTTATCATATCCTGGTTGGGAATTATATGGTATTATCTCCCCGAACCGATAATTCTCCTCTGTCGGGAGAAAATCCGGAACCTGTATTGAGGCACAACCTGTCTTTAGATAAGGTTGAATTCGAGAATTATCTTCATACTTATAAACCTTATCTCGACCCTGAACTGAAAATGGCAGACCTTTCCCGGGGTTACGCACGAATCGCACCTATCTTTCTTCCTTTATAAACCGTACTTATGGATTGAATTTCAGTGCTTTTATCAATACCTGCCGCCTTCAGGAATTGGAGCGCCTTCTTGGCGATCCTTCCAGTCGGGGCATTGGTATTGCGGATTTGATCACTCGTGTTGGTTTCGGTAGTTATGACAGTTATCGCCGGGCAAAAAAGAAAAGTGCGTCATAATTGAAAAAAAACTTCATTTCTTTTCACCCTTTTTGTCACTCTTCTCGCTTAGTGAGTAGAAAAGTGGAAAAATCATGAGTACAAAAGATGAAAAAGAATGGTTGCGGGCGGTGCTTGAAGGCAAGATAAAGCCGGGCGATAAAGAATGGAAGAAAATTTGGAAGGAGGAGGATTTTGCCCGGGTGAGAGAAGTGTTACGGGAAGTGGGAATGATGGAACGTGGCGAAGTGAGATTCGACCGGGAGAAAATGTGGCGGGTGATCGAGGATTATCGGGGTGAAGGTAAAAACAGGCGTCGTGTTTCTGGCGCATGGCGTTGGGTGGCTGCGGCGATAATCCCCTTGTGTATAGGAGGTGCGATGTGGTTCTTGTCACAAGGCGCTAAAAATACGACGTCTTTAGCGCAGGTCCCCGTGCTGGAAGGGGGTGGACCTCGTGCCATGTTGATTATGGCTGGGGGGGAACGGATCGATTTGACGTCAGAATTGAAAGATACCTTATTGAATAATAATGGAGTACGTGTCTGCTTGGATTCATCTCGGAGAGTGACCTACGAGCGGTCGGGAGTAGTGCCTGCCAAAGTGGAGTACAACACGATCGTCGTTCCGCGTAGAGGAGAATATCAGTTGGCTTTGACGGACGGTACCAAAGTTTATTTAAATTCCGAGTCGGAATTGCGTTTTCCTACAATTTTCACGAATGGCGAACGGCGGGTGTATCTCAAAGGGGAAGGTTATTTCGAGGTAGCAACCGATACGGCAAGACCGTTTGTGGTCGAGGCAGATGAGATTGATGTTAGGGTGTTAGGCACTCGGTTTAACGTGAATGCCTATACTCCGGAGCGAATGATTCGTACCACGCTGGTATCGGGGAAGGTACAGGTAAGCGATCGGCAGGACGGAACATCTGCGATTCTTGCTCCTGGACAGCAAGCCGTGTGGACGGAAGGTGAGCTTTCGACCCGTGAAGTGAATGCTGCAGCCATATCGGCATGGGTGGACGGGAAATTCTATTTCGAGGAAGGTGCGACCTTGGAAGAGATTTCCGAACAATTGCGACGGTGGTACGATATTGATTTCTTCTTTGCCTCGGAACGGGTGAAACATTTCGTCTTTGCCGGGGTAATTAAGAAGGAATATACGGCTAACGAGATATTCTCGATTATCGAGAAAACAACTGGGGTTAAATTTACTGTGAACGGAAGAGTGGTTACCGTGAGCGAAGTAATAAAAATGAAAAATTGAATAAAACCAAAAATAAACCGGGAATTGCAGCAACAACTCCCGGTGTGATAAACATCCCGCAAGGACTTGCGATCCCTGAAGGATAATTGTTTAACTCTTATTACAAAAGTATGAAAAAAAATCGAACGGGCACGAGGATTCTGTTAAGAAATCGATGTGCTAAAATTTTGATGATTATGAAATTGACTTTTTTGATGATGTGTGTCTTTGTTTTTTCCCTGTCGGCAAGGGTGCGGGCACAGGATCAGATGGTGACGCTGAAAGTGGCAGGGGCGCCTTTTACCAAGGTTATTTCCGAACTAAAACGTCAGACGCAACTGGACTTTTTTTACAGCTTTAACGAGGTAGACGTGAATCAAACGATTTCCTTGAACGTTAAAAATGTGAAGATTGACGAGGTCTTGAAACGGCTACTTGGTAGTAAATTTACATGGGAATATATTGATCGGATGGTGATAATCAAGCCTGCCTCTCTTGATAGTCCGGAAAAAAAATCATTGCGGGTAAAAGGATTCGTGTATGATATGCAGAGAATTCCTATTCCCGGGGTGACGGTAAAAGTGGCGGGTGTGTCTTTAGGTACGGCAACAGATGCCCGGGGATGGTTTGCCATGGATCTGCCTGTAACGAGTGGTACGTTAGAATTTTCTTTCGTGGGCTTTAAAAAGAAAATAGTAACTTTTAACGCTCAATCCGATACTTTGCGTGTAGTAATGGAAGAAGATGTTCAAGCGTTGGATGAAGCTGTCGTGGTAGCTTATGGAACGACAACCCGTCGTGAAATGACGGGAGCAATATCCACGGTAAAAGGAGAAGATTTAGAAGGAATTCCCTCCCCGAATATTGCAACTTTATTACAAGGAAGGGTTGCCGGGATGGATATTACGAATATTTCCGGGGCACCAGGAGGTGGTGGAGCGGCGATAACCATTCGAGGATACAATTCTTTGGACATCGAGTTGGAAAGACGTTTTTCTAATCCATTATGGGTTGTCGATGGGGTTCCATTAAACTCTTTTACTTCTCCGATCACGGGAACGAACTTGTTGTCAGACATTAATCCCGATATGATCGAATCCATTGAAGTTTTGAAAGATGCTTCTTCTGCAGCCATATACGGTTCTAGGGCAGCCAACGGGGTGATTATCGTGACGACGAAAAAGGGACGTCAGAACCAAAAAAGCTCTTTGTCGGTGAATGTTTCACAGAGCTGGAGCGTGTTGCCGGAATTACCGACGATCATGGTGGGGCGTTATGAAAGAGATTTTCGTTTAAAGGCACTGAGAAACGAATTGATCGCTTATTTGGATATGGAAAATTTGCGTTATAAATATCCTGAAACTTGGGAAGAGAATTACTTGCATCCGGGGGGAACGATGGATGCTTTGATGCACCCGGTTCCTTCTACTTCAAACGGACTTTTTTTCCAGGACAGTTTGAACGATTTTTATAACAATGCCACGAACTTTTTCCCGATGTATTATCACAAGGGGAAAGTGACGAATGCCAATATCCAGTCTTACGGTGGTTCAGAAAAAATAGCTTATAGTTTGGGATTAGGTTATTACGATGAATCGGGTATATTGAAGGGAAGCGGCTTTAATCGAATAGATTTGAACTCCAGTATGAACATTATTCCGGTAGATAAATTGACCGTAGATTTACGACTGAATGCTTCTTTGGCTAATCGGAAGCAAGGATACGGATCGTTTAGTTCCAGTTTCCAAAGTTCTCCGATGATCGGTGTTGTGCCGGGAGATCCTTATTACCTTAGTTCTCTGTATCCAGGAGAAGGTTCGGCCGTTTGGGATTATATTGTCGACCAGATGAAAAATATAAAAGAGAAAAATCGCTCTATCCGTTTGAGAACCAATTTTAAATTAGGATATGAGATTATCAAGGGTTTACAATTATCGACATCCTTGGCTGCCGATTACTCGTTAAATCGTCGTAACGGTTTTACTCCCTCTTACTTGATGTCTACCAACCGTTCGATGAGTGTGGGAGAAACTGGGATCAGCTTGATGGTATTGAATGAGAATTTACTGAGTTATAAGACTACAATAGATGAAAATCATAATGTAAGTGCGGTGGCAGGTCTGTCCTATCAGTATGATCAGACCGAGTATAATGGAGGAAGCGGGGAGAATTCTCCTAGTGATCAGATCTATTACGTGCGTCCGGGATTTCCAGATTTGGGGGATGAACAACTGACACCCTCGCTTAGCCGTAAAATAGCTTTACAGCACTATCTTTCGGATATGACAGAACAGGTCCTGATTTCTTATTTTGCGCGTTTAGAGTACAATTATAAAAAGAAATATTTGTTCTCTGCCAGTATTCGTCGGGATGGAAGCTCCACTTTCGGGGAACACAAGAAATGGGGAACTTTCCCTTCCGTTGCAGCAGCATGGACTTTTTCCGAAGAGGGTTTTATCCGGAATAATTTAGAGTGGTTTAATTTCGGTAAAATCCGGGCTAGCTGGGGACGTTCCGGAAAACACTTCGAGTCGGCTTATCTTGCATTGGGAATCATGCAGAATGGAGCTCCTTTTGAAGGGAATAGTACGTTGGAACCTTCGTGGTCTTTAGGTGCGTATAACCAAGATTTAACTTGGGAGGAGACAGATCAGTACGATTTCGGATTGGATTTGGATTTGCTGGATTATCGTTTGGGAATTACCTTGGATTATTATTATCGTTATACCGACAAGCTTCTGTTTCCGGTGTCCTTACCGGGAGAACACAACGGTTTCGGTTCCCAGTGGCAAAATGCTGCTGCCATTTCAAATGAAGGAATTGAATTGTTGATTAAATATGATATATTCAGAACGCCCGATTTTTCATGGCGGGTATCGGTTAATGGTGCCAAAGTCTGGAATCGTTATGAGAAATCATATAATGGTAAAGATAATTCCCGGGGAATCATCGGCAAAGCACTGAATGGAATCTACGGTTATCGGACGGAGGGATACATTAACAGTCAGGATGAGGTACCTATTGTATACAATAATGTAGGTATGAGTGCTCCAATGGGGGGGATTCAGTACTACAAACCTGGGGATTTGAAATTTGTCGATGTAAACGGAGACGGTTCTATCGGACGCGGAGATCAGGTGTATTTGGGTAGTGCTTTACCTGAAATTAGTGGCGGTATTGTCAGTGAGTTGAAATGGAAAGGGTTTGATTTGAATTTTTCATGGGCATACCAATTGGGACGTCATATGTATAATACTCTTCCCGGAAGTTCAATTATTCCTAATTACAACGGATTGGAACACCCTATCTTGATGGATATACGAAATGTCACTTTCTGGGAACAACCGGGAGATAATTCGGATTATGCCAAATTACAAGCCGATAGCCAGATGCAATTTTTCCCGAATGAGGTGAGCGTGATTGATCGCTATGTTGAAAAGGTGAATTGGTTGAAATTGAAGACTGTAACCTTGGGATATGACCTACCCAAGTCCTTGATCCGGAATTGGAAGATAGAACAGTTACGTTTCTTTGTGAGTGGGGAAAATTTGCTGACCTTCTCGAATTATTCGGGTATTGATCCGGAGATCGTGGATATTAGGACTGGTATTGATAGCGGAAGAAATTATCCTTTGGCTAGGAAGTTTACAATAGGTTTAACTTTGAAATTTTAAGTTATGAAGTTGATCGTTATTTTATTATGCGTGTTGAATGCCCTGAGACAGCAGGTACCGTAAGGTGTAAGCTTAAAACGCCTGCCGAGGAACATACAAAGCTCTAATGAGATTTTGCATACCTCTCTGTCATTGCGGCAGGGAGGTTTTTTTATAAGATCGTTTCCTTGCTATGACGGTTTTCAATACGAAATAATATAAGGAGGTAAACCATTCATGGCAAAAGTTGAATTAAAGCAGCCAGTAGTAGACGAGATCAAGGCAATGCTGGACGGCGCTGTAGGTGCAGTTGTTGTTGATTACCGTGGTCTGACTGTAGAGCAGGATACAAAACTGCGTAAACAGTTAAGAGAAGCTGGAGTTTCTTATAAGGTATATAAGAACACTCTGATCAAGCGTGCAGCAGAAGGAACCGAGTTCGCAGCTCTGGATCCACATCTGGAAGGACCTACAGCATTAGCTGTATCTAAGGATGATGCTACAGCACCAGCTAGAATTCTGGCTGAATTCGCTAAGACCGCTCCTAAGCTGGAACTGAAGGCTTCTGTAGTTGAAGGAACCTACTATGATCAGGCTGGAACCCAGGTTATCGCAACCATTCCATCCAGAGAAGTTCTTCTTGGAAAGCTGCTTGGAAGCATCCAGTCCCCAATCACCAACCTGGCTCGCGTACTCAATCAGATCGCAGAGAAAAATGGTGGTGCAGCAGAGGCTTAATCTGCAAAATGAATTTGTGGCTCTTTTATCCGCATAGTCCGGAAAAAGCAGCCTGAAACACAGATCCTATCGAAAAATAAATTTTAAACAGGAGGAAATTAAAATGGCAAAGTTAACAACCGCTGAGTTTATCGAAGCTATCAAGGAATTATCCGTATTAGAACTGAACGAGTTAGTAAAGGCATGTGAGGAAGAGTTTGGCGTATCTGCAGCAGCAGGCGTTGTAGTTGCAGCAGCAGGTGCTGGCGCAGCAGCAGCTGAAGAGAAGACCGAATTCGACGTTGAGCTGACCGAAGTTGGACCAAACAAGGTTAAGGTTATCAAGGTTGTTCGTGAAGCTACCGGTTTAGGCCTGAAGGAAGCTAAGGACGTAGTTGATGGCGCACCAAAGGTATTAAAGCAGGGCGCATCCAAGGAAGAAGCAAACGATATCAAGGCAAAGTTAGAGGCAGAAGGAGCAAAGGTTACCCTGAAGTAATCAAAGCTTACTGTACAGACTTATATTTAGATATGAGCGCTTTTCAGAACCCACAGTACTGTGAAAACAGACTGTGGGTTCTTTTTTTCTTTTACACAGTTATTTCAAAATAGCTGTTTGTGATGTCATTTACCTTATATTCTTTTTATATTTGTAAGTACTTCCAAAAGTACAATAATATGGTTGCATATTTCGAAAAAATAGTATATATTAGTTGAGGCTCGATGAGCTGATAAGTAAAAAAGATAAATATAAAAGTGTACAACATACTATTGGAAAAAGACCCCAGGCCAAGGAGCAAACGACTAATCATAAGGCAGCTCCTCTACCTGGGGTCTTTTTAGGGGAAGAGAGTATTTTATATACGGGAAAAAACATCCGGCGCTGTTGCGCATCGGGTGTTTTTTCTTGTTATGCGTATTTATAATAGGAAGAAACAGGTTCGGATCCAGGATGAAGCCTTTAAGGATAAAACACGTTACATGTACAGATATAAATACAAAAACAGCATAAAACTGTACTTTTGTAATAATTACGTAAGAAAATGCACAGGTAAAAGTTATGGCTTTTTTTCGGAAATTATAATATACTATGAACTGTGATGGAGAGGTTATTCATCCGGGACAAATTATCAATATTCTCCAGAAAAAGGAGAAAATGCAAAAAATGCAAAAAAACTATTGATAATTTTCCTTATCAGAAGTATAATCTACTCGTAATGCAATAAGGAATTTCAAAAAGTATTTCAAAAATCAAAGGAGAGTGCATTCATTATGAAGAAGCAGACAAAATTAGTTGCTGTATTATCAACAGCAGCACTGCTTGCTATCGGTGCATCTATGACATCTTTCGCAGCTACAGGCTGGGCAGAAGAAGATGGAACATGGGTATACTATGATAGAAACGGTGACAAAGTAACAGATAAGTGGGCTAAGTCCGGTAACAACTGGTATTACTTAGACAGCAACGGTGAGATGGCTGTAGATCAGCTGATCGAAGACGGTGACAACTACTACTATGTTGACGTAAACGGCGTTATGGCAGCTAACCAGTGGGTAGCTATTGATAACGAAGATGCTGGCGATGATGATGAGCCAGAGCATTACTGGTACTACTTCCAGGCTAACGGCAAGGCTTTAAAGCAGGGTGACTCTGATACCGTTTCCTTAAAGACTGTAAATGGTAAGAAGTACGCATTCGATGATGAAGGCAAGATGCTGTACGGTTGGGTTTCTTCCGATAACGCTGAGCGTATCGACAATACCGATGATGACGCATTCAAAGATGGCGTTTACTACTTCGGTGGTGAAGATGACGGTGCTATGACTACTGGTTGGTTACTGATCGACGTTTCTTACGACGAAGCAACTAATGATGATTACAAGTACACCGCTCCAACATTCAATGATGATGATGATCAGACTCGTTGGTTCTACTTCAAGTCCAACGGTAAGAAGCTCTATGCTGATAACGGTGAGAGAACCAAAGATAAAACTATCAACGGTAAGAAGTACGCATTCGATGAGTACGGTGCAATGGTAGCTGAGTGGTCTCTGGATGAAGACGATGAGAAGAAGGCTTCTGATACTGAAGCCCAGGAAGCAGCTTCTACTGCAAGCACCTCCGAAGCTTGGGAAGGCAACGGCAAGTATGCTAAGTATACTCAGGCATGGAAGTACTACAACAGCGTAGAAGACGGTTCCCGTGTAAGCAAGGGCTGGTTCAAGGTTGTTCCTGCTGAAATGCTGAACAAAGAGAAATATGATGATGACGAAGAGTCTTGGTACTATGCAGATGGTTCCGGTAACCTGTACGCAGGTGAATTCAAGACCATCAAAGGCAAGAAGTACGCATTCCGTAACGATGGCCGTATGTTAACCGGTCTTAAGTTCATCAAAGAAGGCGATGAAGACTTCGCTGACGTTAAGGCTGATGATGATGATAGCAGACCATTCGATAACGAAGACGATTTCTTTGACAACGCAATTGAATTCTATGAGCCAAACGGTTACAAGTGCTACTACTTCGGTGGCGACGATGACGGTGCTATGAGAACCGGAAAGACCACTATCAACTATGATGGTGAGAATACAAGCTTCTACTTCGAGAAGTCTGGCGGTAAGAAGGGTGCTGGTGTAACTGGTGAGAAAGATGACAAGCTGTATCAGTCCGGTATGCTGTTAAAGGCTGACTCCGATGACAAGTACATCGTTGTTGATAAGGCTACCAAGACTGTTAATGGCAAGACCGTTGTTACCTACGACAAATTAGATGATGCTAAGGACTTCATGGATCAGGATGACGTAGTTGCAACCAATCTGCTGGAAAACACTACTGCTGATACCCGTGTAAACATCGGAAACAACAGCAACAAGAAAGCTGAAGATCTGACTGAAGCTTATAAGATCAGCTTTACTCAGTCTGATGAAGATGTTAAGCATGAATACGTTCTTGTAAATACTTCTGGTAAGGTAATTGACAGCAAGGGCAAGAACAAAGATGGTAACGATTACTACTATGTAACCGATAGCAAGGGCGTTATCACCAATGTATATGTAGAGAACTAATTATCAAATACATAGTCTCTAGTATAACTAAAAATTAAGGGGGAAGCGTTATAGCTGATGTAATTATATATTAGCTATAACGCTTTTCTTTTATAATCAAAAACTGCCAAGGAGGTAATCCCATGTTAAAAAAACATTTATTAACTGTAGGACTTGCTGTATTGCTGGCAACGACCAGCTCTGTACCTATTTTTGCAGAAACAACATCCACCACTTCCACAACAACCACAATGGAAAACTGCGGTGCTTATTTATTTGAGTGGCGTCCTATTGATTGTGGAAACGGTAATTATTTTGCTATTCTTGTAGGTGGAAATACACTTCAGGAAAGCAACGTGATTTTAAACCGTGGATATGATTATGCCTATACTTTTGATCCTATGACTTATCAACGTCCCTGGGGAACGGTTCCAGATCTGGTAAACGTGGATGGGAAATGGGGTATCCCTGAAAACTGGTCTTCTATGCCTCAGGATAGTCAGCCAGTAATGCAGATTGTTTTGAAAACAAACTATAAAACATTAAGTACTGATAAGCGTTATGTTAATGTAGTTCATCTTCCTTCCAACATAGACTCATCTACTCTTCCATCTGAAGTACGTAAATATCTGATTAATGTAGACGGTTCCGATGCAGGCGCCTACACCGACACTATAACTCCTGGTTGGCAGGACCTGGAAGATGGCACCGTTAAATATATGAAACCTGACGGCACTTATGTATCAAATGGCTGGCTGCAGTTAGATGATAAGAAGTACTATATGGATGAAAATGGTGTAAAATTAACCGACACAATTACTCCGGATGGGTATTATGTAAATATAAATGGTGAAAAAACTTCTTATATGCCTGGTTGGTTTAAAGACGGTGACAATTGGCGATACATTCTAAAAAATGGATACTATGCTCAAAACGGCTGGCTTCAAGATCCTGCGACACAGAAATACTACTATTTTAATATGGCTGCTATTATGGAAGCAGATACTACTACCCCAGATGGTTATTATGTAGGAGCTGATGGTGCCTGGGACGGAAATGCATCCACAAAAAATACTACTGAAGAAAAAAATCTTGGACCTGGCGTAGACAAGGGCTGGGAGCCAGTAGATACCGGCTGGAAGTTCAAACAGGAAGATGGAACCTACCTTACCAATTCCTGGAGACAGGACAGCAACGGTAAGTGGTATTACCTGAATGAAGATGGCTGGATGCTAAAAAATGCTAACACACCAGACGGTTACCATGTAGATGCTAATGGTGTATGGGATGGTGACGCTGCAACTGAAAGTGAAAGCGAAGAAGCAGCTGAATAATTGATTTGAAATATTTGATGTTTTATATTTACTGCAGGATCATAATTATTTTGGTCCTGCAGTTTTCGCATATTCGGACTATAATATATAGGTGCTTATTTCTTGTTCGTCCTTAAAATTCATGTTATTATTAAATGGTAGCAGGCTTATATAACAATATTAGAAGGGAACTGCATCGATGAAGAATTTGAATATTCCTGTTGGCGTTTCAGATTTTGAAAAGATCCGAAAAAATGAATATTACTATATTGATAAATCTGGTTTGATTGAAGATCTTTTAAAAAGAACAGCAGAAGTAACATTAATTACTCGTCCACGTCGTTTTGGTAAAACCTTAGGCATGAGTATGCTGGCGAACTTCTTTGATATCAGAAAAAACAGTAAAGAAATATTTGAGGGATTGGAGATCTGTGATCATCAAACTCTTTGCAGCGAATGGATGAATCAGTATCCAACAATTTTTGTTTCATTTCGACAGGTAGATGGACTGAACTTTAATGGAGCCTATGACATGCTTACAATGGTCATTTCAGAATTGTACAAAGAACATCTATATCTGCTAGACAGTGATAAAATAAGCGAATACGATAAAGAGCTTGCCAGGCAATTAATACAGGGTGTTGCTTCTGCAAAGGATATAAAAAGCAGCTTATTATTTTTAACAAGATTAATGCAGCAATATTATGGAAAGAAGGCAGTTCTTCTTATAGATGAATACGATGTTCCTGTAGCTAAAGCAAGCAGTCATGGCTATTACAAAGAAATGCTTGATGTTATGAAAGGTTTAATGCTGGCATTAAAGGACAATACATCTCTTTGCTTTGCAGTGATCACAGGATGTTTAAAAATTGCAAAGGAAAGCATTTTTACAGGAACGAACAACTTTGTTTCTGATACGATTACAGATTCGCGGTTAAATGAATACTTTGGCTTTGTACAAAGTGAGATTGATCAGATGCTTAAAGATGCAGACGCAATGGAGTATGCTCTAAATATAAAAAAATGGTACGATGGCTATCATTTTGGAGATTATGATATTTATTGCCCATGGGATGTAATGAACTATCTTTTTGAACTTCAGCACAATCCAAAAACAAAACCTGTCAGTTATTGGAAAAATACCAGTGACAATGCAATTATCAGGTCGTTTATTGACTATGCAGGCAGTACCATTACACAGAAATTGGAAGTGCTGATGGCAGGTGGATATATTATCCAACGCATAGATGAAAATTTAACGTACGACTATTTACATTCTTCTGAAGACAATCTTTGGAGCATGTTGTATTTAACTGGATATTTAACTAAATTACGTGAAAATGATTATGAGGGTGAATTGCTCGAAGGAACAATGGCACTAATCATCCCCAACGCTGAAATAAAAGAAATTTTTGAAACGACCGTTATTAAATGGTTTGATGACAGTGCAAAAAAATGGAATAGAAATGCTTTGTTTGATGCGGTTTGGAATGGTGACAGTGAGCGCATCACAAAAGAAATGAATTCTCTTTTGCGGCGTACAATCAGTTACCATGATTATAAAGAGGATTTTTACCATGCTTTTCTTGCAGGTATCTTTACAGGCGCCGGATATATGGTGGACTCTAATAAAGAACATGGCGAAGGGCGGAGTGATGTGGTCGTTTACGATTTTATCAATGCACGTGTAGCTATTTTTGAAGCAAAATATACGAAAGTTCTGGATAATTTGGAAAATGAATGTGATATTGCATTACAACAGATCAATGATCGAATGTATGCTAAGGAATACGAAGATGATTATGATGAGATTTTATGCTATGGGATTTCATTTTTCAAAAAGCGATGTATGGTAAGAAAGAAATAAAATAATTGCTCCTTTTAATACTTTTCCGTATTGCGAGGTGGAAGGGGATACCATTGATTTATACTATTTGAAATGTTATACTTTATGCAAAATTACGCATTAAATTAAGAAAAAGTGAGGGCTATCCTTTATGAAAGAAACAAACACAACTGCCTGGTTTCAGTCACTTGAAAAGGCTTTAGGAAAACTGGCAGCAATTGCAGCAGTGGTTATTTTGTTGATTTTTCCATTGTATGTAAGAGATTTTTATTTTGATATATTAAATGCAAAATATCAATTTTATTATATTACAATGTTAGCAGTACTCATTATAGCATTCATTATATTTGTTTTTCATGTTATTCAGGATTTCAGATATGAGGATGGGAAAAATGTAAAGGTAATGTTTCGCAGCTTTTCTATTAAAAAAATGCCTTTATCTCATAGCTTTGCCAGTATATTTCTGATCGTATGCATTATATCTACATTGCAGTCACAGTATTTATACGAATCATTTTGGGGAAATGAGGGAAGATACACGGGACTGTTTTTATTGGCTATTTACGTGATCACTTTTCTTTTTATCAGTAGATTTTTGAAATTAAAGAAAAGATATTTGAATTTGTTTTTGGTTGCAGGAATGTTGGCGTGTATATTCGGAATTACCGACTATTTTAAATTAAATCTCTTTCATTTCAAGGATGAATTAGTAGCTGCTGATTGGCCTGTTTATACATCTACATTTGGGAATATTAATACGTATAATGCATATGTAGCCTTAGTGATTGGCTGTTGCGGGGCATTATTTATTGATGCAGAAACGAAGAAAGAAAAAATATGGTATTTTATCTGCTATCTGATCGCGTCTTATTCATTGATCACAGGTGGAAGTGATAATGCATATCTGGCATTGCTTGCACTGTTTGGTTTCCTGCCTTTCTGGGCATTTAGAACCTGGAAAGGTGTAGAAAAATATTTTGTTATGTTATCTTCATTTGCAACTATAACCTACATAGCCGGACTGATCCATAATCATATGGGAAACAGAGTTGAGATACTGGAAGGTGTTTTCAGTGTTGTGATCCGTTCTCGTCTGCTGGTGTTTGCAGTTGCGGGATTATGGTTGTTAACAGTTATTTTGTATGTAATAGAGGCAGCTGCAAAGGAAAGAATATATAAGTTAGGAAAACTTCCAGTGTATATCTGGACTGTATTGGCTGCAGTTATTATATTGGCAGTCGGATATGTACTTTATGATGCCAATGCAGGCGGACATGCAGATAAGTATGGAAGCGTCCAGAGATATGTTCATTTTGATGATGACTGGGGAACACAAAGAGGTATGGTCTGGAGACTGGCTCTGGATGATTATAAAAATGAATTTACATGGAATGAAAAGGTTTTTGGTTATGGACCGGAAACGTTTGGTATTATGACGCATCAGTGGAATAATGATGAAACCATTGCGAAAACCACTGTAATTTACGATAATGCACATAATGAATATCTTCAGTATTTTGTAACTATTGGACCGATTGGAGTGCTTTCTTATGTGGGAATATTAATTTGCGCCTGCATAGAAATGAACAGAAGAAAAGAAAAATCTCCTTATGTGTTAGGCTGTTTCTTTGCAGTGTTATGCTATGCTGTACAGGCAACTGTTAACTTATGCGTGCCGATTGTTGCGCCGATCATGTGGATGTTGATGAGCGTTGGAACAGCTCAGAGCGAGGACGAGGAATGACACAGGCTGCTTTCTTATTATTTGTATTTTTAAAACAGTTTTATATAAAAAGTTCAGGCAGTGTTGGAATCGCTGATCTGTGTATGGCTTTTTGCGTGATATTTCTTGTTTTAGATATAGTACGCGGAAAGAGAAAAATGCCTTCGGTGACAGACTTGAAAAGAGAAAAATTCTTAATTGCATTTCTGATCTGCGTAGTAATTATAAATCTGTTTTTTACTATTAAAGATCGCTGCCTGGATTATGAACGATATACCTTATACTGGATTTTTAATGGGGCGGCCATATGGTGTTTCTTAGAATTGGCAGATAAAGACTTTTTAAAAAAGTTGAATGGGGTATGTAAGATCAATATTCTAACGCAGGCAGTTATATGGGTGCTTGGTTATGGAAGAGTATTTACAGAATATTGGGGACCAACCCGGTATATGGGTACCTTTAATGATCCTAATCAGTATGCATTTTATCTGTTTTGTATGATTTTATTAATCAGCTTGTATGCATGCAATTATGGGGACCGTACGGCCCCCATCTATTATTGTCTGGGTGTGTTTTTTATGAGTATATCCAAATCCACGGGCATTTTTTTAGGTTTGATGTTGTATACAGTAGGAATGGCGATATGGTTTTATGTAAGATATAGGAGTAAATGGAACATTCCCAGAAAAACAGAAATGACGTTGGGCGTGGTACTTATACTGGCAGCTATCGCAATAGTGATAAAAATTTTCCCAGGTCCGGATTTTAATCTTAAGAATACGGATTATACTATGCTTACCAGAATACAGGAAAAGATATGGAAAGTACTATATGGAGGCAATTCTACCATGCTTTCCGACCGGGGAATGGACCGGGTGGCATTGTATCCTAGATATTTATTGTTAGGAGCAGGAGAAGGTAATTTTAATCGTTTCCTGAAAGCCGCTCAACAAAATGAGATCCATTGCAGTTTTCTCAATATATGGTTTAGTTATGGTGTGATTCCAACTGTATTACTTTTAAAGTGGCTTTGGGAAAAAATGAGAAAAATTTCTGCTGTAGAATGGATAATTGCCGGTTCTTTAATAGTAGAAAGCTTTTTGCTGGTAAATTATCGTCAGCCATTCTTCTGGATGATCCTTTTATATGGCTATATACGGCAGAAGAATCAAGAAAAAACTGCTTCAACGTTGTCTTTTCAGCAGTCAGATGATATACTGTAAAATGGTTTATCAGGCGGAATATAAGATTACAAGCGAAATATAGATAGGAAATAAAGACTTATGAGGATAGATGAAAAATACAAACGACTGATCAAATGCTTCTTTTCAGTGGTTATGATCCTGCTTCTTACAGTAACATATCATCAGTTTTGGGTTCGTTATTATAATAAGATCATTTTGTATCCGTTTTACCGCAGAGGTATGTGGATGATGGCGGGAATTTACGCTGCTATGCTGATCTTCTTTATGAATGCGTATGGCGGTTTTAAAATCGGATATCTGAGAAAAGGAAATCTGATTTATTCCCAGGCATTGTCTTTGATATTTACGAATATTTTTACATACTTTCAGCTGTCTGTTCTGGATAAGAAATTATTCGAACCAAAGATGGTTTTAGTTATGACAGTAGCGGACGTGTTGATCGTATGGTGCTGGACGATGTTGTTTCAGCTTTTGTATGCAAATGCCTTTCCGCCAAGGAGAATGCTGCTGATTTCAGGAGAACGGTCTGATTATCATTTAATAGAAAAGATCAATGCCAGAGATGATAAATATATGATCTGTGAAACGATCAATTATCATATGGGTAAAGAGGCACTGATTGAGAAAATCCATCAGTATGATGCGATTATTGTTGGTGATATTCCTTCTCATGAAAGAAATGTAATAATCAAGTATTGTTTTGATCATTCGATTAGGACATACAGTGTTCCCAAAATATCTGATATTCTGCTTCGCAGTTCGGATGAACTGAATTTGTTTGATACACCATTATTATTGTCAAGAAATATGGGATTAAGCATTGAGCAGCAGTTTGTGAAACGTGTGATCGATATCATCGGATCTATGATAGGAATTATTATTACAATTCCGTTTTTTATTGTCATCGGACTGAGTATTAAGCTGACAGACCATGGACCAGTTTTTTATACCCAGACACGTTTAACCAAAGATGGAAGACCGTTTAAGATCTATAAGTTTCGTACAATGATACAGAATGCAGAAAAAGACGGAGTTCCACGGCTGGCAGCAGAAGGTGATCCGCGTATTCTTCCTGTAGGACGTTTACTTCGCGCAACCCGTCTGGATGAACTGCCACAGGTACTTAACATCTTAAAAGGTGATATGTCTATTGTAGGTCCTCGTCCGGAGCGTCCGGAACTGGTAGAAGAATTTACTAATGAAATCCCAGAATTCCCGGACAGAATGAAAGTAAAAGCGGGTCTGACAGGTTATGCCCAGGTGTATGGAAAATATAATACTACACCGTATGATAAGCTGAAATTTGATCTTATGTATATTCGTAAGTATTCAGTTCTTTTAGATCTGAAACTTATTATTATGACACCGAAGATCCTGTTTTTGAAAGAAAGTACAGAAGGAGTGGAGAAATGAGAAAAGCTCTCCTGGTAACTCATGTAAGTGGGTTTGTGCCTCAATTTGAAATGAATAATGTACATATCCTTCAGAATATGGGATATGAGGTGCATTATGCCAGTAATTTCCATAATCCTTCTTATGGTGATGATAATAGTCGCCTGGAAGGAACAGGAATCATCTGTCATCAGATAGACTTTGAGAGAAGTCCTTTTAAACGGAAGAATATAACTGCGTATAGGCAGTTGAAAAAATTAATGGAAGAACATGAATTTGACCTGGTGCACTGCCACACCCCTATGGGTGGGGCTTTAGCCCGTCTGGCAGCACATAATACCCATACAGGTCCGGTGATCTACACTGCTCATGGCTTCCATTTTTTTAAAGGAGCGTCACTTATAAATTGGATGATTTATTATCCGGTGGAATGTTACTTGTCTAGGTATACAGATGTTTTGATCTGTATTAATGTGGAAGATTATAAACGTGCGAAAAAGCATTTTTATGCCAAAAATGTAGTTCGGATCCCTGGAGTAGGACTGGATATTGAACGAATTGAAAGTACAATCGTAAATACCAATCAGAAAAAGGAACAGTTAGGAATTCAAAATGATGAATATGTATTGCTTTCAGTAGGAGAAATGACAGCGAACAAAAATCATGAATTGGTTTTAAGAGCATTAAAAAAATTGAATAATAAAAAAATCAAATATTTATTGTGTGGTCATGGAGAGGAGGAAAAAAAGCTTAAAAATTTAGTAACAGACTTACAGTTGAATGATCAAGTGCTTTTTTTAGGTTATAGAAAAGATGTTTTTGAAATTTATAGGATAGCAGATATATTTGTATTTCCATCAATAAGAGAAGGAATGCCAGTTGCTCTAATGGAGGCAATGGCAAGCAATTTACCGGTTATATGTTCTAATATTCGTGGAAACAGAGAACTTATAAAAAATGATTTTGGTGGCAGATTAATAGAAGGGCATAATATCGATGATTATGCGAGGGCAATAGCTGATTTGGCTGGTGATAGAGAGAAATGCTTACGTTTTGGCCAATATAATGCGTTAACAATTAGAAATTATGATAAAAGTAAGTCTCTAGAAATTATGAAACAGGTTTATAGAGAACTTTGTAAGTAAAAGTTTTTATTTAAGCAGGTATTTGGGAGATAGTTATGGTTAATCTTAAAGATAAAGTAAAAAAATTGACAGTGATTTATATTTGTTTTTTTGCAATATGTGCGTTATTTTATTTTGTAGCAGGCGATCAGATTCAGACGAAAAGAAGTGTTTCACCTCAGATCGTACCAGATGGAATTGTAGGAGAGTTGATAGATGGAGTTACGATCGACCAGGAATTTTTATGTAATCAGAAAAAGTTAGAAGCAATTTCACTGATGTTTACAAATTACATGAGAGAAAATACAGGAACAGTTAAGCTTGTATTAAAAGACAAGAATACCAATACAATTTTAGCTGAAACCAGTTTAGATGTCGCTGCTGTTACGCCGGATATGCAATATAATTGGAATATGGATCCTGTGGTAGATGATGTGGAAAACAAAGAGTTAATTTTGTCTATAATGTCAGATTCAAAATCAGGAGAGGGAATATCTGTATATTGTAATTCAACGTTGAATACAGGAGACAAAGCTTAATAAAAAAAAGGAGAAGCTATATCAGGGTGTCTTGCATTTCAAACCACACTTATATCAAGGTATTTTTTGGGCCAATATTTTTGGGTTATAATGGCTTCTTTTGCAATACTGTTTGGATGTTATTATGTTTATTCTTGTGTTGCAGCTACCAAAGGCAAATTTACTATTGGTATGGTGATGCATGGAGTATGGTGTAGATATGGTTTTTTGATCAAACAGCTTGTTTCTCGTGACTTTAAAACAAAATATAAAAGATCTGTATTGGGTTATCTGTGGAGTTTTTTAAATCCGTTGATGACTATGATGGTACAGTATATTGTGTTCTCTCAGTTGTTTCGGTCCAATATTGAAAATTTCCCAGTATATTTATTATCGGGCATCGTATTATTCAGCTTCTTTACAGAAAGCGTAGGCCAGGGATTAACGGCAATTTTGGCGAATGCATCATTGATCACGAAAGTATATGTGCCTAAATATATTTATCCTGTAACTAAGGTTGTATCAAGCTCCATTAATCTGTTTATTTCGTTGATCCCGTTGATGATAGTAGTATTATTGACTGGTCAGCGCATTACAAAAGCAATATTATTAATACCATTTCCGTTGATATGCCTGTTGATATTCTGTATAGGAATGACATTTATGTTATGTACATCAGAAGTATTTTTCAGGGATACTCAATATTTATGGGGGGTTGCAACATTAGCATGGACATATGCAACACCATTATTTTATCCAGAAAATATTATCCCAGATCGATTTAAGTTTATTCAGACTTATAATCCTATGTATCACTATATAAAATTTATAAGGATTATTTTGATAGATGGGGTATCACCTACACCAGAAGAATATTTATATTGTTTATTATTTTCATTTGGAACTTTAATTGTTGGTGCCTGGATATTTAAGAAATTCCAGAATCGTTTCGTATTGTATATATAAAATATAGAAGGGTTAAGACATATGACAATGATAGATGTGAGCCATGTGACAATGCAGTTTAACATGGCAAATGACAAGATCATTAGTTTGAAAGAAACTGTAGTTGCTTTATTAAGAGGAAAATTAAAATACAAGAAATTTACGGCATTGGATGATGTGAGTTTTTCTGTAGAACCGGGGGAAGTTGTAGGTATTATTGGAAAGAACGGTGCAGGAAAAAGTACATTATTAAAAATCATTGCCGGAGTATTACAGCCAACAAAAGGTAGTGTTTCAGCAAATGGAAAAATAGTCCCTATGTTGGAACTGGGATCTGGCTTTGACATGGAATTAAATGGTGTGGAAAATATTTATTTAAATGGGGCAATTTTAGGTTATACCAAAGAATTTCTGGATAGCAAATTTGAAGAAATCGTAGAATTTTCAGAGTTAGGTGATTTTATTAATATGCCTATACGTAACTATTCTTCAGGTATGATGGCAAGACTTGCATTTTCAATTGCAACAGTGGTAAAACCGGAAATCCTTATTGTAGATGAGATATTATCAGTAGGAGATGCGGGATTTCAGGCGAAAAGTCTGAAACGAATGATGGAATTAATGAGTGGTGGAACTACGGTGTTATTTGTTTCACATACATTAAAACAAATTGAAGAATTGTGTAATCGTGTAGTATGGCTTGAAGATCACAAAGTAAAAAAAGTTGGTGATGTAAAAGAAATATGTGAAGAATACAGAAGGATGTGGGAGTCATGAGCCAGGTAACAAGATGTTACAGAGGAATAAAAAGACGTTTAAAAAGAATTTTGACACCTAAAATTGATATTTATAAAGAATATAAAAGTGCTGTAAAAACTGGGAAGGCAGATAATTTAAAAGTAACAGCAGTAATCCCAAACTATAATTATGAAAGATTTTTAAATGAGCGGATCGATTCAATTTTGTTTCAGACGTATCCTGTAAATGAATTGATCATCTTAGATGACTGCTCTACTGATAAAAGTGTTGAATTGATTGAAAGCAGGATCCGTAATAATAAAACGGATATTCCAATCCGATTAATAAAGAATGGACATAATTCGGGAAGTGTTTTTGCACAATGGCAGAAAGCCTTTCAGGCTGCAACCGGGGATTATGTGTGGATTGCGGAAGCAGATGATAGCTGCAGTCCTTATTTTCTTGAGAATATTATGCCTGCATTTAAAGATAATACAATGGTGATCTCTTACTGTGAGTCATTGACTATAGATGAAAAAAATCGACTGTTGATGCAAGATTTGAGGGAATGGATTGATATATATGGTACAGGTAAGTGGGATACAGATTATGTCAATGATGGAATGAAAGAAGTTTCAGAGACAATGTGTATCAATAACACGATTGCCAATGCTTCAAGTGCGGTATTTAGAAAAGGCGATTATTACAATATAATGGAAGAAGCGAAACGCTATCGTCTGGCAGGTGATTGGTATACTTATATGGGTATATTGAGACTGGGAAAGATTTCTTATTGTAAACAATCGCTGAATTATCACCGGATGCAGGAAAAAAGCGTAACATTGACTACAAATGCACATAAAGAATTTGATGAGATTGTTTCATTGCAAAATTTTGCAATGAATTATTTTGATGTAAAAGAAGAGACAAAGGAATTAATTTATGAGAGACGCGCGAAAAAACGTAGACAGCTTGGTTTGCAGGGATATCATGCTGTCGATTATTGTTCCCGTATATAACACAGAAAAATATTTAGCAAAATGTTTAGATTCTATTATACAAGCATTAGAGAAGGTAGAGATCAAAACAGAAGTATTAGTTATTAATGATGGTTCTACAGATAATTCTAAAATTGTTATAGAAAAATATAAAAATGAACATCCTCAATTAATTGCAGCATATGATAAGCCAAATGGGGGATTGTCGGATGTGAAAAATTTTGGATTGGACCATGCAAAAGGAGAGTTTATTTCATTTATAGATTCTGATGATTTTGTAGATCCGGAAATGTTTTATGACATGATGAATGGCATAATGAATTCATCTGCCGATGCAGCTGTATGTGATATAAAATTAGTGTATGATGATAAAACAGAAAGAGTCTGGCCTTGTACTAATTCTGCAAAGACAGATGCTTTTGAGGCAGTGATCGATATGCCTATGATGGCCAGTTCATGTAATAAAATTATTAGAAAGTCCTTATTTGATGGGATTTATTTTCCAAAAGGAATAAATAATGAAGATATTGCGGTGACACCCATTGTATTGGGGCGAACATCGAAAATTGTTATCATAAATAAACCGTATTATAATTATTATCAGCGCTCTGGTTCTATACAGAACGGAGAATTTAACGAAAGAAGATTTGCAATATTACAGACAGCTAGGTTATGTATTGATAATGCAGCAGTATTAGGAAAAGAAAAACAAAATATAATTAAAAACTCTTTATATGCTCATCAAATTCTGGCATTGGCATTGTACCCTGTTCGAGAACAAAAATTTGGAAAAAGATTAAAGCTATTAAAAGAGTACATGAGGCGTATACATAATACATTTCCGGATTTTTGGAGAAATATGGCGGTATTATCTTATGGGATGTATGATGGTAGAAATGAAAAAATATTTAAACAATTATCGATAAAACTGTTGAGTCATAAATGCTATTTTGGGGTTAGTTGTTTCTGGTCTATAGTAAATATGATCTTAAAAGTTTGATCACTGAATGTTGGAAGGATAAGTTTATGGAGCATTTAGTAAGTATAGTAGTGCCAGTATATAATGCAGAGAGATATCTTTGTACGAGCATTCATGCGTTGCAAAAGCAGGACTATTCTAATATTGAAATTATTTTAGTAGACGATGGCTCAAAAGATGCGTCTCCGTCTATTTGCGATTCGTTTGAAAAGGAAGATAAGCGAATTAGGGCTATACATAAGACAAATGGAGGAGTTAGTTCTGCGAGAAATGCAGGTATAGAAGCAGCAACTGGAAAATATATAATGTTTGTGGACAGCGATGATCTATGTGAAAGCAATATAGTTAGTCGTATGGTATTTTTGGCAGAACACTGGAATGTTAATTTTGTTATATGTGGATTTAGAACAGTAAATGATATAAAAAGTGCTTTAAATCCAATAAGACATGAGAATACATCAGAATTAGTGTATGCATTGTCAAAAAGTGAATTAATGAATTCTTTAGGATACATGATAATGAGAAGGCCTACTATGTTTGCGCCTTGGAATAAGTTATTTGACCTGGAGATCATACGTAAAAATAATATAAAATTTATACCTACAGTAAGCTATGGAGAAGATTTTTTATTTAATTTAGAGTATCTGAAATATTGCAATGGTGCTATAGAAACAAATGAAAAATTGTATAATTATATTTTACAAAATCCAGATTCGTTAGAAGCAAAATATAAGTCAGATTTATTTGAAAATCAGACAATGTTATATAAAGCTGCAAAACAGGTTATGATAGATAATTCTGTATATGAGGGAGATAATATATACAATTTAGACTGTTATTATGTACATAGGTTATTATATTGCATAGAACAACAGGATAATCTTCAAAATTATAGAACGAATACAGAACGCCAGGAATATGTTGCATCTTTTTGTAAAACAGAAGATGCGATCAATGCAGTCTATAATGCAAACTTAACAGGGGAACCTGCGCAAAGGATTTTTACCGATCTGATTAAAACAAGAAAATTTACAGAAGTATACGATGCAGTTATAAATTGCAAAAAGGGTATTGATGATGAAACTTATAAATTGAGATATGTCAGATATAAGATTCAAGATGACGGCCCTAATATAGTTGGAAGTAGACAAAAAATAAAATGGGTGTTTTATTCATTTAAATCAATTAAGAAGTATGGCTTAGTAATTACATTGAAAAGAATTTCAGGAAAAATAAACAGAAAGTTTGGAAGATAAAATGGCAGTTATAAGTGTGATTGTACCAGTCTATAAAGTAGAAAAATTCCTGGATCGCTGCATTAATTCTATTATACAGCAAACATTTACCAATTTGGAAATTATTTTGGTAGATGATGGTTCTCCAGATAGATCAGGTGAAATTTGCGATGAATGGAAAATGAAGGACAAAAGAATTCGCGTGATACACAAAGAAAATGGTGGTTTATCTGATGCGCGTAATAAAGGGTTGGATGTTGCAACTGGTGATTATGTAGCTTTTATAGATAGTGATGATTGGATTGATCCAGATATGTTTCAGCTCTTATATGATGCAACACAGAAATACCAAGCAGATATTGCAGAATGTAGCTGGCGGTGTATTTATAGTGATCGAATCGAGGAAGAAACAGATAATACAGGAGAGTATATTGTTGGGGACAATGTATTTGCACTGCATGGAGAAATTCAATGGAAATATTTTAAACCAATCGCATGCAACAAAATTTATGATAAAAAGATATTTGAAAATATAAGATTTCCTGTAGGTAAGCTTCATGAAGATGAGTTTACTACACATTTGGCATTTTATAATGCTCGCAAGTTAGTATATATTGATGTTTCAAAGTACAATTATGATCGGACAAGAGAGGAAAGTATTACGGCATCTTTTAGGGAAAAAAATCTGGATGTAATAGATGCGTTACAAAGTCGTCTGGATTTTTTCTATGAAAAAGGGATTGTAGAATTGCAGACAGAAATGGAAAATATGTATTTCTGCGTGTTACTGGATCGGTTGTATAAATGTTATTTATATGGAATAAAGACAGATCGTGTAAGAAAAATAATCTATGATACAAATGAAAAGTATTTTTTGAATATGGAATTGCCCTTAAATCCAAATTATAAGTATGAATTATCTATGTTAAAAATATCATATAATGTATTTATATTATGCAGGAAATATAAATGGTTTAATAAGCTGGTCCGTAAGATGCGTTTTATTATGTATGGT